>Ga0265298_10003354_pt1 | contig 21251 bp, 34 predicted proteins | sample AusTroGonzalo_MG_3_FD_193486 | JGI IMG/M metagenome (GOLD analysis project Ga0265298, IMG submission 193486) | Bovine rumen microbial communities from tropical cattle in Woodstock, Queensland, Australia - Gonzalo_01 | ecosystem: Host-associated > Mammals > Digestive system > Stomach > Rumen ...
CCGGAGGGAATGAACCATGCCCGTCATAGTACTCATAATTGACACTCTTCTTGACATATTTCATCTGCTCTCCGCCAGCCCAATACAGACCCATAGAGTTGATAAAGACACAGGTGGTACACGGATGCTCCTGCCAGTCACTGGCGATGACGGCCTTTGCCATCATCTCGCGTCCATCATCCATCTTGCTCCAGATTTGAAGTGCCTCTGCAGTCATCTCCGTCGGCGCAGTAATCCTGACTCGAGTATCAACGACATATTCCTTAGTCATATTGCCCGTCAGAATCTCTTCAATCTCCGGACATTTCTTGACAAAATAAGCGGGCGTCTGTTCGAATTCCGAATTGTAGATGATTTCAAGCTCTTCCGTTTCCGAGTTAATTGCGAATCTCTCTTTAAGCGCTGCTTTTACTGCGTCTATATTATTATCGCTTAGCTTCTTGTTGTAGTATCCTTCGCTGATGGTGAAATAATACAGCTTCGTAAATGCGCACTTATAAATGCAGATTATATCTGCTTTCCTGACAGACACTTCGTCATCGGTCTGTTCGGGAACGATGATGTAATCCGCCTTGTCCTTGTCAATCGTAATCTTATAGTCGGAATTACGGAGAAGCGCGCGAGGCACATGGCTCTCCTTGCTTATCCAGATAGTCTTTCCGGTCTTTGGCCAGAGATCATCAGACTTGTCATTGTCATCGATACAGTCACGAATGTCATATTGGAAATCATTAAGGGGAAGATACGCAATCCTCCCCTTAACATCCCTTGTGCTCTCGAGCCATGTCCTGATGCTGACCCTGTCATACCTGTCTATGTTGATACTGCCGGAATACAGCTCGCTGAAATGAATAGCTCTAAAGTCTGCCATTAACTGATAATTTTAGCAATCTTGGGTTCATACAGGAGCTGCCCCGTCTGACGCTTATGCTCCGAAGTGATAGTCTTGATCATGTGATAGAACTGGTCTTTAGTGAAGAACCGACGACCACCGTTCTGGTCCACGTCAAGGAAGTCGATGATGCGCTTCTTGACTTTCTCAATTGGAGTCTTATCCGGAGAGTCAAGCCATGCATCGACATAAGATACGAAACGACGCTCAAGCAGGGAAGCGATGTCCGGACGATACTGACCCGTAGAATCATACAGCACCTGGTCAAGCGTATTCTTGACTTCGCTCCAATCACCCAGCAACATCTTCTTGGGTTGGATGAGCAAGTGCATCTTGTTACGCAGGAAGTTCGTGAACATCTGGGAGAAGCGCCCATTATCCTTGAAACAGCCGCGAGCGATGGTATTGATGAACGACAGGCTGTCAGCATCATCCCAGTCCTTGATGCCTGAAATCATATTGGCGAACATTACGAAAGACCGCGGGTTGCAGATGCGGTTGCCTTCGTCATCAGCATTGAACAGCTCGTCAGAATAAGATGCAACAAAGTTGATGCAACGACCATCGATGTTGTTCTTCTCTGCCCACGTCATCCAAGAGTTGAGGTCATAAGTCAGTTCAAAATTCATGAAGCGAGTACGCTGCGCTTCATCCAGAGAATTGACATTATTAGTTCCGTCATCCGGATTATTAGTCAAACAGATAGTGGTCTTATCGGGGAACCTCCATGACGGACCATATCTCTGAGTTAAGATAAGTTCCATACATGCCTGAAGCAACTGCGGATTAGCACGTACATAGTCATCAAGGACCACAAGGGTGCCGTTCTCGTTATATTCCGGAACCCACGCGGGCTTTGCATAGGACATACGGGTCTTGCCAGTCTGCTTGAACTTCATATTTACACCGGGACCTTCTTCCAACTGCTTGGCGTTAATCCATACGGTCTTCGGAAGAACCACGACCTTGAACTCACCATTCTCGACCTTCTGTCTCTGAAGAATCTGACATTCATACTCCGTCATCGGATAACCAATCAGGTCTCCAGCTTCCTCCATCTCATGAAGAGAAATCTTGACGAAGTTCATGTTACGCTCCTGCGCAATCTGCTCCAGAATACTGGTCTTACCGATACCCGCAGCCGCCTCGATGCCAACGGCAATCGGAGTCTTGCCCGCTTCAGCGAGCTTCAAGTTATTGTCAATAGTATAGTTAATCAGGCTCTTTACCTGACTCATAGAAATTGTGTTAGCCGACATAAGTTAGTTATTTAACAGTGCCACTCAATACCGCAGACGAAATTAACATCGTTCTTCTCGGCTTCCCTTGTCAAGTTGTTAGCTGCTTTTTCAGCCGTCTTTTTCTTGGCGTCAAGAAAATTCCAGTTGGTGTCAGAGATAATCTTACTGCTCCCACATACTGGACACGCCCGGAATTTCTTTCCATATTTGAGGTTGATGGTTGACCCGCAATTAGGACAGGTGACTTTGCTTGCGCGCCTTCCGTAAGCGACTGTAAGTTCATTCTTGAACTTAAGATATTCGTTGTATTTACTTATGAAGCTATTATAGGCATTCCAATATCCTCTTGATAACTCCTTGGTTGTATATGCAGCCAGACAAGCAGTTTCACTTCCATAGCTTTTGCTGGTTACATATGTCATAGCCTCTTCCTGGTTGGAGAACATCTTGTTGGTTATTTTGACTTGCTCTACGACAAGTCTTCCACCGTAGTCCGTGTCAAATTCAAATCCCAAGAACTTATTGATAAGACTCAGGATGTTCTTGCTTTGATTAGGGTGCCATTCATGCATGATATGTACTTCTTTTAATTGTAATAAGCTATTTGTTTGTTGTCTCTAAATAATCTTGATAACAGACCGAATCATACCATTTCTTGTTGATAAAATATGCTGGGAATGCAACGTCTCCCTGGAAGTGGGCATTGTCATCAAAGCCCTCCTTATCCATCAGGCTCTGCACCTCGGGCCAACCAACTAAAATGTAAAGTTCTTGTTCAATATTATTCCGTTCCATATTTACTCTGTAATGTATTAAGTTCCAAGCGCGACTTCTGCATCTTCTTGTTCGCTGCAGTAAGCATCTTCAGTCGTTTGTCCTTTTGTGCTGCCTCCGCTTCTTCTTTGGAGAAATAAATAGTGTTATAGATATTCTTAGCGTTGCATTTCGGGAAATACAACTTCTTGTCTCCGAAGAAGGTGACACGAATCTGCCTGCGATTATCATACATAATCAGGCTGTCTATTTCTTCCTCCGTAATGGAATTGACATCGACACGATAACAAATATGTGCGAGAGATAGTTCTACTGCTCTCATTTATTTAATTGGTTGTTGGTTTAATAAATACTGCTTTTGCTCCGTTAATCTGGTATCTTTTCCTGTCATGATTACCCTGTGATGACACTACCCACAAAGTCTCTTTCGGGGTATCATCAGGGATCGGCGCGTCTCCATCCGTGAAATAGATAAGCGCGTCATACTCACGACGATGTTTATTGAAATAGTCCACCGGCGGCTGGAAGTCGGTGCCTCCATGTCCGTGCAGGATCTCTGGTATGCGTCCTTTGAAGTCATACTCATGCTGGATAACCGTATCACATTCCAGGACATGGAACGACGCCTTCTCTTTCAGCGTCATAATCTGTCCGAAGAACTCACGGTATTCCGGCATACAGACGGAACCGGAGGTATCGATAGCCACGAGGATATGACTCTTACGCTGATGCCTGTTGCCTGCCGCATCGGGGAACCGACGGGACTCGCGCTTCTTGGACTTGCGGATCAATTCCGTAAATTCATTGCCGAGATAACGACGGAAATAACGACGCCAGTCCGCTACGGGCTTGGGCTTCTTGCGGATTTTATCAATCCTTCCTGCAATCTCACCGGGAATGGTTCCTTGTCTCTTCTCCGTCTCCTCCGCAGCGAAATCCAGCATGGTATCGATTACCTGCTGTAACTCCTGGGTCTCTTGTTCGGATTCGCAAGTGGGCCAGCGGGAATGATCATCGAATCCTTTCGGAAGAGATTTACAATCATCATCCGTAATCGACGGCGCCGGCTGAGGCTGACCGGGAACATCGCTCCTGAGCGTATCAGCATTTCCTCCAGGTTGCCCTTGTTGTTGTGCTTCATTCTTCTGTCTATTGTTCTGTTGTTGAAGTTTATTCTTATCTCTTTCCTGAATACCGCCTATTCCGCCATTACACGGCTTTTGGGGTTGCTGAGCCTGCGCTTGCTGCTTTTCATCCTGAAGTTTCTTTTTCAAAAGATTAAAATACTCTCTTGAGCCCTCATTCTTCTTGAACCCGAAGTCCTCACACCAGCATCCGCCCGCCTCTTTCTGCACCTTGTCCCTGTTAATATAACAGTTGGCTTCCAGGTCAATAGCGACATTACATAGGTCATGAGACTCTCCGGCCTCTTCCTTATCTTTCATCGCCGTGAAATGATTAAGCGCAAGATGCAGACATTCATGCTTCAGAAGCTCAAGGACGGTATCGGTATTGAACTTATTAATGAAGTCAGGGTTATAGAATAGCTTGAAGACATTACCTCTGCGCCCAACCGCGATGGTACCGCATGCCGGCTCTTCCACTCTCTCCATACTCGATAGGATAATACCATAAAATGGCTCCTGCATGGAGAACATCATACATATCTTCTCAAAGTCCATAACTATTCTTCTATTTGACAACCATTAGCCGCCCATTCGGCATTGACAAACGTAACAGCCTGTCCGCCAATTCGTGTAGGGAATGTATAATCTCCATCCACATCCATCTCGTCGAAAAACTTACAATCCGGCTCGGGCACACAATAGTATATTTCATACTCGTTATCCAACCACTGTGGATCAAGTTGAATCTCTCTTTCTTTCATAACTATGGTGTTTGTGCTTCACAATCAAAATCGCTTACTCCAAGCAAACCTCTGTCTAACTGGTCTCGAAAGATTTCAGTTGCGTCTTGCTCGGCATATTCCATCGCTTCGTCAACATCTTTCGCCTCAACCTTAACATAAATTGGAGTCGAGAACATTACCTCGATTTCATATTCTTTTCTTGCCATACTATTCTTCTATTTCTTCTACATCGGGGGCCGCATCGCATTGAACATTATGGACAATCTGCGCATCATACTTCTTCTTGCCCACTTCAAACTCAGCATTTTCAAGCGCTTCTTCTTCGTTGTTTGCTTTAACTTCTACTGTTACGCATGTATGATAGTAGAATGTTACCGCGTATTTCTTTTTAATCTTCGGCATAGTAAATAAAGATTATATGTGTATCTTCGGTATTCTTGATGCCAATCTTGAAGCCATCTGGGTCTTGCCAAGCAAGCGCAAGCAATTCATAACATACAAGTTGTAAATCTTCAGTAGAAGCAAATTCATATTTCACGCCCTCATTGGTATATAACTGAGCGTCTACTATTTCAACACCAAATTGTTTGCATGTCGCAACAAACTCTTTATCTATATTAAACTCACTCATTTCTGTAATTTCCAAACATCCTGTACCGCAACAACTCCCCAGGTCTTGAACAAATCGCTTGGGTCTTTACTCTTGAATTCATCAGGAATACATATGTTATGCAACTCCGGATAGAGTTCAATCAGCTTCTTCGCATTATCCTGTCCCGGATTATCATTGGTGTGATTGAAATCATTATCATACCAGAGATAGACATTCTTGAACCGAGCAAGGACCTGCTTCATGACCTGTGGTTTGGGAATATATCCTTCTCCCTGCAAAGACATGGCTGGTACGTGCAGATTCTGCCACAGACACATCGCATCCTTGCGGGAAGACGTGATGATACACGCCGAATCATCCTTATTCTCGGCATAAGCAAATGCCTGCTTCCATAAGTCCCAAACAGAATGGTCATGCTTGGACAGCCATTTCATCTTCTGGGAGAAAGGCTGATAGAGCTTAACGCTCTCAATTCCGTCCTTCCACTCAAAATAGGCATAAGCATACTTATCCATAGGGACGCAGATAGTCTGCTCGATTCCGTTCTCATCATCGTGTGTAAAGAAGGCATGCGAAATCGGATAAACATTACACCAGATACACATCTTCTGAGAAATTCCGTAAGATCCCCAATATTCCAGATCCCAGGTACGCCATTCCCTGACTTTGACCTTAATCTTGGAATTGCTGGTGATATGTATCTTTCCCTTATATTTTCTAACCAAATTGAAATGCGGTATTCTCTCACCCTCGTCCAATTTCATCTTCATCAACGCTTCCTTATAATCGCAATCCCACAGCCGCATCATCAAATCTATGGTCGTTCCATGCTCTCCTGTTCCGAAATCATACCAGAACACTTTACCATTCCATTCCGTCAGGGAGAACGACGGGTTATGGTCGTCATCCCTGAGCGGAGAGGAAATAGAGCACGGAACCTTCTTGATGTCCAAATATCTCGTGAGAATGTCCTTGTCAGACAGTGATACGTCTTCACGATATATCGGAATCTCTGTTGCGTGCGTTGAGGTAATCATTTGCTATAGGGGGAGATCATCCCAAGGATCTTTGTCATCAGCGGCGAAATTGCCGTTGTCGTCGAACATGCCGACGGAATTGTCCTTGATGTCCGTAGTGGCGGTCTGCGCCCACTCTTTAACAGGCTCGGCACTGAAAGTATCCGTGGAATTCGGATGACTCTCATAATACTTCAGAAGAATATTCTTGGCAACGTTATACTCGCCGGAATTCTTGTCAGGCTTGGCGTTGTTGCTGATGAACCTGCTGTTGATGAATGTCTGATAGGTCTTGTTCTCGTCATTGGTACGGACGCCGAATACGACCTTGACCTGGTTCTTCGGCTGAAGACGGAGATAGCCTTCAAGCTCAGACACGTCACCGTTGCAGAGCTTCTGCCAGTTGTCGAATGCGAATTTGCCGGGATTCTTCGTATCCACATAACCGCTCGCGCTCTGGCTATATACCTGGAGCGGAGTGATATTGAGATACTTGAAGATGAACGATACAAGCTCCTCCTCGCCACGATGACACATGCGATAGTCGGAACTGATATTCGCTTCACCATTCTTATATCGCGGAATCTGACGGGCGCGGATCTCTTCGCGGGTTCCCCATGCAGTACGACCAAAGCTGTCGATTACCTTGCCTTTGGTGCCGTCGGCATTCTGAGAGACCTCGTTGCTAATCCAGAAGTCAAGCGGAACAATGGGCTTGTCCTCGAGGTCTTCCAGCGTAACAAGCAGACGGATCTTCGTGGACTTAACCTGCTTGCCGTCACGCTCCTTGATAACGATATACTGCGGCTCATTAGCTCCTTCGGGAACATTCCAACCAAGTGTCTGGAGCTTGGCATTATCAGGATTGACACACAGCACATTCACAGAACCAACGCCGATATATTTCTTATATTCAACAGATTCCGAAGTTTTACTCTCGTTATAATTTTCAATCATAGTAATAATTAATTTATGGAATTAATATTTCTGTAAACGGAGGCATCTCCATCCGATGATATTCATATTTGTCACCTTTGCCCCTCCATTCCCAAATGTCATCGGATTCTTCTCCATCACCGTGGAGGACGAATGTAATGTTCGGAAATTTCCTGGCGAGCGCCTCCATATCCTTTTCCCAATCATACCATTTCCAGTCATTATCTCCATTATCTTTAATTAACTGCTTAATGAGATCTGAATCAAGATTGAACTCATTTTCGTCTGGCTCAAAATCATTGAGAGCCTGTGTGTCTTCCGGGCTGGCGTAGTATGACAGTGTGAAATAAGTATAATATCCCATGATTAGTCTTTCCACTCGGCAGGGAAGTCGCCCCAGCCATCGTTGTCATCCTCTTCTTTCTTCTCCTCGGACGACTCTTCCCAGGGGAGGTCATCGGGATTTTCCGTAGATTCCGTAAATTCCGTAGATTCCGCAACAGGTGTCTCAACCTCTCCGACGACCTCCTCATCCACGACCTTCTCTTCTTCGACAAACGGAAGATCCTCGACTACCTCTTCCTTCTTCTCTTCTTCATCTCTCTCGAGGATAGTCTCTACCGCAGTCTTACGGGTGCGACGCTTCTTGGGTGCAGCCGCGGGCATGTTGCCGGCATCAAGACCAGACCAATACTCATACTGCTTGGTGGTCTCCTCCAGACATGCGACAAGGCTTGCTTTAGCTTCTTCAAGCTTCTTGCGATAGATCTCGTCGATATTAGCGATTTCATTTTTAAGCGTATCCATCGCGCTTGAAAGATTATCAAGAATGTTCTTGACAATCGGATTTTCTTTATTATCAGCTTCGAACATTTTGGTACTAATAGTTAAGTGATTTACTTATAATTTGTAATGTTTGATATATTCCTTTGGGACATTGTTAGTTACGGTATACAGGAAGCTCTCGTCTTTCGTATTGTCGATTACCGGCACATAAATAATTGGGTTATCACTCCGCAATATTCTTCCGATAGACTGAATAGTAATTCGATTTGAATTGCCGATACTACCCAGGACACCGCACTGAATATCGTTCAGATTCTGTCCTTCGATGAGCTTGCCGACGACATAAAGTTGGTTAATCTCATGGTTGTTGAAGCGATCCAGAATCTTCTGCGACTTCGGAGTCAGCGAAGTATAAGCCAACTCACCTCCCAATTTCTTCGCGGAGTCAATCGACGAACAGAAGCACAGGAATCTCTTGTCTTTCTTCTTAAGCATGTCGCACACCCTTTCAACACAATCCTCCTTCAACTTGCCGAGTATGCGTTTACGCTCCGAACCCAGTCTCTTCATTGTAATCTTATTCCAATCGGACGCATGGTTATTATATGCGTTTACCGCATTCTTGACCTGGTCGTCAATTCTGGAATAAACTTCCCATGCAGTGGCGTTCCCGAACTTCGTGATATACTTCCTGTTGGACCTGTCGAGTTCCATATGTACGATCCTTACGGAAGGGGACGGTATGAAGCCGGCATTGATTGCATGCTTCATGTTAATCGACCATACCGTGAAGTCGCCATAGATACGCTTCAGCGTGGCTTTCTCTTCATCCCGAAGATAAGCACCGAGGGCAAGCACATAATTTGACTTTATCGTAGACAGATAGGCTTCCTTTAGGTCCGTGTCGGCATGTGGCGCTTCATCGATAACCAACAGATGCCACGAGGTATTCTGAAACTTATGAATCGAAGCATAGCAGGCGATTTCCACACCATCAGTGTCGACGCCGAACTTGTCAAACTCCGCATACCAGTTCTTGATGTTATCAGTCTCCGGTACGAGGATAAGGGCTTTGCCGGGCAGTGCCTTCAGGAATTGAAGGGCGACACCGGACTTACCGGTACCCGTAGCCCACTGACATATGAGCCTTCTGTCTTGATAGAGTCTGCGCGCTGCCGATACTTGCAATTCATCACGCGTCATACTATCCGTAATATTCGTCAATCTTCTTGGCTACCAGCGCAAGGTCATTCGGAATGAATTCTTCATCGAACATACCCATAGGGCTTTTTGCCGGAATCTCCGCGCCGTTCCTGTCCAGGGTGCGATTGGTGATGAAGCCATAGGTAATGGTACGGTCCTCATACTTCGGATTCGTGAACAGGACGATGTCCACATTCTCCAGGATATTATACTGGGAATCCAGCAACTTACCCACGGTGGAAGGCTTGTACTCGGTAGCGCCGCTGTCATTCACGGAATTCTCGACATGATATTCCATGAAGACCTTCATATCGTCACGGAGGTTCTGGATAGCTTTCAGAATCTGCTGCATATGCATGGCGAACGCCGTATACTTGGCATAGTCCTTCTGGTTGGCGGTCTTGAAATACTCCTGACGAATGATATAAGTGCCGTCAGTAATGACGACATTCTTGATATGTTCCTGCTTGTTGGCCCAGTCGAGGGCCTTCAAGACATCCTCATAGCCCGGAGTCAGAAGCATATTCTTCTGGTCCGTGCCATAGATGCCGTCATATTTGAACGGCAACGTGCGGTTGATGACCCGCAGGATAAACGTCTCCTTCGGATTGAGCGTCCGAATCGAGGTAGTCTTACCTGTACCGGTCTTACCGCAAATCAAAATTGTCTTTGCCATATTATGAACCGATAATATCCTGGATATTTACCTTGACAGTCTTGACACAATAGACATCGCCGAAACGATAACCAAGCCTGTCAAGATGCTTGAAGATTTGCCGGGGCGTGAAATCATCGAGGGTCTTCTCCTTGACTTCGGCAGCAGGCGTTGCAGGAAACTCAATCTTGGGCTCCTCGGTCTTCGTAACGACAAGCACTTTTTCTACGGGCTTATTATTATTAGCCCACTCTTCGGACTTCTTGATCCAATCGTTCATAGGCTTGATGGTACCGACGACCTTACCGTCGACCTTGATTTCCGGGAATTTAGGCTCTTCCTTCGGCTCGGCGGCTTTCTTCTCATTCTTGAGCTTCTCATTCATCTTCTGCTCAGCATAGCGGTAACGTGCACACATGTTGATAATGACACGCTTTCCCAGATTGACTTCTTTGGCGATTTCATCATAAGAATAGCCCTTGTGCTTCATCGTAATGACTTTGGTGGTCAAAGCCATATCATACTTTTGACTCATTGTAATTGTTTGTTTAATAGTGTTAAAAGGAGAAATGATAAAACTTTCTTAATGGAATTGATGCGCTGCATGCGGCTGGCGCGCAGTTCTCTGGTCTTGTTGTAATACTTTTCTATATCAGTGTCGTTGGGCCTTGGCAGCTCTTCGAAATTACATACTGCACCGTCAAAGAAGAGGGAGCAGATGCCTCCCATCTCGCCGTCACGATTGGCAATCACCTTCATGAAGCGGGCATTGGTGCCAAGACCATAACCTGTCTCATCCTGGATGATATATCCGGCGAATTCCTTCATGCCGAACTTGCTCGGGTCAAACAGACCGAGAACGAGATTGGCGTCACGGGCAGTATATTTCGAATCACCAAGGGTAGCGGCAGTCGGCATCATCTTCTTCGCCTTGATCGCCTCAAGTCCCTCGCTGTCCGACGCCTGCTGCTGAATAGCCACACAGGTGAAATGATAGCGGTTACGCAGATACTTGACGAAATACTCACTCATCTTATCCACCGCGTCCTTCGTCTTGAATCCCTGCTCCTTATCCACCAAGCCGATATGGTCTATAATGACAATCTTGTAATGATTCGGGTCATTGTCTTCATATGAATCAAATACATCTATCATCTTGTCAGACAGACCGCCATTAGCCCTCTCTTTATGTGACTTATATTTACCTACTTTCTTTGCATATGCCTCGCAACTGCGGAGAATACCGGTAGGATTGGTATTCTCCGAGTCAAACTCAACACATTTTTCGAAGAATTCCAGTCTTTCTTGGTATTTCTTACTCTTGAGCAGATTGAGGACTTTCTGGTCCAGCGGGAAGTCGGAGGATGTAGACCGTAAGTCAGCCGGGGCCACGCGAATCTTGTCCAACTTATACAGAAGATAGCACATGTATCTCTCTATAATACGCTGAACAGACTCCTCAAGCGCGAAATACATAATATGCGCAGAACACTCGGTAGGATGCTCAAAGCAATAGTCCAGGACATTGAAGACATACAGGAAGTCCGTAATCTGGGTCTTCCCGGTTTTCTGATTGGCCGTAACTACTACATATTGAGCTTGCTCCACGCCCGGCACTTCATTCCTGAACCGCTTAAACGGGAAGGGAATACAATTCACGCCTCCCTTAAGCACATTCTCCCTGCGCTTCTCGAGATTGCTGATCACATCCGAAGTCTTCTTCAAATCATTCAGCCCCAGTCCATACGCCTCATATTCTTCCTGTGTAATCTGAACAAATGTGGATGGGTTGTGTTCTGAAATCATATCACGAAGTCTTCAAAGGTTCCCTGTTTCTCTTCCGTCTGTCTGTTCTGCAACATCTTGAGCAGCGTGGACTCATATGTGACCTTGATAAGCCCATTATCATCTACCGCCATCTCTTTCTTCTTGAATATGAAATACTTGAGAAGTTGCATATATTTGACGGAAGAATGCTCGAACTGCGCTATATATACGCGTGCCGCCTCAAGGACATCATCGACTGTATAAGGCTCTTTCACTTTCTCATGCTTCCAGATGAACATAAGTCTCTCCCGAAGCACCGGAACGCTCTCTTTCCAGTCGAACTTGCCGTCTTTCTTGCCCTTGGGCCATAGATTCCATAGACCTTGTGCCGCTTTCTCGAAGAAATCTTCATTCAGCGGCACGATTTCGTAGGAATGTTGAGGCGCGGCCCCTGTGTCGTACATGTTTTTGTACACTTCAGGGGCGACGCCGTTATCAATAAGATACTTTGCACAGAATCTTATTCTATCATCATTCTGATTCATTTCAGTATAATAGGGTATACTATGGGGCAATGCGCTCCATATCAGTCTTCCATGTGCTCAAATATAATGATTTTCAATGAAAGAAACAAAGTTGTTTCAACATTTTTTCATGTCTATGAACGCTATGGTTTTCACCTCTGTCATCCATGAACAGCATGAAGGAGTATAGCCGTGCTCGGTGAGCCAGGCATCATAGTCGAAATCAAAAGTCGGTTGAATGTCTGTATCCAGAATATCAACCGACCCGTCAATGTGATTCAATACCGCTATTTTCATTTAATTTCAATATAAAAAAGAACAAAGCCGAACTTGGTTACAGTCGGCTTACATCCTCCGTGCATCAGAGCTAATTAAGCACTGGGACCTCTGACTACCAATCTTAGTTTCCCTTCAGATTTGTCCTGCAACAGTTCGGCAATGTTCTATTAAACTTCCATCCTCCCTTCCGAGGAAAGCCCCGTACTCTCATTACCTACGGGGCTTCTTTAGTCCCAAACGGTTCTCAAATGGACCGTAATTACTTTATGTCAAAGTTAAATTCTACTAAAAGCGCGGGGCATTGGGTCTATTGTCCTTATGTCATCCGCAACGGTGTGAAGTATTTTCCTACACGGGCTAAATACTTCAGGTTCTGGGTAGCGGATTAACCGCGTTAGTTCCGGCAGGATGGATGAGTGAGAGCTTCCATCTTGCTTTCTGTCCCGCGCTCGTTGGTTCATTTCGTTTCCTCCGGTATTTCTATTCTTGGTAATTGTTCAAGCATTTCCCAGAAATCATCCCAGTACATCCAATAGTCAACACTGTGCGTTGTTTTATCACCCCAATCATTTCGCCCGACAAACTCCTTTCCATCCCACCAATACGGGCCATCACCAAAGTTGTCATACTTTATACTTCCATCAGTTCGCGTGAGGATGCACGCGAGTTCTTTTCCCTTCTCTGGGAGAATATCAGCACTTGTCCATTTAAGTCCTTTCATATCAGTCCTCCTTCTTGATAACATAGACCTCCTCTCCGGGCTTAAAGTATGTCCCGACTCCGACGGTGCATTGGGGCTCTCCGTCATTGTATAGTTCCTCGGCAACTCCTTCCACCGCATTCTCCATCATCTTGGCCTTCTGCCACTCCGATCCGGCGATGAAAAGTTGAACATAGAAATCTTGGTGCTTACCTTCCCCGAATATACCATCAAGATACTTCTCTGCCGCCTCATCAAGTTCTGACGGGATTTTATCTTCAAGTGAATCAAGAATCTTGTAAACCTCATCAATGACATAACCAGCACCGCTATCAACTGATGCCGGGATGCTATCAACCATCTTATTGAACTTCTGCTTGAATATTTCTATCTGTGTCATAATTCTATCGTTTTAAATATCCACTAAAAAGGGAGTATTCCAAACATCAACAGGTATATGTATCTTGTTTGCATCGTCTCTCCCCAATTTTACTTTCCATTTCTTACACTCATAAGGAGAATCGAAGAACAACGGAATGTTTGTTCCCCACAATTTCCGTTTTTTACAAGCATATCCAATAGCTGTAGGATAGACAAGAAATCTGCAAGTGCTACAAGTTCTCATTTCTTTCCGTGTTTTGCTCCTTTGCCCGAAGACATGTCTACAATACAGTCTTCAATATCTTTCCAAGTTATGTCTCTATAATCTTTTAAAGGTTCAATATTTTGAAGCAGATTAAAGTTTAATTCATCTTTACCATAATGAACTTCATCGTTACTTATGTAACTATCAGTCCATATCAATTCAACCTCAATTACTTCTCCATAATGTTTCGCATAGGGATTTATAACAAATGCCCTCATTTCTTCAATGCTTCTATGGGTTCTACTTTTGGGTATTGAATCTTGATGTTATAGTCCACATTATACATCTTATCTCTCACCTTGTCTGCCTCTTTCATAATGGCTTTGTAGGCATTCTTCTCTCCCCACTTTGCTCCGGCGATGTAGGCTTCTGCAAGTGTTGCATCATATTCTGGAGTCAGTCCACCACCGTCATATCGTTGATAGGTATGCTCCTTTTCGTATTTCTCCGCCTCCTCCTCCAGACCATCGGGGATTACCATCGACCCCGTAGCCTGGTTGACAATCTTCTCCGCGAGTTCATAGCACTTTTCTACCGTCAGCTCACCTGTTGCCGTGTTGTAAAACAGGATGTCCGTAATCGCTGATATTTGTTCTTCTCGTGTCATGTCTCTATTTCTTTTCTTAATCTCGGCGCGGATTCGTTCTTTAATGGTCGCCATATTCTTTGTTCTTTTTGTCATTATAACAGATAACAAGTATTATAATAAGGAGCATTACTAACCCACCTATCCCCATGCCTAAGCCTATACATTGTAGTGCGTTCATTTTACCGTCATTTGAATAAACCACTTTAAATCAAATTTTCAAGGCAATACTTAATGGCCGCTTCACAGGCTGCTTCTGGGGATGAGAAACAGTGGTCACGAACTGGATGATAGTGTTTCATTTCCTCATAGTCATACTCTACCACCTCCGTAAGACTAGTGATTTCGCAATACCAACCCAAGACAATATCATAATCACTGCAGCAATGGAGTCCATGTACTTCCCTCAGCCACTTCATTGCCATTTGAAGTGTTGGTGCGGAATAGCGAGACCCAATATTCCAATTCCAATCAGCTTCCTTTCTACTAAAATTTCCTTCGTTATCATAAAACGAAGATACATATACATCAAACCCCTTTTCTTTCAGGAGTTTGGCTGTTTCAAAAGAAACATAGTCTTCAGTGGTCATAGTGATTCGAGTTTGTCAATTAAATTTTCCATTTGCATATATTGACCAAGATACCTTAGTTCCATTTGTGTTGGATTCTCATTAGAAGCATCTGGTAATAATTTATATAACCTATCCATTTCTTTCTCTGCCCACTCTAGCAGGAAGTCCTTGCGGATGTACTCAATCTCGTATTTTTTGTCAGCGACATTTTCAGTGGGAGAAATTAAATAAGAATTATCTCCCGCATTACTATAAATGTAAATCTTATCTGGTATCATATCCAAATCAATTAAAAATAGGGCGCGGGTTCGACTATCGCATAATCTTGAATGGCGGTAATTTACTTTCCGCGCCCTATGGTTTACATTAGTTTCTTAAGTTGTTCGTAGAGTTCACGAAGATTATATCCAATACTTCCAACAGTACACTCTCCAACACCTTTTACAACAGTTCCAAGGGAATATATCAGTTCTTTGCTGGGTTTCCAATGAGGATGAGGGGACACATGCTCCTTAAACCATTTAGAGTTTATCGTTTCTGGCTGGTCGGAGTTACCTGTCCCTAATCTTTGTAGGCAACTGATATATCTTTTCTCATCCTCCTCGCTCCACTCCACTGGCTTGACATCCAACTTGAATGATGGAGGAGTTGTTCCCATTGCTCCGCTCCCGGAAGATGAGATACCTAATATGGGCTTCTGCTCTTTCTGCTTTTCTTTATTCCAAGGTTCTTGCATTCTTGATTTCATAAAATCAGCATCAGAACTGTTTCGCCTTTCAACTTCTCTTCCGGCTTTAAATCCATCCTCAAAACCTTCTTGATAAGTACGATTCAAAACATCGTCAGGATGACATTTCTTCTGCTTTTCGAGCCAAGCAAAATACCGCTTCTTTTGTTCGTTGGATAAGTAAATTGCGTATAGGCAATCAGTAGAAATACCTCTAATCGTTTCAGCCAACTCCTCCCTTATCCTTTCGTCCTCACTCTCGGCATTCCGGGATTTTATATTTTCGAGGATTATTTTGGTCTTTTCATCTCTTGTCCCCAAGAGCGCCGCGTCAATGTCATTCATCACGGCTTCGTATTTCTCTTTGTAGTCCATTTTAGTAACTTCTTTAGTGCGTCCTTTGCGTTCAATAATTTATTCCGCTTTATTTAATTATTCCAACACGGCCTTATGTTCCGCATTAAGAACCTGAAATGCGTCATAGAAGAAGGCGAGAGATGCCTCCAGACAGTATTCATCGTCGTCCTTGAAGATGTCGATGGTACATTCAAATGTATAATCTTCAGGTAGTAAATTCTTTGCCTTCAAATCCTGCTCCGCTTTCTTACCATTACGCTGAATTTCGATATAACGGGCGAAAGCCTGCTTACCGTCCTTATATCTCTCCTGTTTATGCTCGCCGTTATACCACACATGCTGCTTATCGGCGAAACCAAAGTCAAAATAATATTTCATGTCTCTTAATAAATAAGTCACGAAGAATTTCAAATAACATGGTGACAGCACCACAAAAGAGCAAGAAGCATATACACGCTATCAGCGCATATATAAAGATAGTAAAAATATTCATAGTATGCTAATTTTTAGTTAATTATCAATTAAACCAAATGGCATCTCACGACGGCATTTGGGCTAATTATGCAGAACGCATATCTCACTGCCAAGACTCACATATCTTACGCCTCTCATATCTACCAGAGTGGTAAATCGTTCCCTCGCCGAGATTCGAACTCGGATAATTGCACTGAAAATGACCTACAGCGGAGAAGAGCGCAGTCATTCCGTAAAACATCCCTTATTTCTTCTCTTTCGGGTGCAATTTGTTTTACCATCATTAAACTACGAGAGAAATATATATTGTGCCTCTGCCCGGATTCGGACCGGGAACTTCGTACTGAATCGTGGCCTACGATTCTCGGACATTTTCGCCAATTAAACTACAGAAGCAAGAGCCAGCTGCATCTCACGACGGAGCCGGAAAACGTGTTTATATGCTTTGGCTAATCTCTCGCCTCAATCACTCATATCTTCAATCCATTTCTTCGTATCTTCGATTATCTTGTCGAAGTTACAGCACGTATGAGCCAGCGGAACATAAGAAGAAAAATAGTCCGTGTAACTCTCTTGCTGTTCATTAGACTCATCCTGATATATCATCAGCACATCCCACTCAGGATGCTCAAAACAGTAGACTTCAATCGGAGTCTCGGCTTCTTTCTCTTCCAGGGACATCTTGGGATAAGCGTGCATTCTCCAGTCCGGATCAATGGCCGCATCAAAATGGAGTCCGTCCAGCTGAAAGCGCACATTAACAATTCTGTCGACCCTCATGTCAGTCTTCTATTTTCCTGTTCTGCTCCAATCTCTCCTCGTCCTTCTGGTCCGCCTGGATAATCAAGTTACCCATTGCGCCAAACATCAGCACCCGCTCAACAGTGCTCTTATTCTCACGCCCCGTCCAATTCATCATGTTGTCCATAAGGCTTGTTATTTAAATGTGAATACGATTTGGTAGCCCAGACCAGATTCGAACTGACATTCATTTCCACTATCACCCGTTGTTCCTACGGACTACTGGGCTAAAAAGAAAGACTTGTCCTTACATGCGCGTGCGCGCGCGTATATCTCTACCCTCTTTCTTTCTGGATATATATTTATATATATCTCTTTCTTTCTGGGAAAAAAGAAAATCTTAAACTTAATTCTTAAGGAGAGAATAGGGGTTCAAGGGGAAAGGGGAACCACTGGATTTGTCGCGCTTCGCGCTCCGAAGCGCCCTCACGCGCGCGGGGCAGAGAGGAACGCGTGTACACACGTGCGTGCGTGCGCGTATATATCCCGTGATAATCCTCTGTGCTTCGCACATCTCCTTATCACTTCCCCGGTAGAAATGCAACAAATCGGGTAAATGATTATGAAGAAGCAAATCGGGATTGCGAAACAAAAAGGGGGAAAGGGGATAGTCCTCCGCTCAGACATCAATCAGTCTCTTCCCGAGAATCATTCTCTGAAGAATCGTGCGCGCGAGGGGAGCGAAGAGCATCGTGAGTGCCTGTCGAGTCCTCTGAATCTTCCGCGTGGTTGAACTGTGAGAAGAAGAAGCGCGGAAAGTAAACTGTGCTGAATCAGAAAGTAGAAAGGGGAGGATTTCTCCTCCCCGACTGTCTACTACTGCTCGGCGTCTTTGGGCTGATAGACGCGACGCTCACCGTGGAGCACGATAGCCTCGCCGCCGTCAACTGCAGCAACCCACTTCATCGTGTCCTTCTCCGGGTCAGGCTTGCCGGGAGTCTTGTAGCATACGCGAATATACACCTCATCGAGCGACAGGTTCTTCGCGGGCACATACTTGGCCTCGCCGTTCTCGAGTTCGACCTTATCGAAGATGCGCTTCATATCCTCGGCGGTGAAGTTCTTGGACGGGTAGATAATCTTGTCCTTGCGGACGAGACCTGCGTCGCTGTTGGCATAGCCCGTCAGGGAGATACCGATAAAGTCGTCGTCGTGGTTGCCGTTCTTGCCACAGAACACGGGACGCATCTGCGGCTCGCTCATCTTGAGGCTCTTGTTGAAATAACTGGTACCGATAAAATCATCGAAGTCGATACCACGCTGGGGAACATAATTCTGGTCCATAATTGTAAAATTGTTTAGTTGAATAAATGTGTATTGAAAAGGGCGACATTACCGCCGCCCTTGTTTCAGGAAACTAAATTTGTCTAATCTTGCGTACAAGCCAGCGAACACTCCGTGGTCTTCATACTGGATGTTGCATCCGATATGGCAGTGTTTGTCTGCAATCTCGGCAAGCAATTCTTCGCTGTTGCTTGTTAGCACGATGTCAGCGGGCTTTCCGTCTTCATCGAAACTCATATCGACGCTGTTGACGACATACTTGTCGCCGTTCTCGAAGATTATCGTATCCATATATTTACAGAGATTTGAAAAGTTACTCTTGGCACCCGGGGGTACCTCCCCCTTCCTTAAAATTGCCGGGGTGGTTATGGGGTGTACCTCTCGCATGAACAGATATACTATCGAGAATACCATATGCTCTCGCTTGAATATCCTTTTACACTTGTACACCTACTTGTATTTGGATCGGGATTAGGAGCCCCCGGAGGTATAACCAGATTCCCGGCGAAGACGGGGGTATAACCATTTTACTTATACATGCCGGGGGATGTTGAAATACATAGTATCTTTGTAGAGGTAGGTTTAAGAGCCATAGTGACATATGAGTGAAAAGGGGAATCCGGGATGCTGTGAAGTTTCCCGGATTTTGCTTTAGCGATGGTGAATGGAATGAGCTTTTTTATTATCTTTGTGATATGGAGAAAAGGCTAAGCGACATATATAAAGAGTCCGGAAAGAAGATACGTTTTATCCGGCTATGGGGGTATGATGATGGTCCCGTCGCTCAGGTATATTACTATCGGGAAGATAAGACGCCGGGATGGGACAGGATTAGGGCTTTGGCAGATTGCGGAATTTCTCTATCGCAATCGCAGCAATACGACGATCTGGCTGTCGAGGAGATGGATGGGGAATATCGGTGGATAGCCGCCTATTTAAGCGGCGGGGAGAAGATAAGAATAAAATAACGTATTTACTGATTCTAAGTAATTTAGTTACGCTCGCTTTTTTAGGCGGGCTTTTTTCATACCTTTCGGCATAAAATGGACTTTGTATGCCAATAAGGAAGATCAAGGAAATTGGAGCTGACAATAAGTTCGCTGTAAGGGATAATACCAGGACAAGATTTATCCCGGAGCGAGGTTATCTGTCGGATATTCAAAGCGAGCCGAGGGTTGATCGTGATTTGGACATTACCGACAACCCGATGGGATGGATGCCGGGTATTGGTGATGTGTTGCAGGCTGGTCAGGTTGCGGTTGATTTCGGACAAAAGAAGTATGGGCGCGCTGCCATAAATGCCGGTCTCTTATTGGTCCCGAATATCGTGGAAAGGCCGATTAAGCAGATTCTTAAAGGCGCGGCAAGAAAGCTACATTATATGCCAGCCGGAACGATTTCTCTCGACAATGCGATCTGGAGGCCGTATAAAGGGACGAACTTTATTCGTCATGAGCTTCCGATAGAAGCATATTCGGACGAGATTGTTGATGGATATTATAAGGCGATGGCGCCGAGCATGTCCGTTAACAGGATTGGCGATTTTAATGTGATAAATCGCGCAGATGGCGTAAGGAATAATCCATTCTTCTATAGTAGTGATACGTTTATCGGCAATAAGGGAATGTTGCAGGATGCGAAGTTATATCCTGGCGACGCGATGACTCCGCAGGTATATGATGCAATTGGAGTGCGCTCTGAGCGATTATTGCCGGAAGAATATGATGCCGTGACGCAGAAGATTCTTGAACTGCAAGGAACGCCTTTTGGCTACGGCACGGGAAGTGTATTCAATGATTTGCCGGAGATGCCCGTTAACGAATTGGAGTTCAGAGACTTGCCAAGCAATCAGAGTTATTTTGAGGCGAAGATGCAGCGTTCTGTTCCATTGAATGAGTTCAAATATGGCGTTTTTGCTGATCCAGCTTCTTCATATTCGTTGAATCCGAAAGCAAGAGAAAAAGCTTTGCGGAAGTTGTCCGATGAGGGAATGATATTCAAGACTTTCATGGACAAGGATGACCGAATACGTAAAATAATGGAGATTGCAAATGAGCATAGTGATGACATTCTGTTTAAGCATGGGGGTCTCATTAGCCGTCTCAAAGCCCATTATAAGGACAACGCCAAGGTTCGGGAGGCCATCGTTAAGGCCAACGGCGGCGAGATAGACAGGACGCTGTACGATCCGGAGCAGGTCATGTGGACTCCGGAAGATGAGATTGAGGAGGAGCAGGAGATTAAGATGGCCCTTCCCATGCCGGACTACAATATCTTTGCTGATGAGAAGTCATATGGCAAGCGGGACAAGCACCTGACCAGCCTCGACGCTTTTATAGACGCCAACCCTACGGTTGCCGGTCTGGATACCGCTGACTTCAGGGACATCCTCTCCGCTTTTGCCGGTCTGGAAAGCTCGTATAGTCCTACCGCGGCGAACAAGTCGGGTTATAGCGGCTATTACGGCCTGAAGAACGGTAAGGATTTCAGTGAGGCGGAACAGCACCGGAAAGCGTATGAGCATCTGGCGGACATGTTCAAGCACAAC
>Ga0265298_10003355_pt1 | contig 21248 bp, 24 predicted proteins | sample AusTroGonzalo_MG_3_FD_193486 | JGI IMG/M metagenome (GOLD analysis project Ga0265298, IMG submission 193486) | Bovine rumen microbial communities from tropical cattle in Woodstock, Queensland, Australia - Gonzalo_01 | ecosystem: Host-associated > Mammals > Digestive system > Stomach > Rumen ...
CCTCAATGATTTTCATAATGTAGGTTTGACGTACTTTTCCGGCTCCACTGTTTTGATAGTTGAATTTGATTTCCACCTGTTGAGTAGTCCAGTTGATCCACTCGAGCTTGTACTTGTGGTTTCCGGCGATAATGGCAACAGTTTCCTGGACATATGCCTTTGCAATCTCAAGCGAATCCTTGGTTTCCGACAATGTGCGGACATTTGGCGCACTTCTCTTTCCATCCCAAGATTCCGCTATTATTGTGTCTATGAGATATCTCTTGTTGGATTTAGACATCTGTCTTGTCCTTCATGGAAATTCTGTGATCCAGTTCTTAGGGATTTCGACATATATCTCATTGAGCTTGTACTTGAACGACTCCCAGCTCTTCGCATCGGAAATGACAAAAAGGATAATCAGGGGAAACAACACCAACGTAGCGATGACGTATATGATTCCCATGGGCAATGTGATGAACAGCCAAAACAAACAGTTGAATATCACGCCAAGATATTTCCTGACCTTGACATACACGGTATCAATGTTTGTCCTGTGGAATATACCGGCCATCACTTTGTCTTTTCCAATATCTTTTCGATAGTTTCCTTGCGGACGTGGAACCAGAAGTAGTCCCCATCCTCGTCCTGGCACATCACGGCAACCATGTCCGATTTAGGACGGACGGAAAGACGGCTTCCTTCGCACCATCCTATCGCGCAGTTCCCTATCTTCCTGACAACCTCGTCCGAAAGATCGTCGGCCATGTAATCGAGACCAAGCCTCTCGGACCAGTTGACCTCGTAGAGAGGATACGTGAAATATTCCGGACTAAGCTCACTCATGGCACCACCCGTCGATCACGGCATACCTCTCCGCATCCAATGTGTCCTTGAGGACTTCCAGAGGATCCAGCTTTCCGCTCAGGACCATCTTCAGGGCGTTCTGGGAGAAACCGCCCATGAGGACAAGACCATTCTTGTTCTTCTGCATCGGGACAGGCCCACCGTTAAGATTCCAGTAGATCATCCTCGGAAGCGAATATCCTGCCTCGCTGTACTGGTTCGAGATGTTCTCCCACAGCGTCTCCTGCTTTCTCTCCGAACAGGAACTTGCGGCGTCGAACTGCATATCGGAGAGGATGATGACGTCTGGAATGTCATTCTGCTCCAGATCGTTGTCCTTCGCGGTCTGGAGAATCAGCTTCATCACCTTCTCCACGTCGGTGTTCATCCCGACTCCCGCGCTGACGGTTTCAGTTAGGCAGTTCCTGAGAGAGGTGAGTCCGGAGATGTCGATGTACCTCGGATCCCTCGAGAACGTAATCATCTTGTTCCTGAACGCCTTTGACCTGTTCCTCTGCGCAGTGTAGATTCCAAGTCCCAAGGCCGCATCGAGAGGTCTGCATCCGGATCCGGGGAACGTAGTCCACGTCATCGATCCAGAGACATCCACCACGCAGATCATGTCCTTCTCGAAACCGACGTCCGGGAGGGATTTCCACATGGCCTCTATCACATCGTCCTTCTCAGGAACCTCGAACCTGTGGCCCATGTACTTGTACACGATGTCGACCGGAGTTGCCGTGGATGAGTTGATCTTCGCCTCTCCCTTCTTCAGGGAATCGATGTACTCGAGTCTCCTTGCCTTGTCGTGCTTCAGAAACGCCTCCTTGTACAGTAGATTCGCCTTTGACGGAACCGCCTGATACTGTATGTCTCCCCACTTCCCAGAAGACATGTCCTTCTCGACGATCCTGAGCCTCGACCTTATCGTGGAGAGGATTTGGCGATACTTCTTGTCCGTAAATCCGAAACGACGTGCCAGCTCCTTCGCCAGCTTCCTCTTTGAGGGAGACGAGGTGTTGACGGATGGAAGCCATTTAGCAAGGAGGGTCGGATGCCATTTCTCGCCGTCCGTGTCCTTCCCTCCGATATCCTTCGTCAGGACATCCTTCAGATAGTCGAGGACGTGATTCCACACGAGAGTTCCACGGAGAGCAAAAAGATCGTCGAACCTTCCGTATTCCGCGATGTGGGGAATGAGGTTCTTCGCAATCTCGGGATGTACGTCTCCAAGCCAAGAGAGGATCGTCCTGAAGGAATTCCTCTCTCCAAGGCCACCACGGACGTCACGGAGATAGAATGCCCACCTGAGAGCGTAGATTTCGTCCTCCTGCCACGCCTTTGAAAACATGTTCTCGATCTCCGACTTTCCCATCGTCCTGAGATCGGTCGCCCTGAAGTTGATGTCGACGAGATGTTTTCCAGAAGTCTTGAACGCCACTGCACCATTTTCGGTCAGCGTCTTTTCGTTCTTGACGGACTTCTCCATCGCCTTTATAAATTTGTCGCTCATGATGTTTCTCCTTGGCTCTAGTTTAGCACATGTCCGTGGAGAAATCAACCGTGGAGAAATTTTTGTGGAGATTGTGACCGATTCGATTTCCTTGGCTTGAAATGGAGCGTCTGATGGGAGCCGAACCCACGTAATCAGCTTGGAAGGCTGACACTCTACCGTTGAGTTACAGACGCATTTTCTTGAAATGGTTTGCCGCTCCCAGTCTGGATTATCCCATTATCCTGCGCATGACTCATGGACCAGCATTTCTCCCTCTCTTGTACTTCGATATGGGAGCGGTTTGATTAACCTATGTCTGAGCGGCGAAAATGGCACCTCCACTGAGAGTCGAACTCAGCTTGATGGCATGATGGAGGATGGGGTCGGACTTGAACCGACAATCTATCTCAGCATTACTTTGTGCTACCCACCCAAAGCCATTGTCCTAGCCGATAGACGATGGAGGCAAATGGTCGGAGAGGAGGGATTCGAACCCCCGAGGAGGAATTTCTCTTCTGCGCCCAAGGCAGACCCGATACCAGGCTACGGTCTACTCTCCGAAAGAAGATCGACAACACACCATCCGACTGCACCCCTGGGAGGCTGGGCCACGAGGACTTCCCCGTCTGTTGTAGAACATCCCAGATATGACATTTCGGGACGGACTAGGTCGTTGAAACTCTCCAGAAGGAATGACTTGCGCATTGTCAGTCCATTCCGGATATCCGCCTGTCTTCAAACCGAGCATCTGATGTATTGTCAAAATTTCGTGGACTCGGTCTCAAAAGAACAAGTCTTCTGAGACCTTCTCACTTCAACGACCTAACATTGGCTTGGTTTTCGCCTGGGTTCTCCATTTTCCGCCAGATCTCCATGAGCGTTAAGTTTCCTACGTCCCATAGGTACTAAATCGAAGGTGATGCTCCTGTTTCGGAAATTCGCTAAATCTCGACGACATGGACTCGAGGAGTACTTGTGGTGGGTGGTCACATCTTCCGGAAGTTTTGTGGACTTGGGTATTTTAGTCCCGCCACTTGGCACGTTTTCGTCCTAAGGCCGATCACCCGGCCTCTGGAAACTTTCTCAGCACTGCGAGAATGCCCAGATCAAGAGACAGGTAAAATTTCGAGGCTAAACCAGGATCGAACTGGTCCTATCCCCAATGTGGGATCGCTCTCCAAGAGCTTTAGCCTCCACGTCAGACACTTAAACCGGTTTGCGTCCCTGACGTGTTTCCGGAAATTGCCTAAATTCGGGTGCAAAGAGAATAGAACTCTTGTCTTCGGATCGACAGTCCGAGGTCCTAACCACTGAACGATGTACCCTAAAGATCGAAGGTCGCAAAAGCAACAGTATTGAACTGGTATTAACGGGCTTGCAGGTATGACCTGTTTAGACCGCCGGAGAATTCCACTACCCATTTTGCGACCGTTTCCTGATCAACTGCCTTGGTGGGATTCGAACCCACGACCGCCACCCGTTCCAGTGGACTCTAACCAACTGAGCTACAAGACATCACAGGATTTCCCTCGAGGAAAGTGAACAGAAGCAGAACGCAGAGGACTCGAACCTCGTCAGTCGTCACATGCTCAATCAAGAGTTGGGCCACCCACCCATATGTACGTTCATACTTCAAGAGTCGTTCCACAGAATACCCTATTGCACCTCCAGTATGGACTGGCTGACGTCAAGCCATATCTTCCAACTGTCACAAATATGTCTTTCGACTGGTGGAGGTTGACCGATCGCAGGCCACCTTTCCCTTGACGGGAATACGCTTTCTTACGCCAAACCCCCTTTATCGGGCATCTCTGTGTTCAAATTGGTGGATACGGGTGGGGCTCGAACCCACAGGGAGACTATTTCTGGTAGCCTTCAGTTTTATCCATAAACTTTGTCTTACCGTACCCATTTGAAATCGAAGAGTGGCTGGGTCCGAGGGTCATGCCCTTAAAGGCTGGGTCTCTCAGTCATGCCACAAATGTTGAAACAGACATTACTTCAGCATCATGAGCTTTGACCCGTCCTTTAACAGACTATCGGTCCATAATATCTGCGTCTCGTTGGAGATCTTCACGTCGTTATTTCAAAGAGTTTTAGCTATGGAAAATGCTCGAGCGGGAGGACTCGAACCTCCAAACCTTACGGCGGTGGATTATGGGGCTGACGGATGGACTTGAACCACCAACTCATCCAGAATAGGGTCAGGACAGTTCTACATTGGAACTACATCAACACAGTCCACTGCGGCTACCATTTCGCCACGCTCGATTGAAGAAGCAAGACCCACTAATCGTTTCTTGGAAAGAAAGTTGATTTAAGTTGCTGTTGGGGTCCTTGAAAAAGCACGACCCGTTAGCTTTGATTCTTTAACAGAGAATTGCTTTAAGTTGCTGTTAGGGTCGTTGAAAGGGAATCGAGACACGTTTCTACTTCACAGTTAAAGTCCGGAAATCGAAGGAGACAGTCCAAGTCTTAGTTTGGTTGCTGTACGTGTCTCTAAGCTCCACATTTTTGTCTGTGGAGAAATCGTTGGAGGAACCTAAGTCCTCCATTTTTGGAAATCGAATCGGTTGTCAAAGAACTATGTCGACCACGAGAGCCAACAATCTGTATATTACCATCTTTTGAGTGAAACGTCAACCGGTCTTAGAGACTTTCCTTCACAATTCTGGAAAGTTTGTTGAACACGTCGACATCAAAGAGGGAACGAAGTCTGGAATCTGCCTTCACGAGGTTGTCATAGGTCTTCTTTGCGAGTTCCTTCCCCTCGTCCTTGTCATATCCGTTCTCAGAGCAGAAGTCCTCGAAAGACACCCCGTTTCCGACCTTCAGGGAATCCAACATGGCGGAACGGAAACACTCGACTCCATCATCACGTTCTCCATAGAGCGTGTTGTATCCTGATTCGTAGTGAGTAAAGGTGAACGATCCCTTGGTGTTGGAAATAGTCACCCTGGAGCGGTTTACTTCTCCGGTTCCGTTCTGGGAGACCTTTGGAGAGAGGAAAACCAGGTCTATCTTCGTCCCGGTCTTTTCCAGAATCTCCGTTATGGCGTCTTTAAGTTCTGCTTCCATGACTATATCTAATTACCAGTCCCCACCCCATACCATAAACGGAAGGAAAATACACTCCAGAAAGGCGTCCTTGATATTTCTCCACGAAAAGAGTATGGAAGGATGTCGAAGATTCCAGAGGAACATGAGAAGTCCAAAAGGAATCCACGCTATCAGAATCAACCAAAAAATACACTGGAAGAGAAATACCATAAGCTTGACTTCAAAATTCATAGCACTATTTAATATAGTGTATGAAAGATGACCTGTGTCTTGGAATGGCCGACAATAGAACCTTGTAGAAAGATTCCTTCGTAGCCATCCTGTCAAGTTGAAGCTGGTAGTCCATCACTATCTGTCTGGCCTGTGGAATTGGACTCATGGAAAGGTAGTTCAGGATCACGACTGGCTGAAACGATAGCTGGAAGTCAGGATCAGAGATGTGGTTCCTATATGTGGTCTCGCTCTTTTCGACAAGGATATTGGCGAGATAGTCGAAGAGCTTGGTATTCCTGTATTTCTTCTTTTCAGCCATTTTTATTCTCCACGACACAACCTCGAGACCATCACTTCTCCAAGATGGGAAAGGGATATGTTTCCGTTCTTCAATACACCTCTTACGTTCTTGAGAGTCATGGAAGGTATGGCGTTATTCAGCATCCTTACCCTGGTCTCCAAGGCAACCCTTACCGCCCAATCGATCATGGGTTCGGTCACTCCTGGAGAAAACCGCTCCATGTCGATCCTCATAATAAGTTCCTCGTCGGAAGAGTCACTAAATCTCCCGGAATACAGGAGAAATTCGACGAGATGGTTCGCCTCTGAGTAGAAGATGTCAATGGTCTTCTGGTCAACCCTTCCTCCACACTCAGAGATGAACCGTTTGATCACGTTCGTCTTAAAGCTCTTCGGAAGTCCCTTCACCGTTTTCTCCATTGCTCCACCCAAGCCGCTCGAAGGCAAGGTTGAGTCTTCTCTTGATGCTGTTCATGTCCGGTTCCAACTGCGACATGAATATCCCATGTCTCCCCGACTGTCTGGCTGTAAGACGGGCGAGAAGACCAGAGACTCCTTCAAGGGACTGGGCGTACATCCACTCCATGACGAGGTCTATCCCCATGTCTCCAGAGTCCCATTCCGGCTTCTCCACTGGCTTTCTCATGTCTATCTGCATGAGCAGTTCCTCGTCCGAACAGTCCGATGCGACCAGTTTCGGAAGCCAGTCAAGCTCCATCAGCTTGGAAAAGTCGTCGTTGTTTCCAGGATATTCCATTCTCAGAAGACCAGGGATGTTGAAGACTCCCATGTCCTACCTCAGACGTTCCTGGAATCCAAAATTGCTGACGTCGCACATGAAGTCAGAAGTGTCGACTCCGTTCTTCCGGCACCAGATGTGGATGTCGCAGTTCAGTTCCACGTACTTGTCGACCAGTTCGCACAATTCGTCCCTGAACTTCTCGACTTCTTCAAGTTTGCACTTGGAATTGACGAAGGTGTTGAGATCGTTCCATGCCGAAATAGACTTCTTGGCGAACTCCTTGGCCTTCTTATTCCAGGTTCTTTTCGTGACTCCGGTTTTTGTATTCTTCATGACTATTTCTCCAAACACTTCTTTATGATTTCAAGACACCTATGATGTCCATCTATTATGGTCTGAATGTCGTCTTCGGCCATAGGCGACATCATGAGTTTCAGCTTCCTGAGAAATTCCTCCATATACGTCTCGAATCCGTCGACATCAAGACCATCTGAAAGCGTGGTCAACTGGAAACGTATGGCGACTTCTTCGTTGGACATCTTCTCGCCGCCTCTGACCTCGTCCTTGACAATCTCGTATATCCAGTTGAGGATATCTCCGAAATTGTTTTTGTCTTCAGGCTTTATCAACGTGTACAGCATGAGCGTTTTTTCCATTGTCGATATCTGTCCTGATCCCATAAACGAACTTGTCCTCCAGAATGTGCTTCACGTCCAGAATCCTGCAAAGCTCGTCCCTGAATACAGAATGGAACCTTGGTCTCTCGAACTTTGCTCCAGGCCATCTCGAATTGTACAGGAGAAGATTCGCCAGCTCCACCATGTAGTCTATTATCGGCTGGGTTATCTTTCCCTTTATGTCGAGCATGTCCAGCTTCATCCTCAGCTCTTCCATGGAGACGTCTGCGTTGAGGTTGTTCGTCATCAGGGGAACAATAAGAGTCCAGTTATCCAGGACTGTCTTTACGTCCTTCTTGCCTATCATACCCTGCATATTGCACAACCGATTCGCCATCACGTTTGTTATGCGATGGAAATGATCTTCGTCTACCTCTATTCCGGAAATCGTCAAGCGGTCTTCTCCGAGTTGATGAGTGTCAGAAGGGCAAAGAACTGGACTTCCGGGTTTATCACCACGTTCATCTGGTAGAGGATGTCCGACATCTTCAAGACCTTCCTGAAATCCTTGACTATCCCCTGATCCAAGACGTAGGAATAGATGTCGGATGCCATTTCCTTCCAGTCTGTAATCATCGCCTTGTGGGAAACGTAGAACTGCCTGAGCTGGAGAAGATCCTTGGATTCGAGAGCGGACTTGACCAGATCCTTGGCGAACTTCATCCTTTCCACGTCCGCCTTTGTGGTGTCCATGACCTCCAAGGTTCCTGACATCGAGCAGAACTGGGCGTACTTGACGATCCTCCGAATGTCAGGAATGAACGATACGGCCTTCAGGAGAAATTCCTTGAGGGTGTCGTTCGTGTATTTTATCTTCTCAGAGTCGAGGATGTGCTTCAGTCGGACAACCAGATCCTTGACCTGGAAATCGAGCTTTATGACAGGACACCTGGAGAGGATCGGCTTTACGGTTATCTTCTCCAGGAAATTGCACGTCAGGATGAACCTCGTGTCCTTCTGGAACTCCTCTATGACAGTCCTAAGTGCCATCTGGAAGTTGTTCTGACCCGACGAAGACGAGGAATCTATCTCGTCAAGGATCACGACCTTGAGCGAATCCTTCATGGACATTGTCTCGCAGAATGAACGGATCCTTGAACGGATGACGTCGACAGTTCCGTCCGTTGCGCATGGAATGAAAAGTACGGTTGCGTCGATCTCGTTGCACAAGACACGGGCTATCGTCGTCTTTCCTATTCCCGCTGTCCCGCAGAATGTGCTGTTGAGAAGGTTTCCGTTCTTCACCATGCCCTTGAGGGTCTTGCGAAGTTCGTCGCTTATGACCACATCGTCAAGAGTCTGTGGCCTGTACTTGTCTACCCATTCGATATTTTCTTCCATGCCTACATGATACCACATTTTCCCGATGAAATCCACCACGAAGAAAAAAAAATGCGACAGGCTGAACCTGTCGCATTCGGTAGGGTGAACTGGAGAATCAAAACCTACCTAAATCTTCGCAATGCAGGAATTGAGTATCTGCAACCGGGTCGGAGGGTCGATCTCCAACGCCGTGCAAATCTGGTTGAGGTACTCGTCGAACTTGGGGAAGTCCGTCCTGATCACGTTGGCGTCGTCGAACGCTTGCTTGGCCGTATAGCCTGGAGCGATCTCGATGGTCTGGAGCAGATTCTCGAACGCCTCAAGCTTTCCGATGTTCGCAAGGGCGATCTTCAGGAATATGCGGGAATACGACGTGGCCGCAGTTTCAGGCTGGTTTTCCGTCTTGATCTTGACGAGAGTCCACTTGGTCGTAACGGCAGTCTTTCCGTCCCTGTATCCGTCCTTGACGTACTCATATCCTTCGATCCTGGAAGGAGGCGGAGTCTCGTCAGGATACGGAAGAATCTTGACCGTATTATCCCATTTCCTGTACTGTTCAAGATCGGGATTGACGACCGTTCCCTCACCGGGAATCGTGATCGTCTTGGGAGCGTATTCAAGCTCACCGTTTTCCAGAAGCCAACCTACTGGAGGCGTTATCATGTTGCTGGCCATTATTTTTCCTCCTTCTTGGCTGGAGATTTCCTTGAACCCATTGGGACTGTCTTCGTTGTGATGAATACCTCGTTGGTGGTGCTTGCGCGTTCCATCCTGGCCTGTATCCGCTTTCTGGCCTTCACCTTGGCCTTGAGAGTGGCGTTGGTCTTCGAGGCTTCCTCAAGCTGTGCGGTGATTGCCTTGTACCTCTTGAGCATGTCCCTTGACTGTGGACTGTTGATGTCTATCCTCTGGGATGGACGGTGAGGAACTGGCTTCTTGACGTACATGTATCCGTCGTTGTACACCTCTGTCGATTCGATCATTCCTGTCGTCTCGTTTGTGGAGACTATCTGACGGTCGAATCCTCCATGGAAAGACGTCCTGTCTCCCTGATTCTCGTCGATGATGGCCCATTGCCTTGCGTTGAACTGGGCGAGGGTCTGGACGGCTTCGAGAAGATGCTGATACTCGGCTTCTGTAAGTGTGTGAAGCTGTTCCTGGGTTTCTCCACCCTTGGAATCACCACCCTTCGTATCTCCGCGTGTCTTCTCGGCGGAAGGTGTGGTCTTGATCTTGTCGAAGTTTGGCTTGGACGGGCAAGCGTCCACGACCACAGGCTTTTCACCCTTTAGCTTCTGACGTGGGGTCTTAGTCTGCGAATATCCAGCCGAAACTGCTATCGCAAGCGCAACTGCTATGATGTATCTCATCTCTCGGTCTCTCCTTGGTTGTTGTCGATTGTCTGTATTGTTGTCGATCTCGTTGACGGAGTGACATACTGGTCAACGAATTCACCAGGTTGTCCTTCCTCTGGAATCGTCCTGGCTCCGTCTTCCCTGAAGGAAGTCCCCAGAGGAATCGTGAAGACGTTGTTGTTCGTCTCGGCATCCTCGTCGGAATTGATCTTAGCCGCCTCGATATGATATACGCCGTTTGTCCTCGTAGGAGCGTCAGGAATATATGAATTCTCCATGAAGTAGACGAAGTTCGTGACCTGATCCGGCATTAGGACTGGATAGGAAAGATTCGTCACCGAACATGTGAACAGGGCAGTCATTTCGGCTTCTGGATTGCTTCTCGGAAGACCGTAGAACGTTACCGTGGAGAAGTCCGGAACATATACAGCCTTTGTCCACTTGACCATGAGGACTCGAAGGTCGTTGGTCTCAAGTTCCACTCCCTCCGGATACTGGGCGCATGGGGCTATTGCGTTCGTGATGTAGGTGTAGTCGTCGGAGAGTCCGGTATCCCATGTGATGTCGAGATTTCTGATCCCCTTCGAGCCACCGTAGAGGATCAGCACGAAGGCGATGAAGGACATGAACCAGAGACAAACCTTGCGTTCCTTCAGCTTCCCGAGTCCAGTCTTCAGGTGCGGAACCAGATGGATTCCGGCCAAGACAGGGACTATCAGGAGAAGGAAGCCCAGGCAGACCTTCATCAAAAGTGCTTGAGCGGTTGAAACGTCCATTACTGAACCTCCAGACCAAGGACAAGCTCTCCGTTTATGGTTTTCGGCTTGAGATTGTACTTGATTCCGTTCAAGAAGATACCACCGGCGAATTCAGCCGTTCCGTTGTTTTCGATGACCACAGAACCTGGCTGGATGTACTTGGCATGGGCGAACAGCTTCTCTGCCTTGTTTGTCTGATGTACCGTTCCTGTCCAGACTCCACCAGATTGCGTCCATGTGACCGTCACGTTTTCGTCCTCGCCTTCGGCCTTGAACTCTTCCGTGAGGTCGTATGCGGTGTACATCGTAGGCTGGATGTTGACGTTGAACTTGACATAGAAGTCTCCGTTTCCGTCAAATCCCACATCGGTTGGAACAGCTCCAATCTCCATGGAGGTTGTCCTCTTGACGCAGAACTGGGTCTTGTTTTCGTCGTCAGAAACCTTGAAGTAGTTGTTCGTGTCGGATCCTATCATCGTGGTGCCTGAACATTGCAGGAACCAGACCGAGTTTGACGAGACATCCACATATCGCATCCATTCATATCCGGCTGAAACCATTATCGTTGGAGTGGAGATCACAGTGACTCCCTCCGGGGCCTCTGCTCCTGTTGCGGACTGGTATTTGCTCCACGCCTTGTCCGCCTTCTGGTTGTCCACCGTAGTCTTGACGTTGTTGATCTGGTCGACCATGTTCGTGAGAACAGGACCCATCACGTAGTGGACTTCCTTCTCCACGGAATAGACCTCGTTCGTGTTTCCGTCCCTTATCTCCCAGAACGAAAGCTGGGATTCGACGCCTGGAGCGGAGTGCATGTAGTTCGTTATCGAGAACCACGCCGACTGGCCAAACACGAAGTTCCAGACCTGCGCCATTGCCTGTGCGGTCTGGTTAAGGCTGTTCGTGTGGTTGGCGAGTTCCTGGGAAGATGCCGCCCCGGAGACCGATGTGACAACCGTGGAGCTTCTGCTGAGGGAACCCAGAGTGCTTGTTGTGACTCTTGCTTCGCCGAAAGTCTGCATGGAGAATCCGAGAACCGCCAATGCAAACAAGGTCTTTAACTTATTCATGTTTGGTATCCTTTGTTAGTTCAATCTGAGGGTATCATAGCACAAATGCCGTGTTTGGTCAACCATTTTGTTTCGGGTTTCTTAAAAAAGACGCACGGCATGGAAAGCCGTGCGCCGTTCTCCCCAACCGATCAGGGGAAATCCTAAATGACGATGTTGTAGCCCATGTGGTTTCCGATCCTCTGCACCGTCTCGTACAGGGAATTGATGGAGGTTATCCTTATCGTGTCGTTCATGGACTGGTCGGAATTTGTCACGTTCCACACCCCGGAGCCGATCTCCATGAAGTGAAGGACGTTCTTGCCCTCGCTCATCGCAGGGAAGTTCGGGACGAAATTCGCCTCGAAAAACACAAGAGGATTGACCGGATACCCTTCTCCCTCTATGTCGAGGACGAGATAGAACTCCCTCAACGTGTCGCTTGTGTCGGAGAGGTCGAAGAATATGCTCTTGGTCTCTGAGTTCAACTGAGAATCGACCACGACATTGTACTCGTTCCTGACCATGACCGTATTTCCGGTGGTCTCGATGTCAACATCGCTTATTGTCTGGGTGAAGGACGTGCTGGAGCCTTCGTATACCCCTGAGAGATAGAAATACGGGGATATCCTGACCGGAGACTGGACATTGGAGGCTGTGAAATAGTCTGTCCAGCTTGCGTATATGTCCCATTCTCCAGTTTCCTCGTCGAACTCCAGATACTCCATGTCAACCCGGTACTTGTTTCCTACCTGACCATACCCGTCTTCAGGATCGTAGGTCGTGGTGGACTGGACCGGACTTGAAAGATTGAAAGTGACATAGGCGGAAAGAGCGTCAATGTCGACATGTATCTCCATGTCCCTTGTGCAGGACAGGACAGTCTCGAAGTTAAGGGTGGAAGACCTCTGGTTTCCTCCCTTGGAGCTTAGAATTCCTGACGTGAATCCGTCGAATCCCGGAGTTATTCCGTCCATCGTCCACTTGCCGATTTCAGCATCCCAGACCGGCCATGTGGAGCTGTCAAGCTGGCTTTCTGTCTGCGTTCCTTCCCACATCGTGTTTCCGACTTCCGTCCAGGTTGTCGAAAGCTCGGTGGAAAGTTCGACCAGATTCACCTTGCCGTTCTTCAGCAAGTAGTGTCCGTTGGTGTTGGAGATCGTTTCTGTCGTGAACCCCTTTGCATATCCGGAATCGTTTGTGAAGGCGGAAAGAGATGTCGGGACAAGATATGGGAGATCCGAATAATGGTGGGTTCCATCTCCTATCTTCATCTTTGGAACGGACCCGGCGGTATTTCCCTCGATCCCTATCTCACCTGAAAGAAGAACTGGATCGTATGTGTTCCAGTTTTCTATCGTGTCTATCCTGTTTTTGATTTTCGTTGGAATTGTAGCCATAGGGAATCCATGATCGGTTGGGTTTGTAGAAGATTATACGCCAGGGGAGGCGAGAAACCTCCCCTGGCTATCGCCATTAGGCAGGAAGTCCGGTTCCAGCCGCATTGCCACCGTCGATGTTGATCGACAGCGTCGCCGCATTGTCCGCAACCGTGAACGCCTGACCGTTGAGCGTGATGCTCTTGATCGCCTCGCCGTCGAGCGTCGAGAGATCGCCAGCAACCTCACCGACCTTGGTGTCGACGTAGGTCTTGACAGCCGCAGTCGTAGGAGCGTTCACGCTGGAGGCGTTCGCGCTCACGTCGGTGTCGAAGGAGAAGGACACGGTGTTGTTCGTGACCGTACCCGCAACTCCGCCAACCGTGATGGCCGAGATGATGCAACCTTCGAGGTCGTCGATATCGCCCTGAGCGTCTTCGATCTGACCCGAGAGGTACTCGAGATCCCCGTTGATGCCTTCGACGAGCGTATCGACCTGACCGCTGACGTAATCGACCGCGCCGGAGACAGCGTCAACAGCGTCGGAGACGTCGTCAATCGCACCGGAGAGGTAGTCGTCGGCGTTGCCACGAGCCGTAGCCTCGGTGTCAACCGCACCGGAGACGTAGTCGATCGCGCCGGACAGAGCCGAACGGTCGGCAACGGTCGCATAGGCGGATTCGTCACCGAAGAGCTTCCACTCGGAGCCGTCGTACACATATTCCTTGGTTCCCCAGAGGACGATGTGACCAGCCGCCGCTTCCGCGAAGTCCTTGCCTTCGCCATAGAGAGCCGCAACTCCCGTAGCGAAGTTGTCGCCAGAAACCACGCCCACGAACTTCATCTGCTTGACCACGTCGGAGGCGAGCTGGGTGAGAACACCGTTGATCGCATTGTCGACGTAGTTCTTGGTCGTGACGCCGTTCGTCGCGCTGTAGTCGTCGCCAGCCGCAGAGAGAACGAACGTCAGGTTGTCCTGCTTGCTCGAGTCGAGGCCAGCAACGGAGAGCGCAACTGCGTCGAGAGCCGCAGACACGTTCGTTTCGCCATAGGACACGTTGTCAGCCGTAACGCTTCCCTTAACAGCGGATTCGACGGCGTCGTCAACGTACTTCTTCGTGGCGATCTTCTTGAACTCAGCATCGGTTGCGTCAAGTGCGTCCGCGCTAAGAGCGGAGGTCGTCGAAGCATCCTTGTAGAGGGTGACGTTGTTGAGAAGGGACTCGAGATCGGACGAACCGACCTTGACACCTTCATCATAGACGTTCAACGCATCAAGCTCAGCCCAGGTATGAGTCCCGTCTCCAATCTTGATGATGTTGTTGGTCGTGTCGTATCCGATTTCGCCAGCGAGAAGAACTCCGGCTCCAGCGGCTGTCCAGTTCGCGGCGGTATCACGGCGAATCTGAATTCTAGACTTGATGGTTGTTGCCATATCAATTATCCTTTTGTTGTTTGGTGCAAGAAAAAATTCTAGTTCCTAGGAGAGATCGACTTCATTATCATCCTGAGACGTGCGGCAAACGGTCCTGTTGCGGAACCACCGTCGATGTTGTAGATACCCTCCGTTGCGTCCCTCCTGACATCATCTATCTTCTTGTCAAGGGAATCCGCATAGTCGACAAGGGCTGAAAGGGCTTGCTCAAGAACCTGAACCCTAGACTTCAATTCTTCGATGGCTGGACCACAATCGCAGTCTCCGCTACTTGTTCCACTAGCCACGACGTATCCATGGAGATTCAACGACAACTTGGCGTTCAATTCGCGTTCGCTCCGTTTTATGAGTCCGTCATGTAGTGTTCCCTGTTCAACTGTCATATTGAATCTCTCCGTTTCCTATTTATCGAATCGGATATTTTTCAACAAAACATCAAATTTTGCGCATACATTTGAGATATTGTGCGGAAAAATACTAAAATCCGATTCTGGATAAATACTAACGTGTGTACGAGAAGCAACATATATTGAGCGCATGCTGGAGGAACTGGACCAAATGACAGACCAACTCAGACAGACATTGCAGATGAACTACGACCAGGCCAAGAAGAGCGGAGATGCGAACCGTATAATGGATGCGCAGGAAGCTATGCACTGGGCGGAGCTAGAGTGTCAGGCACATACGTCGGAGCGCGTAAAGCGCATCGAAAGGGACGTAATTGACATAAAAACGCAGATACAGGACTTGAAGCACGACATTTCCTCCATAAAAGACCACCACGAAGACGTGACCAAAAAACTTGGGGAAACCACTGAATCTGTGAATGCTCTGAAGGAAGAGCTGAGTTCCCTGAAGGACAAGGGCAAAGGCGCATACTTCATCGTAAGGCTGATATACTGCTTCTTGGCGGGTGGTGGAGCCGTGACAGCGGTGAAGCTGTTCAAGTTGTTCGGGTGGATCTAGACCACGAAGAAAATTTTTTAACAAAAAAACGCGGATCACATGTCCGCGCTTGTCCTTTAGCTAGAGGCTTGTCCTCCATCTACCACATCTGAACTTTGGTTGTCCTTGGAGCAGAGATTTCCTATTTTTAGGACATTGTTGGTCGTATCGTAGCCCATTTCTCCATCGGCAAGTCGACCGGACTTCTCCCAGTTCTCTGCGGTATCTCTCCTGACCAATATGTGAGTCTTGATGGTCAAAACGTGTGCTTCTCCGTCCATTCCCTGAAATAGACGTTCCCCCGAAGGTATGCGTCTCCCTCTATGGACATGAGTTCCGGGTTTGTGACAATTGGGCCAGTCGTATTCTCGGATCCCAGCAAATCTCCGTTCACAAGATTCTGGCTGTGGTGGACAAGTTCATGGGAAACAGTCCTCAAGATGTCCTTCAGGTGTCTTCCGTTCGTATAGACCACGACAGTCTTTGAATCAGGATCGTAGAATCCTGTCTTCACGAAAGGTCCGTCATTCTGTGGAGAATCGTCTAGGACAAACTTCGGAAGAGGGTCTACCGGAGCATCATTCTCCCTGAAAACCTCCAAAATTCCGTCCACATATTCTGAAATCTCTGAAAATTCCATAATTTCTCCAGATTAAGGATAGATGTACGTGTCGGCGCGGGGATTCCTCACGATGTCGAAGTTCATCCGGATGACATGTTTCGTATCGTCTATCATTTCCTTCGTTATATGCTCCGGGTTGTTGATACGCTCGTATATCTCGTCAGTATCGACGTTGAGGAACCTGTTTATGCGCTTTTTGCAGTTTCTCAGGAAGTGCTGGACGTTGGAAAGGGTCAACATGTCCGTGGTTTCAGTAGGAGTACACCACTGGACAGGAGGCTGGAGGGTCAGATTGTAGGAGAAGAATCCACGGTTTATCGAAATGTTGTCCCTGAGACCAAGATTCAGGCCATATTCGTACATCCCGTGCCAAAAGGACATGCGGACAAACATTGGAGTCGCCTTTTCAGCGTCAAATACCTTGTTCGCTATGTTCCATTGTGAGAACTTGAACTCCTTGCCTTTCTCGGGCCAGCAATAGTATCTGCTCTCGCTCTTCTTGGTAAGGGAAAAGTCCGAAAAATGGACTATCTTTCTACCGGAATTCGTCCTTATCTGCTCTCCGGCGGCATTTTTCTCCCTGGAACGCTCGATGTCGATGTTGCCTGAACGGAATTCCCCGTCCTCGTCTATCTGGTCTGTCTGTTCCGGAAACACGGAGACCTCGCGCCTCTTTATTCCGTCGAGGAGCCTTGAGTAGTACGGATCCTCCAGAGGCCAAACCCTTGAGAGCTTGTCCGAGAAGCTGTTGAAGAACTCGGTCGTGAGGAACTTTCCCAACTGGTCAGGGGTAAGCCTTGTCTTCTGCCCGTTGAAGTCGACGCTTGAGTTCCATGTCATCGTGTTGGGGTCGAAGAATATCTGGATGGCCGAGTCCCCTATCTGGAAGGTTATCGTTATGGCCCTCGTAGGATCGGTCTTCGGATTGGTTGGCTTCACGGCAACATCGTCCGAGTGAAGACCATATCCGTTTATCTTGCACCCGTTTGACGATATGAAGCTGTCGTCGAGGGAAACGTTCACTCCCTCGAGGATCGAACGCCTGGAGATGTCCAGATCTCCGTCCACTTAGCCCTCCACAGGGGTGAACTTGATGGAGAAGTCCGCTCCGAGTGCTGGCCCGGGAATCGTGATGGTTCCGTCGGTCATGCAGTCGATGCCATATGGCCCGACGATCTTGTTGAAGTCCTTTTCGTTGCGGGTTTCAATGGCCTCGAAGATGTTTCCGATGAGCATTCCGATGGAAGTCAGGAACTCTCCGCCGCTCACCTCCTGGGTGAAGTCGTCGAAGAATGCGAAAACGCAAGGAGCGATGTTCTCTTCGGCGAGATCCATCTTGGCGTAGTAGTACCAGATGTCGCCTGAATGGATGAACCTCTCGAAATACCCACAATCGTCCACAATCCTGTCAAGCTCGAAACCTCCTCCCTTGGAATTCTTCTTGAACGTGAGGTCGTACTTTCCTGGATGCGTGATCTGCATCACACAGGAATTGAGGTATTCGTTCGAGTTCTCGGCATCCCAGTCTCCGCCTTCCGCATGGAGCCACTTGTCGAAGAAGGACTTGTCGTCGTCATCCTCGGTAAGGCGGCGGACTGGAGCTTCTTCAGGCTTCGGCTCTTCCGTAGGGGTCTCTTCCGCGCTGGGTGCGTATATCTCGTCGTCTCCTGGAACCTCGTTGTCCACGTCGAGAGAGGATTCCTTGATGATGTGAGCCATCAACTTGATGTATTCTTCTTCTGTGTATCGCTCCATAACTATTGCTCCAATGCCAGTTCTAGGCTAAAATACTTACAATATCCCCTCTAGGGGCTTCTTCTGGATAAGCTTGACGACTATGTCCGAAACCCTCTGTGAAAGACCGTCTGGAAGGGATTTCCGCACGTATTCATCGTCGGTTATGTGGTTTCTGACATTGGTTGCCGAGATTGGATTCTTCTCCGTGGTCTTGTAGATGTTGTTCCTGACCGGAAGGATTGTCACGTCGTCCCCATGTTTCATCGACGGAATTATGGAATCGTACCTGTTGGAGTCCTTTTCTCCTACCCCAAGAATCACGTCGCAGTCCTTGAGCATGGAGACATACCTCATCATGGTCCTTATTGGAGAAGGTTCCTTGGAGACCACGACCTTGATGTTCCTCCTCTTGAACGCGGCGGAATATATCTCCAGAATCTTCTTGGAGATTTCGGGTGTGATCTCCGTTCCTCCAGAAGTCATCCTTATGCTGTCCGGGTTTGCTGGATTGGATACTATGACGATCACGTAGTCCGCTATCTCGGAGTAGTGCCGTATCATGTTCCAGTGTCCTTTGTGCGGGGGACGGAACGAACCTGGGACTAGGGCTATAGTCTTCCTCTTCTCCATGGACTCGTTCACTCCAGGAAGGTTCTCCGGGTTGTTGTGGTAGTCCTTGTCAAAGTCGAGATATTGCTGTCCAGGGAGGTCTTCCTTTCGTTTCAGGATTCCGATGATGACCTTTGCTAGACTTTCGAGATACTCGTCAAATCCCTTCTGGTCGAACTTTCCTGAAGCCTCGTCGTAGTCCACGTCTATCGCCATCTCGACCGACTGGCCTTCATAGTCAGGATCGATTGAAAGACGGGCTATGACCTCCAGGACATTCATTCCGTTGGAGCATAGGCGAACCATCTTCTCGAGGTCTGGATATGTGAGGGAATAGCGGATGTAGAGTTTTTCATCCTTCCATTCCGTCCAGTTGTTCTTGTCGAGATTGATGTTGAGTTCGTTCATCAGGGCTTTTCTTATCTGGTCTTTCATCTCAACCAGAGCGGCATCCTCGAACCCTCTCCTGATGTTTCCGTACAGGCTTCCGTCAACTCCCGCGCAACCGTCGTCCAGAACCTTCTCTATGGCCTCCTTCTTTGTCGTGGCTATGCCTTGAAGTTCGTCCCTTCCGTTGTAGGCCCTGTAGATGTCATTGAACGTTATGTCCTCGAAACCGGCTTCGGCCATTGCGTCGTCGAACTTGCTTACGTCTGCGTAGTCCTCTATGTTCCTTATCTGGTAGTCGTAGTCCCATCTCTGGATACATTCCCCAATACCCTCGATGATGTCGGAGACCTCGCTGAACGCTATGTTGCTTGCCCTGTCGTCCCAGATGTCGGCAATGTCGTCGAACGGAGTGAGAACCTGTACTCCTCCGGGGACGTCTGTTCCGAACCTTCCCTGTCCAGGATGTCCCTCGAAGAACGCCTCTATGATGGAACCTTTGAACATGTTGTTCTTCAGCCATTCCTTGTCGTGGGCGAACTTGTTCAGCTTCTCCTGTTGCCTCTTGTCATAGACGATCTCATATTCCCGGACTGCCTTGTCGACAGTATCTCCCATCGGAAGACAAGACCAGAACTGCGTCCATTCCTCCTGGTCTGGAGAATAGGAGGCGTCTTCACCATCCTTGTCGATGTAGTCTGGAAGGTCGTCTTGTTGATCCCTTATCTCGTATTCACGGGCATAGGACGCGCAAAGAACCTGTCCGGTCTTCTTGTCCAGCATGTAGTAGAGAGGCCCGTAGTTGTTGTATTCAGTCCAGTATTCCGGGTTTTCCTGCGTATGGCACCAGCGTCCTATCGCGGAGAAGTTCGTGTTGTATTCGTGTGTGACGGGAGAAGCGACAAGCCAACGCTCGTTGTCGAGAACTATGTCAATGTTGTCTCCACCCTTGTGAATGAGCGAGAAGCACTGCCTGGCCCTTCCGTCAAGACCTGGAGCAAGCCCCTGTCCGGAAGTCTGCTCTCCCGTGTCGTCCGTATATTTCCCGACGGCCTTCACAAGATCCTCTATCCTCTTGAACTGGTCGATGTTGTTGTTGAACTTCCGGGAAATCTTCTCGAACGTCTCGATGTACTTCTTGGCTTCCTCCGCCTCCTTGTACGCCTCGTCGAAGCTCTTCCCGCCCTTCTTTACGGCACGATTTACGGCAGAGCATATCCACATCGAAGTCTTGCCCCAGTTTTTCTCGGACTTCCATGACGGAGACAGCTTGGCGCACATCTGGGCCTGTTCTGGAGTGAGGGAGGCAAACACGTCAGGACGAGCCTGTGCCTCATAGAGAGGTTCCGCGATGTATGAACCTATTCTTCCGTTCGGATCGTCGTCTGGATCGGTTGGTGGCTTGGTTTCCTTCTCCTTGTTAGAGAACGCCTTTGCCAGAGTGAACTCAACCATCTCCGCTATCTCGTCGACTGTCATTTCGTCTTCGTCGTATGCCTTGGCGTAATCCGCGAAGTCCCTGAGCATTCCAGTGTATCCGAATCTGTCGAGAAGCTTGAAGGCGGCATCGGCTGTCTTCCACTTTGCGCTGTTCCTTATCTCTGCGGCATGTTCAGGGCTTGTAGGGGATGAATACGAAGTCCTCGTCTCGCGTATGCTGTCCATTATCCCGGAACACGAGCGCAGGGACTCCATAAACTTCTTCTCCATGGAATCCTTAAACGTCCGGTCTGTGGACTCGTCGTACACCACGGCAAGCTCGTACACCTTGAATATGGACTGACGGACAGATTCGACGACCTTCTCTGAATACTTCATCGCGTCGTCGTAGTATTTCATGTACGGGTCTTCGGGCTTGTGCATCTCGGGGCCGACCATGAAAGTCCTCGAAAGTATGTCATAGCACCCGACGCTCATCAAGTCCTGGAACTCGTTGCCCTGGATGTAGACCTCCAGCGGATGTGTTCCAATCTTGGTCATCTCCGGATTGTCCAGCTTGTATTCGTCGAACACTTGCCTCAGTTCCATGCGGTACTCGTCAAGTTCCTCTTCCGGAAGTTCGCCGATGTAGAAGTGGATGTCTATGTCTGACTCGGGAGAATACTTGTTGGAGCAGATGGAACCGACTATGTTCGCCTGGAAGTCCTCGAACCCGAAATGGTTCCTGAAAAGCTCCACCACTCTGGAAACTTTCATCTCCGCATCGTCCGTGAGAACTTCGTTTCCTTCCTCGTTCTTCTTCCAGACCGTCCTGTCAAGGTCTTCCTGTGGCTTGTCTAGAATGGACTCCCTCACGGCATAATACTGGCGATACACGTCGTTGTTGAGTCCGCTGTC
>Ga0265298_10003356_pt1 | contig 21244 bp, 14 predicted proteins | sample AusTroGonzalo_MG_3_FD_193486 | JGI IMG/M metagenome (GOLD analysis project Ga0265298, IMG submission 193486) | Bovine rumen microbial communities from tropical cattle in Woodstock, Queensland, Australia - Gonzalo_01 | ecosystem: Host-associated > Mammals > Digestive system > Stomach > Rumen ...
TTGACTTAATACGATGCGATGTAACGTTGAAGAGGTGACAAGTTTGATTATCAGCTATAAGAAGCTTTGGAAGATCCTTATCGACAAAGAGATGAAGAAGGGTGATTTGCAGAAGGCTGCAGGGATAAGCTGGGCCTCAGTCACTAAACTTTCAAAGGGAGAATCTGTCAGCATGGAAGTGCTGATGAAAATCTGTCATGCTTTAGACTGCAACATTGGGGACATTATGGATTTAATACCAGCAGAGGAGCAATCTGCAGAAATAAAAAAGGCGCAATAAGTGGGTTTTATCAAGTATAAAGCAGGTGATAAAGAATGAGTGGACCTAAATCATCAAGCTATTCGCTGACATATGAGCAACGTCGCAGAATCCTTGAAGAACAACAACGGCAAAGAGAACGCGAGGAGGAGAAGCGTCGTTTTGAGTCTGAGAGCAATAAAAAAGGAGAACTGCTGACAAAACTCGAGTCGGAGACTGAGGGCTTAATTGGCCAAGTGGAGCGTTCGAAACAGCTAAAGAAAGAATCCGGATACGATATGCCATGGATTGCTGAAGCTGAGAACACGCTAAAAAAAGCTCGGGATATGTCTTCTGAGGCCAGAAGACAGAAGGAAAAACAATCCGCGGAACTGCGTAAAACTAATGAGCAATTATCTACAACAATCAAAGAAACAGCGAAGCAGAGATCTACATGTGCTGACCACATCTCACGAACTACAGAGCAGTTTCGCCAGGAATTAGATAATAGAATCTCTGAAGGTTTTCATCTTTCATTTTCTGCTATCGGTGTGGAAAAAAGGAAGAAAGACAGCTCGAGGATAAGCCGTATCAACGAAGCAGTATCGCAGCTTTCAGGTATGACATTGTCTGAAAAGCAGCATAACAAGTTAAAAATCATTAAAGAAAAGGCAGATGCAATAACAGATCCTTCTTATTTGGAAAATTTTTATGCAGTTGTGGTTTCCCCTTTTATCAGGGAATGCAAGGAATATGAGGCCGTTCGTGATGAACATGACGAGCTCTTGATTAAGTACGCTGTGCTGGCGTCAGAATGTGGTATAAGTACCAAACCGGTTTCATACACGCGAGAAGGAATAGAGTTTGTCAAAGATGAGATTGCTAAACTTGAGGAACAGGCTCTAGAGCAGAAAGAAAGAGAATATATCAAAAAATCGCTTGATGAAGCCATGCGAGAGATGGGTTACGAACTGGTTGGCGACCGCATCGTCTCTAAAAAAAGCGGAAAAAGAATTCATCATGAATTGTATTCATTGGGAAATGGTACGGCAGTAGATGTTACTTTTTCAGAAAATGGTCAGATCACCATGGAGTTGGGTGGAGTTGATGAAACGGATAGGCAGCCCGATTCAGATGAGAGTACACAACTTGTGGAAGATATGAAAAACTTCTGCGGTGATTATGATGCGCTTGCTAAGAGACTTGCTGAAAAAGGTATTACAACAAAGAGATTATCCATTATGCCACCAACTATAGAACATGCTCAAATCATCAATTCCAATGATTATAAGATGAAGAAATCAGTTCCACGTTATTCTGCAGTGCGACAAAAAAAGAAAGCTGCTGCAGTCTTACATAAGGAGACCTAAGAATGAAGAAATTTAAAATCTGCCCAACATGTGGCACGAGGAATGAACCAACAGCAATTGAGTGTGAAGAATGCGAGGCAAATATATCCACTGTCCGCGTAATGGATGAAGAAACCATCAAAAGCGTACAAGAACAAGATGATCAAGCTATAACTGCTACTACGCCAATGACTAGGACACGTATCTGCGAAGAGTGTGGATTCAGAAATCCATCAAATGCGCGGAAATGTCAGAAATGTGGTGAAGATATCTCTGATATCTTGCCAGTAGAAGCAGCTTCAGCCGATCATCTTCATTTTATATTGACAAGTTTAGATGGTGAATATGCATATCAGATACCGGATGGAAAAACCCTTATTGGACGAGAAGCAGCAATGTCTGACTATTTAGCAAAGAAAAGCTTTGTCAGTCGTAAACATGCTCAACTCAACTTGGAGAATGGAAAAGCCAGCATAGAGAATATCAGTCAGACTAATTATACTTATATCAACAATGAAAAGATAACTAATGGATTTAAAGAATTACATGATGGAGACATCATTGGACTTGGTGGAAATGAAAAGAATGGTAAACGTCAGGAAGAAGCCGCATATTTTTCGGTGAGGATACATTCATGAATGTTGCGCGTATTCTATTCCCAGTCAAAGTACTGGGACCAGGTGATCGCATAGGAATTTGGTTTGCAGGATGTGAGCACCATTGCCCTGGCTGTAGCAATCCGGAGTTATGGGAGCAAAAGACATGTTATCAGACAGATTTGTCTACCGTTATGAAACTTATTCGACTGATTTCTGATCAGAATAAAGTCGATGGAATAACAATTACAGGAGGCGATCCATTTTATCAACCAGAATCTCTTAGAGAGTTGCTTGTGGAACTGAGAAAGATCATTAAGGATATCCTTGTTTACACAGGCTATTCATATGATCAACTCAAGATTCAGTACAAAGACATTATGTGCAATATATCTGTCCTGATTGATGGGAAATATGTAGAAAATCAGAACAGAGGAGCCATATTAAGAGGTTCTGATAATCAGAACATGATATTTCTGGATGAAGATATACGACCATTATATGAGAAGTACATTGAAACGCAAACGAGCAGCATTCAAAATTTTTCCACAAACGATGGGATCATATCTGTTGGAATTCACCGACCGAACTATGAGAATCAATTATTGGAAATCAGCAGAGCAAAAGGATTGGAGGTTAAAGCATGAGCGATGTAATTCTGTCAAAATGGCACCAGGAGATGGACATCTTTAGAAAAATTAAACCATGTCTAATCATGGAAGGAAACATCCTGGACAGTTATATTTATCCACTGGATGGAAGCCTTCCGCAGGGTTCTATTGTAAGACTTCCGGAATACCTTCATTACTACTTTAAGGACATCGGGTACGAAAATATCGTAATGTATGACGGAATCCGTGGGTTTTATAATCAATATGAGGATGGGTTTATTCAGCGATTTGCCGATCTGGTTAAATCAAATGTTTCTGGCAATCGACGTATCCCTGCGGAATTTCGAGGGAAAGCCACTGGCTCAGCAGCCACTATAGTGGAAGCTGCACTTGTTCAAAACGAATCACCAACGGTTGTGATCATGGATTTTGCCTCAAGATACATCAATGATCCAGCCAATATGCAGCAAACGGAGATTGAAGGATTTACCATCCTGATGCAAGCGTCACTAGATGCGAAAGAAGTACAAACAGAAAAAGGAACGCTGAGAAACCTGGTTATTCTCTTAGTGAATAAACTCAATGATGTTCCTGCGTGGTATTATTTGGACAATCCGAATGTTAAGGCAATTCTTCTGAAAACACCATCCAAAGAAGAACGTGCGCAAATGGTGAAAGGCCCGAATTTTAAGGCGTTTTTCACAAAGAACCTCTACAGAGAAGACTTCCCCTATTACGAAGAGCATCCAGACGAATTGACAAAGATCCAAGATCGGTTTATTGGTCTTACAGAAGGATTTACATTTACAGAGTTAAATGGTCTCAGACTTCTTTGCAAGAATCAGGAAATAAGAATTCGAGATCTGTGTTCTGTAATTGACCTTTATAAGTTTGGTATTAAGGAAAACCCGTGGAATAAACTTAATCCGGATGATTTTAAGAATGCATATGAAGATTTCGAAAAACGAGTTAAAGGGCAGCCTAGTGCTCTGACGCAAACTCTTGATGTAATCAAACGAGCTATGACAGGAATGGCAGATATTTCTTCTTCAACTCATGGGAAACCAAAAGGTGTCCTTTTCTTTGCCGGTCCTACCGGAACTGGTAAGACAGAAACAGCTAAAACTATTGCAGAAAAGCTGTTTGGCGATGAGAGTGCCTGTATACGTTTTGATATGAGTGAATTTGGACAAAGTCATAGCGATCAAAGATTACTTGGTGCCCCTCCTGGATACGTTGGATATGAAGCAGGTGGACAGCTGACGAATGCGGTAAAGAACAACCCTTTCAGTATTTTGCTTTTTGATGAAATCGAAAAAGCGCACCCTTCTATTTTGGATAAATTCCTGCAAATTCTTGAAGATGGCAGAATGACTGATGGCAAAGGTGAGACAGTTTATTTTTCCGAAACGGTTATTATCTTCACAAGCAATCTTGGTATTTATGAACGTGGAGCCAATGGAGAACGCGTCCCAATGGTTTCCTCAGAAATGTCTTATGAAGAAGTAAAGAAGAATGTGCGTCAAGGTATTGAGAATTATTTCAAATTACAACTTGGTCGTCCAGAGATACTGAATCGTATTGGAGAAAATATCGTTGTCTTTGACTTTATTAGACCTGAAATCGCTGAAAAGATACTTAAGGCGCAACTAGACAAAATTTCTGCAAATCTCAGGTCAAATAAAAATGTAGAACTAATTATTTCGGACAGAGCATTCAATGTTCTTAAGACTAAAGCATTAAATAATCTTGAAAATGGTGGACGTGGAATAGGCAATATTGTCGAGAGTTGCTTTGTGAACCCCCTTTCAAGATATATGTTTGACAACAAATGTTTTTCCGATTGCCATATAACAATTGATAATATTCAAGCTGAAGCAATGCCGTATGTTATTGAAGCAACACGAGAATGAATTATGAAACAGCTTTAAAGTGGAAGGAGACCAGCTAATGAAATTCATGGTTTCATTTTGTTCGGAGCATGGGAGAACAAAAACCGCAAGTGATGATTCGGCTCTGATTGGACATCAGATAATTAATGATGATGTAGGAGTTATTGAATTTCAGACGCCTGGGTGGATCTGTCTTTGTGATGGGGTTGGTGGAAACGCCGGCGGACAGGAGGCTTCTTTGTTTGTTACAGAAGCACTGAGCAAGACTCACGTACCCCAAAGTGTCGAAGAAGTCAAAGCACTTTTCATTGACATTAATAACAGATTGCTCGCACAAGCACAAAACACTGCAGACCATAAAATGATGGCTACAACAGCGACAGCTCTTTTCCTGTCTGATGAATCTGTTTATCTGGCTCATATAGGCAATACGAGACTCTATACAAAACGAGGAGCATTTATTCAGCAGCTTACTGTTGACCAAACAACATATCAATGGTTACTGGATCATGGCAATGTGGCCGCTGCTGAAGCATGCAATCGAAGTGAAATAACGGGGGCCATGGGTGGTGGCAAACCAGATCTGATTACTTCAATTGCTGTTGAACAACTATTTGAAAGAAAAATACCGTCGACCATACTTCTTACCTCAGATGGCATACATGAATATCTTTCCCAAGATGAAATTGAAGATATATTGGAGGCAGATGAAAGCATGTTAAGCAGGGCAAAGATGCTGTGTGATTCTGCACTAGATAAAGGATCAGATGATGACAGATCGGTAATTATAGTGTGTGTTGACTGCGATCAAAGCAAGAGTTAAGTGCTGGAGGATAGATTAAATGGATAACACCGTAATCAATAATACCGCACAAGATTCCCACTCTACCATGGTAAACTCGCAAGCAGAAACTGGTATAACTGCAATTAACCAGGGTGTTCAAAACGCAAATTGCATCCAAGCAGGCACTTTGTTATGTGATGTCTATGAAGTGATTGAGAAACTCAATATTGTTACAGGTGAAGCGGATTTGTACCTATGTTCATTTGCTGCAAGAAAATATATTGCAAAGGTCTATCGTAGGAAAATTGCTGTCAAGCCAGAAGTAGCACAACGGTTATCACAAATCCATTCTCCTTTTGTTGCCAGAATATTTGCCATGGGGGAATATGATGGTTATCCCGTAGAAGTTTTACCTTATTTTTCGCACGGGAGCCTTGCCGGAAAGCGGTTCACTTATGATCAGCTTAAATATGAAATAATCCCATCCGTCAACGAAGGGTTACACATTCTTCATGAGAATGGCATCATTCATAAAGATGTCAAACCTTCAAATATCATGCTTAACAATGATGGGCGAACCGCGGCAATCATTGATTTTGGAATTAGTTCATTAAGAGAGAATGGAGCAACGGTTATTGTTACCAAAACAGGATTAACGCCCGAATACTCTGCGCCAGAGACTTTTAGGAATCTTTTTCTAAACGAATCGGATTATTATTCCTTTGGAGTTACAATATACGAGCTCTTTTGTGGACATACACCTTATTCTGAAATGAATCAAGAAGAGATCGAACAGTTTATCTCTATTCAAAAGCTTCCAATGCCAGAAGGAATGGAACAAGATCTTCAAAACTTGATCAATGCTCTTACCTATCCAGATATTACAAATCGTCGCGATAAAACGAATCCCAATCGCCGTTGGGGGTATGACGAAGTCAACAATTGGTGCAATGATGTTCCTCAACCTATACCCGGTGAAGCAACAAAACAATCAACATCAAAGTCAAACGTTACTCAACCTGTTGAGAATCATGAAGATGATATGCTTCCGTATCGATTTGGCGGAAAAAGTATTACTTCAACAGTGGTGTTGGTAGAATCACTAAACGAACGCTGGGATGAGGCTAAAAAGCATCTGTTGCGAGGACTTTTGCTCGCTCATTTTAAAAAGGATTCAAATGCGGAGATTATTAGCAATCTAATGGATATTGAAGAAGAGGCAGACACAACCGATGCAGATGTATTATTGTTTAGAAGTTTGTATTTGATTGATTCCACGTTACGTAGTTTTCTTTGGAAAGGAAAAAAATACTCTAATCTTTCAGAGTTTGGCGAGCAAAGTTTGACGGCTATTCGTCAAAATGATGAGTCTTTTCTGAATAGTTTAGATGAAATTCTTAATAAAGGTATTTTGTCTCAATATCTCGTCCTAGTGGAATCTAATGCACTTGAACATATTGAGACAGTAAAATCATTAGAAACAAAATATAGTTTAATAAAAACATCGTCGCTTGATAACAAACGCATATGTTGGTATCAAGTGGCGTATTTACTTTCAGATAAAAAAGACTTCTTCGTTGATGGACATTCATTTGAAGATGTTAGAAGTTTTTCTGAATACATTACTTCACAGGCTCTTGAAACTAACAAATCATTTGAGGAAGAACTTAGGAGCAAGATATTCGAAAATGATGAATTCGATGTGGAGTTTTCATGCTGGCTAAATGCCATTGGGCAACCGGAACTCATCAGCGGACGAAGCAAACCCAAGGCGTTCTTCTCTCTGATGTATCGTTTAAATGATGAAATAAAGACACTTGCTTGGAATGGCCATGAGTATGCCAATATAAAAGATCTTGGGGAAAAGCATCTCGATGCATTACGTAGAAATGACATGGAAGCATTAGAATCAACCGATACGATGGCTTCACTCGGGCTGATAACATATTACGCTGAAAACATTGAAAAAATAAAGAAACGAAAGCTTGATAAAATAAAGAAACTTGTGTCAGCGATCTCTGCTACATTATCTGATCCAAGAGGAAGGGATTACTGGCTTAGTGAATATCAGCTAGCATATTTGATGTCTGAAGAAACAAAGTTAGTGTTCGTTGGAAATGAATTTGATAATCCAGATGATTTTATTGAGTACATCGATTCCTTTATAAAGAACACACAGGATAGTTTAGTGGCGTATTACTGTTCAAATGTTATTTCTGAAAAGGGTGTCTTGGACCCACAAATTGATGCATGGCTTTCATCAGTTTGCACTATAGAAAAAGTAGAGTACTATAAGGATCTTCTGCAAAAATACAGGACTTACGCTATTCTTCTGCAAAAAAGGAGAGAGTTGGATAAAGAACCTGAGTTTGTTACAGAGAAGAAAGCTATTTCGTTAGCAAATGCTTTCGATAATATGAATGATTTTTTAGATTCGAGGGATCACGCTCGGGATTGCGTGGAACTTGCACGCTCGATAAAGTATAACGAATTGCTTGCAAGACTAGAAGCTTTATCTTCCGTTCCAAACGAAAAACTTGAAAGACAGCTTCAGTCAATTGCCGATGGCTTTGCAGAACTTGGAGATTATAAGAATGCAAAGGAAATTGAGATTGACTGTCGTGGTGAGATAGCAGCTATTGAAAAAAGAATCGAATATCAAAGAATACTGAAAAGAATGTACGAATCCAGTAATGCATTCCAAAATGAGCGAGAAAGCATATTCCTCGAATGCGCCGAGGCATTTGAAAGAATTAGTGATTATAAAGATGCGTCTGATAAAGCAAATGAATGCAGAAAAAAAGCGGATTCTATTCATAAGACTAATATTTACAATATGGCTGTACGGAAAAAGAATCAAGCGAAAAAAACAGATGGAAGTGAACAGAAGGCTATTCTTCTTGATGCTATTCAATTGTTTGAGAGCGTTGTTGGTTTATACGATTCAAAGCAGCAAGCAGATGAATGTCGCGAATTATTTAGCGGACTTGTATGATAGAACTAACCAAATGGCATTAAGCTAGTATTACGCCAAATGATCAATACCATTAGGCAAAGGAGAGAACGGGCATGAACAATGAAACGGTTTATCAACAAGATACAAACGATTACGATATCTCCTTAATGCGTGTATTTCAAACACTTAGATTTTTCAGCATTGCAAAAGTTAAAAAAGCTGATGATCTACTAAATCAGCTATTGAATGATCATGAGTTTATTCAAAAGTATTGGCAACAAAACTCAATAAGGCGTGGAGTAACAATACGCTTTGGAAAACAGACGGGTGAAGAAAACCCGATGGCTGACAAGCCTTTGGAATGGATAGTTATTGCTGTGGAAAACAACAAGGCACTGATAATTAGCAAGTACGCACTTATAAAAGGTCAACTTCCTGGTTATAGTTTTGGAACAGCTAGTATATATGGCGATCAGGTTATTGATGTGCTAAAAGGGAATGCGTCAGGATACTTTACAAACAAGCAACTGGCATGTCTGTCTGGAGAACCAAAGGTACGATCAGGGAAACTGTTTTTGCTAGATCAGGAACAATATGAAGCATATGCTGTAAAAGAATTCGGAATTTGTAAGTTTGTTCAGGGTGATTCTGATAGCTATTGGCTGTTAAGAAAAGAGCGAGCGAAAGACTCGTATTATGGCGAAATAGATATGCACGGAGTGCGAATGTCTTCTGGTGATGTGAAAACATATTTTCACAACATGAAAGAAGATCATATTTTTATAAGACCATGTACATGGCTTGACATATCATGTGGCCAATACGAAATTGATATCAACAGTTGCATGGCGGCTCAACAAAGAAACATGTCTGGCGTCAATAAGGCTATATTAAAAATACCAGAAGCAAAGTATGAACCATCTCCTTTTCAGAATAACAATCTGCAATTAACTTATGAATCGGATTCATTCTTCAGTTTGGACGATTTAGTAAATTATTTGGCTTCATTATATAACTCTAGCCAAAACGATTTTGTTAGATTCTGTGACAAACTTTTACGAAGTGACGATACTTTCGATAATGCTTTCGTTTCCTGGCTTAGCTGTCTTAAAAAAGACAACATAATAAATGAGTGGAAAAGAAACAGTGAGTATAAAAGGACGGATTTTATTTCAACAACTAAGCAGTATGAATTGCTACGGTTGTTTGCTTTATCGGGAGTTCCAGAAAGCGAGCATATCCTTAATGATATGATCACTAATTCTGCTTATATATCCAGACTAAAAAAGACACAAGCTCTTAACGAAGGTGATTTTATCTTCTTTGGCCATTATGACAAGAGCATTGAAGTTTTCGGCGGAATGCCAATGGTATGGAGAGTTATTCATACTAATGGTAATAAAGCCTTATTATTAAGCTGGTATTGCATAGGTAGTAGAGGATTCAATACAGGGCATGAAGACTGCTCTTGGGAAGAATCTTCTCTTCGTCAATGGCTTAACAATGAATTTGTTAATAAAACATTTACGCCAGACGAAGCCGAGAGTATTCTTTCATCTCCAATTTATACGTTATATAACGAGACTGTCTATGACAAAGTGTTTTTGCTAAGCAATGAAGAAACGGCATTATATGTTGATAAAGAAATGCAAACCTGCATCAATCTTACCAACCCCAATAAAAATGACGGATATGATCAGTGGTACACGAGAACTGTCACTACAAAAATAAAAGAAGGATCTTATCCTGACTATAAGGATGAGATTTTGTATGATTACTTTGGCATAAGAAACGCAGTTCGTTATTTTGCTGGTATAGCTCTAGATGGAATTGGTACAGCGTATTCATCAAGTGGATTGATACGGCCAGCGATATGGATTGATAAGAGTTCTACGGTTTATAAGAAGGCAACGACCATGTTTGATGACCTTCTACTACCCGGTGCAACTCTACATTTTGGCAAATATAAACAAGGAAGCAATGGTGAAATTAAACCCATAGAATGGATTATAAATAAAGTAGATGCTTCTACTGTCCAGTTAATTAGTAAGTACGTTTTAGATTGGATGCCTTTTACAACGAACAAAACTAACGAGGTTGATCAGCCTTGGATTTCTAGCACTCTATGTCACTGGCTTAATCATGATTTCCTGAGTGAAGCTTTTGATAAAAATGAAATCAAGTATATCTGTGTGTTGGATAGTGCTACTGAGGATGACACATATTCAGAGTTTTGTCCGGAATATGCGGTGCCACAAGTAAGTGAAAGATTTGATAAGGGTGAGAAATTGGTACGAATTGCTTGCCTTAGCTATGTTTCTTGTCCTGGGATAGGATCATATAAGTTTAGGAAACATTCAGATCGCGACCCGGGCTGGAGAAGCCAATGGGAGCATTTACCAGACAGGCCAGGGAAAGGTATTTCAAAAGCCAAACCAACGGCATATGCAATCAGCAATGGAGCACCTAAAAAGGGAAATTGTTCATATTGGCTTACTTCGTTGGGTAAGGACTGGGGATTTGAGTCAGTAGCCGATCAAGAAGGATGGTTAAACAATGCACAATATGGGAATCGCTCTGGCGTAAGGCCGACGATCACTCTGGATCTCCAATCTGATTTAGTAGAATACATTATGAAGACAAGGCAAAATGCAATTGGGTAACGCCATATAATTTATAAGAAGCAACGAAATAAGGGGGTTGCATTATGGCTTATATTCTTGACACACGGGTTGTAGGGGTAACGTTCGCAAACACAGGATCCAATCGTCAAAACCGTCAGGATATTATTTCTGATCTAATATCACGAGGATTGCTAGTAGCTGGTCAAAAGCTGGATTTGCAACGTGATCCTGATAATCCATATGATCATAATGCTGTTTCAGTTATCGGTCCTGATGGTAGACAAATCGGAAATCTTTCAAAAGAGAATGCTGCCTTATTATCTCCTAAATTGGCTTCAGGTGTAAAGTATTCCGTGAGAGTTCAAAGTGTTTCTGGAGGAAATGGCTATTCTTATGGGATTAATATACGCATAGAAGAGATTGAATCGACACAGACTGTACTTAATCAGGAAGTTGGCGGAGGTCAAACAGTAATCAATAGCGACCTCCAAGTTGAAGGTCATAGATCTTTCGATCCACAGTCGACAATGATCAATGATGATTTGCACGAATCGATAATAATGCCTGGGACGCTTTTATGTGAAGTATATGAAGTTGTGCAAAAAATGGATATTGTCACTGGCGAAGCAGATTTGTATATTTGCCAGTTTGCAGCAAGAAAGTATGTTGCGAAAGTATACAGAAGAAAGATCGCAATTAAGCCTGAAGTGTCTGAAAGACTTGCGCAAATAAAATCCCCTTTCGTTGCACGTGTGTTCGCATTAGGAGAATTCAACGGCTATCCTGTTGAAATACTTCCATTTTATATGCATGGAAGCTTAGCTGGGAAACAGTTTTCTTTTGAAAAACTAAAATATGAAATAATTCCTTCAATCAATGAAGGACTCCATGTTTTGCATGAAAACAGCATTATACATAAAGATGTCAAGCCATCGAATATTATGCTCAATAACGACGGACGTACTGCATCAATTATAGATTTCGGTATTAGTTCAATTCGTGAAAACGGGAGCACTGTAGTTGTTACTAAAACAGGTTTAACACCTGAATATTCGGCGCCCGAAACATTCCGGAATCTTTTCTTAAGTGAGTCGGATTATTACTCTTTAGGCATTTCCATTTTTGAACTCTATTGTGGACATACTCCATACTCAAACATGAGTCAAGAAGAGATCGAGCAATTTATTTCTATACAAAAGCTGCCGCTCCCGGAAAAAATGGAGCAGGAACTCAAGGATTTAATAGATGCATTGACATATCCTGACATAACAAATAGAAGAGATAAGAGTAATCCAAATCGAAGATGGGGCTACGAAGAAGTATCGAATTGGTGTAATGATATACCTCAACCTTTACCAGGCATTGTTGCTAATCGAAATATTAATCCAGTAAGGCAATCAAATGTAGGAAATGCTTCTATTACATTTTCACAAAGCCAACCCAACGGTGATATGTTGCCTTATAGATTCGCTGGGAGCGTGATAACTGAAACCTCTGAATTGGCAGAAAAATTGAACGAACACTGGGACGAAGGAAAAAAGCATCTGTTTAGAGGATTACTGTTATCACACTTCAAGAAGGATTCGAATGCTGATATTATTAGCAAATTAATGGACTTTGAAGAAGAAGCAGATACCTGCGATCCAGACATACTTATATTCAAGTGTATATATGCTATCAATCCAAATCTCAAGCAACTGATATGGAAAGGACATGAATGGAACGATTTGTCCGAATTTGGGGCAGACATTTTGAACGCAGTTAGGAATAATAATAATTCATTTCTTCAATTGGTCGATGAAATGATATCCAAGAGCGTGCTTTCTCAATATGTTTTGTGTACTGCGCCTCGAGCAGAAGCCCAGTTAAATGTACTTCGATCTATTGAATCACAATTTAGAACTTTTCCTAATGATAATAATGAAAGGAAAATACAGTATTACAAAATTGGCTATATACTAGCAGATGAAAAAACGTATGTTTCAAGTAGAGAAACCTTCCATTCTATTGATGATTTGATTTGCTATTTCAAAAACCTTAACCTTTCTTCTGACGTGGAGTATGAAAAGGCCTGCAGATCTTTACTTTGCACCAATGAGAATGAACTTGATCCCCAGTACCTCTGCTGGATTAATGCTATTGGACTAGGCGAGAAACTCGAAAGCTCCGAGTGCTCCGATGTCGTCTTGTTTAATTCATATTACGCTATTTATCCTGAATTAAAATCCTTGATTTGGGACGGGAAATCTTTTAGTGACCTGCATGACTTTGGTTATGCTTATCTTGAAGCAACACGATCCGACGAAATAACATTCATAAAATATGCTGATTGTATTTTAAAAGAGGGATTAGTTAGCAGATATTACTCTATGAAGGACAATTCGAACCAGGAAATAATGCAAGAACTAGAGACTTTTCAATCAGTTTTTCCATTGTATGCAGATAACGAGTATGGCTTACAGAAGCTAAGATTTACTATTGCATATAAACTATCAAACATTAAAGATTTCAAGATTAATGAGCATTATTTCACCAATGCAGAGGAACTAGTATCTTACTTGCATTCATTGTTTTTAGAGGATACTACTGCTTATGATAGTACTTGCTCTATGCTGATTCCCTCAAGCAGAAGACTTGACCCTCAGCTAGAATGCTGGTTTAGCGCAATAAAACTTGAATCAGTCATTTCACAATGGTATGAGGGAATTGATACACTAAAAGAGAAAATGCCACAACCTAAAACAGAAGATAATTCCATAACCGAATCTGGTGATATCAATAGTGTTTCTGGAAACAATGGCGCAAATACTAATGATGATTTGCATACATTGATGGATAATCAACAAACCACTACTGCATCGATAATACCACCACCAAAATCACTTCAGCTATTTCTTGATTCCATTAAAGAAAACCCTTCAAAACGCGATTTGGGGTTTAAGACAATCGAACTTGGTATATATCCGCAAAACAGATCAGGTGATGATCGTGTGCCTATTGAATGGATTATACTTAGTGAAGTGGGTAATTATGCACTATTATTAAGCAAATACACAATTGATCATAAGACATATAACCGGCAAAATAATAATATTACTTGGGCAGAAAGTGACCTTCGTCGGTGGTTAAACAGTCGCTTTATAGATGAAGCACTTGATGGTGGTGATTATATTATTCCTATTTCTCCTGATAACGACAACGAGGAGGACTCTGTCTTTTTACTCAATTTTGATGAAATAGACATGCTCAGCGACATGTATACAATCCAATCAACAGCAACTGATTATGCTACTAAGCGTGGTGTAAAGAGTGCGAGGGATACAGGATTCTGTCCATACTGGACTAGAATGGCAGAAGACGAGATGGCTTATGTTATTAGTGGAGGAGGTCATAACAAGCGTAAGCTTATGACTGCTGATTTTGTGGGTGTGAGGCCTTCAATAGTAATTGATCTATTAAAGGTTAAGCCAAATAAAGGAAACTGCTGAAGTAGCGGCTGTGTTCAGCAATCTTATTTTGGGAGAATGCGAGGTACTTGATCATGTGCCTGGAAAGAAGGAAGAAATGGCCATAATTTGGTTGTTAACCAAGAAATCAGCCAATTCCTCCCACAGCGATAAAAATAGTCGCGAACTTGGAATTGATACACTGCGAGGTGAGTAGGCAATGACTTCAAGAGAAAAATGGTTTTTTGGGATAGTTGGATTCATTGCTGTTGTTTATAACATACTATTTATTGGACTGCTACCATATATTGATTTTATCAATACAGCAAACTGGCTTCGTATTATCATTGGGTTCTGCGCAGACATTGCTATTATAATTGGGATATTAGCCCATATTTGGAAGAAACGTTTAATCACAGCGAGCAAATCAATTGATGACTTTATCGGTCATTACCTTCAGGAAGACGATTTTATTTTGAACAATCAACAAAGGCATGTCCTGTCAAATGATGAGAAAGCGCATACGCTAATTAACAACACATTTAATAAGTATTTGAACATTGTTCAAACGATCGAACAAGAAATTCGACAAGTCAATACGGAAATATCGGCAATTATTGAAAAAGCCATGGAATTACACACTGAAGTTTATAGAGATTATGGACGGTACATTAATCAAAACAAAGGAGAATTATCTCAATCCTCAGTAAAACTACATCGACTTAATGCAGAGAAGGCACATCTTGATGAGTTATATGAGAAAAAACAGGAGATAAAGAAACGAAGAGACAAAGTTCAGATTATTCTAAATGAAAAAAGCGATGAACTGTTAGAAAAATATCGTTCTTCATTTAAAATGCTCTGTGACAGCAAAAAAAAGTATGGTGTGGAAACAGATATTGAATTAGATGATTTATTGTCTCAAACGCCACCCAGGGGTCTTAAGCTCTTTTCATGTACAAATGAGCCAATTATCCTTAACACTTCAGATGAGAGATGGTGCATCTATTCAAAAGCAATTCTTGTGTTTTCAAAACAAGATTGTTTTATTGGAGCATACAATAAGAATTGCTTTTCCATCGAAATAGAGAGGATGAAAAAGAATCTATTTGTGTCAAATGATAATCCTTCCACAAAATATGATAGAGAGTTAGATGTAGATTCAAGGTGTATTTCTACTGGCACAACACAATACCATTGGGAACATGAAAGAAACGACGGTATGCCAGATCAGAGATATAAAGACAACAGATTAAACAAATATAGAAACGATCTGATGGAATATGGGCAAATTACGTTTTCACTAAATAATCTTGTCCTAAAATATGTATTCAGTTCTTCTTATGCTCTAAACGCTTTGGAAGATTCTTTGAGTATTATACCTGAAAATTGTTCCAATAAAGATCGAATTTTAAGTTTACTCCAGTTGATTGACTTGGTTTCTTCTCATGAGGATAGCGCTAATCTACTTAGCAAATACTCTCAAAAGGCGAAAACAAATAGCTACTGCTATCTAACTGTGGAATAAATAAGGGGGATAATAATGATGAAAAAGAACAATGAAACTGTAATTAATCCGGGTTTGCCTAGTGAACAGACCGTGATTAATCAACAAGCAGCCTTAACCTCGATAAATGATTTTATTGATCATGAGTCTCTGGTAAAACCAGGTGACAAATTATGCGATAAGTATATAGTGCAAGAAAAGCTTCAGGTGCAATCCGGGGAGGCGGATCTTTTTATCTGTACATATGGGAAAGGGAAATATGTGGCCAAAGTATATAGACGAAAAGTTGCTATAAAAACGGAGGTTACTGATGCATTAGCAGGTGTGTATTCTCCTTATATTGCCCAAATCTTTGATTTGGGAAGCTTTAATGGTTTTCCCGTAGAAATTCTTCCGTATTATCAGAATGGCAGCGTTCTTGGGAAACGTTTCTCTTTTGAACAACTAAAGCAAAACATTATCCCGGCATTAAATGAAGGTTTAAGAGTTTTGCATGATAACGGGATAATTCACAAGGATTTAAAACCATCAAATATTATGCTTAATGCAGATGGAAGAACGGTATCTATTATTGACTTTGGTATTAGTTCAATAAGAGATGAAGGTAGTACGGTAATTGTAACAAAAACAGGCATGACACCGGATTATTCAGCACCTGAAACATTTCGAGGACTATTTCTCAATGAGTCTGATTACTATTCTCTTGGAATTACTATATTTGAGCTTTTTACAGGGCATACTCCGTACTCACAGATTCAAGGTGAAGAATTAGAAAGGATGCTATCAATTCAGAGAATTCCTTTGCCAGAGGATATGCCTTCTGAGCTCAAAAATCTAGTAACAGGCCTGACGTATCCCGATATAACGAATCGAAAAGATAAAACAAATCCTAATCGCAGATGGACATACGAAGAAGTAAATAATTGGTGCAATGGAATTAGCCAGCCAATACCAGGACTCTCTTCCCAAAATGCTTACATATCAGGAGAGCAGATTCGTCCATATAAGTTCCTTGGTAAAACATACACTAAAACTAATGAATTAGTGGATGCTTTTGTCGAAAATTGGGAAGATGGGAAAAAGCAGTTGTTCAGAGGATTGTTATCTGCTTACTTTAAGCCGTTTGATCCTGAATTAGCTGGAATCTGCATAGACGCTGAAGAAAGCGTTGATCGGAATGATGCCGATATAATCTTTTTCAAAACACTTTATGAAATAAACCCGGATTTACAAGCATTAGTTTGGAAGGGACATAAGTTTTTTGATCTTGAGGAATTCGGCGTAAAGCTTCTCGAAAAGCTTAGACTGAATGACGATTCGATGGATTCACTTACTGATGAGTTTCTCACTAAAGGAGTTCTTTCTGCATACTACGAAATTCAGCACAACAAAGTAGAAGACAGCAACAGTCAAGTACTAAAGGCTTTTGAATCAAAGCGAAAAGCATTACTTGGTTCTGTACGAGAGAAAAAAGCCGACAATTATCAATTGGCGTTTGTTCTTTCAGGCAGAAGAGAGTTCGTCATAGATGGGTTGATATTCAACAATACAGAACAACTTGTACAACATCTTTCAAAAGTGTTTGATAAAGATCCCAAATCCTTTACTGCTTTATGCGACAAACTAATTTATGACGATAACACATTAGACATTCAATTTGAAAGTTGGCTTATTGCGCTTGGTAAGAAGGAAGAAATCCAGAAATGGAAGTTATCTATCAATTAACAAATCCGTGAGGATTTGTTTTGCAATAATACAGAAATTTGACGATGAATGTTGTACTTAATTGGAGGGCGTAATGGGAAGTAATAAAGAAAAAACGCCATTTACACGCAACGAGTTGTTTTTTACGCTAATCTGGATTGCCATTTCGATTCTGAGCACACTGTCTTGCTTTAGCTTTTCATCTGGCTATTCATCTTTAGGTCGTATTCTATACAAGAATGATGCTATTCGCTATGTACTCCCTTGGATTTTACTTATTGTTTATCGCTTATTATGTTTTAAATATAACAACAAAGTGATGAATTCTTGGTATTCTACTGCAAAAATCGCCCTATGTTCTTTAATCAACATATCACTTTTTGTGATTGGCGCTTCTTACGGGAAAGACTACCGAGGTCATGCTTTAATTATGACTGCGGCAAATTATGCTCTCGTTTCATGTGCATCTGCATTTGTTACCAAAGCATTTGATAAATATGGATCGCCTAAAAATATCTCGTCTCTTATCTCTGGCTTTGTCTGTATTGTTATTTCATTTTCTACCTATTGGCAATCAATGAGTGGATATAGATCATATATGAAAAGTACTGATTATTCATCAGTGGCAATTTTATCGTTTGTTAGTGTTATATCAATAATTGTTTCTATTGTAACGTCTATACGAAATTACGCTCCTTCTTATAATCAGACAGGAAATACGATTAGTGCAGGCAATCCATCGCAACGGTCACGCATCAAAAAATTCCAGCATGCATATAAAGCAAAAGCAGAATTCGAAGAAAAGAAGATCAAAATACAGAAAGCCTATAATCTTTCTCTTCTATTGGATATGTGTGAAACCAATGGTGCAAAAGAACTATTATCAAAACTCCTTGATTCAAGCAATGGAAACAGCCACAAAAAGCCTTTGTTCTCAAAAAATAAGATATATTCACCAAACACTGAAAATCCATTTAACCCAGGTGAAATATTCACTTTTGGGCATTATGCTTTTGAAAAGAATAACGTTATTAAGCCTATAGAATGGATCATACTAAAGACTTATCCGGACAGCTTGCTTCTTGTAAGCAAGTATGCATTAGATCGTCAACCGTATACAAAAGACAATAATAACAAATTTACAACTTGGAGTAGTAGTTATATCAGAAAGTGGTTAAACGAATCCTTTTATAATGCTGCGTTTTCAAATGATGAGAAGAAAATGATTGCGTTTGCTGAAGTCAAAACATTTCCAAGCATTCAAACAGCCAATAGTAGAACAAGGCCACCAGTGCTGGATAGGTATACGGATAAGGAAATAACTTCGGACTATGTTTTTTTGCCTGATATTGATGAGTTTGAAGTGATGCCTAATCATTTTAAATTCGCTCAACCAACTCCATATTATCAGGATAAATACTATGATTATTTTACTGAATCAACATCTGGAGTGCCTTATTCTGATAGGAAGAAGTATGTTAATTCGTGGCTTCTCAGAAACCTTAGTATATCTCCAAGGTATTCATCATGGTGGTATCCTACTTGTGTTGAAAAAGAAGTCCTGACAAATAATGCTACTACGAAGGAGGTTTCAAGCCCTACTTCAGATTTGGCAATTAGACCTGCCATTCTTGTATCCTTGAAGCCGGTAGAAGCAGTTTTCAAAAAATCGTAATATGGAGGAAATCTATTTATGTTAGCAGGGCACTTAACGATATCCGATAATACATTGCATTCGATAGGAGTTTTTTCTATCAATTGGAGTTTATTTGAAGCAATCTACTGCAAAAGCGAAGCATCTCCAAAGATAATTAAGAGGATCGAAGTTGATCTCGGTAAAGATATGGAAAGTTTTGAGGAAGCTGTGCAATGCTTTAGAGAAGAATTGCGTGAATTCTTGTTAACTAGAAGGGATATTATTGATCAGGATAGTATACAACATTACTTATATACCGAAGTTGCCATGAGAAGATTAGATAAATTACAAGAAGATATCGAACTGATTACGAATTTTGTAAATGAAGAAAGCAATGATTTCCACGCTGCGTTACTATGCATACAGAGGATGAGAAACAATTTCTTTCATGGAACAAAGGATTTTTATAGTTTAGACAATCAAAAGGGATTATTTGACTCGGCTTGTTTGGTTTTATACTGGCTCTGCAAATAATCCCTGATCGTTTTTGTGATCTGTTTCATTGAAACGTGCTTGGATGATCACCCCATATATTATTGGGCAACTTAATCAGAAAGAAAGTGTAGAGGGTGGGATGAATGAATAATGCATCAATGGATAAAATGAAAACGGAGTGGCAAAACCATTCAAACAGAATTGGTTTTCAACTCAATGCAATCCTTCAAGAAATAGAAGTTTTAAAGCAGATCATTAATTCATCAGGAAGCGAGTTTAATAAATTTCTGGATGGTGCATCTGATCAGCATGTATGTGATGACATTGAGACTCAGAAGCAAAACATTGTTCAAATACAAGCTGCTCGCGAGAAATGGGATCAGGAGATGAGAAGACTATTTCCGGTATATAATGATTTTTCGGCAGCGTTATCAATGAAAAAAGTGATCGAATCGAAGCCATTTGAATTAGCTCTTTTATTTGAAACTTTGGGAACGAAAAACACCTCTTTGTTGACTTCAAAGATTATACCGGATAGAAGAGATGCATTTTCGTATATTCGTGACTTTCATCGAAAGAAGTATGAACTAAAAAAAATATTCAGTGACACAAAGGTGTTCAACGATTTCTTCTCTCCATCAATAATGACGAATATCAGTAATAATAACCCATTAGAATTGAAATCGTTCTTGCGGCAGAGTCAAATCATTGAGCCGTATGTAATGAATGGTTCAACATCTAGCAGAGAGCATGAAACACTGGCAAGATTTAAAAAGCTAAGGGAAATATATATTTCTTATGGATTGCCAATTTCTTATACATTTGTGGATGGTGTTCTGGCAGCTGCCGATAAAGGTATGTTTAGTGATGGTGATTATTGTATTGTGGTTAGGAAGGGAGTGCGATTTAAAGCGGGAGATAGAGTGTATAAAACTAAAGATGTTAGTATAACTGATTCTAATGGAAGAATTATGCAACCATCGTATTATTGCCTTCCGCTTTCGATTCTTCCATATCATTTTAATATTGAAAACCATATGGATGGTGAGAACGTGACAAATATAATAGAGGCTAGAGTAGCGCCTTTAAATCTGTTTTCAAAGTAGAAAATTGCTAAAAAAAGTGCACGATCAACAGTTGAGTCGCACACCTTTCGTTAGATTTGCTAATCGCTTGCTAATTTTGGATTAGAAAAACGGGGGAAAACAGAGGCAAACAGAGGAAAATAGATTTCAATCGAATCGCTCGACAACGTTGAAAATAAACGCATCTTGGCAAATAGAGGACAACTCAGAAAAGTGTATAGTGTGATCTCCTAAGCGGCAGGCCGTGGGTTCGAATCCCGCCGGGTGTGCAGAAGATCCGTCAGGAGCAACAAAACGTTGAAAACCTGGCGGATTTTTCTT
>Ga0265298_10003357_pt1 | contig 21235 bp, 9 predicted proteins | sample AusTroGonzalo_MG_3_FD_193486 | JGI IMG/M metagenome (GOLD analysis project Ga0265298, IMG submission 193486) | Bovine rumen microbial communities from tropical cattle in Woodstock, Queensland, Australia - Gonzalo_01 | ecosystem: Host-associated > Mammals > Digestive system > Stomach > Rumen ...
TACCTATACCGATAAGACCGGTGTGGAGCATACGCTCAACTACACAGGTATCTGGTCGTGGTTCGAAGAGGATGCTATCATCAAGAATCATGGTGGCAACTATAATATCCCAACCATGCGTTTTGCCGAAGTTCTGTTGATTGCTGCCGAGGGATATGCGCGTTCAGGCAATACTACAAAAGCGTTGGAGTATCTGAATCAGGTTCGTCGCCGCGCTGGTCTGGCAGCTGAGACTGCCACAGGCGATGAGCTTGTACAGGCTATCCTGACCGAGCGTCTTCACGAGTTCCCTGTAGAGTTCAAGGTGTGGGACGACATCCGCCGTACTCGTTTGTATCCAGAGGCGGCTGGCGACTATTCTGGCAAGCTCAACTGGGTGGCCCTTTCAGGTGCAAAGATTCAGAACAAGCCTGTTGATAATGTAAAGGTAGGTGCTATCCCTGAGTGGGTACTCCTCTGGCCTGTTCCACAGGACGAAATCCAACACAATCCTGCTCTTACTCAGAATCCTGGTTGGGAGTAATATTCCCCCAAACCAAACGTTGCGCCCCTCCCGAGTCACATCGAGAGGGGTACTTTTTATGGAAGCTATCTCTATGTGTTGTTCGAGTAATCTCTATGAGGTGTTCGGGTTATCTGCACGGGTTGTTCGGCTAACTCGAACGAGTCGTTCAGATAATCTCTTACTACTATTACAACTACTTTGTAATACCGTTACGAGCTAGTCGTAATGCCGTTACAACTACGTCGTAATAGTGTTACAAGCCTGTTGTAACGAAACACGTTCGTTTGGCCAAGTTCGGCTAAATACAGCCGTTTTTGCTTGACTTTTATCTGTTTTCATAGCATATTATGCCTTGAAACGGGATTTGTTGTCATTAAAAAAATTGTTGTTATCATCCGTAACTATCTGATAAACAGAAAGTAAACGGAGTGATAACAACAAAACAACAAACTCAGCCTAAAAAATATATGTATGAATCTATAATTAATTATTTCTGGATTTTCTTGAGCACATCAAGTTTGCCATCGTCGATGAGTTTAAGGATGAGCTCACCGAACAGAGTGTTCTGCCAGGCAAACCAGTGGCGGCTGTACTTCGAGGCGTTGTTCTTGTTGAACGACTCGTGCATGAAGCCTGTGCCGGCATCGGTATCAACAAGCATCTGTATGCACTGCTGTATCTCCTGATCGCTTGTGCTGGTAAAGGCACGCATCATAATTGACATGGGCCAAACCATATCGTAACCTACATGAGGGCCGCCGATACCCTCACCAGCCTTGCCACGGAAGAAGTAAGGATTATCCTCGCTCCAAACAAAACGACGTGTGTTCTGATAGATGGGGTCGTTCACATTTACATCGCCGAGATAGGCCATGGCCAGCAAGCTGGGCACGTTGGCATCGTCCATGAGGTGCTGATTGCCGAAACCATCAACCTCGAAGGCGTAGATCTTGCCATACTTGGGGTGGTTGTAGATGGCATACTGCTGTAGGGCGGCGCTCACCTCGTTGGCCAGTGCGGTACATTCGTCAGCGGTCTTGGTGTCGTTGTTCACCTTAGTCAGGATGTCGGCTGCTTTGCGGAGCGAAGTCACAGCAAAGAAGTTGGATGGGATGAGGAAGGGGAACACGGTGGCATCGTCGCTGGGACGGAAGATTGAGGCAATCAGGCCTACGGGCTTGATGGGATTGCCGTAGCCGCCATGGCTCACGGTATCGTACTGCTGGGCGGTGGTGCGCTGGAAACGGTATGGGCCGAGGCCATCTTTGCGCTGCTGCTCGCGGAAAGTCTTGAGAATCTTGCCGATAGCCTCCTGCCAGAGAGGACCGAAGATAGAGTCGTCGCCAGTTACCTGCCAATAGTAGTAGGCCAGTCGCAGAGGATAGCAGAGTGAGTCGATCTCGTACTTGCGCTCATGCAGATTGGGATTCATAGTGGTGTGGTCGCTCTCCCATTCACTGCCTGTTGGGCCCATGTTAAAGGCGTTGGCATAGGGGTCTATGCAGATACACTTGAGCTGGCGCAGAATGGTGCCGCGCACCATCTTGCGTATCTTCTTGTCGTGCTTGGCAAACTGTACGTATGGCCATACCTGAGCACCTGAGTCGCGAAGCCACATAGCATGGATATCGCCCGTGTATACAAAGGTGTCGTCGTCGCCTTCGGCATCCGAGTAGTGTACGGTGGTATCGAGTGTATTCGGGAAGCAGTTCTCGAACATCCATGCCAGATAAGGGGCGTCTTTCAGCATCTTCTTTACCTCTTTAATCTTCTTCTCGATGGTGTCGGAGTAGAAAAGACGCTCTTGGGCTGCTGGTCTGCGTGATACTTTTGTATTGTCGGCTGGAGTGGCAATGGTCTTGCTCCAGTCTTCAATCCCATCGGCCATTACAGGCATTGAGAGCCCAGCCAACAGGATGGTCGTGAGTAATGTACGTCTATTCATTTTTTGCTAATTTTTTATGTTTTAATTATTCGCTTGCAAAGGTACTAATAATAGATGACGGGCTTGTTGTAAATCCTGTCAAATCTGTATTCGCGACAAAAATTGCAGAAACGAGAACAACGGTTCGTATCTTTCTGTATACCTTTGCATCGCAAATAACAAAACCGTAATTAGTGATGAAGAAAACTCTAACGTTACTTATCGGCTTGCTCTTTTCAGGACAACTCGCGCAGGCCGAAAACTTAACCGAGAAGGTAAACCCTTTTATCGGAACAACAACTCTATGGACCCCAGCAGATCTGGGGTATACACGCACAGAAACTAAACGCGCATGGGGGGCTGAGTCGTTTCCAGGCTCAGCCCTGCCCAATGCAATGGTACAGCTCACACCTGTTACCATGTATCCCTCGGGTTCGGGCTATCAGTATGAAGACCATCAGATATATGGATTCGCGCATACGTGTAAGGGCCATTGGAACCTGCTTCATCTCCCCATTATGCCTGCTACTGGCCGTTTCTATCCCGACAACTTCTGCTCGTGGTTCAGTCACGACAACGAGTCGGCTCACCCAGGCTACTATCAGGTATATCTCGATCGCTATCATGTGAATGCTGAACTCACCTCAACCTTGCGTTGTGGTTTTCATCGTTATACCTTCCGTAAAGACGATGAGAAGCGATTGATTGTCGACATTACTCGCAGTAACAACCGTCCACGCCAGTGGAGCATCACGAAAGCTGGTGCCAACAGCTTCGAGGGTTTCCAGGATGGCGAGGGCCGTATCTACTTCTATGCGGTGGCCAATCACGATGTGACTGAGGTATCAATCCAGAAGGATTATCGCCACCAGATAGCTGTGGTTGACTTTAAGGATAATAAAGGCTCGCGCGCGTTGGAGCTGAAAATAGGTTTCTCGTTTGTGAGCATTGCCAATGCCAAGCAGAATCTGGAGACCGAGATGTTGAATAAGAGTTTTGACCAGGTGCGTCAAGAGGCTGATAATGTGTGGAACAAGCAGTTGGGCCATATCCAGATTGAGGGTGGCACCAAGAAGCAGCAAACCATGTTCTACTCTACGCTGTATCGTGCATTCCTGTGGCCTGCCCTGCGTAGCGATGTGAACGGCGAGTACACCGACGAACAGGGACGTGTGTGCAAGGCCGACTTCTGTTATTATACCAATCCCTCTTTCTGGGACACCTATCGTAACAAACTCATCCTGCTGGGTATGATTAATCCCGATGTGGCTTCGGATATTATCAAATCTATTATCGATAAGGGCGAGAAGGCCGGCGGCTATATGCCCACCTTCTTCCACGGCGACCATGCCTCAACGTTTGTGGCTGGCTCGTGGCTGCGTGGCATTAAGGACTTTGACCTGCAGCGTGCTTATAAGCTACTGCTGAAGAATGCTACTGTTCCTGGTCGTGGCGGACGCCCTTGGCTGAAGGAGTATCTGGAGCAGGGCTGGATTGCCGAGAAGGATACTACCAATGTACCCACATGGGATGAGTATAAGGCCTCGGTAACCAAAACCCAGGAGTATGCCTACGACGACTATGCTACGGCCCTGATAGCCCGTGAACTGAAGGATAAGAAGAACTACCAGCTGCTGATGAAACACTCGCAGAACTACAAGAACCTGTTCGATGCCTCTACAGGTTTCTGGCGTGGTAAGATTGCCGATGGCTCGTGGATTAAGGATTTTGATCCCTGGTATCCCTATTATGCCTATATGTATCGTGAGGCCGATGCGTGGAACTCTCTTTTCTTCGCACCACACGATCCTGAGGGTATGGTGGCCCTCTATCCATCGAAAAAGGCTGTAGAGCTGAAACTCGATTCGCTCTTTACCCAGCCTAACCACGGCTATGAGGCCTGGAACCTCACTGGTTTCCTGGGTACCTACTGTCATGGCAACCAGCCTGGTCACAGCATTCCTTACACCTACTACTTTGCCGATAAGCAGGAAAAGGCGCAGGTGGTTATCGACTCGCTGCTGAACCATTACTATGGTATGGGCGCCGAGGGGTTGGCCTATGCAGGTATGGACGATGCCGGCGAAATGTCGTCGTGGTATGTACTCAATGCCATCGGTATCTATACCTATTCGCCTGCCGATCCGAAGTATATCGTTACGGTACCTTTATTTAATAAGGTGAACTTCACCCTCGGAACCACCGGTAAGACATTTACTATACGTCGCGAGGGTGCTGGTCGTAAGATTAAGCAGATTACTGTAGGCGGCAAGGCGCTGAAGGGCTGGTTTGTACCTCACAGCGAATTGGCAAAGGGTGCCGAGATGCTGATTAAAACCGAATAAAGAAATAAACTGTTCTATAACTAAAATTAAATTCAATCTAAATGTTTTTCTAAATGAAAAAATTCTATTTCAACTATTCCAGATTCATCTGGCAAAGTTTTATGGGCGTTGCTCTATTTGTGGGCAGTCCGTCCCTGGCGTTTGCCAATGGTGTCTCGGTGGCTGCAACCAACGGTGTTCAGCAAACCACTGTAAAGGGTACGGTTGTTGATGCATCGGGAGAGCCGATGATCGGTGTAACGGTCACGGTCAAAGGTACATCGTCGGGTACTGTTACAGGTCTTGATGGTGGATTCTCCTTGAGTTGCAAACCAACTGACGTCTTAATCTTCTCGTATGTAGGCTATGTTAATCAGGAAGTGCGTGCCAATGCCAATCTGAGTCGCATCGTACTGAAGGAAGATAATGCTATTCTCGATGAGGTGGTGGTTATCGGCTATGGTACAACTACTCGTAAAAGTGCTGTAGGTGCTGTTGACCAGGTTCGTTCCGACCTGTTAGAGAACCGTCCTGTGGCTAACGTAACCCAGGCATTGCAGGGTGCCGCACCTAACGTGATTATCCAGCGCAAGAACTACAATCCAAACTCGCAAAACAACAATTTTAACATTCGAGGCATCAGCACACTGAACGATAACAGTCCGCTGTTTGTCATCGACGGGTTGGTAACAGACTATGATAACTTCAATCGTCTGAATCCCAACGATATTGAGAATATCTCAATTCTGAAAGATGCTGGTACCGCCGCTATCTATGGCTCTCGTTCGGCCAACGGCGTTGTGCTCGTTACTACAAAGAAAGGAAAGACAAACGAGCGTACCAGTATCCGACTGAATGGTATGGTAGGTTGGGAGGATCCACATATTCTCTTTACACCTGTAACCGGCTACCAGAATGCGGTGCTGCGTAACATGGCTGAGACTAATGTGGGCAATGCTCCCGTTTACAGCCAGGACCAGATTCTGGATTTCTATGCGCACCAGAACGAGGAGAGCTGGGCGCTGAATGAGATTTTCAAGACTGCCTTGCAGCAGAACTATAATATCAGCATTAGTGGTGGTAGCGATAAGACCACCTATATGGTTTCGGCCGGTTATTTCGATCAGGGCAGTAACTATGTAAGCAATCAGAAGTTTGGCTTGCAGCGTTATAACTTCCGTACCAACCTTGTTACCGAGTTGGGCCGCCTGAAGCTTACTGCTACTTTGGCTTATACCCGTACCGATAGCAAGAATACCACCGGCAGCAGTCTGGAGATTGATGCCAGCCGTGTACCCAGCAGCTACATCTACAAGATGAAGTCGGCCGACGGTCGCTACCTGCTTAATGATGTGTGGGGTGAGTTCAACCCACTGGGACAGTTGGAGTCGGGTGGTTTCGACAAGTACCGCAATAATGCCGTAACTGCCAGTGTAACTGGTGAACTCAAGATTATCGACGGCTTGAAACTCCGTGGCGTGTTTGGTGCCGACGTAGTGGGCAACACCCGTTTCTCTCGTAACATGCCACAGTACTATTATGCTGGTGAGGATGCTACCGAGCCACGTCCACGTAAGGAGTCGGACTTTAAGACCAGCAACTGGAATGCCGATAATTACCGACTGAACACACAGATACTGTTGGATTACAACAAGACCTTTGGTAAGCACACTGTTAGTGGCTTGTTTGGTGCCACCAACGAGTCGTACACCTGGTCGAACAATGAAATCTGGAAGAACTACGTTGATCCCGACCTGGGAACTTCTACCAGCATTACTACTGGTGAGGTAGGTAATATCGGTGGTGGTACCACTATCGACAGCTCTGGTCAGACCAGTATCACTTCGCTCCTTGGTCGTTTAGGCTATAACTACAACGAGCGCTACTATGCCGAGTTCGACTTCCGTTACGATGGTAGCTCGAAGTTCCACAAGGATTACCGTTGGGGTTTCTTCCCCTCAGTATCACTTGGCTGGCGTATTAGCGAGGAGCCATTCATGACCACCTATCGCGAAAAGGTTGGTGACCTGAAGATTCGTGGGTCGTATGGTATTCTGGGTAGTCAGGCTGTAGGCGACTACGACCGTTATACCCGCTATAGCGTAAGTTCTACCACCTATGCTTATAACAATCAGGCTGTAGCCGGTGCCGGTTTCAATCTCGGACTGAAGGACCTGACCTGGGAGCGTACCAACACATTCAATATAGGTCTCGATGCTTCATTCTTGCACAATGCACTGAACATTACATTCGATTACTACACCAAGCGCACCAAGGACATCCTGATGAAACCCTTGCAGCCCAGCGTGTTCGGAACCACCATGCCAAGCACCAATATCGGTGAGATGTCGAACGATGGTTGGGAACTCTCTATCAACTATCGTTTGAAGACTGGCGACATGAAACATAACTTCTACTTCAACATCGGCGACTCGAAGAACAAGGTAACCAAGTTCCCTGGTAACGAGCAGATTAGCGGTGTTGACGAAATCTACAAGATTATTCGTGTGGGCGAGCCTTTGAACTCGTATTATGCTTGGCAGGTTGAAGGCCTGTTCCAGAGCTACGACGAGATTAAGAACTCGGCACTGCCCCTTGGCGCTGAGGTGGCTCCTGGCGACCTGAAGTTCAAGGATCAGAACGGCGATGGTATCATCGACTCTAACGACCGTGTGATTGTAGGTAACGCTTTCCCACGTTACACCTTCGGATTTACCTACCGCTTCGAATGGAAAGGATTCGACTTCAGCATGTTCTGGCAGGGTGTGGGCAAACGTTCGCAGATGCTGCGTGGCGAGCTGCTCGAGCCATACCACTCAAACTATTCTTACGTGATGTACAAACATCAACTTGATTTCTGGACCCCAACTAACACAAACGCTAAATATCCACGTCTGGCAGCACAGGGCTCGGCCTCAGATACCAACAACTGGGGCCGCCCGTCAGACATCTTCGTACTCGACGCCAAGTATGCACGCCTGAAGAACCTCGCTATTGGTTACTCACTTCCTAAGAAGGTAATTGAGCCCATGGGACTGCAGAAACTGCGTGTATATGTTACTGGTCAGGACTTGCTGACCTTGACCAAGAACTCGTTCATCGATCCTGAATCATCAGAGTTCGGCTCTAACATGAATTCCGGTGGTGGTAACAGTGGTCGTAACTATCCTATGCTCCAGTATTACGGATTCGGCTTCGATGTAGAATTTTAATTATTAAGGTATCTTATGAATATGAAAATCAAGAAATATATCTATCTGTTTGCTGCTGCGGGCGCTCTGACGCTCACTGCGTGCAACGGCATGGAGAATGCTCCTGTCAATCAGTTCACTGATGCTAACTTCTGGAGCTCGCCCGACAGAGCACAGTATGTGGTGAACATGGCTTATGCACAGATGTATAATGCCGGCAAGATGTGGAGAGACGAATCACTTAGCGATAACATGGTTGACGGACGTTCGGCCAGCGACCAGCGACAGATGCGTATGGGACAGGCCACACCAACCTTAGGCATCTATGCCGATGAGTGGAAGGACCTGTATGGCGGCATCAAAACCTGCCATGTGTTCCTCGAGAATATCGACGCGATTACCAATCTGGATGCAGCTAAGAAGGCACGTATGATTGCTGAGATTCGCTTTGTACGTGCTTATATCTTCTTCCGTCTCACCAACCTGTATGGCGATATTCCTTTCTTTACCAAGGATATCACCGTTGATGAGTCGAACACCATTAGTCGTACCTCGCATGCCGAGGTGATGGCATTCATCCACCAGGAACTGAACGACATTATCGGTGACCTGCCCTCACGCAACGAGCTGCCTGAGAGCGAGAACGGAAAGATTACCAAGGGTGCTGTTATTGCATTCCAGGCTCGTGCCTATCTGATGGATAGCGACTGGAGCAACGTACAGAAGTACTGCGAGATGCTGATGAACCAGCCTGAGACATACGGTTCGTATGCCTTGTTCCCCAGCTATCGTGGACTGTTTGAAGAGGACAATGAGTATAACCAGGAAGTGATTCTGGATCGTGCTTATGTACGCAACCTGCTGACATGGGGTGAGATACTCGACATGGTGCCACTGAGCCGTGGTGGTCGTGTGGCCGACCGCGTGCCACAGCAGTCGCTGGTTGACAATTACCTGACACTGACAGGTTATACCATCGATGAGGCTGGTACCGACTACGATCCAAACCGTCCTTATGATAACCGTGATCCACGCCTGACAGCTACCGTTATTTACGATAACTATGACTGGAGCGCTAATGTGGCCGATGGCTCTAAGGGTGAGGTGATTCACATCGACCCAGCTGGCGACAACACTGTTGATACCTATATTGGTACAGGTAGCAATACCACCGCCACAGGTTACTATACCCGTAAGTGGTTTGCTCCACAGGCAACTGGCGACATGAGCTCAGGTCTGAACATCATTATGTTCCGCTATGCCGACATCCTGCTCATGGAGGCTGAGGCTAAGCTGGAGCAGGGACAGCTCACCGCCGATGTGTGGAACAACACCATTCGTCCCATCCGTCAGCGTGCAGGCTTTAAGACTGCTAAGGCACTGAATTTCCCTGCCGATAAGTCGCAGACCGAGCTCCGTCAGATTGTGCGCAATGAACGTCGTAGCGAGTTGGCCCTCGAAGGCCTGCGCTGGTACGACATCAAGCGTTGGAAGGCCGGCTCAGAGTACCTTAATCAGCAGGTACGTGGTGCCAGCTTTACCCACGACATCCCCTGGAAGTTCACCTTCGACGAGAATCGTGACTACCTCTGGGCTGTTCCTCAGAGTCAGATTGACCTGAATCCAAACTTAGGCCAGAATCCTGGCTATGGCAAGTAATCCATATCATCAATAAGTATTAAATAACACAAATCAACAAGAAATTAAAACTATGAATAAGAATTATATGAAGGCTTTCGCGCTGTTCGGCGCATTGCTCAGCATGGTATCCTGCACCTCCGACATGGAGTTCAAGGACAGTCAAGTATCAGCCGTTACACAGCTCTATGAGCCTGCCGATGGCAAGAGTGTTACACTTCAGGCTTCGGCCACAGCCTCTACCTTCTTTGAGTGGGAGGCAGCCAAGGCTGAGGATAGTGGTTCGCCATTGTACGAGGTAGTATTCTACAAAGAGGGTGAGAGCACACCTATCTACAAGGTCCTCTCGGATAAGAATGGTATGATGAACAGTGCTACCATTACACATAAGACACTGAATAAGGTGGCTGCAGCTGCTGGCTTCAAGAGTGGTGCCAGTGGTAAGGTGAGCTGGTCGATTATTGCTTCACGTGGTTTGAACCAGGCCGAGGCAACCGTTAAGCACCAGTTGAATATTACCTCGCTGGAGGGCTTCGACGAGATTCCTTCGTCGCTCTTCATTATGGGTGAGGGTGCCGAGAACGGCAGTGCTTTCTCTTCACCTGAGCAGGGCGTATATGAGATCTTTACCAAGCTGGAGGGTGGTAAGAGCTACCAGTTCTGCAGCAACAATAAGGGCGATGGTACTATCTACTCGCTCGATGGCTTGAAGCTCCGTGAGGGTGGTTCGACCGTAGCTCCTGCTACAGGTATTTACCGTTTGGTACTTGATTTCAATGTGGCTTCGGCTACCATTCGTGAGATTAAGAGCATTGGCTTGTTCTTCTGTCCTAACAACAACATCATGTTCGACCTGCCTTACGCTGGCAATGGTGAGTTCTCGGGTGTTGGTGTTGTAGCCTTCAAGCAGGAGGGCTGGGGCCGCGACGAGCGTTATAAGTTCCTGATGGAGTATGCCGATGGTACTAAGCAGTACTGGGGTACCAAGAATGGCACCGATTCGCGTCCTGGTGGACTGGCTATGGATGATCCTTACTATTACATTATGGAAACTGGCAACAACCAGTGGGACGACAAGTGGAAGTTCGATGGCGACTTCGATGGTGGAGCTGATGGTCCTCACCCCGGCGTGAAGACTCGCATTACCGTGCTCTTCCATGGTGCTAACTACACCCACCATGTTGAGCTGGCCGACTAATTAGTTTTCTAACTTATGCATAACATATTAAAAGTTTTCTTAGTACCGCTTCTCTGCAGCCTTGTGCTGCAGGGTTGCGGTTCTTCTTCACAGGAAGAGGATCCAACACCTGTGCCACAGCCTGAGCAGGTGAATTGGAAACAGGTAGCCGAGGAGGCTACACAGGCGCTTGTAACTCACTTCTGGAATGGCCGTGAAGGCTACTTTAACTCCATGCCCGATGTGGCCGATACCGAACATAACCAGTACTGGCCCCAGGCTCATGCCATGGATGTGGTGATTGATGCTTATCTGCGTACAGGCAGTGCTGGCTATCGCGACCTATTCGATAAGTGGCACGAAGGTATCAAGAAGAAGGCTAGAAACAGCTACTTCAACGATTTCTACGATGACGAGGAATGGATTTGTTTGACTATGCTCCGTTTGTACGACTGTACCAAAGAGCAGAAGTATCTGGATACAGCACAAACGTTGTGGGCCGACATTCAGAATGCCTGGAATACCAAATATTGTGGTGGCGGCATGGCCTGGCGTAAAAGTCAGCCATGGAGTAAGAACGCTTGCAGTAATGGTCCTGCTGGCATTATCGCTGCCCGTATGTACCAGTTGCTTCACCAAGCATCCGACTTGGATTTGGCTGAGCGTATCTACAATTGGGAACGCGACAACCTTTATGCTGCCGGCACAGGTGCAGTATATGATAGCATGAACGGACAGAATAACAATAGTGTTACCACATGGGTGTTTACCTATAACCAGGGCACGTTTGTGGGTATGTGCTACGAGCTGTTTAAAATTACCGGTGATAAGATTTACTTACGTGATGCTGTGCGTGCATCGTCGTATACCCTGTCGAGTTTGAGCGACTTATCGGAGAGTGTGCTGAAGGATGAGGGTACTGGCGATGGTGGCTTGTTTAAAGGCATCTTCGTACGCTATTTCAATTTGCTCATCCAGGATAGTCAATTAGATGAGAGCGATAAGACCCGGTTTGTGGCTTACCTAAAGCACAATGCCGAGGTTATAAAAGAAAAGGGCATGCAGTCACAGCACCTGATTGGTTGTAACTGGGCTCGTTCAAATTCAGCTGTCGATTTAGGTACGCATGTTAGTGGTTGCGTACTGCTTGAAGCTGTTGCTCACGATATTCCTTAGGTGTCATGCCAAAATGCTTCCGGAACTCGGTATAGAACTGCGAGCGCGTATTGAAGCCGGTTTTGTATATGATTTCCTGGATGGTCGTATTGGTAGTGGTAAGCCATCTTGCTGCCACATTAATACGATAGGTCTTGATATAATCCTTGGGTGTCGGGAGATTGGCATCACTGAATTTCCTATAGAGATTGCGCGGACTGATACTCATCAGTTCCGCCAATGTCTCTGGGGTTAATTCTGTATCTGTGAGGTGCTCGTCGATAACCTTTGTGACCTCATCTGCAAAGCTTTGATTTTCTTTTGTTATCAGGTTGCCCGATGCATAGACGTAGGCCGAGGCTGCCGAGTTATAGTATTCGCGCAGCACATTGCGATTCTCTAACAGGCGTACCACCGTGGCTTGCAGTAGGTTGATGCTGAATGGCTTGCTGATATACACGTCGGCGCCACTATCCAAGCCCTCAATACGTTCCTCTTCCGATGTCTTGGCCGAAAGGATAATCAAGGGGATGTGCATGGTGTGCTTGTTGCGCTTTACCTGTTGCGTAAAGTCCAGACCATCGGTTCCTGGCATCATGATATCGGTGATAATCAGGTCGGGCGTTTCTTCCTTCAGATAAGCCAACCCTTGTTCGGCGTTCAGAGCTGTCTGCACGCGATAGTCCGACAGACAGTCGGAAAGCAGATCGAGCATTTCTTGATTGTCGTCGATGGTCAGGATGGTAGGCGTTCTGTCGCCCGCCATTTTTGGCAGTGGGCGTGATGGCTTGGTGGTGCTGGCAGTCTGGGGTACAGCCAAAGGCATGTCGTCGACTTGTTTGTTGGAGGTAACCACTTCATCGCTCACGCCTTCGGGTAGTGGCTGCTCGGGCAGGTACACATTAAACTGTGCATACTGGCCTACCTCGCTGTCAATCTCTATGCGGCCACCTAACATCTTGGTCATGTTGTAGCAAATGGCCATGCCAATGCCGTTGCGTGTGGTCTGGCCGGCATTCGGACTTTCTTCTACGCTGTCAAACACGGTATAGTAGTCGAATATGCGCTGCCTGTCTTCTGGTGCGATGCCGCGGCCAGAGTTGTAGACCGAGAATAGCAGTCCGTTGTCATCGTGTGCCAACCTTACTTTAATGGTGCCTTCACTCTTGGTGTACTTGAAAGCGTTTGATATCAGGTTGCTAACAATGCTTTTCAAGGCTTTGTCGTCGGATGTCCAGATAATACCCGATTCAATGTCCTGTTCATAATTGATATTGCTACGCTCGGCCATATCAGTAAAGGCATTCGCATAGTCGCTTACAACAGCTGATATATCCACACGACGCCAGCTGATGACGTGATGACCTGAGGTGACACGTCGCAGGTCGATGATTTCCTGAATCAGACTGTTTAGTCGACTCAGGTTCTGTACAACTTTGCCTACGTATTTCCGTACGAAACTATCAGCCTTACTATAGGCTAAGATGCGTTCGCATGGACCATAAATCAGGGTGAGTGGGGTGTTCAACTCGTGTACAATGTTAGTAAGGAACTTCAGCTTTTCCTCATACAGTTCGTCCTGATGCTGCTGGTTCAGACGGGCCAACTGCATCTGTTGGTGCAGTTTCTGCTCCTCGTACCAATGGCGTGCAAAGGTGGCTATCAGTCCAATACCTAATATAATATAGAGCAGATATGCCCATATAGTGCGGTAATAAGGTGGCTTGATATAGATGTTCAGTTGCGAAACGGCCGTTTCCTTACCGTTCATCATGTTCTTGGCTTTTACATAGAGTGTGTGGTTGCCTTCCGACATCTGCGTGAACGAAATAACGTTGCTCGATCCGTTGTCAATCCATTCACCGTCGTCTGTCAAGCGATACAGATAATGATAGAAAGGCTCTTCCAGATAGTTGAAGGTAGCCAGACTAACGGCAAAAGTGTTTTGCGTGTGGTTCAGAGTCAAGGTGAGATTATTGGGCTCGCCCTCAATAAAATCGTTGATATTCTGAAGTTTTCCTAATATGTCGAGGGCAGTGAATCCAATACGCGACTCATGTAACCGTTGATGCATGGTGGTATCGTTGACGATGGCTGTAAAGCCGTTGATACCACCGAAGAACAGTTCATTACCCTTAGCAAAGGCTGCACCATCGCAATATTCTGTTACGTCGATCCCGCTATTCATGCCGTAAACCTTTAGCACGGTGCCGTTGCTCGAAAGTTCTACCAATCCACCATTGGTGGTAGCCCACACTTCGCTGGATGTTCCTTTGGTAAAGGCGTGTATGGTATTGTTTGGTAGTCCGTCGGCTGTGCTCAGTCGGCGACTCTTGCCCTGTTTGTCTCGGATAAAGATGCCCATGCCGGTACCAATCCAAAGCTGGTGGCCCACAGCCTGCAAAGCATAAACATCGTTAATACTGGGATCTTTAGTGTCCAGGTTGGGCGATACATATGTTAACTGCCCATTCTCGAAGGTATAGAGTCCTTTGCCTCGGTTACCAAACCACCAACGTCCCTGTTCGTCGCAGGTGAGACAGAAGAAATAATTCGACGAGCCTTTGCCGCCATCCACCACATATCTGCGCATGTTGGTGAGACGAGGCTGACCGTTCTCCACACTGATAGTGGCTCTGAATATACCTGAGCCTAAGGTTGCCATCCAAAGCTCGTTACCTTTTTCGCGGATGTCGATGACCTGTTGCAGTTGTTGTTCAGCTGCTACGGGACGGATGGTCTTTGTGGAATGAGAATAGTAGCAGATGCCGTCGCCACCACTAATCCAGAACCAAGGATGCTGGCTCTCGGCCAACTTATAAACCACATTGCTGGTCAAACCGCTGTTCTGCTCCCTGAATACGGTTTCGCCCAGTTGGTGTGGGTTCTGGTAAATGCTGAAATTGGGTACACGTATCAGTCCGTCGCCTTTGGTGCCCACCCATAGGTTACCCTCGGCATCTTTCAACAGAGCTCGGATGGGGAACGATTTGCCAGCACGTAACGAGGTGCTGACAAACGAACGTAGTGTGAGTGGCTCGTCGCTATACATGAGTACACCCGCACCATCGGAACCTATCCATACAATATCGCCTAAGCGGTCCTTGTGCATACAGAATACGCCTGTTTCTACGCCTAAGTCAATTATTTCGGCAGGCTTGCCTGCAGGACGATTTACCTTGATGACGCCGCCTTCGCCAAAACCTATCATGAGCGACTCTTTGTATTTCAGCACTTCATTCACAAATCCGCGTCGGCTGATTTCGTCGGTTAACGACATCTCATGTCGTACGTTCTGTGTCTCCAGTTCGTAGCTGTAAAGCTGACCATCGTCGGTTACCAGATATTCGGTGTTGTCATCAGGCATGGCTGATACGATACGCAGGCGTTGCACCATCTTGGGTTTGCCGATGGTGTACTGGTCTTTTTCGTGATGGAGCTGATAGCTGATAATACCATCGCGGCTAAAGAGTACAAGCGTTTGGCTCGAAATGGCATAGTCGCATACATTTGCCAATGTAATACCTTTCAAGGGTATGGTGCGTATGTTGTCGTCGTGTTTGTCTATGTAAATGAGTTTGCCGTCGGTTAGCAGGAACCCGTCGCCTTGTGGGTTCTTACGAATGCGACGTAAACCCTGGAATTCAGGGTAGAAACGCACCGTTTGTCCCTTGGCTGTAACAATATTCAGACCGTAATTGGTTAGTACCCAGGTCTTGTTGTCGCTTACATTCAGTACGTACTCTATCAGGTTACCATACAGGCGCTGTCCGGCATTGAATGTGGCGGGGCGAACCTTACTGCCATCGTAACAGTTCAAACCGTCGATGGTGCCGAACAGCATGGTGCCGTCGGGCTGTTGCTCGATGGTGAGTATCGAGCTGGCTGATAGACCATCGCTACTGGATATATGACGGATGTTATAAGCTTGCAATTGTAGTGTGCAAGCCAGTATAGCGAGTAGTAATTTTATCTTCATGTTTAATATTTCTTATATTCGGCACAAAAGTACAAAAAAATGTAGTTATAACATTGCTTTTGTCATGAAAAGATGTTAATTATACGGCTTTTAGGTTGTATTTTGATACAATGATGGTACAAATAGTAAAGTATATGATACTCACAGAATAGAGGGTTTGGAGGAAATGTCGTAACTTTGCAACCGATAAATTAATAAACAGAAATCAAATTAGCAAATATGAAGAAACTATTCGTAGCGTTATCGCTTATTGCCGGTAGCCTGACAGCATCGGCACAGTGGGGACGTCCTGTGGACTTCAGCGAGGGTCCTGGACTAAAAGATGCCTATAAAGGCTATTTTACCATTGGTGTGGCTGTAAACCAAACCAACGTAACTGATCCTGCTCAGCAGGCCATCATTAAGAAGCAGTATAACAGTGTGACTGCCGAGAATGATTGGAAGCCAGGTGAGATTCATCCTAAAGAGGGTGTTTGGAACTTCGAGAAGGCCGATAAGATTGCCACTTTCTGCCGTGAGAACGGTATCAAGATGCGTGGTCACTGTCTGTGCTGGCACAGTCAGTTTGCCGACTGGATGTTTGTTGATAAGAAAGGCAAGCCAGTTAAGAAAGAAGTGTTCTACGAGCGTTTGCGCGAGCATATCCACACGGTGGTTAACCGTTACAAGGATGTGGTTTATGCATGGGACGTTGTGAACGAGGCTATGGCCGATGATGGTCGTCCATTTGAGTTTGTTGATGGTAAGATGGTAAAGGCCAGTCCTTATCGCCAGAGTCGTCATTTCAAGCTTTGCGGCGATGAGTTTATTGCAAAGGCATTTGAGTTTGCACGTGAGGCCGATCCAAACGGACTGTTGTTCTACAACGATTATAGCTGTGTAGATAATGGTAAGCGTGAGCGTATATATGAAATGGTAAAGAAGATGAAAGAGGCTGGTGTGCCCATCGATGGTATTGGCATGCAGGGTCACTATAACATCTACTTCCCAGAAGAGGAACAGCTGGAAAAAGCTATTGTTCGCTTCAGCGAGATTGTAAAGCACATTAATATTACTGAGCTCGATCTGCGTACCAATACTGAGAGCGGTGGTCAGCTGGTATTTGCACGTGGTGAGGCTAAGCCACAGCCTGCTTATATGGCTACTCTGCAGGAGGATCAGTATGCACGCATCTTCCGCGTGTTCCGCAAGCATAAGGATGTGATTGATAATGTAACATTCTGGAACCTGAGCGATAAGGACTCTTGGTTGGGTGTTAACAATCATCCACTGCCATTCGACGAGAACTTCAAAGCAAAGCGTTCGCTCCAGATTATCCGCGATTTTGATGAGGCTCAGGATAATCGTGTGCCCAAAGAGGATTTCGTTCCCAACCCTTGCAATCAGCCCGGACAGGAGTATCCTATGGTAAACTCTGAGGGTTATGCCCGTTTCCGTGTTGAGGCTCCCGATGCAAAGTCGGTAATCGTAAGCCTTGGTCTTGGTGGTCGTGGCGGTACCGTACTTCGCAAGGATAAGGATGGCGTTTGGACAGGTACAACCGAAGGTCCAATGGATCCTGGTTTCCACTACTATCACCTCACTATCGATGGTGGCGTATTCAACGATCCCGGTACTCACAACTATTTCGGTAGCTGCCGTTGGGAGAGTGGTATTGAGATTCCTGCTCCTGATCAGGATTTCTATGCATATCGCAAGGATATTCCTCATGGAAACATCCAGCAGGTAACCTTCTGGAGTGAGAGCACCGGTAAGATGCAAACTGCCAATGTTTATTTGCCTTATGGATATGGTAAGGTTGTAAAGGGTAAGCAGGAGCGCTATCCAGTTCTCTATCTGCAACATGGTTGGGGTGAGAATGAAACCAGCTGGCCTGTACAGGGTAAAGCAGGTATCATTATGGATAATCTGATTGCCGATGGTAAGATTAAGCCTTTCATTGTGGTAATGGCTTATGGCCTGACTAACGACTTCAAGTTCGGTTCTATTGGTAAGTTTACTGCCGAGGAGTTTGAGAAAGTGCTCATCGACGAGCTGATTCCTCATATCGACAAGAACTTCCTGACTAAGGCTGATAAGTGGAATCGTGCAATGGCAGGTCTGTCAATGGGTGGTATGGAAACTAAGCTCATTACCTTGCGCCGTCCTGAGATGTTCGGTTACTGGGGACTGCTGAGTGGCGGTACTTATATGCCCGAGGAGATTAAGGATCCTAAGGCTGTGAAATATATCTTCGTAGGTTGTGGCGATAAGGAGAATCCAGAAGGCATCAATAAGAGCGTAGAAGCTCTGAAGGCTGCTGGATTTAAGGCCGAAGGTCTGGTTTCGGAGGGTACTGCACACGAGTTCTTGACATGGCGTCGATGCCTTGAAAAGATGGCTCAGAACCTCTTTAAATAGGAAAAAGTGCGAAAAAAGTGCGTTTTTTTGGTCGTTGAAACAAAATAAAAAGTAAATGTAACATTAGAATAAGCCACTTTCGAAAAAATGCACTAACTTTGCACCCAGATAAGATTAAGAATCGGTTAAAATTGTTTTAGTTATATTAGTAGTTAGTAGTTTTTCCTTCCCTGGGACCAAAGAAAGGCGTTTCTTGTCCCAGGGTTTTTCTTTTTTTCAAAAAAATGTGTATCTTTGCACTGAAATTAAACCAATAGTAAAAATGAGAAGATTATTGACTATCCTAATTTGTGCTTGTTTCGCACTTGTAGCACATGCCCAGCAGCATAAGCTGTGGTATAGTAAGCCAGCCAGTCAGTGGCTGGAAGCTCTACCTATAGGTAATTCGCACTTAGGAGCGATGGTGTATGGCGGAATCAATACAGAGCAGATTCAGCTGAACGAAGAAACCTTCTGGAGTGGTTCGCCGCATAGTAACAATAATCCTGCAGCTAAGACCAGTCTGAAGAATGTGCGTAGGTTGATTTTTGAAGGTAAAGAGAAGGAGGCCGAGGCTGTGATTGATAAGTCGTTCTTTAAAGGACCCCATGGACAAAAGTACTTGCCATTGGGCGACCTGATGCTTTCTTTCAATTATCACAGTGAAGCCGTTCCTACCAATTATCGTCGCGAATTGAACTTAGGTGATGCTCTTTGTACTACCAGTTTCGATGTGGATGGTGTGAAATATATTCGTACGGCTTTTGCATCGCAGGCCGATAACGTTATTATCATACAGCTGACAGCCAGTAAGAAGAAAGCACTTAACTTTGGTATGAGCTATATGCGCGGTAAACAGCCCGTGGAAGGTGGTGCTGTGGCACGAAATGAACATGCTTATATTATAAATAATGTGGAGCATGAAGGAATTGCTGGAAAACTGAGGGCCGAGGTTCGTGTAAAAGTAGTGGCTGATGGTGTAGTAGCTGACCAAGGTAGTGATATGCTGGTGAGCAATGCCACCAATGCAACCATCTTTATTACCGCTGCCACTAACTATGTGAACTATAAAGACGTAAGTGGCGATCCGATTCAGAAGAATAACCTGACTATGCGTTCATTGTCGGGTAAGAATTACAAACAGCTCCTGAAGCGTCATGTGGATAAGTATCAGGAACAGTACGAGCGTGTGTCACTATCATTGCCGAAGTCAGCACAGTCTGATATGGAAACCGACATGCGTTTGGCGGCTTTCGATGGTTCCGACCTTGATATGGTTTCGCTGATGATGCAGTATGGCAGATATTTGTTGATATCATCGTCTCAGCCTGGCGGTCAGCCTGCAAATCTGCAGGGTGTATGGAACGATAAGATGGACGCTCCGTGGGACTCGAAATACACTATCAATATCAATGCCGAGATGAACTACTGGCCAGCTATGATAGGAAACCTGGCAGAAACACAGGAACCACTCTTCTCGATGATTCGCGATTTGAGTGTAACAGGTGCCAAGACTGCACGCACGATGTATGATTGCCCGGGATGGGTTGCTCATCATAATACCGACTTGTGGCGCATCGCAGGTCCTGTAGACGGTACGACTTGGGGTATGTTCCCAACAGGTGGTGCCTGGCTGACCACTCACTTGTGGCAGTACTATCTCTATACTGGCGACAAGCGTTTCTTGGAAGCTTATTATCCTATTTTGAAAGGTGCTGCCGATTTCCTGTTGTCGTATATGGAAGAGTATCCCAAATGGGGCGAGGTAAAGCAGGCCGCTGGTTGGTTGGTAACTGTGCCAACAGTATCGCCTGAGCATGGTCCGGTAGGTAAGAATACCACGGTTACAGCAGGATCAACCATGGATAACCAAATAGTTTTTGATGTGCTGACCAGCACATTGAAGGCACATCAGATTCTGGGCTATAATAATGTGGTTTATACATCGATGTTGAATCAGGCTATTGCCAAATTGCCGCCAATGCAGATTGGTCGTTATGGTCAGTTGCAGGAGTGGCTGATAGATGGTGATGATCCTAAGGACGAACATCGTCACATCTCACATCTGTATGGTCTATATCCTTCAAACCAGATTTCGCCCTATAGTCATCCCGAGTTGTTTACAGCAGCGGCTAATACGCTGAACCAGCGTGGCGATATGGCCACAGGATGGAGCTTGGGTTGGAAGATTAACTTCTGGGCCCGTATGCTGGATGGTAATCATGCTTTTAAGATTATTAAGAATATGCTCAATGTGATACCTAGTACCACAGAATGGGGACCTCGAGGTGGTACCTATCCAAATCTGTTCGATGCTCATCCGCCATTCCAGATTGATGGTAACTTCGGGTGTTCGGCTGGAGTTTGCGAGATGTTATTACAGAGTCATGATGGTGCGGTACATCTGTTACCGGCATTACCTGACACATGGGCTGATGGAGAGGTGAGTGGACTGTTGGCCAGAGGTGCCTTTACGGTTAGTATGAAATGGAACCAGGGGCAGTTAGTCGAAGCTGAGATATACTCGAAGATTGGCGGACAATTGCGTCTTCGTTCGTATGTGCCATTGCAGGGCGCTGGGCTGGTGCCTGCTCAAGGTGAGTGTGATAACGACCTGCTGAAGTCTGCAGTTATCCGTGAACCTCTGAAGTCGGAAGAACTGAAGGATTTTAAGCAGTTGCCTGTTCGCCAGGTGTATGAGTATGATATCATGACAGTTCCCGGTAAAACATATAAGGTGACAAAACTTTAAGGATTAAACATTAAATATTAAGTATTCATGAAGTATCAACTATTCCTATCAATCGCGTTCTGTGTAGGGCTGTCGGCCTCGGCACAGACATTGCCTTATCAAAATCCCAATCTGTCGGCTAAAGAACGTGCCGTAGACCTTTGCAGTCGACTGACTTTGGAAGAGAAAGCTATGCTGATGCTCGATGAGAGCCCAGCCATTCCTCGTTTGG
>Ga0265298_10003358_pt1 | contig 21230 bp, 9 predicted proteins | sample AusTroGonzalo_MG_3_FD_193486 | JGI IMG/M metagenome (GOLD analysis project Ga0265298, IMG submission 193486) | Bovine rumen microbial communities from tropical cattle in Woodstock, Queensland, Australia - Gonzalo_01 | ecosystem: Host-associated > Mammals > Digestive system > Stomach > Rumen ...
CCTCTTCTGTCCCGAACACGGTTTTCGCGGACAGGCAGAGGCAGGCGCAGTTATCCAATCCGGGAAGGATCCCCTCACCGGACTTCCTGTCGTGTCGCTTTACGGTAAGAACAAAAAGCCCACGGCGGAACAGCTGAAAGGCATCGATGTGCTGCTCTTTGACCTGCAGGACGTGGGTTGCCGCTTCTATACTTACATCTCCACATTGCACTATGTGATGGAGGCCGCCGCTGAGAATAACGTGAAGGTGGTGGTGCTCGACCGCCCCAACCCGAACGGCTTTTACATCGACGGTCCTGTGTTGAATCCACAGTTCAAGTCCTTCGTGGGGATGCATCCCGTTCCGATTGTCTATGGCATGACGATCGGGGAGTATGCCCTGATGATCAATGGGGAAAAGTGGCTGGCCAATGGGGTGCAGTGCGATTTGGAGGTGGTGAAGGTCGTGGGTTACACACACAATACGCGCTATGACCTGCCCGTGCATCCTTCTCCGAACCTGCAGACACCCGAGTCCGTGTTCCTCTATCCGTCGCTTTGCCTTTTCGAGGGCGCGAATGTGAGCGTGGGCCGCGGCACCCGTCAACCTTTTGAAATGTATGGCGCTCCCGGAATGCAGACGGGCGAATATCGCTTTACGCCCCGCGCCATTCCCGGTGTCTCCGAGAATCCTCCCTTCAAAGACACGGAGTGTCGGGGATTCCTGCTCCACGACTTTGCCCTGCGCCATCTCAACGAGCCCGGCAGACTGCATCTGGAATGGCTGTTGACCGCATACCACAACTGTCAGGACAAAGACAAGTTCTTCCTCAATAATGGCTTTTTTGAAAAGCTTGCGGGCACCGATGAATTACGCAAACAGGTAATCAACGGTCTCTCTGCCGATGCCATTCGCTCCTCTTGGCAGCCCGAACTTGAAAAGTTCAAAACGATTCGCCAGAAATACTTGCTATATGAATAAAATGAGGATAGAGAGAAAGGTTGAATTGTATAAATAATTGAAATATAATGTGTTATAAATATGTTGAATTGTAAGATATTGATTGTTAGGATGATATAATAAAAGTAAGAAAAAGATGATATGGGTGTGACGAAATGGAGATTTCTTACGACATACAATATGAAGAAAGAAGAATGTTAAATAATATAGTTATGAAAAAGATTGTATTGACAATGATGACGATGAGTTTGGTGCTCGTCGGATTTTCGCAGCAACGGCATCAGTCGGTGAGCGATTATTATGTGACGCCTCAGTTGTCGGAAGAAATTACGGCAGCCAAGGTAGCGGATCTGCGGGCGAACAACCCCGAGGAGTTGATCCGGGTGAATTACACGATGTTCAACTATGCGTTGGTCATCAGCAAGCTTTGGGACGGCAACTTCCAGCAAATGGGTACGTTGGAACAGTATCTGCCCGAAGGAATGACCTATGTGGAGGAAGAAATCATCCAAAAAGGCTATGTGAATCCCTACAAGTGGAATCTGCCTCAAGATACCTACCGTTATAACCTCTTTAAACTGCGCCGTAGCGGCTATTATGTGGTCGTGATGCCCAAAGTAACTTGGGAAGAGCGTCTGAATGCACATTTGAATCAGTTTGATTTTTAAGAAAATTCGAGAAAATGAAAAAGATAATAGCCCTTTTCGTTTTAGTGTGCGGCATGATGTCGCTCCAAGCCCAGGTGATTACCTTGGGTGTTAGCACGCAGACTTCCGTGACCGGATGCTCGGTCTCTGTTTATGACAACGGTGGTATCAACGGAGACTATAGTCCTAATATGGACAATTTCGTGACGATTTGTTCCAATGATCCGACCAACCACTCCGTGCGTGTGAACCTTGATTTGGCATCCTTCGATGTCGATTGCTCTGACACGCTGTTCATTTACGATGGTTCCTCCATCAATGACCCGCTGTTGGTGGCGTTGACCAACTGCATTACGGACTCGGTGAGTTCTCCTACGCTTTCCTACGCTGCCACGGTATATAACACCTCAGGCTGTCTGACCATCCGTTTCGTGACGGACGGTGCTGACGAAGGTGCCGGCTTTGCCCTCACCACCGACTGTGTGCGTCCCTGCCAGCGTATCAACGTCTCGCTTGACACGGTGTTGAGCAACAAGTACCCGAAGATTGATACTTCCGATGGTTACCTTTATCTGGATGTATGCCCGTATGACACGATCCATCTCGTGGCAAAAGGCGATTATATTGACAACGACTACAGCTACCATCAATCAGATCCCACCAGCACGTTCCATTGGGATATGAGCTGGGAGGTGATTGATACCTTAGGGGGTAGTGCCCTTGATTATCTTTTCCCTGAAGGCCGTGGTTATGATGTGGCAATCTCTATTTCCGATAGTGCCGGCTGCTTCTCCTATATCCCTTACACCTTCCGTGTGAGAACCTCTTCCAACCCGATCCGTGAGGTACTCGACTTCCCGTCTGTATGTGCTGGAAGCGAAGTGGAGCTTACGGTGGGTTATGACTTCCTATCCGCTCTGCAGGTCGATACCGTGGGTAGCGAGCAGCTGACCGCCTTGTCCGTCACCGATACCATCTTCTTACCGGACGGTGTACCTTGTGACAATGGACAACAGGTGTCAGGTCTCCAGTATTGTTCCTACGTCTCCCCTGTGACGTTTACCAGCTTCTCTCCGTCGGCTACCATTCAGTCTGCCAACGACATTTTGTTTGTCCGTGTGAAGATTGAACACTCCTTCTTGGGTGATATCTGGATCAGATTGATCTGCCCGAACCAACAGTATGTCTCCATTCTGAAGAAATACAATGGTGGTTCGTCCAGCTGCTCCAGCCAAATCCCTGCCTCTGAATGGGGATGGAACGGTTCCGGTCAAACGGGTGCATACTTAGGAGATGCATACGACTACGGTGCCTCCAATAAGTGCGACCCCAACGCTTTTGAAAATCACATGGGTACTCCTTGGAACTATTGTTGGTCCAACGCTACCAACCAAGGTTATCAGTATGCATCCGGAAGTTATGTTTATGCCTCCTCTTCTGTGACGGGCGGACGTGTTGACTCTACCAATGTGGCGCAGATGACGAATGTCTATCACCCTGATGGCTCTTTCGCCAACCTCATTGGCTGTCCGATGAACGGTACTTGGAGTATCGAGGTCATGGATGGTTACTCCATCGATAATGGCTGGATGACCGAATGGGAAATTGCCCTTGATCCTGCTTTGCTGCCGCAAGACTGGTCCTACAATGTGTTGGTGGACAGCTCATGGGTGGTTGGACCTGGTGCTAACGGTCCCGTCGTGGTCCCTGATTCTGCCGGTTTCATCACCTATCAACTTTATGTGAAAGACGAGTTGGGTTGTGTCTATGATACCATCAACCACATGGAAGTGGTCGGTCACCCCGAACCGAATCTTGGTCCTGACTACAATATTTGTTATGGCGATATCACCGTGCTGGCCGCCAATTATACCCAAGGCGGTGCAGAAGGACAAACCACTGTCTACAATTGGAATACCGGCGATGAAACCGACTCCATTGAGGTGTTGACCGCAGGTGAGTATTTTGTGAATATTTCGACTACGAGTGAATCGGGTCTTACTTGTTCCGGTTCGGATACCATCAACATAGGCATTTTTGAGCGTCCTGTATTGGATTTCGATGCACCTGAACTGACGGGTTGTGCCCCGCTGAATGTGCGTATCCAGAACAACTCCACGCCTGAAGATGGACAGTACGAGTGGTACATCTTCTCCTACGATGACTATGGTAACCAAATCATGGCTTACAGTTCCTTGGAGCGTAATCCTGTGTTCCAGTTCAACGATCCCGGTACTTACTCCATTGCCATGAAGGTGACCACGCCGGATGGATGTAAGGACTCTACCACCCTGTATAACGCTATCGTGGTGAATCCCCAGCCTATTGCCGAATTCGAGGCAGATCCGGCCATCTCCATGCTGAGCGAGAACGGCGGTCTGGTGAATTTCATCAACTACGCGGATCAGTCCATGGTGACGGGTGCCAACGGCAGCTTCTACTGGGATTTCGGTGATGGTACCATCGATTCCGTGAACTTCTCCGACCCGCATACCTACACTTCTTGGGGTGACTACAATGTGACGCTCCACGTGCAGAGCAACTCCGGTTGTGCCAGCGAAATCACCCACACGGTCGTCATTGAATCCGACCTCATCTTCCCGAATGTCATCACCCCGAACGGTGACGGTATCAATGATGTGTGGGCTATTGAGAATCTCAACACGAATATCAATCCCGAGGATCCCGATGGCTATCGTAACAACCGTCTGCTGATTTATGACCGCTGGGGCAAGAAGGTTTATGATGCCAAGAATTATGACACCTACGCAAAGGATGGCACTGTCTATCCGGGCTCTCAGATATTCGACGGCTCCGGCCTCAACGATGGTGTCTATTACTACTCTTTCCAATACAAAGGAAAGGCGAAGACGATTACTTTTAACGGATCAATTACCATTGTAAGATAGGAGTTGAAACGTAAGAACTAAAACGAAAGGGAATCCAGTTGGGTTCCCTTTTTTCGTTAATGTACGAGATTCCGTTTGGCCAGAAAAAGTGTGCTTTGATTTGTAACAGATAGGCGGCCAAACGGAATGGAGGTGGGGTGATAGTGAATACCTCGTAACCGCTTACCCGCCTAACCGTTGCTAATCAGGAAATGGAGGCGGTTGAAGACGTTGGCTTCGGAGGTGCCGCCGTCGAAGTCGAGGAAGAGCAGGTTCACATCGGGGTAGAGCTTGCGCATCTTCTTTTCGATACCTTTGGCAATGATGTGGTTGGAGATGCAGGCGAACGGTTGCAGACTGATGATGTTCTTCACGCCGTCTTCAGCCAATGACGACATCTCGGCCGGGATGAGCCAGCCTTCGCCGAAATTGGCCGCCATGTTGAGGATGCGCGATGCCAGTTTCGCTTCGTGGAACATGTCCGCGAAGGGACGGTAGAACGGGAACTCCTTGCAGGCCTCGTCGTAGGTTTTGGCGTAACGGAACAGGATCTTATAGACGACATCCGTCAGGAAGAGCGGCAGATTCACCGGCTTGATGTGGTTTTCCTTGTTGATATGTCGGTTGACGAAACTATTGACGAAGAAGTTGTAGATAGACGGAGCCACCACTTCCACGCCCTGATCGGCAAGCCAGTCCAGGACGTTGAGATGTCCGAAGGAATTGTATTTGATGTAGATTTCGCCCACCACACCTACACGCGGGAGTATCTTGGTCGTGTCGATATTGGCAGTGAACTCTGCGACCGCCTCTTTCATCAGTCGTTTCAGACCGCGATAGTTGCGGTTTTCGATGAGCGGGAGGGCCTTGTCGATGTATTGCTGGTGTAGCGCTTTGGCCACTCCGGGCTGCTTCTCGCGCGGTCGTGATGCATAATAGATGCGCGACAGACAGTCGGCGTAGAGCATTCCGCAGATGGTCGGTAACGCGAGCTCTCTGGCGTTGAGGTGGAAGCCTGGCTGCTCGTTTGCCAAGGTGTTGCCCAAGGCCAGTGACAGTACCGGCACGTTCTCGAAACCGGCCGCCACCAAGGCTTTCTTAATCAGCATGATGTAGTTGGTGGCGCGGCACTGTCCTCCCGTTTGGGTGATGATGACCGCCGTGTCTTCCAAGGGGTATTGTCCGCTGCGCAACGCCTTCAGCAGACTGCCGACCACGATGGTGGCGGGATAGCAGACTTCGTTGTTGGCGTATTGCAATCCTAATTCCACACACTCTTTGTCACCGAGGGGTAGGTTGATCATGGTATAGCCAGCCATCTTGAAGACGGTCGGGACAAATTCCGAATATCCGCCGGCGAAATAGGGCGCGAGAATGGTCCTGCGGCGGTCTGCTTCTATGAAGGGTGGGGTGGTGATAAAGGGCTTGTTGATCTTGTCTTGATGACTGAACTTGAGGCTTTCCACCATCGAGCGTACCCGCAGATGCAGCGAGCCGATGTTGTTGACATCATCCACCTTCAGCAGCGTGAAACTCTTGCCTTTGCGGTCGAGGATGTCGTGGGTTTCGTCGATGATGAAGGCGTCGGGACCGCACCCGAAGGAGGTGATCATCATGAAGTGCACGTTGTCGGGACTGTTGGCCACATAGTGGGCCGCCTTGAAGACGCGGTTGGGGTAGGTCCATTGGGTCACCGCCATCAGTTCGCGATAGACGGCGGTGTCTTTCTCGCCAGCCACGAACTCCGTGACCACATCGATTCCCATGTCGGCGATGCAGTCGGAGACCTTGTGCTGGATGAGCGGGTCGGAGTGGTAGGGTCTGCCCGCGAGCACGACCACCATACGGTTCTCCTTGCGGGCTTTTTCCACTATTTCGGTCGCTTCCGTGTGGAGTTCTTCCAAGTACTCCTGTTGAGCAGTGATGGCCGCATCCACGGCCTTGTTGGCTTGCGATTTGCTGATGCCCAGGGTTTTCAGGTACTTGACGCAGCTTTTGCGCAGGAAACCTTCGTTGTTCATCGAGATGATGGGGGCATCGGTGGGAATGCCAAACCGTTCCTCCGTGTCGATGGCGTTGCGCACCACGTCGGAGTAGCCAGCCACGATGGGACAGTTGTAGCTGTTGCGGGCTTGGCTGTCGGAAGGTGCCTCCATGACGATGAAGGGGTAGAAGATGCGGTCCACGCCTTGTCGTGCAAGGTCGAAAATATGTCCGTGCATCAGTTTGGCGGGGAAGCAGATATTCTCGGACATCACCGTGTGGATGCCTTTTTCGTACTGTTTCACCGTGGAAGGGGAGGAGAGGACCGTGCGGATGCCGCAGGTGCGGAACAGCATGTGCCAGAACGGGTAGAGCTCGAACATGCCGAGTGCGCGCGGGATGCCGATGACCGGCTTTCCGTTCGATTCGTTCAGCATCGGCCGACGGAACAGCATCTTCAGCCGGCGGTGGTGCTGGTTGAATCCTTTCCGTTTTGCTTCCGTGTGATTGGTGTATATCTTTTCGCAGTTGTTGCCGGCGTAGAAGGTCTGTCCGTTGGAGAAATGGTACTCCAGCACCGTGCAATGGTTCGGGCAGCCCGGACAAACTTGCTGCTTGTTCTCAAACTGTTGGATGGAGAGCAGCTCGTCGAGGGTGAGCACTTTGGTCACCTCCTGTTCGCGAGCGTAAAGGGCACAGCCGTAGGCACCCATCAACTCGGGGATGTCGGAGAAACGGACATCGCGGTTGGTGAGCAATTCCAGTGCCCGTACCACCGCCAGATTCTTGAAGGTGCCGCCTTGCACGACCAGATGGTCGCCCAGCTCGTCCATTTTTCGTAATTTTAACACTTTAAACAGGCAGTTCTTGATCACCGAGTAGGCGAATCCTGCGGAAATGTCTTCGGCGGAAGTGCCCTCGCGCATGGCCTGTTTCACCTTCGAATTCATGAAGACCGTGCAGCGGGTGCCCAAGTCGTAGGGGTGTTTCGCCTCGCAGGCGATACGTGCGAAGTCGGCCACCTTGTAGCCCAGCATCTTCGCAAAAGTCTCAATGAAAGAGCCGCAACCCGATGAACAGGCTTCGTTGATTTCCAGACGGCGGATGGTCTGGTTCTCCACAAAGATGGCTTTCATGTCCTGACCGCCGATGTCGAGGATGAAGGAGACCTCTGGCGACACGCTTTTGGCACCAAGATAGTGCGCCATCGTCTCCACCACACCGTGATGCAGCCCAAAGGCCGTTTTTAACAGATTTTCACCGTATCCGGTGACCGCGCTGTTCAGGATGTTCGGTTCGAAATCGTGCTCCTTGCACGCCTGCGCGAACCGTTTCAGCGCTCCGTGGAACGCCTCGAAACTGTTGCCGTTGTTGGAGCAGTAGTCCGAGAAGAGAATCCGTCCCTCCGTGTCCAACACCACAAACTTAGTGGTCGTGGATCCGGAGTCGATGCCGATATAGACCTCGTTGCTTTTCAGGTCTTCCCACGCCACACGATCCACGAAGAAGTTCTGTTTCTCGTTTTTCCATTTCTCAAAGTGCTGTGCGTCTGTGAATAAAGGATCCAAGCGGTTGGAGAGCAAACGGGATTCGTCGCCCATGGCTTGGCTGTGGATGGTCTGGATGAAATCAGTGAGGGGGATGGGCTCGGGACAGACGGTGCGCGACATCAAAGCCGCACCGTGGGCGGGCACCACCCGCATGTCGGGCACCGCTATGCAGTCCGACTCTGTGAGTTGCAGATTTTCCAGGAAGACCTGTTTCAGCTTTGGCAAGAAGGCGAAAGGACCGCCGCAGAAGAAGACCGGTGCTTCCACATCGACGCCGCGGGAGAGCGTTCCCAGTACCTGCAGGCACACCGCGTGGAACACCGAAAGGGCCACATCCGCCTTGCTGACGTTGCGGGCCAGCAGGTTTTGGATGTCGGTCTTGGAAAACACACCGCAGCGCGATGCGATAGGGTAGATGTGCTCGGCTTTTTCGGCCAGCGTGTTCAGTTCGGCGGTGTCGACATTCAGCAGACTGGCCGTTTGGTCGATGAATGCCCCCGTGCCGCCGGCGCAGTTGCCGTTCATACGGATGTCAGGCATCCGGTTCTCATCAAAGAAGATCATCTTGCTGTCCTCGCCCCCGATGTCGATGAAAGTTCGTGTTTTCGGGAACGATTCTTTGACCAGCGTGGCGGCGGAGATCACCTCCTGCACGAAGGGGAAGCCCCAAAGGTCGGCGTAGCCCATGCCCACGCTGCCGGTGACGGCCACGCGGCAGGAGCCGGCGCTTCCAGCGTCGGGAAACAGCGCGACGCTGGAAGCGTCGCCTCCTAGGATGGCTTGGACCGTTTCCCGGACGTTCATGTTGTGTCGCCGGTAGTCGGCGTAAACGATTTGGTTGTCAGCATTCAGCACCACCACCTTCACGGTCGTGGAGCCGATGTCTATTCCGATGTTGAGCGTTTTATCCATAAAAAATTTGAGCGCGCGAAGATACGATTTTTTGGGTTAAGGTTTATGGGTTAAGGTTTAAGGTTTAGGGGTTATGGTTTATGGGTTGGGTTATTTGGTGAGGCGGTGGGTGACGAGAAGGATGTTTTCGGATTTGCGGCGTTCGTAGAAGTCTTCGTCGCATTCGGTTTGGTCCATCATCCGGACTATGGGACCGGCGGTGAGGATGAGCAGGTTCAGGGAGATGATATCCTCCAAGAGCAGGCGGGCGTCGATGGGTCGGATTTCGCCTCTCCCGGCGGCGCGGTCGATCTCTGCTTGCAGCTTTTCGAGAAGTTGGTTCATCTCCTCGGCCGCCTTTGTCCGGATGTCGGTGAAAATCTCCGGGTATTGTTCCATTTCCTGGAGTTGGAAACGCAAGTAATCCGCATTGTCCTTCACGAAGTCGAAGTGCTTCCCGATGGTGGCGGAGAGCTTTTCGGGGAAACTCCTTTCCGATTCGTCCCATGACATCAGGACGGATTGGCGCAGCAGGTCGATCTTCCGGAGCACCACGAATTTGAAAAGGTCTTTTTTCGTCTTGAAGTGGTAGTGCAGCAGGGGGTGCCCCACTCCGGCCCGTTTGGCGATGGCGACGGTTCTCGCCCCCGCGTATCCGTGCAGTATAAACTCTTTTTCCGCCGCTTTCAGGATTTCCTCCCTTTTGTTATCGTTTTGAATGTGAGACATTAAATCATTCGATTTGGCTGAATCCTGACAAAATTGTCAGGGCGCAAAAATACATTTTTTTCAATACACAAAAATCCCCATTTTTGGGGATACTCTGTTTTTCGGAAAAATGCACTTTTGCATCGTGAATTAGACTGAAACCTGAAACCTGAAACTTGAAACCTGAAACCTAAGATAAAGTCTTATTCAACCGTAAATCAGCCGAAGAATGATAAACAAGGAAGACAGTAGCAAACAAGTGTTAACCCTCGCCGATGTGAAGACGGGCGAGTATTGCGTGATTGTGCGTGTGACGGGTCACGGCAGCTTCCGTCACCGCCTTATGGAGATGGGCTTCGTGCGCGGCGAAAAGGTCAAGGTGATCCGCAACGCCCCCTTGCGCGACCCCATCGAGTATGAGATCATGGGCGGGCATGTCTCCCTGCGGCGTGTGGAGGCCCGGCGCGTGGAAGTTGTCCCCGTCACTGAGGAGGTGGCCAACCAATACAGTTTCCACGGCACCGTTACCGAGGAGACCGAGAACATCTTCGGCAAGGCCGGTAAGAAAATCAACGTTGCCCTTGTCGGCAACCCCAACTGCGGCAAGACCTCCTTCTTCAACCACGCCACCGGCATGAGAGAGAAAGTGGGCAACTATAGTGGTGTCACCGTTGATTCCAAGCTCGGTTATTACCACTATAAGGACTATACCATTGTGATTGCCGACCTCCCCGGCACCTACTCGCTCACCGAATACACCCCTGAGGAACGCTACGTGCGCGAATACATCATGGAGCAGCGGCCCGACATTGTGCTTGATGTGGTGGATGCCTCCAACCTCGAGCGCAACCTCTTCCTCACCACCCAGCTCATCGATATGAACGTCCCCATGGTGATGGCGCTCAACATGTACGACGAACTGGAGAAGAACGGCGACCAACTCGACCTCCCGACCCTCAGCGAACTCTTCGGTTTCCCCATCATCCCCACGGTCTCCTCGCGCGGCACCGGCATCAATGAGGTGATGGCCAAAATCGTCGATCTGTACGAGAATCTGGAGCAGCACACCAAGCACATCCATATCAACTACGGCACTGACTTGGAGAAGTCCATCAATATTATCAAGGAATCGTTGCAGCAGCTTCCCGACCTTGCCAGTTCCTATTCCACCCGCTACCTCGCTATCGAGTTATTGGCGGGCGACAAGATGGTGGGCGAACTCGTGGAACGCCACGACCCCGAGCAGCGCGTCAGCAAAGTGGCTGCCGAGCAACGCCAGCAGATTGAGAAACAGTATAACGAGGATGCAAGCACTATCGTGTCCGGCGCCAAGTACGGCTTTGTGCGCGGTGCCCTCCTCGAAACCTTCACCCAAGGCAAGGACCGCGACCAGCAACCCGCCTACTCTGCCGACAAGATATTGACCCACAGATGGCTGGGATTTCCCATCTTGATCTTCTTCCTTTGGTTTATGTTCCAGATGACCTTCACGCTGGGGGCCTATCCGCAGGCTTGGCTTGAAAGCTTTTTCGGCTGGCTCGGAGATGTCACCACGCGGGTGCTTCCCGACGGCATCCTCAAAGATCTGCTGGTCGATGGCATCATCGCAGGCGTGGGCGGAGTTTGTTCCTTCCTGCCCAACATTCTGATCCTCTTCTTCTTCATCTCCATTTTGGAGGACACCGGCTATATGGCTCGTGCTGCCTTCATCATGGACAAGCTCATGCACCGCATGGGGCTTCACGGCAAATCCTTCATACCCTATATTATCGGTTTCGGCTGCAGTGTGCCCGCCATCATGGCCACGCGCACCCTCGAAAACCGCAAAGATCGTATCCTCACCATCCTCACCGTGCCTTTCATGTCCTGTTCGGCACGACTGCCCGTCTATCTGCTCCTCATTTCCGCCTTTTTCACGAAGCATCAGGGGTTGATTCTCACCTCCATCTACCTTTTCGGCGTGGTGATGGCCATCATCACTTCGTTGTTGGTCAAAAAAGTGGCCTTCAAGCAGGAACGCGACCAGTTTGTGATGGAGTTGCCGCCCTACCGCATCCCGACTTTCCGCAACGCGATGATCCACATGTGGGACAAGAGCGTGCAGTACCTCAAGAAGATGGGTACGGTCATCTTGGTGGCTACCGTCATCATCTGGGCGCTGGAATATTTCCCGCACACCGGACCGGAGGTGGACCGTTACACGGCGCAGATAGAAAGGGTAGGGGCGGACACCACCTTGAAGGAGGTGCAGCGCACGGAACAGATCAAGCAGCTGGAACTCGACCGTTCGGCCTGCCAGATCGAAAACTCCTACATCGGCCGTTTCGGTCGGTTCGTTGCCCCGGTCTTCCGTCCCCTCGGCTTTGACTGGCAGATGGGGGTATCCCTCATCACTGGTTTCGCCGCCAAGGAGATTGTGGTCTCCTCCATGGGGGTGCTTTACCACAGCGACTTGGAGGCCGACGAGCACTCTTCGGCTTTACAAAAGAGTTTGCAGACCCACACCTGGTCGTCGGGTCCCGACATCGGGAAGCCTGTCTTCACGCCGGCGGTGGCCTACGGGTTCATGATCTTTATCCTGCTCTATTTCCCCTGTGTGGCGGCCCTGTCGGCCATCCACCGCGAGGCCGGTCGCCGCTGGATGCTGTTCAACCTCTTCTACACCACCGGTGTGGCGTGGCTGGCGGCGTTCGTGGTGCATTTGATTTTCGGGTAACCGTTGTAGAGACGATGTGCACATCGTCTCTGCGGTTCCGGTTGCGATTGTGTTGCCGGAACCCTGCGTGCGCAAAAAATTACAATTTTTCGTAAAAAAATAAAGGCAAATGTGATACATATTAAAAAATGTATATATTTGCAACTTGATTTATAATGTTATAGTATGCCATTAAAAAGCTGTTATTGCATTGATAATCAGGCTGGTAAGCCATGCGCGGCGCGTGGTGGATTTTGCGGTTTTTCGCAAAAATCTTTCCGTGTAGCCCGAAATGTGCAACAAAATGAAGGCTTGAAGGGTATGATAGAGGATGAGGTAATAGCGTGAAATGATGAAGAAATGTGGAGTTGAATACTACATTATATATATGTAAGACGAAAAGTTATATTGTAGACGAAAAAATATTAAGTGGGACGAAGAAAAAGAATTTGAAATTATAGAAGAGAATAAAAATAAAAATAAGTAATAATAAAACAAAAAACGATGAAAAAGATTTTAACCCTTTTCGCGATGCTCCTGGTGACAGCGAGCACGCTGCTGGCCCAGGCGCCACTCAGCTACCAGATGGTAGTACGAAGCAAAGTTGCTCACGGTGACTTCAAACCCAACGACTTGGTGTTTAGCCAACAAATCCAAGGTGAGTTGAAGATTTTCGAAGCCGGTAAAACCCAACCGTCTTACAGTGCGCCTATCAATGACAAAACCAACATGAACGGTATGCTTTCACTTACCATTGGTAATGTCAGCCAAGTGGATGTTCCTTCTGAGGTGCCATCCATTTCCAACATCAATTGGAAGGGCGCCAAAATTGTGGTCTTGATCCCTGACTACGGTATTCAAGACACCATGGACATCTACCCCGTCCCCTACGCACTCTTCACCGCCAACCGCGATGATGCCATCACTACCGAGGAGATTGTGAAATACCTCAAGAAAATTGACACCTCCGATTTTGAAAAGATCATCACTGCTTTCTACGGCAACCCCAGCACAAACCCTACGCTTGAAAAATATGTCGTTGACACTGTTTTGAATTATATCAAGGCGAATAGAACCGCCGTTAGAAATATGCTGCTTAACTGGCTCGGCCAGATGGATGCTTCCGACCTCGATACCGCTTATAAGATTGCAACTGCCGATTCCAATCTCGTCAATTTTGTTAACAAACACGCTATCCAATTTGCCAAGGATCACAAATCTGACGCTAAGGAAATCGCTCTTTACTATGTAGGTCAAACGACCAGAGGCGATGTGAAACAGGTCCTCGACGCTGTGAGCGGTAACTCCGTGTTTGACACTGTTGTCACCCTTGTTGCTGACACCGCTGTGAAGTATGTCAAGGCTCACCCCGAAATGGTGCAGGACATGCTTGAGTATTATGCAGGAATTGCAACCCCTCAACAAGTTGATTATGTGAAAAACTACGCTCAACAAAACAATCAGGAAGTGTATGATCATGTGAAAGGCATTGTGGACGAAATGATCCAACACTATCTTGATTCACTGGGCTATATTAATAATGCTGACTGTCAGGAAGCAGATATCTGCTCCCTGTTAGCTCAAATCGAAACCTTGGAAAACTCTGAATTTGTGTCTTGTCCGGAACTGGGTCATCTCCAATCCGCAAAATTAGAGAACAACAACGATTCCACCTATCGTAAACTTTGGAACAAAATCTACAACAACACCTTTGACGTGAACTTGAATGTTGGTCAAGACAGCCTCGTCTATGTGCTGCACTATCCCAACACGATTTATCCCGATACTATCCTGCAAGCTAACTTGCAGCTCCCGACCACCGTGGGCGGTGACACTCTGATGATCGACACTGTGCATTTCAACCTGGCTAAAGGTCAGATCATCGAAGTTCATGCCGTTGTCCGTGCAAGATGTATGGAAATTCTCTACAGCGACACTGTAACCTTCAACTTCCCGTTGCAATGCCCGAGTATTGATTCCGCATGGAATACCAATGCAGTTGCCGGTGACACTCTGCTCAAATATCACGGCGTGGAATTGGCTGCTACAGTCGACTTCAACTATCCTGAGAAAATCGCCAACTACGGTTTCGTGGTTTCTACTAAGAACAACCTTAATGACATTCAGGACTTGAACAATCTTCCTGAGGGTGTTGACGTGATGTATGTTAACGAACTTACTACCGAAAATAAGCAAAACTTCAAGCTCAATGCTCAGAATACCTTCGCCCAAAACCTCGATATGAAGTATTGTGCACGCAAAGTGTGGTATAGAGCTTTTGTGGGTTGTCGTACGGCTAATAGCAACCAAGGTTATGATACCACTTACAACTTCTATAATGTGAAGAAGATTGACTCTGTCCGTGGTCCTGAAATCACATTGACTGCAAATCCTGCCGCCCTTTACCGTCCGTTCGACGACAGCGTTTCTGTAACCGCTCAAGGTTATTTCACCATCGCTTCACAAGGTGGTAGAAACACGTTGGAATACTGGGTTGACAATGCCGGCAGCGCTTATAAGGAAATGCTTGATACTATCTATTACTGGTGGGGTCTTGATTCCACTAACCGTATTGCTGATGGTCAGAAGACGGTCAAGACAGCTCCTACGAAGGATACCACGCTTGTCGGCAATGTCAGCGTTGGAATGTTCGGTTCCACTTGTACGGTGACAGACAGCATCAAGATTGTCTTCGACAACCCGAAGTGCAACGACACGATTATCGTGAATAACGACACCTTGTTTGGACCGAGAATTATCGCTCTTCCTGTTCCGGATATTCAAAAACATGCTGATACTATTTGCGTGGGCTCTAAGGATACTTTGGTTCTCCGTGCAACCTCCTTCTTGTTTAAGAAAAACAACACCACGGGTCTTAATGACACCACTTATCTTAAGGATGCTGTGAAGAAATCCGATTTCTACAACGGTTTGGTTGATACTTTCTCTTACAAATGGACCAATACTTTGAAAGGCGCTGATGTTACGCTTGGAACCGCCGATTCAATCAAGGTGACGGTTGACCGCGATTCAGTGGTGTATGCCTGCGAGCTGACTATCAAATACAAGGACGGTACCAATTGTGCTAAGACTGACAGCATTCTGATCCACTACGAGTTCACCTGTAAAGACTCTTTGAGAACGAAAGATTATGCCTATGCTACCGTTGAGGTGGGTAATGCATGCTGGACCAAGTCCAATATGCGCGATACGATTGCATTTGATGGTACGAAAATGATTCGGGGTAATAACGATGGTGCTATCACGAATGGTATTATGTATTATTATACGCCTTCTGTATTATTAACAGCTTCAGCTGACAAGCTCGGTCTTCTCTATAACCATCAAGCTGCCGATTCTGTTTGTCCTGATGGATGGCACCTGCCTACAGATGCAGAGTGGACCGCTTTGGAAGAGTTCTATGCAACTAAATATGGTGGCACATCTGTATCTCAGTTTACGGGCACTCTCAGATGTGATAATAAATGGTTAGTTGCTGGTAATGCAGCTTGGTCTGCTTCTATGTATTGGGGAAATGATCCTTCTACCGTTACGGAAAGCATCGAAGTTTATCCTGCTGGTGTTCGTCAAATCGATCAACTTGTTCCTTTTGATAATGAACAAACTTATGGCTATTCAGTAGCAACATTCTGGGCAAAAGACAAGGGTGAGACTGTTGCTAACAAGTATTTCTGCCGTGCTTTGGATCCCTCAACCACTAAGCCCGCTTACGGTGATGGTGCCCGCGTGATTCGTGATACCGCCAACAAGGTTATCGGTATGTCCGTGCGTTGCGTCAAGGGACCGAGACAGGAAGAACCTGCTGCCTTTGAATGTGGCACCAGCACTGTGACCGACCGTGACAATAATACATATAATACGGTTGGAATCGGTAACCAATGCTGGATGAAGGAGAATTTGAGAACTAGTTCATTTGCTGACGGTTCAGCAATTGAAGATGGTTATAACAAGCCTTTGACAGTAGATCAAGCTTATTATTACAGTTTTACTGCTTATGGATATCATTATAATTGGGCAGCTGTGAGTAGTGATAAAGGTTTATGTCCTGAAGGTTGGATTGTGCCCTCCGAGAATGATTTCAATCAATTGATTACCTATTTGTCCGATAATAATAATTGTGATAATAATTCAAACAACATTTCAAAAGCATTGGCTATTGATGATGTTTGTTGGAAAGAAAGCGGAACTAATTGTGCGATAGGTAATCAAGTTGAATCTAACAACAGTTCAAAATTTAGTGCATATCCTGCTGGTTATATTTGTTGTGGTAATTCTACATCAATTCAAAACCCCAATGATCCTGGTGTTGCTGCTTGTTTTTGGAGTTCAACTTCTAATGATAATGAACATGCCTATAGACTTTATCTCCGTCATGATAATGCAAATGTTAATGGCAGTCGAAATGATAATTATACTCTTAAGTGGGAAGCATTTTCTGTCCGTTGCATCAAAGCTGAGAACTAATATTTGTGCGTTGCGAATACATTAATCGATAATAAGAAAAAAATAACGATATGAAAAAGAATTTAGTGATTATGTTGATGATGGTCTTATGCGCGGGCTTTGCGTCTGCGCAGACCGTCAGTACCGTACGAGGCTTCGTGCCCGGCGGTAGTACAGGTGCTATGAATAATGACACCTATGCCACCTATGCGACCTTTGCGCAGCCTTTTGCCACCATGGTGAACAACAATGGTCATGAGGTGACGGTGGGCCTCGCACAAATGCAGCTGGTCACCGACTCCATCACGGATGTCGTCACCTGCGGTCAGGGTTACCACAAACACGGTTTCGACTTGACCGAGGAAGAACTTCAGGAACTTCTTGTCCAGTGTGAGAACGAAGGCCAAAGAGGTTATCTCAGAAGCCAGAAACCCAACGTTGCTGTTCAGGACTATTACTACGACTCCCTTGTCGTGATCGATCTCTATGTTTGTCCGTGCACCACCAAGGTCGAAAACGAAGAATACGAAGTCATCGCTCTTAACGGTGAGTGCTGGTTCAAGGAAAACATGCGTAATAATTTTGAAGGCAGCATGGTGTACACCTCTGAGTTGAACTCAGTGGATCCTGCCGATCCGGAGCAGTTGAAAACCTTCGGTCGTCTCTACACCTACGAAGCTACCATCAGCGGAGACGAGGTTTGTGAGGACGGCGAGATTCAAGGTATCTGTCCTGAGAAGTGGCACCTTCCTACTGTTGACGAGGTGGATCCCCTGTTCACTCTCCCGGCCGAGAACCTTCGCGTGGACGGTCATTGGATTGTGGACGGCAACAACAACATGACGGAATTCTCCGCTCAACCGGCCGGTTACTACAACTCCATCAGCCAACGTTTCGAGGGTATGCTCACCGAGACAGATTTCTGGATGGTGGACTGCGACAACCTCAATCCTGAGGACAACCAACTCCCGGTTCTCCAGTTGATCTACTCTTGTAACACCCCGCTGAAACCCAACCGTCCCAAGGAAGACGCTATCAGCGTGCGTTGTGTCTATAACATCGTGAAGCATCTGGAGGATTGCGATCCGAATCCTAATCCTAATCCGGATCCGCAATATACTTGTCCTAGCGTTTCATTTCAACCATCAGATGCTATGAGCGTGCTTCCTGGTAATATCGCTTCATATGGTGAAATTCAGTCAACGATTACTTCTGTTGTTTTTGATGGTGTTGCTTGGGGTAACTTCGGTGCGCGTGATTCCGTTAAGAATCAAGTCATCAATGATATAACTCCCGATGGTGATTTTGTTTGGCAATATACCAACGGCAACTTAACCACTGAGGTTATGTCGCTTACTGGTAATATTCTTATCACGTTTGATAATGGTCAAGTTTGTTCTACCCCTGTTAGTAAAGAGCAAGAAGTTGTTAACGATTGTCCGACAATTGGTAATGTAACACAACTTGGCGATCTTGGATACTCTTTTGCTGTCAATGATTATGATGCTAATAAAATAAGCAATGTTACTGTTCATTATACTGCCACCTATGGTGTCCTTACTAATGCAGATCAAACTGTGGTTATAGAGGGCGATAATTCTATTGAATATGACAATGACAATAATGAATATAGTTGGTTTTACCATGAAGCAGAAGCTGTAGGCAATAATCCTCAAATTATTGAGGGTTTGACACTTATTGCTATCAATACAACTGCAAAGATTAATTATGATGGTCAAATCTGTACTGGTTCTGATTCTATGGATATTTCTGTTGAATTAGAGCCCGTACAACCTAGTGAACCTGGTTTTATTCCTACTTGTTTTGTTAATGAAATTATTGCATCTCAAACCTCAGATGTATTTGGTGTTAGTGGCACTCTCTCTGGATACGACCAAGCAGATCCAACATATAATATCAACCCTTATGTCATTATTCTGGTTAAAGGGGTTAGTGCTGCTGAGGAAACGGTATTACAAAGTGATGCACTAGTTGCTAATGATGGTAGTTTTTCCTGGTCTTCTAATGAATATTCTCTTGAATATCTCCATACAGCATATCCTAACGGTTTAACAATTACTATCTCATATTTTGAAGGTGATTCCTGTCCTGACCCAAAATCAACTACTGTAACATTGTGGTAATCATATTTTACGATAATAATTAATAATAAAAACAATAAAGCAATGAAAAAGATTTTAACCTTTTTAGTGATGCTCCTCTGTAGTGTGAGCATCTTGATGGCGCAACCCAAGGGCGATCCTACGAATGTGCCTACGATTTCTAACAGCGCAACAGTAGAAAACAACCCTGGTCAAGCTGTTACTGATCAGCCCGCTGTTGCTCCCAAGTTCCCCTATCAGGCCGTTGTGCGTGACCAGACTGCCAAGAACCTTTTCAGCAACCAACCGGTGAAGATCAACATTAAGATTACTGAAAATGGTGAGAACAATGTTGTGTTCGAAGAGAACCATAATGCAGAGACCAATTTGAACGGTATGGTTTCCATTCTTATCGGTGGCGGTACCAACGTCAGCGGTAATCTCACCGACATTGAGTGGAACAACAATGTCATTGTTGCCGCTACTTTCAAAGACAGCACTGATCAAGTTATCTCTTTAGTGGAGACTCCCGTCATGCCCGTTCCTTACGCTTTGCAAGCCGACAATTCCGCATTCACCATCACCACTCCTCAAATTGTCAACTATTTGTCGAGCAGCAACACGGACAAGAATGATGTGGATTCTGTTCTGCAAGCTATCGTGGACAACCCCAACGGTTTGAAACAATACTGCAAGGACACCGTGTATCACTATTTCATGAACCACAAGGCTGAGATGAGAGACCTCGCTCTCTATTTCATCGGTTTGGTGGATACCAACGACATCAAGGATGCCAACAATGCTGTTAGCCCTGTTGTAAAGACCAAAGCTCTTGAATTGGTTAAACAATACATCAAAGACAACAAGGATGCCGCTAAGGAAATCCTGATGTACTACTTGAGCCAGGCTACCAAGCAAGATGTGAAAGATCTCTGGGATGCTGTGACCAGCAACCCTGCATTTGACACTGTTGGTGAAGTTATTGCTGACACCGCTGTCAAGTATGTGAAGGCTCATCCGCAAATGGTTCAAGACGTTGTTGAGTATTATATTGGTCAAGCCACTGTATCTCAAGTGAACTATCTCCACAATCTGTTGAAGTCAAATACTGCAGTTTATGGTCGCTTGGTTCAGATTTTCGATACTCACCTCAAGAATTATCTTGATTCCAAGCACTACCTCACTGGTATCTGTGAGAAGCCGACTGGCGGTTATGACACGATCTCCTTCTGTGACCTCGCAGCAAGAGTAAAGACTTTGCAGAACTCTGTTATGGATAACTGCGCATTCACGGCTGAACAAACTGGTGATAAAGTTTTCACTCTTACTACACAGAGTAGTTTCGAGGGTGATACTTTTGAATATGAGATTGTTTATGGCAGCACCACAATTACTCTTAGCAACAATGATGTAGAACAATTGTCATTGTCAGAAAATAAAAAATCTATGGTTATTCGGGTTATTTATGATGCAGTTCAAACAAGTGGATGTGCTCTGAAAATCACTCGTCGTTCAAACACCTACGGATGTAACAGAACGGTTAGTGTGAATTTCTAATCTGAATATTTGCATTAAGCTATTCCATATAGAAAAGCGGCTTCGCGATGCGGAGCCGCTTTTTTTGTGCAGAACCATTGAGGCTTGGAAGTAGGATTAAACTAAAATTTGTATTTTTGCGGCCGATTTTGAAGTATAGAAAACGTTTATGGAAAATATGAAACCCAGAGTCAGATTCGCGCCCAGTCCCACGGGACCGCTGCACATTGGCGGCGTGCGCACCGCATTGTATAACTACCTATTTGCCAAGAAAAACGGAGGTTCGTTCCTCCTTCGTATCGAGGACACCGACCAAACCCGCTTCGTGCCCGGTGCCGAAGAGTACATCATCGAAGCCTTCCAATGGCTCGGACTCCAATTCGACGAAGGGGTGGGTATTGGCGGCGAATATGGCCCTTACAAGCAGTCGGAGCGCAAACCGATGTACAAGCCTTACGCGGAGCAGTTGGTGCGCGACGGTTGGGCTTACTACGCTTTCGACACGCCCGAATCGTTGGATGCCAAGCGCAAAGAGGCGGAGAGTCAGAAGAAGACCTTCCAATACGATGCCTCCACGCGCATGTCGATGGTGAACTCGCTGACTTTGAGTGCGGAGGAGACCGAGAAACGGCTCGCTTCCGGTGAACCCTTCGTGGTTCGTTTCAAATATCCCGCCGACACCGATATCCACGTTCACGATCTGATTCGCGGCGAGGTGGTGATTAATTCCAACCTGTTGGATGACAAGGTGCTCTATAAGTCTGACGGAATGCCGACCTACCATTTGGCCAACATCGTGGACGACCACACGATGTTGGCCAAATGG
>Ga0265298_10003359_pt1 | contig 21229 bp, 17 predicted proteins | sample AusTroGonzalo_MG_3_FD_193486 | JGI IMG/M metagenome (GOLD analysis project Ga0265298, IMG submission 193486) | Bovine rumen microbial communities from tropical cattle in Woodstock, Queensland, Australia - Gonzalo_01 | ecosystem: Host-associated > Mammals > Digestive system > Stomach > Rumen ...
TTGTCACTCTGAACTTGTTTCAGGGTCTTGCTGTTTTCTAAAAGGGTTTACGTTAATAGAATTATTAGTCGTCGTTTTAATTATCGGCATATTGGCCGCGGTGGCCGTACCGCAATATCAAAAAGCGATTGCTAAAAGCCGCATGGTGGAGGGAATGAGTAATCTTAAAACGTTGGTGCAGATGTCCGATGCGTACTATATGGCAAACGGAAAACGTCCGTTAGATTTTACGGAGTTGGAAATTGATTTTACTGGCGCAAGATTTCTTACAAGTGAAGGCCATGAAAATTCTAAAATTCGGTTACCAAATGGTTGGGTGTATTTTTTTGATGAGGACGGCTATATCGGAGCCCATTATACGAGGTATGATTCATACCCTGAGATATTATACTGGTACACTCCGTGGAGTAGTATATATACAACCCCTTTGACGTGTCGTGCAGAAACCGGTAATACATGGGGACGGGAATTGTGTAAGGTATTGGGGGGAGTAGAAACAGGTGTAAACAATGCATTTACGGTGTATGCAATGGGAAGTTTTTAGCGTTTGAAAGCATTTTAGAGACAGGTTGTAAAATGTACCATTTGACTATATTCCTTTCTTTCTGTAAATATGCTATAATAAATCTACATTCGGGCCATTAGCTCAGTTGGTAGAGCAGACGCCTCTTAAGCGTAAGGTCGTGAGTTCGAGCCTCACATGGCCCATTTCCTGATTTTTATAAAAAGAGACGGACGGGTGGCGGAACCGGTAGACGCGTACGCCTTAGGAGCGTATGGAGTAATCCGTGAGGGTTCAAGTCCCTCTCCGTCCAAAATATAAGGAGTGTTAAGATGTCCATTTTCAAAACAGCCCAAGCAGGGGATGTAAAAGCCAAACAACTTAAAAAAGAAGGATGCCGTGTTACCCTGTCAGTAGATGTTACCGCTGAATTTGTCACCAAAAATTTCCAAAATGCTGCCGTACAAGTGCAATCCCGCGCACAGATGCAAGGTTTCCGCGCCGGCAAAGTACCGTTGGATTTAGTCAAACAAAATTTCGGCGGACATATTAAAGAACGCGCCGTGGATTTAACGGTAAAATCTTCTATCAATGCCGCTTTGGCGGATGCTAAATTGGATGCAGTAGCCGTGCCGACGTTAACCAAAGCGGATTTTGCTTCTTTTGACGAAGGCAAGCCGTTTACGTTTGAATTGGAAGTAGATGTGGCACCGGAATTTGACGTTAAAGATTATAAAGGAATTGAAATTACCAAAAAGTCAGAAACCGCTACCGAAGAAGAAGTAAATGAAAATATCTCCCGCGTGTTAGACGGCAACGCCCGCTTGGAAAGTGCCGCCGAAGGGGCTGTGGTGGATGACAAATGCTATGCCATCGTCCATTATAAAGGTAAACGCAACGGTACGGACGATTATAAATTAAGCGCCGATTCCGAACTCGTAGATATGTCTGCCCCGCAAACGATGAGCGGATTAGCGGAAGCCATTAAAGGATTGAAAAAAGGCGCAGAGAAAGATTACGAAGTGAAGGAAGGAAACGACACGTTGTCTTTCCACGTAACCGTAGATGATATCAAAAATAAAATCGTGCCTGCGTTAGATGATAATTTTGCCAAAGATATGGGTTTTGAAACGGTAGATGCGTTAAAAGCCAAAGTGAAAGAATCGTTGGATGAAGAAGCCAAACGCAACGCCAACCGCGACGAAATTGCCCAAATTGAAAACCATTTGGTGAAAGCCAATACCTTTGAATTACCGCAAAGTTTGGTGGAAGAATATACCGAATCTTCTTTGCATAATTTTGTACACCAAATGACGCAGTTGGATCCGCATAAATTAACCGCCGAACAACATAAAATGTTTGCCGAACGCATCCGCCCGAGTGTGGAAAAAGATTTGCGCATCGGATATATTGTGCATGCAATTGCCAAAAAAGAAACTTTGGAGGCAACGGATGCGGATTGGAAAGCCGAGTTGGATAAGAGTTTAGCCGGTAGCGACAAGAAAGGCGACGAAAAGAAAATTAAGGCCTTTTTTGACGAACGCAAGGACCAAATTTTGGCGACGCTGACGGAACGGAAAGTATTTGACTACTTGAAAAAAGAAGCCAATTATAAATAAAATTTCCGTACGGTTGCGAACCTTTTTTTCGTAACCTCCTTGATGTGCGGCGGGGCAATTATGCCCCGCCGTTATTTTTAGCGGAAAAGGCCTACCGGTCAACTAGGTCTTTCGACCCTTGTTTTTTAAGAGGGGGATTTGTTATATTATGAAGGTAGTCGTGCCGTAAAGTACTTATTACGTGAAGGAGAAGCATATGAAAAACTATAAAAAATGGATAGCCGTCTTGTTAGCGGTCATGGTGGCGGCCCCTGCGGTATTTGCCGGAACTGCCTTGGAAAAAGTGCCGCTGTATAATGATCATCCCGGCTCTAAAAAAGCACAGGAAAAATTAAACCAAGAAGTTTTGAACCTTTTGAAAGCCGGACAATTTGAAAAGATTGATCCCTTGTTGAAATCCGTTCCGAAGTGCCCGAGCGGAACTGTAAAAAAACAAGACATTCCGGCACGTTGCACGTTCCAACTGTCCGACGTCGGACCCTTCTTTCTGGCTCGGGTGCAAACTCCGACGGCAAAGTGGCGCGTAACGGAAGATTCCGCTACGGGTGAAAACCAAGTGAATTTGAATATCGTTGTGCCGGAAAAAGCCTTGTATTACGGGCTGACCAAGTATTACACGCATTTGTTCGGTAAAGATCCGGCGTCATTTAACGCAAATAACTATGCGGCTTTTTATAAGCGGTTTTCCGAACTTAATTTCCCCGAAGAAATTAGACTGACCATGTGTTCTGGTTGTTTGGGCGAATCGTTAGCCAAACGTGTGGAAGACACGATGATTTTTATTTGGCAGGACGGACAAGAGGCAAAAGGGTGGATGGATTCCTTTTCGGGTGCAAAAATTTATGATGCCGTTTACACGGCTACCGCGATGGGCGTAGCCGATCCGTACAAATATGTAAACGGAGAGAATTTTATGTCGGGATCTGACCATCAGAAATTTTTGAAAGCCGTTCAAAGAATTTACGGTGAAATGTATACCCGCGCGCTTGAACGGAAAAATAAACAAATTTTTTACGGAATTAAAACCGCGTGGTGGAATTATATCTTGAACAATTCCCGTTTTACGGGGGAAAATGACTGCACGTGGACCATTAAGTTGTTGGCGGGGGATTACTTCGTTGGTGATGCAACCTTCCGCAAAACGGCAGCCCCGGATTTAGCGTGGCAAAAACTCGCAATCACTCCGATTACCGATTGGCAAAAAGAACAGGTGGCCGGATTGTACAAGAACTGCAAGGAAAAACTTCCGAACGGGCCGTGCGAAGCATTGAGAAACAATGCTATCAAACACCGTTATATGCAAAAGTCCGAACAGGAAGAGGCCGGCCAAGTGTTGGAACAGATTCAAAAGATAAAATTGATGCCGTTATAAACGGTTTACTGCTTAAAAAACACCTTCTCTTGCGGGAAGGTGTTTTTTTGTAGCAACGGCCTTTTTCAGCCGGAAAAACAGGTTGGAAAAAATACTTTTCTTTTTCTTCGTAAAATCCTACAATATAAGAGAAGTTTTATCGGAAGGTAACAGGGTTTCTATGTTGGATTTAACCGCGCCGGAAAAAGAAACTATTTATATGAAGGTCATACGCGTCTTATTGTCCGCGTTATTCCTAGTTGTTCCGCTCCTCTTTTTTACCGATTTGACCGCCAATCCGTTTTTTGCACAAAATGTACTGCTTTACGGATTGTTGGCACTGATTTATGCCACCATGGCCATTAAATTTTTGCGTTCCAATTCCATCGATTTTACACAAACTTTTTTTGATTTGGCATTTTTTATTTATGTGCTTTCCTGCGCGATGGGGTGGCTTTCCGCCGTATCGTCGGCACCGCAGGCCTTGCGCCAAACCATGTTTTACGGATTGTTAAATTACGGTACGCTGCTGCTCATTGTGGCATTAGGGGCGTATATCATCAGCAAAAATATCGTTTTTTCCGGCCAAATAGAAAGCAAAACAAACTACATTTTATTGTTTTTTGTATGGGGGGGATTGTGGTATCTGTTTCCGCACTTAAAGACGGTTCCTTCGTCGGAAAATTTAGCCGCACACGTGTTTGATTGGTATGCGTTTTTCTTGTGGGCGGCGGGTATATTTTTAGGCGTGCGCGTGCTGAAAAAATTAACACAGGAAAATATCCTCGTGCTGATTTTCGTAGCCGTATTTTTGGCGTGCGGATACGGGGTGTTACAAGCTTTGGGGCTTGAATTTATTTGGCCTTTTGAACTGAACCAATTTGCGACAAAAGCCTTCTCTACCTTCGGAAATCCGAACTTTTTATCTTCAGCGGTGGTTATGTTACTGCCGTCCCTTTTGGTTTACTACATGCACACGGACAGCAAAAAGGATTTTGTCGTGTACGGCCTGTTGGTGCTTGTGTATATACTTTATTTGTCGTTCGGGTTGGCCCGCTCCTGTTGGATAGGCGCTGCGTGCGGACTCTTTATGATGTGGATGTTCGGCACGTTGCGTTCCTTGATTTGGCGGCGCAAAGGGCGCGTGTTTTTACTTGCCTTGCTCGCGGCAGGAGCGGGGTGGTGGTCCGTCTATGTAAAAGGGCCTGATGCCGTCAGCCCCGTTGCTAAACGTGCACAGGAAATGACACAGGTAACTCCGTCCAATTTCACACTGAAAATCGATAAAGATGCAATTTTTGAATCACTCCACCAACGGCTTTTAATGTGGGATGTTTCCAAGGAAATTTTTTTGGAGCGGCCGGTTTTGGGCAGCGGCGTGGGAAATTTTCAGATGGCGTTTGCCCAAAATCAACCCAAAACGTTGCTTAAATATCCCAATTTGCGCGGCTTGAAAACTACAACTAATGCCCCGCACAACGAGTTATTATTCCAAGCGGCACAAGGGGGAATTGTAGGATTGGGATTATTTCTATTTATGTTTATGGTGCTTTTCTTGGAAGTGAAAGATTTTGCCGTTCACAAAAAAGAAGGGGATAAAAAACAATTATTACAGGCCTTGTTTTGCGGTATTTTGGGTATGCTAGCGGACAATATGCTCAATATTTCACTGCATGCCGTAGTGCCGGCTTTTATCTTTTGGTGGATTGTCGGAGCGGAAGTCAGCGGCGTGGGAAAAGAAGAACGTAAAATTAAAATTACTGCTAACCCTGCCACAAAAACGGTCGCGCTGATGGTATTGGGCGTGAGTGTTTTAGTAATACTGTGGCAAGAATTGTGGTTCGCTAGCGAGTATTATTTCTTTACGGCCCAAAAAGAATTGGCTGTCAACAATATTCCGGCGGCAGAAAAACATTTAACGCGCGCCCTCGATTTGTACCCCGCTAATACCGAAGCCGGATACCGGTTGGGCGGATTATTGCTCATGCAGAAAGATTATAAAAAGAGTTTGCATGTCTTGGAAAAAACGCTTTCCGCAGCATCGTATTACCACGAAGTGTATTACCGGGCGGCGTTGGCTTCGTTAGGAAGCGGTAATACGAAAAAGGCCGTTCATTATTTATTGGATGATTTGAAATTAAATCCTTACCATTTGGAGGCCTATAAATTGCTCGTGCAACTGTTGCATGAAAACAGTATCTATGCGGATGAATCGTCGCTTGCGATGATGGAACGCGGTCTAAAATTATTCCCGTATGAAACAAATTTATGGATTCTGTGCGGTGAAATTTATCAAAAATTAGGCGAAAATGAATACGCTAAAAATACATACTTGCGCGGCTTGACGGTGGATACGCTGAACGCGGAATTATTAAAACGCTTAAACAGTATGTATCCGAAAAAAGAAGAGAAGCCGGGTCTTTTGGCGCAGGCGCAGTTGCTGCAGGAATATAACGCAAAAGCGGATAAGTTTCACAAAATGGCGCCGCGTTACCAACAGCAACTCCGTGCCGATATTGAAGATTATATTCAAAAATATCCGTCGGATACGAACGGACCGATTTTACTGGCGCGCGTGTTGTCGTTAGCCGGTAATGATATTAAAGCAAAAGAAGAATTAGAGAACGTATTAGCAGAATATCCCGACGATTTGTGGGCGAATTTGGCGCTTTCCACATTGTACTACAAAGCCGAAGATATCGACAAAGCCAAAACCGCTTTGCAGGATGCTTTGTTTTACTATCCGGATAACCAAATTGCTCTCACGCGTTTGGGGGCGCTAGAGGGAAAATAAAGAAAATATAAAATTCCCTCTTTACAAATCGTGCTAAATTGCTATAATGCTAGTATCTGTATTTTGTAAGGGTGAACGATATTTTTCGTACAAGGATAATTACATGAACAAATTAAAAAAAGTCTGTTTCATCGTCGCTGTTGCCGTATTAGGCGTACTGATGATTTCTGCTGAAAAGTTGTTTGCGGCAACTTCAACAGTTGCCAAGCAATTGGAAAAAGGGATTGAACTCTATAACCAGAACAAGACCGAAGCCGCTATGGATCAGTTTATCAACGTAATGGTCAACGGTACGCCCGAACAAGTGGCCACCGCGAACCAATATGTTAATAAAATCCATAACCAAATCGGCGGTATTCAAACGCCGGTAGAAGTGGATGTCAATTTTAAGGAAGGCGCTATACGCGAATTTGATGATGCAGCGTCTGATTTGGAATTACAACGTCAAAACGTGCAAGAGGCCGTTCAACAACAAGTGGCCGACGTAAACGCCGCCGCTGACGAGCAAGCACAAAATGTTCAACAGGCCTTGGACGAAATAGACGCACAACAAAAAGCCCTCGCGGCACAAATAGAAGCCAAGCAGGCGGCCATGCACAACCAAGTACAGGCGGCTGCCGATGCGGCTGCGGCCTCTGCCGCCGCTGCAACAGTTACCCCTGAAAAAACGGTAGCGGAAGAATTGGCAGAACAAGGTTCATCCTCCGTTGCAGACAGCGAACCGGTGGCGGCCCAAACAGTATCGCAAGAGGCTGTGGGTGCGGCTGCGGTGCCCGTTGCGGCAAGTGAAACACAACCCGCACAAGCAGCGGAAGAAACGACCGATGAGCCGGCAGATGATGAGACCTATGCGCCGAGCCAACAAACAGTTTTAACGTCGGTCGGGGAAGCCACCGCTTCCACCACGTTTTCGGATTTAACTTCGCCCGATGCCGTAGAAGCGCGCAACTTATATACGGCGCAGAAAATAGCGAGCATGAAACAAGCCGCTTTGGATAAAATTACAGCGGAGAAAGGCGTACACTTATATATGCGTGACGGGCAGCCGGATGCCATTGATTTTGACGACGGCGTTTTATTTCAAGGAGCCAATTTCCGTTCCGAAGCGTTACCGTTGTTAAATAATGTTTACGAACTGCTTGCCTTGCAACAAGGTGCCCAATATGTGATTTTACCGGCGGGTGCTTATACAGACGATGTGACATTAGCGGGGATGCGGGAAGCCGCCGCGTTAAATTCTTATTTGGTCAAACGCGGTATTTCGCAAGGGAAGTTAACCTATAATATGGGGTTAGTGGAAGAAGAAGCCCCTGCCCAATTTACGAATTTGAAGGGCTTGTCCATTGTGTTTGATTACGATGCCAAGTTGCCGACTCGCTTGCAACAAAACGAAAACAATGAAACCAATCCGTTGTTGAGTATGGCAATTGTTCCCCAATGCCACGCGATTGACCGCTCACTCGGTGAAGCATACGCGATAGATTTCTCCGTTTTGGAAACGGTCAACGGTATTGATAATTGGGTGTTACAAGTAGTGCAGCACGGGCGTGACGGTAACTATTATGTTGTGCGCCAATTGGAAGGGTTCTCCCCGGTGTATCACCAAATTTTATGGAACGGCCGCAAAGGCATTATCGGGCCGGAATTGCCGTGCGGTAAATATACCATTGTGTTAACCGCTACGGATTTGAAAGGTAATAAACAGACGTTACGCCGCCGCGTTGTGGTAAAATGCAACAGCCAACAATCGGACAATATTACTGCTTTCTGCGGTGTGAAAGAAACACCGACCCAACAAGCGGTAGTTGCAAAAGAATTGGATTACAAAACGGAACGCTTGTGGAAAAAACCCGCGCGCAAAATGGGCGGAACCAAAGCCGCTACCGCTACTGCCACGGCACAATCTACTGCGGCAACGAGCGAAACATCTTCCGGTTCTAGCACGTACACACATACAAAGACGGTTACGAATATCGTAACGGAAGATAATTCCGCACCGGTCACGACGACTACTTCCACGGTATCTGCCGAGGATGCTTATTACGGTGATATGCCGGCTGAAATACCGACTACCAATCCGTATGCACAGCCGTATGACGATTTGAATTAGGAGTATTTATGAGTTTTTCGGAAACTTTAATTGGTCGTAACATGAATGCACATCCGGATTGTTTGGGTGTTTACATTAGTTTGAACGAAATCTATGTAGCCCAAACCTCTAAAAAGGATGGGGGAATTGTGTTGGAATCCTTGGTACGTGTACCGATTAACGGAGTTGACCGTACACAGTTAAAACCCTTGGATTTGAACGAGGCATTTTTTGCGCAAGATGCTTGGCGGGAGGCCATCGGTAAGGTAACCTCTAAAAAGAAATGGAAAACGAAAAACGTCATCGTTAGTTTGGCACCGGCCTTTTGTTTGTTGCGTCACTTTATTGTACCGACGATGATTGAACGCAAAATGTGGAAGAGTTCTATCCCCTTGCAAGCGCGCAAGTATATTCACTTCCCGTTTGAAAAAGCCGAGTATGCTTACCACGTTTATGAATTTGAAACCGCTACCACAAAACAAAAACGGTTGGGTGTCGTGTTTACGATGACGACTAAAAGTATTATTGACCGTTTGAAAAAAGGTTTTAAGGCAGTTGGGTTGGATTTGATATCCGTAGAAACCGCCGGCCTTTCGTTAGGGCGTGCTTTTAACGATGCGGATAAAGAGGCCGTCGGAACGGGCGGACGTATTTATTCCTTCTTCGGTACCGAAAACGCTAGTTTCGTATTTTTGAACGAAAATGCACCGGTGTTATTACGCGAAGTGGAAATTTCCGGTTCGGCTCCTTCGGAATACCGCCATTTTGAATTAACCAACAGTACGGAGTTTATTTCTAAACAGTTGGAAAAAGATCCGTTCGAAGAAGCCGTTATTACCGGTAAAAATATAGAAATGTGGGTACCGGCCTTGGAGTCGGATTCCAAAAAACCGGTGCGCCGTTGGGATTTGAAAGAAGTATATGGTATTGAAACGCGCTCCGCGGGGGAAGTAGCCGCCATCGGGGCGAGCATTAAATTCTATGATTCCAAAACGCCGGACGTGGATTTTACCAAGGGAACCCGTTTAAGTTCGTATGAATTTAACGCAAGTTTAATGTTTTGGAAAATTACCGCGCTGATCGTTATAGTGATGCTGTTGTTAATCGGCAAGGGATATATGGATACCAAGAAAAGTGCCGAATTATTACAACAACGGCGCAGTAAAGCGGGCGATGTGCTCGATGAGTTCAAGGGAATGAGCGGTAGCCAAATCCAAAGCAATTTGCAGCAAATGCAAACCCAAAATGACAGTTTGGAAGACATGATTAAATACGATAAATTGGTTACACCGTTATTTGTAGAAATCATGGACAGTATGCCGGAAGATGTGTGGATTACCAAAATGCAGTTCCACGATGATTTTCCTCCGACAGGGCAGGAAAAGCGTAGAATAGAAATTGAAGGACGCATTAAAACCGGGAGAGGAGGACAGGCGGATCTTGCGGTTGGCAACACGTTCAAAGATACATTTGCCAACATGCCGAACTTGTCCGAAATTTGCCGTACTTCCGCCGATATTAGTTATTCCAATATTGCCGGGGCAGGAAAGGAAAAAAATGCCTCTAAAGAAACGACGTTTAGATTAACGTGTTCAAGGAACTAGGGAGGGCATTAATATGGCAGGAAAAGGGAAAAAACAATTTGTAGAAAACATAAAACAGGGTTTTCAGGATATGAAGGTGGTGATGCAGGAAGGCAATCTGAAGTTGTTTGCCAAACAGATTGTCGTGATTGTACTTATGTTTTTTGCACTCCGCTATGCAAACGGGAAATTCCAACAAGCCATCTCGCTTGATAAGAAACAAATTGCCGCAATTGATGTACAAAAAAAGAGCGAACGGGATTATTTGGCAAGCAAGAAAAAATTGATTTCGTTGGAACCGCGTTTCCCGGATGTGGACCAAAAAAATGAATGGTTGTTAAGCCATATCATCGGCATCTATAAAGAAGCCGGTCTGACCCCGCAAATGGAGGGGGCTCAACAGGAAGACGAGGGCAACTCTTCTTATTTGGCGGCTAGCCAAAAGGTATTGTCCACAATGAGTTATATCCAATTAGGTAAGTTTTTGGAACTGATTGAAAATGCAAGGGATTATTTACGCATATCGGATGTGGAAGTTATCAAAAACGGTGATCCGAATGCCATTGGGGAAAATAAGATAACCTTGATTTTCCATACGATTTTCCCGAAAGAGAAAGTCGGCGCGACGTTGTTCTCTAATTATGCCGAATTGGTAGCCGAACAACAGAAGAAGGAGGAAGAAAAATGATAAAACGACCTTTTTTATTCGCATTGATTATTAGTTTGGCTGCCGGATTAGGTTACGCACAAGAAGTGGCCGTAACGGAGATAGCGGTGGAAGAGCAAACGCAGGCCGCACCGGCGGAAGTACAACCGGCCGGACAAGAAGTCCCGGCGGAAGCACAGCCGGCAATAGAATCTCCCGCAGAAGAAACGAAACCGGCGGAAGAAACAAAGCCGGCGGAAGAAACAAAGCCGGCAGAAGAAACACCGGAAAAGACGGAACCGTTAGTAACGGTAGTTCCCGTGGAAGAACAACCGGCTGCGGAAGAGCAAGCCGCACAACAACCGGAAGGATCGTCTTCCCAAGAAGGGGAAGCCGCGTCTGCCGAACAAACGGAAGGATTTGTAGCCGTACGGGAAGAAGTAAAGGAAGAAGCCCCGAAACCGGCCCGTCAACCGCGTGTTGTGTTTAATCCGAAGTCCCAACGGGATCCGACTTTATCTCCCGACGATTTCCTATTGTTGCAGTACCGTGAACAACAACGCTTGGCCGCGATAGAGGCCGAACGCCAACGCAAATTGGAAGAAGAACGCCGTAAACGCGAAGAAGCGGAACGGTTGCGACAGTTGGAATTAGAGCGTATCAAAGATCCGACCCGCGAAGTGCGCGGCAAAATCCGCGTGGGTGGTGTTATCGGGCAGGAAGTATTTATCGGCAGTAAAATTTATACCGTTGGTAATAAAATCTATGGTGCGCGCATTGTAGAAGTACACCCTGATTATGTAATCTTTTCATATCAAGGGCATCGTTTTAGAAAGAACGTAAAGTTGTAAACTCATTTAGATAGATAGGAGGCTTAATGACGAATCGTCTAGCAGTAGTATTGGCAAGTGTAGCGTTGCTGAGCGGTACGGGGATGGCCCAAGAAGCCAGACAAGTATTGCCGAGCGATAATACCATTGCCTTAGCGGAAGATTCTACTTCTGAAATTTATAAAGATGTGGAAACTTCCTCTCCGTTGGATCGTAAAGTTTCTATTCGTGTTTCTAACGTGCCAATATCGGTATTCTTGAATAGTATTACGACCCAAGCGAAAATTAACTTTATTATGAGCGAAGAATTCGCGAATAAAAAAGTAACCGCATCCTTGACGCGCGTAACCGTGCGTGAAGCGTTGGATACGTTGCTGCGCGTACATGGGTTGGCTTACCAACGTATCGGTAAGAGTGACAGTTATGTAGTAACCAAACGCTCCAATGATGCGCCGGACACGATTACTAAAATTTACACGCTCAGTTATATTTCGCTGCAAGGCATCGGTTCTGCACAAGGCGAACTGAACGGCCTTATGCCGCAAGATGTTTCCGCGGGCGGCAGTGCCGGCGGCAGTGATATGGGCGGTGATATGGGTAGTGGTTCATCCACAGGATCCCCTGCCGGTGGCAGTTCTGGAAGTAGCGGTTCGGAGATTACGGGCATTATCGGAAGTATGTTATCCCCGGTGGGTAAAATTGCAGTGGACCCCCGCACGAATAAACTTATTATTACCGATGTGCCGGAAGTATTCCCGCAAATTGAAAATATTTTAGCGGAATTGGATATTAAGCCCCCGCAAATCTTAATTGAAGCGCAGATTGTGGAAGTCAGCAAATCCAGCGGGCTCAATTTAGGGTTTGAATACGGCGATTCGTCCGGTACGATTTTAAAAATTACAAGTGCAAAACGTCAGTTAACTTCGGATGTGTTGCATGGTTATTCCGCTACCGAAGACCGAGTGAAACTGCATGGTTGGGATTGGATTTTCCCGAGTTATAAAGAGGTGAACTCTTCCAACACCAACTCCGGCAGCGGCGGAAGCAATTCTTCTTCGTCTAGCAGTTCGCAACAGAACCAAGCCGGTATATTGGATTTGGCCGGTGTGAACATTGTATTAAGAAGTTTGTTGACCCGCGGTGAAGCCAAATACTTGGGTAAACCGAAAGTAGTGACGTTGAACAACAAGACGGCTACCATTACCGCTTCTACGGATGCGACGGTAGGTCAAACGGTGACGGACAGCGGCAGTACAAGCGCGACGGCTACCTCAACGACTTCTGCCGAACGTAAACGGGTCGGTTTGACTTTGCAAGTTACGCCGCAGGTAAACCGCGAAGGGTACGTAACCTTGTATGTACAACCTCAGTATTCCGACGTTGTGGCTTCCGGTTTCGATTTCGCCTTGGATACCACCACCCGTGCCGTTTCCACGCTTGTACGTGTGAAAAACGGACAAACGGTTGTGATTGGCGGTTTGCTCTCCTCCAGAGAAACCGATCAAACCCGTAAAGTACCGTTGTTAGGTGATATTCCGATATTGGGTTGGTTGTTTACCAGCAAAGCCAAAACAAAAAGTACGACCGATTTGGTTATCTTTATTACCCCAACCATTTTGGCGGAATAATATAAAAATCCCCGCTCCGAAAGGGGCGGGGATAAATTAGAGGAGTAGGAAATGGCAAAACAGTTAAGCGAAATTTTAATTGAGCAAGGGCATTTGGATCAAAATCAGTTGCGTACCGCACAGATTTATGCCAAGCAGAACAATGTGCCTTTTGCCGAAGCCGTAGTACGTTTGGACTTCTTAAAAGAAGAAGAAGTCACTATGGCGTTAGGCAAACATTTTTCCATTCCCTACGCTTCCAAAGAAAACGGTATTTTAGTACCGGAACGGGAACAAAATTTACAGGAAATTATTCCCGAAAAATTTGCACGGGAAAATATGATTATCCCGCTGTTCTTGGAAGATGATGCACTCGCCGTTGCCTTGCTTGATCCGACCAACGTATTTTTATTAGAAAACTTAAAAATGATGTCGGGCAAGCAGATTCGTCCGTTCATCGCAAGTAAATCGCAATTACTGTCGGTGATGGATAATTTCTACGCGCGGAAAGACTTTTTGGAAGCCATCATGACGGCCGATAATTCCAAAGAAGGCGCGGTCACTTCGGCGGAAACGGATGATAACCTCAACGTGGAAGGGGTATTGGATTTGGATAAAGTATCTGCCAATGCTTCCCAATACGTTAAACAGGTAAACGCTATTTTACGGCAAGCCATTGCCGAAAGAACGAGTGATATTCACTTGGAAATGTTCGACGAACGTGTCAGTTTACGTTTTCGTATTGACGGTTCGTTATATGAACGTACGGCACCGGCAAAAGAAGGCGTAAACGCGATTATTTCCCGTATCAAAATTTTGTCTAAATTGGATATTTCGGAAAAACGTCTGCCGCAGGACGGAAGTTTCACTATTCACTATCAGAACCGTTCCATCGAAGTCCGTGTATCTGTATGTCCCGCGGTATTCGGGGAAAAACTCGTTCTTCGTATCTTGGATAAAGGTACGGGGGAAATGAATATTGATAAACTCGGCTTTGAACCGGTTCAGAAACGGGCCTTCTTGGAAGCCGCACAACTTCCGCACGGGCTGATTTTCTTAACGGGGCCGACAGGGTCCGGTAAATCAACTACCTTAAACGCCGTTCTGACGACAATTCGCACGTCGGAATTAAACTTCATGACGTTGGAGGACCCGGTAGAATATAAACTGTCCGGTATCAGCCAAGTGCAGGTAAAACCGGCCATCGGGCTTACTTTTGCCGCAGGGTTGCGTTCCTTCTTGCGTCAGGACCCGGACGTTATTCTGGTGGGGGAGGTCCGCGATACGGAAACGGCAGAAGCGTGCTTAAAGGCCGCTTTGACCGGTCACTTGGTGCTTTCCACCTTGCACACCAACGAAGCGTTGGGGGCCGTTCCCCGTTTAATTGATATGGGGATGGAACCTTTCCTATTAGCGAGTTCTTTGGCACTAGTGGCGGCGCAGCGTTTAATCCGCGTGCTTTGTCCGTATTGCAAAGTGCCCCATGTGCCTAGTTCAATGACGGTTGACCAAATTATCAGAGAAGGGCATTTGAACCCGGCGGATGCAAACTCATTTACATTTTTCAAGGCCGTCGGCTGTCCGAAATGTTTCGGTACAGGGTTTATCGGCCGCCGTGCTATTTATGAAGTGTACCGCATGACGGAAGAAATGCGTAATATTATTTACAAAACGCAGGATTTGGTGGAATTGAAAAAAGCGGCTATTCGCTCAGGTTCGCTCAATTTGCGCGCAAACGGTTGGCGCAAAGTGGTTCGCGGGCAAACCACTGTGGATGAAATTTTAAGTATTACAACAGCAGACGAATAAGAGGGTTTATGGCTAAATATACATACGTAGTAAAGGATCTAAGCGGTAAGTTACTCCGCGGAAGCGCAGAAACCGACAGTGAAGACCGGTTAGTACACGCTTTACAAAACAAGGGGTATATCGTCTTGGAAGTAAAGGAAGGTTCTTCCGGCGGTTTGTTTGCCAAGAATACTACCCAGAAATACCGCGGCGGTAAAGTGCCGGGGCACGTGCTCGCGTTCTTTGCCGAGCAGTTATCCACGTTAATTGCCGGTGGTGTGCCGCTCGTGCGTGCGGTGCAACTGTTAGGGGAATATTCTTCCAACCCGCGTTTGGGGCATGTCTTACGGCAAGTAGCCAAAGATATTTCCGGCGGGCAATCACTCCATGAGGCCCTTTCCCAACACCCTAAAACATTCAGCCATATTTGGTTGTCCCTCGTGCAGGCAGGGGAAGTCGGCGGTCAATTGTCCGATACGTTGATGCAAGTCTCCCTCTATACAAAAACACAGGAAGGGATGAAAAGTAAAATTATTACGGCTATTACCTATCCGGCTATCTTAATGCTTGCCTCTGTCGGCGTGTTAATTTACTTCGTAGTGGGTATCGTGCCGACGTTTGCGCAAATCTTTAAGGATTTCAATATTACGTTGCCGACGATTACGGTAGTCGTGTTGGCTGTTTCCAGCATTATCACGAACTATTGGGTGGTCATTATCGGCGGTATGATTGCTTTCTTTCTTGCCTTCCGTTTTTATATTAAAACGACTCCCGGTAAGAAGCGTTGGCACTCATTTTTGCTTTCCATGCCGATTTTCGGTAATTTTTTGAAAAATATTTATTATGACCGTTTGCTCTCTACGTTATCTACGTTGTTACGCAGCGGTGTAACAATTTTGAACGCTATCGGCGTATTGGAAGAATCCTTTGAAGGAAACGTCATCATTCAAAACGCGTTGAAGCAGGTTCGCTCGGAAGTAGCCGCGGGACGTGCCATTTCGGATTCTTTTGCGGATACAAATGTATTCCCCGGGTTGATGACCGAAATGATGCGTATGGGTGAAGAATCCGGTAAATTACCGGGTATTATCGCTACATTGGCTAAATTCTATGCAGATAACGTGGACCAATTTATTGCCCGTTTCAGCGCAGTAATTGACCCGATTTTAATTTGCGGTGTCGGTTCTCTGATCGGTATTATTGTTGCATCTATTTTCTTGCCAATTTTCAAACTGTCCCAAATTGGCGGTACGTAAGGAGGGATTATGTGTAAGAAAGGTTTTACATTAGTAGAAGTGTTGGTCGTAGTGGTTATTATTGTGGCGGTTACATCGTTTTCTATTCCCGTCTATAAAAAAACGCAGGAAAGAGTGAAATACAACCAAGCATTGGGGGTACTAATGCAACTCGGACCCGCGGTAAAAGCCTTGCGTGCGGATATGAAAATGGAAGGATTGAGTTATTCATTTCCGATTTCCACTTCCTACGTTGTTGTCGCGGGCACTTGGAATGGGGGAGATACTGCCACTCCTAATAGCACGTTTAGAACCGCACGGGATGCTGCTACTTTAGGGGCTCTCGGCCAAAATAACACAAAGTTAGGTTATGCCCTGATAGCAAGAGGGTATATGCCTGAATTGCCGTTTGCCGCCTCAGAAGGTGTCGGCGGTTATTTGTTTAGAGTGTGTCCGGACGGTGTTGCCTCAAGCAGCAGTTGTTGTAGTAATAATGCGGAAGTGGTAGCGTGTATGATAAACAGCAGTGCTTCCGTTTATAGAAAAGCAGTGTTTTATAAGAACGGAACGACGGAGTATTTTTCTTAGGGAAGTGCTTGTATTTTTAGTTTTTTTTATCAATACTTTGAGAAGGGATATTCTATGAAAAAAAGAGGATTTACACTGATTGAACTGTTGATTGCGGCGGCCATCATCGGGGCGTTGGCGGTGTTATCTACCAATGCTTATAAAAACAGTATGATGCGGGGCCGTATTGAAAGCGGAAAAAGCCGTGCGCGTACGGTAGCAGCAGCGGTGCAACGGTTCAAAGTGGACTATCCTTCCAGCACTTTTACCGGAGATATTTTACTGCCGTTAAGTTCGTTGGCAGCATGTGCGGTTGGTTCCTCCGTGGCTCCCGGCCAATTGATTCAGTGCGGTTATTTGGATAACCGCCCGTGGTCGGACGGATATACCGAAATTGAAGTATGCGGAGCCAAAACAACCGGTTTGTGTGGAAATACGGCAAGTGCAGTTCCGTCCAAAAAATACTTGGTTTGTATGACGGGTACAGGGGATAAAATGCCCCGCTATAACGGGAAAAGTAATTATTTGTTTTGCGTATCGGCCCGCGGTGAAAGTGAAAGCGGCGCCGGATTATAGAGGTTTTTATGAAGAAAGGTTTTACGTTAATGGAGGTACTCGCGGTGCTTATGTTGGTGGCACTTGTGACGTCGTTTGCCGTGCCGGTGTACCGTTCCGCACGTAATGAAATGCGCTATAACCAAGCCCGCGCGGCAGCCACCAAATTAGCCGAGGCGATGCGCACCTATTACCAACGGAGTAAAGGGTATCGGATTGCGCAGACAAGTTTCAACGGGCTGACCGATCAAGGAATTATCTATGCCACCGCTTGCGATGACGTGAGTGCTTCCGGTCTGCCGGCTACGTCTTCATCAAAACCGGATAAGGACGTGTCTAATTTGTTTGGTTGCGGATTTTTATCGTATAAAGATTTTGCTGGATTACCTTTTCAGTTTTATATTTGCAATCCGAAAGGGTCTAGTTCTAACTGCGGTGATAAAACCGAACTATATGTGCGGATGAAAGGGTTAGAAGAATCGGGCAAGTACAATGATAAGTATTTTAACATTACCCATAATATGAAATGGCAGGAAGAATAGGAAAGCGTATGAGAAATTTATTTACAGATACAAAAGGTGTTACGCTGTTGGAAGGGCTGATTGCGCTTTTGTTATTGGCGGTGGTTGCCGTCGGTACTTTTAGTGTGTTGTTATCCGTATCCCGTCAACCTGCCCAACCGGATATTCAGGAAGAAATGTTGTTCGCGGTTGAACGGGCAAATAATTTATTACAACTCTATACGTATTTTTTAGGCACTTCCGATGACAATTCCCCGCATACAAATACGCGTATTATCAATCAATTGCAGCATTATTTCGGGACAACACCGTTGAGTGTCGGAGTGCATAATAGTACGAATTTGCGTAAATTATTGCCGGTTATCTGCGATAGGGATGATACGAATAATTCTCCTTCTACGCTTACCTATACGGTTACACGAGAGGATGTCAATCTGGACGTTAAAACGGCAGTAGGGTTGGGAGAGTCGGAAAGCGATGCTTACCTGACGACCGGTGCGTGGAATGACAACGTGTATTCCTACACGGCAGCGAACATTCCGGTAGTGAAAGTGGAATTTAATATTACGTGTAACGGATATACTTTATGAGAAATAAGACGGGTTTTACTTTAACGGAAGTTTTACTCGCGGTGATGATTGTAGCCGTGATAGGGGTGGCATTGGCTTCTTTGACGACGGCGGCCTCGCGCGAGTCCGGCATCGGCGGAAGCCGGGTATTGTTGCGTAATAACGTAGCGTTGGCGTTACGCCAAATCCGTGAAGATTTGAACAGTTCTTCCCGTGTGATATACGTTGCGGGAAATTTGAGCAATTCATCCGCCACGCGTCCGTTACTCGTGTTATCTTTTAACAAAGATCGCTCCGGTGAGGATATTTTAGAAGACAGTTTGTTAATTCAAGGAAGTAAAAAAGGGTACGTATCCTATTGCTTTGCGCGGGGAACGACGGCCGCGTTACCGGAAGGGTCTTATTCCGGCGGAACGATTACGCGCCATGTGTATGATACAGCGCCTACTTCAGCCACTAATTCTTGTCCGAGCAACTCGGTTGAGAATGTATTAACCGACGTAAAGTATGTAAATGGGTACGATTTTCATAGTCCGTCTGTTTATGCGTTGGACCGTGCCAGTGGTATATTGACTGCTTTTACCGGGAATTCAACAACGGGCGTCATACGTTTGCAGCTTGTGGTGGAACTTCCGGGCAGCAACCCCGTCGTAAACGACGCGGTGGAAGAAATTTTTGTATTACCTTCAGGGGTTAACCGGATAAACGATTAGGAGAGTGTATGCTTTTATCAAAAAAAGGAGCGGCTTTATTACAAGTTTTGTTGGTAACGGCGGTTTTAGCCGGCATCGCCTCTTTAATGTTGCGGGCCACGATTTCCCGTTCTACGGTTTCACGCCAAACGCGTCGTATTGTGTCTTCCCAAGTGTTGGTAGATTCTTGCGCTGCGGAAGTGAATGTATTTTGGGGTGCTAAGATTCCGGTCGTTTTTGCGCGTGACGTAAAGCAGTGCATTATGTACTGTAAAAGCGGGGACGTTACGAATGATTGCATTGACAGTGAGAAAGTTACCCAATATACGTGCCAACCTAAAACGTACAATGGTACGGGATATACGGTAAAGGCAACCATGTCCGGGAATGACGGTAATTGCAGAATTACCTATGAAGTACAGTCGGCTAGCACTTTATAGGAGTTTCCATGCGTAAATTTTGTGCGGTGTGCATCGTTTTTTTGGCATCATTTTCTTCAAGTGCCCAAGAAACCCAATTATATACCGGTTTGCAAGAGGAAGGGACCGTTTTGGAAGCGGAACCTTCTTCTAGTTTGGATTTATTACGCCAAGCAAATAAAAAATATGAAATTTCCGTCGGTACACCTACCAACCGACCTGTTTCTTCTAAAAAGACACAAACGAATGCTTCAACCGCTACTGTAACCGCGGCGCCGTCTGCGCCCGTACAATCATCTTCCGAGCCGGTTACGCAAGCCGTACCGATGCCGTCTGTTAACGTACCCGAAAAAACCGCCAATGTGCAAGTGCCGGTGCAAAGCACGACCGCTCCCGATGCGGACGGAAGCGTGCAAGCCGTTGCAACTACGACCACCAAAACACTTTCTCCGTCGGCTATAAAACGGTTGGAAGAAGCAAAGGAAAAACGGACGCAAACCACGGAAACGACACCCGTTCCGACGGCTGCGGTAACGTCGGATAAACAACCGCAACCGACAGAATTGGAAAAAGATATAGAACGCTTTAACGGATTACTGCCGGAAGGGATGCAAGAAGCGGCCAAAGCCGAATCGGAAGAAGAAGCCGCCGCGGATGCAGAATTGGAATATGCGGTGCGCATGCTTGAAAAATCAAAAGAAACGGCCTCCAATACGGAGAGGACGATTCCGCCTCCGGCCGCTAAAAACAAACCATCAACCGTTCCCACGGCTAATAAAAAGTTTAATCCCAATTCTTTCCGTCCGGGGGTGGAGTGGAGTTTTTCAAAAAGTACCCATTTTGATATTTACACGCAAAAAACAAGCGGTGTGGGCGCGGCCAATATGTCCATGACGTTTGAAGGCGCATATGAAACATTACGACGGTTTATTCCGTGGATGCTTTCCGGGCGCGTGCGTGTGTTTGTGTATCAGGATCATAATTCCTACTTAAAATACGAACCGGAAGCCAAAGCGTGGACGCGTGCGTTGGCTTATCCTACGCGCGGTGAAATTGTGGTGTATGATGAACCGGGTAAAAAACAAGAATTAAAAGAAGTGTTTACCCACGAACTGACACATATTTTTACGCAAAACTTTTTTGATAAACACCGTACCGGGCGTATCATGACGCCTACGTGGCTAGACGAAGGACTAGCCGTACTTGTGGAAGATCAGGCCTATAACGGTTCAAAAGGCGGCCCGTGGAACCACGATTATCAAACGCTTAATTTACAGCGTGATAAAAGCCAAGAGCCGGCTCCGTTTACGTCGCATAATATGTTTGGTTCGTATGGTTCGTCTTTGAAACCGCGCAGTAACGGTGTGGGCGCACGCAACGGAATAGGGCGGCGCGGACGGCCCGTAGTACTGACCCCGTTTGAAGAATTTATGAAGGAAGGGTCTTTGGAAGCGGCAGAGGGGAAAGATAAAACCCAACAGTGGTATTTGCAAGCGTATTTAATGGTGCGTTTTCTGTTAAATCCGTCGGGCAGTGCATCCCCTTCCAACCGGATGCAGTTTGAGCAATTTACGCGCTTACTTGCCGAAGGGGAAGCCGTACGTAACCCGAGTACCGGGTTTTTAGTCAAAGATGCCAAAGGGAAAGTAGTGTATCAACCGTATTCTACGGAGAAAGCATTATCGCGGGCGTATCATTATAATACGATTGGTACGTTTGAAGATGCTTTTTGGAAGTGGATGAAGAAATAAAATTTTTATTGGAAACACTAAAAACCCCCGCTTAAAAGCGGGGGTTTTTAGTTGGGAGTTTTCTTTTTAGGTCGTTGCCGTTGTTTAAACAAGCAAGAAAAAACTTGACCG
>Ga0265298_10003360_pt1 | contig 21222 bp, 16 predicted proteins | sample AusTroGonzalo_MG_3_FD_193486 | JGI IMG/M metagenome (GOLD analysis project Ga0265298, IMG submission 193486) | Bovine rumen microbial communities from tropical cattle in Woodstock, Queensland, Australia - Gonzalo_01 | ecosystem: Host-associated > Mammals > Digestive system > Stomach > Rumen ...
TGTGCCTTGACCCAGTTAGCGGTCTCGACGGAGGTGTCGTTTTCGAGCCAGCGGTACGGGTCGGCGACCTTTGTGCCGAAGTAGTCGTCAACGACGGTGGCGTCTTTTCTCGTCTCGGGGTAAGCCTTGACGGAATAGCGTTGCGGCTGTTGGTTGCAGCCAAACAGGGTGATGATACTGCCCATAATCAAAAAGGTGAGTTTTTTCATTATTGGTTGATTTAAAGAATTCTAATTTCAAGATTTCAAAATTTCTTATATCAAGATTTGCTTTGCTCTGACTATTCTTATTTTCGCTTCGCGTCATTGACTCGCTTCGCATCGTCGAAATGCTGTGCATTCGGCGAAGCCAATCTTCGATTTGCGAGGGACGAAGCAGCCCCGTATTATTGTGCGACAAAGGTACAACAAATTTCTCTATTCTTTTATTTATTTATTCTATTGCTGCTCCAATTATTATTTCATAACTTTGCATCATCAAATATATAAAACATATCAACATGAAGGATATTACAACAATTATTGCAGGCATACTGCTAACGATGGTGGTCGTGTGTGCCGCTGGATGCAAGAAGGGGCCGAATAGTAACAATGACGATGGAGTTGTTATTCCTGAAGGTGCTATTGGCGGCGTTTATTCCGTAAGTGCCACGAATAAGGTATGTTTTTCACAAGGAAACTTGCAATACCAAGCCTCAACCAATACTTGGCGCTTTGCCGAGGAACAGTATTGTATCATAGGTGAGAACAACAACAATATATCTTCTACATTTTCCGGTTGGATTGATTTGTTTGGGTGGGGAACAAGTGGCTATAATGACAAGTATCCTTACTTGACTAACACTTCATGTGTTGATTATGGAAATGGCGAACACGACATAACTTCTACGGAATACGATTGGGGCGTTTACAATCGCGTTTCAAACGGAGGCAACCAAATTGGTTTATGGCGAACCCTGACGAGAGCTGAATGGACGTTTTTGTTTAATAGGCGTAATACGCCATCGGGTATCAGTTATGCCAAGGCACAGGTGAATGGCGTGAATGGCATCATCCTTGTTCCTGACGATTGGGACGTTACGACTTATAGCCTAAGTAATACGAATGATGACGAGGCTAGTTTCACAAGCAATGTGGTGGGTGAAATGGAATGGCAGGATGTTCTTGAGGTTGCAGGGGCTGTATTTTTGCCCGCAGCGGGTGGTCGGACTGGGTCAAATGTCCACGATGATGTGGGCCCCTACGGCTTCTATTGGTCGACCACATATTCCGGTAGTTACGGAGCATACGGTTTGCGCTTTAGCGACTGGTATCTTTACACATATGATGCTACTGGCCGTTGCAATGGTTCTTCTGTTCGCTTGGTTTGTCCTGCCAATTAAATCATTATAATCACATCTTATCCATCTCCGATTATCCTCAATCCGTAGATTGTCAATAAAATAGTTTAATAAAGTAGCATTGTATTGGTTTTGGCAGACAAAATTTGTGGATTGCCACAATAAATGTTTGCAATTTGCTATTTTTGCAGCATGTTATTGATGAAAATGGAAACCCAAACAATAGAATACAAGCAGCAGTGGGACGATAAACAGAAACGATAATACTATGACGGACAAGAACAATCAAAACGAAGACAATACAATATCCGTTCCTATACAAGAAATAATGATTTATCAGACCGACGATGGGGCTGTAAAGGTGGATGTGCAGATGGCTGATGAAACGGTTTGGCTGACAATAGACGGTATGTCTAAACTGTTTGACAAATCGCGTTCTACCATCAATGAACATATCTTGCATATTTTTGAGGAAGGGGAATTGAAGCAAGAGGAATCCGTGAGAAAAATCGGAAATTCCGATTTTTCTACCAAACCGACCAATTACTACAATTTAGATGTTATCATTTCGGTTGGATACCGTGTAAAATCGCTTCGTGGTACACAATTCCGTCAATGGGCAACCAAAAGGCTTAACGAATACATCCGCAAAGGCTTTGCCCTCGACGACAACCGCTTGAAAAACCTCGGCGGCGGAGGCTATTGGAAAGAACTCCTCGAACGCATTCGTGACATTCGTTCTTCGGAAAAGGTGTTTTATAGGCAAGTGCTTGATATTTATGCCACAAGCATCGACTACAATCCTCAAGCCGACATTTCCATTGAGTTTTTCAAGCGAGTGCAGAACAAGATTCATTATGCTGTGCATGGTCAAACGGCTGCCGAAGTCATTGTCAGTCGCGCAGATGCCGAGAAGGAATTCATGGGATTGACGACATTTGAGGGTGACAGACCGCATTTGAAAGATGCTGTAATCGCAAAGAACTATTTGGATGAAAAGGAATTGCGGGCTATGGGACAGATCGTTTCAGGATACTTGGACTTTGCGGAACGACAAGCGGAACGACAACAGGTGATGACCATGAAAGACTGGGCGGCACATTTGGACAACATTTTGACTATGAGCGGTGAAAAACTGCTTCAGGGAGCCGGTACTGTGTCACACCAACAAGCCATCGAACACGCCACCAACGAATACAAGAAATACCAGCAACGCACACTAAGCCAAGTGGAGAAAGACTTTTTGGAGAATATCAAGTCGTTGCCGTCAAAATAATTGGGCAATTCTAGTTCAGACAATACCCAAAACAACAAAATCGGGTGTAATGATTGACGAAAACTTTCAAGAATCTTCTGTAAGGTCCTGCGACGGCATATTTTTATGCCGTCTGTTCCGAATCGAGTCCGACGACAACACCATCCACATGTCCATTGAGGTGAAACAACACGAGCGCGTGATCTACGCACTCCCCGAAGAATATTGGTTGGGAACTGAGGAACTGCTAGACTGGGACATAGACCAAAATATCCTCTTTTTTACGGTCAACGGTCGCACCAAGGCTTTCATCTATGATGTCACCTCCATGACCATCGTCAGTCGCGACATTCTGCCTACCGATGAATTACTATGGGATGACCAAAAAAAGCAATGGGAAATCAATTCCTATTACACTAAGGTGAAGGGCGACCAGCGGCAAACAGGTGTATTGCGAAACATCCTCGCGTTGCCCTACGCCATAGATAAGCATACACGAAATCACGTCGAGGAAATCAAGGTTGAGTCAGGCAATGAAAATCCGCCCGAGGCGACCTGCTCTCCAATAGAAGAACCGTATCGTTATGCATTGCCTCGCGACCAGCGGAGGTGGATGATTATTGCTTCTGTCTTTATGTTGCTTGTTCTTTTCGGCTTATGGGTCGTGTTCCTTGACTCGCCGACAGAGGGGAAAGTGGCTACAATACTGATGGCCTCTATTATTGCGAGTATTTCATTTGTTATCGTAGGCCGTGATGTCAGGCATAAAGCGAAGAAACCTGGAAATTATAACATTGGCTGTTGGTTGCTGTGGGCTGGCATTTGGTTCGCTGTGATGGCCTTGGCAATCATTGTCGCATCTTTTTCCATGATTTTGGACGACTTGACATGAAATTGTAGTCGATTGCAAAGTTGCAACTGAAATCACATCTTGTCCATCTCCGAGTCATCCTCAATCCGCAGATTGTCGATGATGAACCGCTGGCGTTCCATGGTGTTCTTGCCCATGTAGTATTCCAACAGTTCCTTGATGCCGAAGTCGTAGCGCAGGATGACGGGCTCGAGGCGCATATTAGGACCGATGAAGCCGCGGAACTCATCGGGGGAGATTTCGCCCAAGCCTTTGAATCGGGTGATTTCGGCCTGCTTGCCACATTTCTCCTTGGCATTAATGCGTTCTTCGTCGCTGTAGCAGTAATAGGTCTCCTTCTTGTTGCGCACACGGAACAGGGGCGTCTGTAAAATATAGACATGGCCGTTACGCACGAGGTCGGGGTAGAACTGAAGGAAGAAGGTGAGCATCAGCAGGCGGATGTGCATGCCGTCGACATCGGCATCGGTGGCGATGACAATGTTGTTGTAACGCAGGTTCTCGATGTCCTCGTCAATGTTCAAGGCGGCTTGCAAGAGGTTGAACTCTTCGTTCTCGTAGCACACTTTCTTGGTCATGCCCAAGCAGTTGAGCGGCTTACCACGCAGGCTGAACACGGCCTGGGTCTGCACGTCGCGGCTCTTGGTGATGCTTCCCGAGGCGGAATCACCCTCGGTGATAAAGATGGTGCTCTCGAGACGCTTCTCGTGGTTGGTGTTGAGGTGGATGCGGCAGTCGCGGAGCTTGCGGTTATTCAGGCTGACTTTCTTCGCACTCTCACGGGCGGCCTTCTTGATGCCGGCAATCTCCTTGCGTTCCTTCTCGTTGGCTTGGATTTTCGCCTGCAAAACGCTGACCGTTTCGGGGTTCTTGTGCAGGTAGTTGTCCAAGTGACGCTTCAAGATGTCGAAGACGTAGGTCTTCAAGAAGGGGCTGTCGTTGGTGCCGTCGGGGTTGTTGGGTGCCAGGTGGGTGGAGCCGAGCTTGGTCTTGGTCTGTGCCTCAAACACAGGCTCCTGGATGCGGACACACAAGGCGCATACCAATCCCTGGCGAATGTCTGCAGGCTCGTATTCCTTCTGGTAGAACTCGCGCACCACGCGGGCATAGCCTTCGCGGAAAGCGGACTGGTGCGTGCCGCCTTCGGTGGTGTGCTGTCCGTTGACGAAGGAATAGAAGTAGTCGCTCGACTGCCCGTTGACATGGGTGAAGGCGGCCTCAAAGTCGCCGTCCTTGATATGGATGATGGGGTAGAGGCCTTCGCCTTCCATATTGTTTTGCAACAGGTCTAAAAGGCCGTTCTTCGAGTAATAGCGTTTGTCGTTATAGATCAGGCTCAAACCACGGTTGAGGTAGGCATAGTTCCACACGCGTTTTTCTATGTATTCGTCCACATAGTGGTAGTTGCCGAATAAAGCGCTGTCGGGGATGAATTCGGTTAAAGTTCCAGCATCCAAGGCTCCTGAGCCTGTCGAAGGGCCAGCTTCAATAATGCCACTGTCATTGATGAGTTTTCCTTGCGCAAACTCAACGATGCGGGTCTTTCCCTCGCGGATGGACTGCACCTTAAAATAAGATGAGAGCGCGTTGACGGCCTTGGTACCCACGCCGTTCAGGCCGACGGACTTCTGGAACACCTTGCTGTCGTATTTCGCTCCTGTATTAAGCTGAGAGACGGCTTCCTTCAGCTTACCCAAAGGAATGCCACGGCCATAGTCTCGGATGCTGACTTTCTTCTCGGCTTTATTCACGGTCACCTCGATTTTCTTGCCGAAGCCGGAGGTGAACTCATCGATGGAGTTGTCAATTACCTCTTTGATGAGCACATAGATGCCGTCGTCTTGCGAGGCGCCGTCGCCGAGTTTGCCGATATACATGCCTGGGCGGCGACGGATGTGCTCCATGTCCTCAAGGTGGACTATGCTGTCGTCGTTATAGTTTTCAGTGGTTGGAATTGGGTCTTCGTTTTGATTGAAGATGTCGTCGTCGTTGATTTCGCTCATAAAATTTGATTTTGCGCAAAGGTACTAAAAAAATGTCAAAACAGTTCGTGAATTGTCGTTTTCACCCATCCCCAATCTTCGCAGTTTGGAATCAGCTGATACAATCGACTTCCTGTGTATTTGTGGAAGACAATCCATTGGTAAACGAACAAAGCCGTATAAGTCAGCGTGGTGGTGATGGCAGCGCCTTTAATACCTAAATATGGAATCAAAATGAAGGCCGCTGTCAGCGTGACACTGAGGCCGATCAGTGAGGCGTAAAGGTTGTATTTTGGTTTGCCCGTGCCTGAGAAATAGTTCGCCAAAATGGTGTGTGCTGAGAAAAAAACGATGCCAGGTGCAATCAACAGGATGACAGGGCGAATTTCGGCAAACTCACCTGAGAAAATCCATTCAAAGAAAGATGTAGGCAAGAGACAAATTACCAACAAAGCTGTGAATGTCAGCAAAATGGCAAGTTTCATGAAACGCAGGGTGAGTTGCGCGGCACGTTCTTTCTTTTCGGTATTGCTCAAGGTCGAAAATTCCACTAATCCGATGCTTGTCCCGATGATGTTGACGCCTTCGGTGACCTGGGTTCCTGATCCAAATACACCAATAGACGCCTCGTCGCAGTGTAATCCTTTCAACAAAATGCTCTGGAACTTGTTTAATGTGCTAACCAAAGTTGGTACTTGAATAGAAGTGCCATATCGAAGCATTTCTTTTACATTGCTTTTCAAAGGTTCTTTCCCTTCGCGATGCAGGGTAGGGAAGAGCAGTATCCATCCGACAAGAGTGGCCAATGAATAGCCGCAGAGTTGGGAATACAACAAGGCTTTAGCGGTCTTGATGTCCAATACAAAGATCAAGACCGCCATCATGGTGACCTGGGTAAGTATTTGGATAATAAACAGCCAATTATAAATTGCCACTTTCTCTTTGCCCAAGAAATGGTTGAGGTTAAAACCGTGTAGACTATAGACGAAAGTCATCAACAGGACGAGTTTGGCATAGCCTTCGGGAACGATGGTGTGATAGAAACCAGGGAAGAAATGTAAGACATTGAACAACAGCAAATAAATTACCATCACAAAGGCAATCCAGCCGTATGAAATCTTCATCAGCGTGGCGAGTTTCTTGCGGGGCGTGAAGTAGACCAGCCCGCTACCGGCCACCAACTCGATGCCTATTAATAAAAAGGTGATGTCGGTCTGGGCGATGAAGGCCTTGCCCCATTCGGCGGCACCTAGAAACTTTGTACCCATGATGAGGGTGGCCAACTGCGTCAGCACATTGACCGCCCTTGCCGCACCCGTACCGAGGATTTTTTTAAACATTATGCCCTGCCGATTCTATGAAAATGCAAAATTACAAAAAATCTTCTTACTTTTGCAGCCCTTTTTCCATAGAAAAAATGAAACAAATCGTATTATTCTTGTTACCTTTAATGTTGGGTTTTTCTTGTGCGAATCAACCTCAACAACCTGTTGTAGAGCCAGCTTCAGAGACTGTCGTAGTCGACACCATCCCTAAGGCGCCTATCCTCAAGCCATTCCCCGACACGGTGTTTGCATCGGCAGAGAAACTCTTTGTGCAGATTGACACGCTCGACAAGACTTTGCCATCAATGCTATCCAACTTTGAGGATGTCTATGCAAACAAGCCTGGCATCTTTACCTTCAGAGGGACTGCTTCAAGAATTCCAAACTATTGTGGCCATCTGACCGACGATTCTATCCAAATCAAGGTGGACTGGGTGTTCACTACGAGGATAGATCCCACCCCGACTTCCGTGGGTGTATTTGAAGGCGGCTCCGGATGGACAGGCCAACCCTTGTTTGTGAATTGGCCCGACAGTATTGTTGAACAATTTAAGTCGAACCCTAACTCGGTTTGCCCCAATCTTCACAACAAGGAAATCATTTTGACCTCACTTTGCGGTGACTTGTATTTTATTGATTTTGAAACAGGTGAAAAAAGCAGACCATGCCATAACATAGGCAACGTACTGAAAGGCACGCCAGCCCTCAATGCGGACTTGAATGGTCACATCTATATCGGTCACGGCGCACCGAAAGAAGCGGCTTTTGGCACCCAGGTGTTCGATTTGGTCTCTCACAAGATGATTAATACCTTCGGGCGCGACCCAAAGGCTTGGCGAAATTGGGGTGGTTACGACTCATCGCCCGTGCAGGTCGGGGGATTCCTGTTCCGACCTGCCGAGAACGGCACCTTATACAAATACTATGTTGGCGATGGCGGCTATACGCTTCAATCTACCTTACGCTATTCCACGACACAAGCCAAGAATTCACCTGGCATGGAGTCATCAATGGCAGTGTGCCGTAACTATGGCTATGTTGGCGATAATGCTGGTAATATATTGTGTATCAATCTAAATACCTTAAAACCCGTCTGGCATTATTGGAATCATGACGATACAGACGCCTCGCCGATAGTAGAAGTGGAAGACGGCATACCTTACGTTTACACGGGATGCGAGGTGGACCATCAAGGCAACTCGGGTTACTGCTATTTCGTGAAACTCAACGGCTTGACAGGTGAATTGGTTTGGGAAGACACCATTCCTTGCCGTAAACTGCATTTTGGAAACAACACCAGCGACGGCGGCATGTATGTCACGCCATTAATCGGTGGCGGCGACTGCGAAGGCATGATTTTCAGTGCGTTCTGCCTACATAACGCGCAAGCAGCGGGTGTTTTCATGGCCTTTGACAAGAATGACGGACGCGAACTCTACCGCACCAAGTTGAAGCAATACTGCTGGTCGTCGCCTGTGGCGTTCTACAACGACCACAACGAGATGTTTGTCTTTACAGGCGACGTATCGGGCAATGTCTATCTCATCAAGGGGAATACGGGCGAAATAGTGGCCACGGCCAAGATTGGAACCAATTTCGAGGCCTCGCCGATTATCGTCGACAACAAAATAATAGTCGGCTCCAGAGGAAATAAAATCTATAAGCTATCGTTACAATAATCTATGAAAAAACTATTTGTCATACTGAGTCTGTTGGTTTTCGTCCTGCCAACGCATTCTTTCGGCCAGCTGATTGCTTGCCGCGACTCCATCAAGGACGGCTATGATTTTTGGCTTTATCTGCCTAATGACTACAACGATACAGTTCGCGAAAAACCCCTCGTTATATTTCTGCATGGCAGGAGTCTGTGCGGGAAAAACCTGGCCAATGTGAGGCGTTACGGCTGCATCGACGCGATTGAAAGAGGTCGCAAAATTGATGCTGTGATTGTCGCTCCGCAAACGCAAAACACTTGGAAGCCCGACAAAGTGCACGAAGTGTATGATTGGGTGAAGACCCATTGCGCCATCGACACCAACCGAGTTTATGTGTTGGGCATGAGCTTAGGCGGTTATGGAACCATCAATTACACAGCCTCGTATCCCGAGACGGTGGCAGCAGCCATGGCTTTGTGCGGAGGCGCGTCCATCAAGGGGCTTTGCGGCCTGAATGAGGTGCCGCTTTGGATTGTTCATGGCACTGCCGACAAAGACGTGCCCTTATATTGCTCGCAAAAGGTGGTGAACGAAATGATACAATGCGGCGACACGAGTCTGTTGCTCTTTGACAAGCTGCGAGGTGAGGCCCATTCCAAACTGGCGCGTATTTTCTATCTTGAGCAGACTTACGATTGGCTGTTTGCCCATTCCTTGGCTGATTCGGTTCGACGGGTCAACAAGGACTATACCATCTCTACGGCTATCATGAATACAGCCTATAATGATTTGGTCAAAGACACATCTTTGAGAATCATCGACTCGCGACCCTCAAAGCCGACCTATATGGCCAAGACCGAAGCCAAGTATTACGTCATCAAGAAAGGCGACACTTTGGGCAAGATAGCCGCACGACATCACACCACGGTGAATAGTTTATGCCGACTCAACGGAATGAGGAAGACGGACAAATTAAAAATCGGACGACGAATCCGGGTGAAATGAGGCAAAACAAAAACGACCCATCAAAGTGACGGGTCGTTTTTTTGTATCAAGTGGTTGTGCGTCATCATTCCACAGGGATGTCCTTGTTGACGTTCTTCGAGCCCACTAAGGCATAGAACAGGATGTAGGCAGCGCAGAACAGCACAACAACATAACTGATCATATAGCTGCTTGTCCAGTCAGCGACGAGACCTTGCAGACCCACCATGATGGCGAAGCCGAAGACCATGGTCATGAAGGCACCCGAAGCTATGGCAGTATACTTGCCCAAGCCTTCCGTGGCCAGGTTGAAGATGGCACCCCACATCACAGAGGTACAGAGGCCAACGAGAATGAAGGCGAAGATGCCAATGGGTACTTTAGACCATATCACAGACAGATGCGCCCAGTCGATGCCGGGGACTTTTACCAAGTAGCTGGTCGGGGCAAACATGCCGAACAAGACAAGAAGGATGGACAGCGTAGCTACAGTCGTCACCATGGCTTTTGCCGACACCTTGTTTCCTATGGCACCACCGATGAAACGCCCGATAAGCATCATCAGCCAATAGACAGCGACAATCAGACCGGCAATCGTGCCATTCATAAAGATGCCTGGTGCCGCTTTCTCAATTTTTGTTGCGCTTATTTTGCCTGTATTGATTTTCTCAACCGTCTCGGCAATATGTTTTTCATCATACACAAACTCCTTGTCGTTTTTCGGATTCAATATGGTTTTAGCGGCAGTGGTTATATCAATCTCGTTGTTGTTATACGAATTCAAGGCATCCACCTTAATTGCTTTAACTTCTTTACTATCAGCTGTCAAGTATTGCATGATATAGGTTGGAGTTCCCACCTCGATACCGCCATAGAGGAAGATGGCCAAAATGCCAAGCTTGAAGTGACGGAAAGAGAAAGCACTGTATTTGTCCTTCACTTCCGATTTCACCTCGACGGGCTGCTGGGGCTCTTCAATCTTGGTGAAAAGGATGACGATGAAGCCAATGACGAAGATGGAAAGGGCGATCAACAGGGCAGGGGTGGCATCGGAAATCTTGGCTTTTGTAGCTTCACCGATGAGGGCGCCCATGATAATATAAACCGCCACGGCAGCGGCAGAGTTGAACACGCCACCGATTTGAATCAGTTGGTTGCCTTTGTTGCCACCACCGCCTAACAAATTCAGCATCGGGTTGACAACAGTGTTCAGCATGCACATGCAGAAGCCGCAGATGAAAGCGCCGATGAGATAAACACCGAAGCCCAACCTGCCGCTGGCCCACTGCACGAGAATGCCGATGATACCCACAGCAAGGGCAATCAACGAGGTTTTCTTATAACCAAATTTCTTGATGAGCATACCCGAAGGAATACCCATGACCAGATAAGCGATGAAGTTGCCGTAGTTTCCGATTTGCGACAGGAAGTTGCTGGCGCCAAATTGGTTTTTCACAATGACCGCCATGGGCGAACACAGGTTCGTCACGAAAGCAATCATGGCAAACAGGGCAATCATCACGATGATGGCACCCCATTGTTTCGTTTTAGTACTCATTGAATTATTGTTTTAGTGATTGTTTTCAGTTAAAGGTTGACCCTTCGACAAGCTCAGGGGCCTAAGGTCGTTGAGCCTGTCGAAACGCCGGTTTATATGGTCATAAACTTAAAGATTATCGTTTCATTGTATTCCTCGCCGGAACGCAGGAAGGTGTTGGGGAAGTTGGGCTTGTTGGGTGCGTCAGGGAGGGCTTGGCATTCTAAGGCTACGCCGGAATAGTCCTCATAGATGTGGCCGTTCTTGCCCTTCGGACAGCCTGAGAGCCAATTGCCGGTGTAGACCTGCACGCCAGGTTGGGTGGTGTAGATCTTCACCATACGGCCTACGCCCTCGTGCGAGAGCTCGGCAGCGAGGCAGAGCTTGTCTTTCTCGATGCCGTCAATGACCCAACAGCTGTCGTAGCCCTTGCCATTAATGAGGTCCGGGTAGGGTTCCTTGATGTCGCGGCCGATGGGCTTGGCTTGGGTGAAGTCCATGGGCGTGTCGGCCACTTGCCGCATCTCTCCGGTGGTAATCAGCTCGTTGGTGGCGGGCAGGAAACGCGAGGCGTTGAGCCTCAGCTTGTGGTCGAGGATGTCGCCGTTGCCTTCGCCTTTCAGATTGAAATAGGTGTGGTTGGTCAGGTTGATGATGGTCTTGTCCGACGAATAGGCACAGAAGCGGATGTTCAGCTCGTTTTCGTCGTTGAGGGTGTAGTACACCTTGGTCACCAGCTCGGCGGGATACCCCGCCTCGCCGTCGGCCGAGAGGTATGTGAAAACTACATTCTCGCCGTTGATGCGGCTGGCCCATTTCTGGTTGGCGAAGCCGATGCTGCCGCCGTGGAGGTGGTGCTTGCCGTCGCCGGTATTAATCTCAAGCTGGTACTCCTTGTCGTCCATCGTAAAACGACCATTGGCGATGCGGTTGGCGTAGCGACCAGGCGTCTTGCCCGCACAAGGACCGTCGCCATAGTAATCCGTGGCGTTGGGATAGCCCAGCACGATGTCGTCCATGTGGCCGTTACGGTCGGGCGTCATGATGCTCACGATGCCCGCGCCGATGTCGCTCAGCTGCACTTTGACGCCGTTGGCGTTGGTCAGCGTGTAGAGCTTGATGTCTTTGCCGTCCGGGGTCTTTCCCCAGGTTTTTACTTCGATGTTCATAGTCTCTTTTTAATTCGGAATGCTGAATGTGGAATGCTGAATGAGGGGCGAAGCCAGCGTCGCATCGCGACATTCAGCATTCAGCATTCATAATTCAGCATTCTTATTTCCACAGGTTATTCGGATAAACGCCTTTCTCGATCAGCTCTCTGATCTTTCTCATCACCTCAGGTTTGTCTTCCTTGTAGGTCACGCCGAACCAGGAGGCATTGCTCGACAGCACCTTCAGCTTGGCTGAGCCGTCATGGATGCTTTGGTTGACCATCAGCGGGATGAAAAACTCTGCCTTGATGTTGGTTTGGGCAGGGCCTTTCAGGAACTCGACGAAGCCCTTTTCGGAATAGGCAAAGAAGTCGGGCGTGAAGCCGAAGAAGTTCATGGAGACCAAGGAATCCATATCTAACGGATGGCTGCCTGTCTCGTCGGTATAGGCCGCGCCGCCGTCCTCGGTGTGACCGATGGCCGTGCGCTCGACGATGGTCTGGAGGTTGCCTTCAGCATCAGCGGTGCAGATGCCACGGCTCACCGTGCCGAAATCCGACATGGTGTTGCGCAGCTTGTAGGCCACCATGCTGTAGGCGCCCGTTTTGCCCTCGCATTCCATGAGATACTTGGCTAATACCTCATAGGCTTCCTTACCGTAGAAGTCGTCGGCGTTGATGGCGGCAAAAGGCTCGTGGATCACGTCCTTGGCCATCAAGACGGCGTGGCAGGTGCCCCAAGGTTTCACACGGCCTTCGGGGACGCTGAAGCCTTCCGGCAGCTTGTCGAGGGATTGGTAAACATATTCAACGGGGATGCCGAATTTCTCCGTATTGTTGACTTTCTTGAATGCTTCGGCGAAGTCCTCGCGGATGACGAAGACCACTTTGCCGAAGCCGGCGCGTTTGGCGTCGAAAATGGAATAATCGAGAATGGCTTCGTTGTTAGGGCCTACGCCATCCATCTGCTTCAGGGCACCGTAACGGGAACCCATGCCTGCTGCTAAAACTAATAATGTTGGTTTCATTTGTTTATTTGTTGATTGTTTAATCATTTATTGTTGTTTGTCACAAAACCAACAAAACTTTCAAAACCATTTGTAGGTTTGGGAAAGCCAGCCAATCGGCGGCTTTCCGGTGGCGACACGGTTGTGAAGCCGCCTACAACTATCTTTAAAGTTTTGCATTGTTTTGTATGTTTTGTGATTAAAAATTACAGTTTTCTTGCACCATCGGAGATGACCACATCATAAACCTTTGGTTCGTGCCCAAATTTGGCGGCGAATTTCTGTTTGGCCGTGGCGATAAAGGAATCATATAATTCTTCTTTCACCAGGTTGATGGTGCAGCCGCCGAAGCCGCCACCCATCACACGAGAGCCGGTCACGCCGCATTCCTTGGCGATGTCGTTGAGGTAGTCCAGTTCCTCGCAGCTCACCTCGTAGAGCTTGCTCATGCCATAGTGGGTGCCGTACATACGGTCGCCAACGGTCTCATAATCACCTTTTTCCAAGGCGTCGCAGACATCGAGGACACGTTGCTTCTCACCGATGACGTATTCCGCGCGCATGTAATCCTCGGCGGGAATCTCCACATCGATCTCGTTGAGCATGGCCATGGTGGCATCGCTAAGGTATTTCATCTCGGGATGCTTGGCAGCAATATGGGCACAAGCGTTCTCGCACGACTCACGGCGGCGGTTATAAGCAGAAGAGGCAAGCTCATGCTTTACAACGGTGTCAAGCAACACAACCTTGTAACCTTGCGGGTTGAAGGGGAAGTATTCAAACTCCATCGTGGCGCAATTGAGGCGCATCAGGTGGCCTTTCTTGCCGAAGAGGGAAGCGAACTGGTCCATGATGCCGCATTTCACACCACAGTAGTTATGCTCGGTCGACTGCCCGACACGAGCCAACTCAAACTTGTCAATGCCAAGGTTAAGTAAATCATTGATAGCGAAGGCGAAAGTGCTCTCCAAGGCTGCCGACGATGACATACCTGCACCAAGCGGCACATTGCCATAAAACACGGTGTCAAAGCCTGCGACCTTATAACCGCGCTTTTGGATCTCACGGCACACACCAAAGATATAGCGCGCCCAAGCTTCGTTGGGCTTGTCTTCTTCGTTCAGGCCGAACTCGCTATAGCCATCGTAGTCGATGGAGTAGGCGCGGACCTTGTCAGTGCCGTTGAGGCGGATGCAGGCATAGATGCCTTTGTCGATGGCGCCGGGGAAGACGTAGCCGCCATTATAGTCGGTGTGCTCGCCGATGAGGTTGACACGGCCAGGAGAAGTGTAGACAACGCCCTCGTTTCCAAAGCGTTGCTTGAATAGGGATTTCAATTCTTCGATTGTCATAGGATGTTGTTTAATTTGGGCGCAAATTAAGGAAAAAACTGATAAGTCATGAAAAAAATGAATGGTTTTTTGCCTAAGAATCTATATTTTTTCTAATTTTGCATTTTAACCGACTTAAAATAATCATCATGAAAAAATTGTTCACAATTATGCTTGCCTTGTTTGCCTTCGTAGGTGTCAAGGCCAATGACGGCGCCTTCTTTTCGAATGGCACTCAACTGATTCCAATCAATGAGACCACCATCAAAGTGCAAAAGGAAATCCTGACGATTACCCGTATTCCCGACAAAGTCAGTGGTTATGGGAGCCTATTCCAAGTGAATGTGTATTACGAGTTCTATAATCCCGGCCAGGCCAAAGACCTGCTTGTAGGGTTTGAGTCGCCGACACCCGATGGAAACGGCTATGATGGCACCTTGGATGAGGCATACAAGGGTCAACCCTACATTTATGACTTCAAGGTGAAGGTGAACAAAGCCGACTTGCCTTATCAGTTGGCGCATGTGCCTTATCAATACCAGGGTGATTACCAATTCGACTTCACGATGGACAGCAAGGCGTATTATAAAAACGGTCGTGTCCAAGATATGCCCAAGGACCAGTATAGTACATCCATGGCTAAAATCTTTAAGGGTAATGAAGATTACATGGATATCGAAGGCTACCTTTTCTATTATGTGTATTATTTCAACGCGCATTTCAATGAAGGCCTGAATGTCATCGAGCACACTTACACCTTCAAAGGATCGGCCTTGGTGACGATGGATTATATTTTCAGTTACATCCTCACTGCCGCCAACCGTTGGGCCAACAACGGCATTGACGACTTCACCCTCAGACTCGACATGGGCGAGCACGAGTCGTTCTCCGTCAACCCCACCTTCTACAAGGATGCGAGCGAATGGGCCTTCGATGGCAAAGGTAAGAGTTCCATTAAGCAGTCGATGACCATGGGTGAGGAGAATCTTCCCATTTTCCATGTGCAATCTGGCAGCATCGTGTTCCACAAGAAGAACTTCCACCCCGAGGGGGAACTGAATATTTACAGGGATGGTTTCTATATCTATGGTTATAATGACGACATTACTGGTTTGCAGTACAATGTTGTTGTTGAGGGACTCAAGACGCAGTACTACAACCTCAACGTTGAAAACCTTGCTAATGGTGACGACAAGTCGGATTTCACTGCTGAAGAGAGACGCATCATGAAGAACATGCCTTTTGCCTATCGTGGCTATGTGTTCAATGACAAGGATTTGCAGCAATTTTTTAATTCCACAAAGTGGTATATTCCCAACCCCGATTATAAATCGGATATGACCACGATGAGCAAGGAAGAGAAGGAATGGATTAATTTCTGGAAGGAATGAGGTCTCGTTCCCTGCATATCCTATGTGTAATGACAAAAATAGCGGTCGCTTCGGCCGCTGTTTTTGCATTGGCGTCTTGTGTCCACCAACCAGAGCCCAGTGGCCCTGTTCCAAGTCGACAACAACTGGAGTGGCAACAGCTTGAGACCTACGCGTTTATTCACTTCGGCTTAAACACATTTAGCGACATGGAGTGGGGCTATGGCAATACGCCGTCCCACTCCTTTAATCCTACCCATTTAGACTGCGAGCAGTGGGTGTTGACCTTGAAAGCCGCTGGCATGAAAGGTGTTATCCTCACTGCGAAGCACCACGACGGCTTCTGCCTTTGGCCGACTGCCACCACAGACTATTCCATCAAGAACACTTATTATAAGAATGGGGAAGGAGACCTGGTGCGTGAGCTTTCGGAGGCCTGTAAGAAGCATGGCTTGAAGTTCGGGCTGTACCTCTCGCCTTGGGACCGCAACCAACCAGAGTATGGTTATCAAGGCTATGTAGATATTTATCATCAACAGATTGAGGAACTTGTGAGTAATTACGGACCAGTGTTCGAGTTCTGGTTCGATGGCGCCAACGGCGGCACCGGGTGGTATGGCGGCGCGGACGAGATGCGCTCCATCGAGGCTGAGAAATACTACGATTACGAGAAGGCAAAAGACATCGTGTGGAAATACAGTCCCGATGCAGCTATCTTTGGTGGCACGGTGCCCACCTTGCGCTGGATCGGCAACGAGGAAGGCAAGGCGAGTGCCACGCAATGGTGTATGTATAAAACTGATTTCGAATCGCTTAACGATACCAAAGCCTTACAGCAAGGCTATCGCGACGGTGAGGCCTGGCTGCCCGCCGAAGTGGATGTCTCGATACGTCCGGGGTGGTTCTACCATGAGAGCGAAGATAGCCAAGTAAAGACCGTTGAACAACTGACCGACTTGTACTACAATAGTGTCGGACACAACACCAACCTGCTACTCAATTTCCCTGTGAATCAAGAGGGTAGGATACCATCTATTGACTCAGCCAATGCCGTACAATGGTATCAAAGCCTGCAAAAGGAGTTCGCTAACGACCTGCTCCAAAGCTGCAAAGTGACCGCCAGCAACACGAGAGGCTGGAGCTTTGGTGCCAAAAATGTGTTGAACGATAAGTACGATCGTTATTGGGCGACAGAAGACGGCATACATCAAGCCGAGCTTATCTTTGATTTCTCCAAGACTACGGCTTTTAATCGCCTATTATTGCAAGAGTATATTCCTTTAGGACAGAATGTTGATGCATTTTATTTGGACTATTACTTTAATGGTAAATGGCTGCCCATTGAAGTAGAAGAACCTACCACCACAATCGGTTACAAGCGACTTCTTCGTTTTCAGACCGTTAAGGCTGATAAGTTAAGAATTAGGTTTAAGGTTATTAAGGGTACTTTGTGCATCAATAGAGCGGGAGCTTTTTTAGTTGAATAAGACAATAGTTAGAAGATCCCTGAGCCTGTCGAAGGGCCGAACAAATTTTGTTATGATTGAATACCATCCCTTAAAACCTTTTCTTCCTGCCAACGCAAGAGTCTTATTCTTAGGCAGTTTCCCACCACCCAAGAAGCGCTGGTGCATGGACTTTTTCTACCCCAATTTCATCAACGACCACTGGCGCATTGAAGGGCAGATTTGGTTTGGCGACAAAAACCATTTCGTGGATGCCGAGCGAAAGCGCTTCAAAATGAATGAAATCATTGCATTTCTGAATGAAAAAGGCATAGCGTTATTCGATACTGCCACGGCAGTCAACAGGTTGAAAGACAATGCCTCGGATGCTTTCTTGGAGATTGTGGAGCATACCGACATTGAAGCCCTTTTGAAGCAGGTGCCACAATGCCATGCCATCGCCACTACGGGCGAAAAAGCTACCCAAGAAGTCTGTGCATATTACAAGACGGTTTCGATTCCTTCTCCCAATGAACAAATCACGCTTAGGGAAGGACTTACGCTCTATAGATTACCTTCATCCTCACGCGCTTATCCATTGGAATTTGAAAAAAAGGTTGAAGCCTATCAGAGGATGTTTGAGACGGTGTTTTGCAGTGTATAAGGTGTATAGTTTTCGGCACTTGTCGGTTAATCCGTTTTATCAAATAGAAAAATATCGTACTTTTGCCGCTAAATGACGATTAGATGTCAAGCAACATCACCATAAAAAAAGGCCTCAACATTCCTATCAGTGGGACAGCGGAATTGCGTCTCACCGATGCACGAAGTATCACAACATACGCCGTGAAACCCACGGATTTCGTGGGGCTCACACCACGCTTGTTGGTCGAAGAAGGCGAAGCTGTGGCAGTGGGTGATGCGCTGTTTTGCGACAAAAACGACGAACGTATCCGCTTCACTTCGCCTGTCAGTGGACAAGTGAAGGCCGTTGTAAGAGGTGAGAAACGGAAACTGTTGGAAGTGGTGGTTGAGGCGGATTTCAAATCCGCAGGTTCGATGGGCTCTGATTACAAATCCTCGCTAACTATGACCGCTGACGACATCAAGGCTGTCATGCTGCAAAGTGGGCTTTGGACCATGCTACGCCAGCGACCTTTCGGCACCGTCGCCAACCCTGATGACCAACCTAAAGCCATCTTCATTAGCGGCTTCAGCAGCGCACCCTTAGCTCCTGATTATGATTTCGTCATGCAGGGTAAAAAGGAATGGCTGAAAAAAGGCCTCGAGGCTCTAGCGCAATTGACAAATGGGATGGTGCATGTCTGTTTTAGACCTGGACAAAGGATTGCCGATGTTTTGGGAAAGGGTGAACACGCAAGTTCGCCCCTACGGGTGATGACCCATTTTATCAATGGTCCACACCCGTCGGGAAACATCGGCACACAGATCGCCCACATCGACCCTATTAATAAAGGTGAGGTCGTCTGGACGATGAACCTACAGGATGTGGCTGTGTTAGGCGAATTGGTCGCCACTGGCATATACAATCCAGAGAAGGTCATCGCCGTGGCTGGACCCAACATCAAGAATCCGCATTATTACCGTGTCAAGGCTGGGGCTTGTTTGGCCGAAATCACTAAGGCACAACTGCTTAACAACGATTATCCCAAGATGGACACCAATGATGCCGCAAAGGAAAACCGCGTCATCTCGGGCGACATCTTGAGCGGAACGCAAATTACTGCCGAAGGTTTCCTTGGTGCATACGACGACCTTGTGAGCATCCTGCCCGAAGGCGACTATTACGACTTCATGGGCTGGTTGATGCCAGGGTTCAGGAAGTTCAGCTTCTCGCGGACTTTCCTCAGCGGCTTCATGCCGAAGAGTACGTTTAAACCTAAGGGGTTGAGTTTGCCGCGCTTCGAAAAACTCTGGAAATTCGACACGAACACCCACGGTGACGAGCGCCCTTTGGTCTTCACGGGCAATTTCGAACGGGTTTTCCCCTTTAATATCTACCCGACGCAACTCATCAAGGCCTGCATCATCGGTGACATCGAGCTCATGGAAAACCTAGGTATCTATGAGGTGGAGCCAGAAGACTTTGCTCTTTGCGAGTTTATTGACACCTCGAAAACTGACATTCAAGCCATCATACGAGAGGCGTTGGAGAAACTAAGAAAGGAGGCCGTGTGATGTTTAGCAAACTACGTTCTTTCATTGACAAAATCAAGCCGAACTTCACGGAAGGCGGCAAATTCCCATGGCTCAAAAGCACTTTTGAAGCCTTCGAGACATTTGCCTTTACGCCGAATCGGGTCACCAAGCGAGGTTGCCATGTGCGCGATGCCGTCGACCTGAAACGTGCCATGATTACGGTCGTCATCGCCCTTGTCCCGTCCATGCTTTTCGGCATGTGGAACATCGGTTATCAGACCTCGCTTCATGCAACGGATTGGCCTTATGAGCTTGGCACTATGGCCAGTTGGTGGTATTGCCTTTGGTTCGGATTCCTTAGGATGCTACCCATGTTGGCGGTATCGTATATCGTCGGCTTGGGTATTGAGTTCACCTTTGCGCAAATACGCCACCATGAGGTGAACGAAGGCTTTTTGGTCACGGGCTTCCTCATTCCTATGATTGTGCCCGTCACCACACCGTTGTGGCAACTTGCTCTTGCCACGGCCTTTGCCGTCATCATCGGCAAGGAAGTCTTCGGCGGCACGGGCATGAACTTCCTCAACCCCGCCTTAGTGGCACGCGCTTTCCTCTTCTTCGCCTATCCCACACGAATGTCTGGCGACAGCGTCTGGATTGCCGCTAACCTTTGGGGTACGGATGCCATTGCTGGTGCCACACCATTGGCAGAATTGGAGGCTGGGGCACATCCATCGGCATCTGCATTGGATATGTTGATTGGTACCATTCCTGGATCGACCTGTGAAACATCCGTTATTGCGGTCGCATTCGGTGCGAGTCTACTGCTTATCACGGGTATCGCCAGCTGGCGCATTATGCTTTCCGTCATCGTAGGCGGTGGCCTGATGGGATTGTTGTTTAACGCCATCGGTGCCAACGAATACATGCAACTACCATTCTATTATCATTACCTGATGGGCGGCTTCATGTTCGGCGCGGTTTTCATGGCCACCGACCCTGTCACGGCGGCGCAGACCAACATCGGCAAATGGATCTACGGTCTGCTTATCGGCATCTTTGCCGTGATGCTGCGCGTCATCAACCCTGCCTATCCTGAAGGTATGATGCTCAGCATCCTGCTCATGAACTGCTTCGCGCCGCTCATTGACCACTGCGTTGTGGCGCGTAACATCAAAAAACGTCAAAAACGCGCTCTAGTCCAACGAAAAACCGCCACCCAATGAAGAAAGACATCAACAGCAACGGTTATATCTTCATGTATGCCACAGTGTTAATTGTCGTGGTGGCCGTTTTGTTGACTGTCACGGCACTATGGCTACAGCCTTTCCAAGACCGCAATGCGAAAAACGAAAAGCGCATTCAAATCCTTACGGCGGCAGGTATCGCCGATGTCAACGCCAAAAATGCGACATTGCTTTTCGAGAAACACTGCACGGCAGAGTTTCTCTTGGACGAAAACGGCAACCCGACGGAAGGTGAAGAAGGCCTGCCCGTGTTTGTTATTGACCGAAAGACCAGCGTCATCCCCATGCAGGGAAACGGTCTTTGGGGACCCATTTGGGGATATCTCGCCATTGCCTCTGACGGAAAAACGGTGGTAGGTGTATGCTTCGACCACAAATCGGAAACCCCGGGCTTGGGTGGTGAAATCACCACCGAGAAGTTCCAAAGCCAGTTTTCCGGCAAACAAGTCATGGATAACGGTAGCCCGATTCCCATCGAATTCGATGCCATAACAGGTGCTACCAAGACCTCAAATGGTGTTAAAGAAATGATTGACAGTACTTTGAAGAAGTATTCCATCTATT
>Ga0265298_10003362_pt1 | contig 21215 bp, 32 predicted proteins | sample AusTroGonzalo_MG_3_FD_193486 | JGI IMG/M metagenome (GOLD analysis project Ga0265298, IMG submission 193486) | Bovine rumen microbial communities from tropical cattle in Woodstock, Queensland, Australia - Gonzalo_01 | ecosystem: Host-associated > Mammals > Digestive system > Stomach > Rumen ...
GGTCCGCCCACTAGTGGGTAAGGGGTACATAGCCCCCTACGAACCAAGGTTCGACCAATCCATCGAGAGCGGCAGCTCTCTGTTGCTCACTGCCTTCTCCTTCACGCGGAGCTCTACGAGTTTGGTCGACTTCTGCCTGTTACAATACGAATGAGCGAGCTGGAGATTCTCCAGACTCGTCGGATCTCCGCCTTTGATGACGGGAATTATATGATCTATCGTTGCGCTCCACGGATCCGGGAACTTCTTGTCGAAGTCCACTGGCCTTCCGCAGATACCGCAGACAGACTGCGATGCAAAGATGATCTTCTTAGCTTTCTGATACTGAGCTTTCGCCCATGTATGGTCTGCTCTGTTCTTACTCATACTTCAAACCTCGACGGCTTGGTGAAGGTAGCTCGGATATACATTCCGACCTTACCATTCGTGAATGTGTCTTCGTTGGTGCTCAGATAGTCAGGACACTTCGGTATCTCGTTGTAACCGTGCACCTTCACATCCGAGTGCAGGATGTATGGACTCTCAGTGAGGTTTCCATATATGCTGCGCATCTGCGGAGATGAACAGCGGTTAATGATGTCCACCTTGTTCTTGTTGAAGAGCATCGGCAGATGAACGTCATAGTTCATCGTCGGCGCGCCGAGCGCCATCAGTTCCTGCTCGGCCTTGTAAAGGCTTCGGCAGTACGGTGACATTCCTTCCGCGTGGAGCTCCTGAACTCTGTGCTCCAGAGTACCGTCGCAGTAGTTTGTCCATTCTCCTTTGACTGGCTTCATGATAAAGAAGTCATCGTTGAACCAAAAGAAGTCCTCGGTCAGCTCGGGCTCTTTGACGATCCTAAGCATCGAGGACTTGATCAGATCCCACTTATTGCGGCCTACCTGATTGTGTTGTATGTATCGGTCGGGCTTGATCCCTTTGGGAAGAGTTCCCACTATCCACACATATCTGTGCGGGAAGTTCTCTTCGACTGAGCGCAGTGAATATGTCAGCTCGGCAGGATCCGTCTGAGGCCCGATGACGTAGACTATGTCGTATGGCATGGCTTACTCCTAATAGAAGAGCCTCCGACGGACTCGGAGGCTCATTAGAAAGGATACCGGAATAATGACAGCAGTAGAAAAATAACACCGAAACACTTGCAAATCCAAGAAATCTATAACAGAGGTTAACGATTAAGGCAGAACAGTCAAAATTCCTAATATCATAATACTCATAAACTAAGTCCTATGCTGTCCGATACAGTCCGATTAAGTCCGATGTTTCAATATGCGCTCGTAGAACTTAATGTCTTCGGGCTTGTCAATGTCGCAGGTGTAGTCATTGATCACGGTGTAGTTGGTGTAGTCCACCTTGTTGAGCGGTGTCCCTTTTATAACCTGCCACAGTTCCCACGATACTGGCTGCCGTTTGAAGGCTCCTTCCTTATCCAGAGCTTTCGTCTGTTCAATGGCCTTGAAGAAGCGCTCGGTATCCACTACCTTGAATGCGAAGGGTTCTGCCCAGTGCTTCGGGTAAATATCCGCCAGAGGTTTGGCTGAAGCAAAGAACTCGATGGAATCCGTCTCGGTTCTGACTATCCTCTGTATAGCGATATGAGAAAACACCACATCACCATAAATGTAGCAGACAGGTTCCGTCATCGGATAGAAGGCATCCAGCCAAGGCGTAGAAGCATCTGCATCTGTCGGAAGATGGTAAGGGTTGTCATGCTTTAAGACCGGAACACCAAAGGATCCAAACTCGGGTGAGTTGGAGCTGATCGCTATGTCCTCGATACCGTTCTCCCTGAGCAGTCTGATAGTCCTTGCCACTATCGGTTCACCGTTTAGCCTGGTCAGATGCTTAGGCTGTTTCCAGGCATCGTATCTGCCTCCGCACATGATGATGTACTTCATTCTTCACCTCTCATATCTGCACCGCAATGAGGGCAAAAGTTAGATTTTCCATCATTGACCTTGTTGCATTGATTACATTTGTAATTCCATTCACCCAAACCAAAACAAGTATTAAATGCGTTTTTTATCCACTCGCCGTGCGGTCTTTTCTCTTCGAGTAGTCGCTTGTAGTCCTCTAACCACCTTGATAACTGCTCGTGTTCTCTCGCACACTCATTACAGTCATAGGCTTCTTCTTCAGTCATACTTATGCCACATTCTTCATAGGCCTTGTTGCTAAGTTCTTTTGCCTTTTCCTTACAATGCTTAATGGCTTCATCAAGCGTCATCTTGCACCTCCATTCTCGTTCCGCAGTCCTCGCAATACTTCGAGGGCCCCTGCTTGTAATGTCTCTCGAATCCGCATACCGAGCACTTGACTCCCTTGATCCGGAGATCAGCACCGTTCTCGTAATGCTTGGTGTACTCGAAAGGGATCCACTTTCCCATGCTCTCTTCAAAGTCAAAATCAAAGGTCAAGCCTTGCTCTTCATTCTTCATATCCTGCCTCCGATAACTCTCTTGTAGACCGCGTTGTCCCAGAGCTCCACCTGTCTACGTCTGACCACATCACAGATCTCCTTGTCTTCGCTGTGCTCGTCAATGAACTCGAGAAGAGCGCACTGCTCTCCGATCAGATCCTGAATAGACGTGACAGAGCTGAGCGAATTCGGGTTGTCCTTGTGGTAGTGGAGCGCTACGCGGTCGGTGTTGTAGATGGTCCTTGTTTTAGCCAGGCATTCAAGCACGAAGAGCTCATCCTCACCATGATTCAGACCTGCATTGAAGCGGATATCTTCTATGAGGCTCGCCTTGTAGAGCTTGTTGACGGAAGACACCCAAAGCTGCGGGAGACGGTCAAGGGTATAAGTCCCTTTCTTGTTCCACATCCTCGGCTTCTGAGAACCGTCCGGCATAACGCGGATATGGTTCATCTGTATGATAGGCGCGTTCGGCATCTCTTCTATTGCCTTGACCATCTGGTCATAAGCATCAGGCGCGAAGGTGTCGTCTGCATCCAGGAATGTGATGTAGTCGGGACGGTACTCGTGCCTGCTCAGAGCTTTCCTGAGTCCGTCGTTCCTTGTGATGCCAGGGCCGAGGTGTTCGACGTCGGGTATCTCGATGAGGTCGAAGCGCTTATCCACGCTTGCCACGCATCTTTTCACAAGGTCCTTGGTGAGCTGATCCGGTGTATAGTACGGCACAATAACAGTGATATTAGTCATCTTCGGTAATCTCTCCTTTCGGTATAAATGGATAAACGGCTTCAAGAGCCTGATTTCCGAGCTCTGTCGCTCTGGACTTCTCGTAGTTCATCTCCTTACCCACACGTTCCCACGAAGCCATCTGGTTCACATAGTAGTTGATAAGCAGAGCTCTGAACTGAGCGTTGGCCACCTTGTCGATAACTTCGAGAGTACGAAGATTTTCTTTAGCTATGTGAAGGCATCTGGCTTCTATCTTGGCGCAGATCTCGGAATACTCGATCATGCGCGACTCGTTAGGGTTCGGATCGGATCCACCGGGAACGTGCTTAGAATCGTAGTTCGCCACTCCCTGTTCCAGAAGGCGGAGTCTGTCCTTATCCAGGGCACGGATCTCATCTTCCGAGCCCCACATCCTCTTTAGCCATCTGTGGGCTTCATACTGAGTATCTGTCATTCATCTTCCTCCCCGATATCCGCTCCGCTGCACTCGAACCTGTGTGGACAGAGCATACAGTCGCAAGAATCGTCATAATTCCCCGTTAACCAGCAGAGTTCGTTGTTCATCTGTTGCCTCCTTTATGATTATCGACAGCCTTCCGTGTCCCGGAGGGACTGCCCACTTGGCCGTGTACTTTTCGACTATCTGAGCATCGTCAACAAAGAAACCCATTTTTCCCAGAACATCCAACACACCCTTCTCGAGATTATCCAGATCAGGACGGGTGGTCTTTCTCTGTATCTTCTTGCAAGACTTGAGCTCGAACGCCCAGACGATCTCCACAGCGAGCGGTCCGGTCATGGGCTCGGCAGGGACATACGGCTTGAACTTCCACATGAGTTCCGTCTTGGCATCTCTGACCGTCTTCTTCTCAAAGAACATCGGGTGTCCGTTTACCACCTTGAGTCCTTTCTGCTGTGCAGTCCTTGTCGGAGGGTTTCCTTTTGCCACGATGTGAATACTATGTTGCATCTCTTCTCCTTTCTATCGCTTCAGTGACCTTCTTCAGGAAGCAGTCATCCCCAGTCAGGTCGTATATGCAGTTGGTGGCCTCCTGCAACAGATCAAGAGGGTCGGCCGTGTCAGTATTCTTGATCAGATGTATCCGGCACTCACTCGACTTGGAAATGTTCTCGGCATACTTCCGGAGCATCTCCGTGTATCGGTTGTAGGTATCGATGTATTGCTTCGTCGAAATCATCTCGGAAGCCTCGCGCGACTTTCTCCTGTGAAAGGGAGGGAGGGCGCGCTTTTTAAGCGCCCTTCCTTCCTAAGGGAAAGGGAAGGAAATCCCTTTATAAGTCGGTCTTCCCTACCAAAGTAAATAAATATTTTTGACATACTCAAAAATCTGTCCTCCTGACAACACCCTTCTCGACCTCAAAAAGAGGTGAATTTTTCACATACTCTCGGAGGGTTTTTAGACTGACATCGGTATGCTCTGCCATGAGCGTAATCTTGGCATATCCATCCTTCTGAACAGCTTCAAATGCCTCTTCGATGATCTGTCTCTTCTCGGCAGCGGTCCTCTTGTTCTGATTCTGGATATTGGCCTTCGGGTCGCCTTCCACGACAGCTCCTTCCAGAAGTCCTGCGGTATCGACATAGTGAACCGGGAACTTGAAGAAGATGTTGATGGGATCCACGTCCTTGAAGTCACGGAGAACGAAAGAGAGCTGCATGGGCTTCTCACCGTCTGCGATCTGCTGGCTGATGGCTTCCATCTTGACCACGTCGGGATCAAGGAATGAGAGGTCACAGATGGCATCCGCATCTCTGGAGAACACGCCAGAACCTGAGCCTCTGTCTATTACCTTTCTGTTACCCATAGCACCCTTCGGATGATGGTGATCGTAGATGACCGCGGCTCCGGTCTCGTGCGCTATCTTGTCCAGGGCATTACAGAAGGTGCTTATGGCCTCGGCTGAGTTCTCGTCACCCTGCTGAACCTTGTAGAGAGGATCCAGTATGATGGCCTTATAAGGTCCGGTGTTCTTGCAACGTCTGATTATCTTGGCAGCCAGCTTGTCCAAAGGTACGGCATAGCCACGAAGGTTCCACGGCCGGATGTTGTGGCAGTTCTCGCCAAACTCCCAGTTATTCGCAAAGTAGATAGCCTTAAAACGGTGGAACAGTGATGCTTCTTCGACCTCAAGATTGATGTAGAGCACCTTGCCCTGTTCACATGGAAATTTGTTAAGCCAGGGCTTGCCCTCGGCTATGCACACGGCCAGTTCTTGTGACAAACACGTCTTACCTGCCTTGGACTCACCAGTTATGATCATCTTGTTGCCTTCACGGAGTATGCCTCCGATGAGCTCGGGCGACAGTTCGGGCGGTTCCTTGAGCTGGTCGCCAAAGTCGGAGAGCTCGGGAAGGTCATCGTCAAGACTGCCGATGTAGTCTATCCACTTCTCCCAGGACTCACATCCGATATTAGTGGCCACAAGGTACTGCTTCTTGCCGTTACGCTCGATGCCGGGCATTCTGGAGAGCCTTGAAGGGTTCTTGTTCTTCGTGTCTATCTTCAGTCCGGACTTCTCGCAGGTCTCGTATAAGAACTTGACCTTGTCCGAATAATCAGACTTATCTATCGCGTTGATCTTGACGATGGCGTGGAGAGACTTTCCGCCTGAATGTACCAGACACGCGACCGGAAGCTGCATCTCCTTGATCAAGGCGTATTGCTTTTCAAGGCTCATGTCGTCGCACTCTACCAGAGCGTAGCGGAAGTCGGTGACGTTCTTGTTATTGACACCCTCGCCGTCAAACGGATTGAATCTGATCCACGCGCCAGCTCTCGGGTCATAGTCGCCTATTGCATAGGTGATGTCAGTGTAGTGGTTAAGGTCAGCGCAGATCTGCTCGGCCGTCTTGCTGTAAATTCCGCTGTTGGCAGGATAGAACTTGCCTTCTTCATCGTCCCTCTGAGCCGACTTCACGCAGTAAGCCACGATATCGTCGGGCTGGAACAGAGTGTTGATGTATGTCAGAAGCTGTTCTTTCGGGTCCCAGTGCTTCGGAGGCTCCGGTACAGGCTCCTTCTCCGTGAAGGTGTCGTCAACGATAGGCTTGATGGTGTCACGGCCTATGACGGCATCCCACGCAAGGAACTTCTTGTCCTTGCCCCATCCGCCTTCCTTCGCCTTCATGGTGATATAGGCACCTGTGACAGGCTTGTCGGTGTCTTCCTGGAAAGAGTTCCACTTGCGCTCGCACTCGCCTGCGTGATACTTCGCGGATCCTCTTGACCAATCGTCCCAGGTACTCCAGGAATAGCCCTCGTACTTGAGGGCCATTCCCACCTGGTACCAGACCTCATAATCGTCAGGAGATACATAGTTTAATAACGGTATAAGGTCAAAATCAGCCATATCAGACCTCGAACGGTACGTTTACTTCTTCGGGAGCCTTGATCTCATTGTTGGGAGCTGTCGGAGCCTTTACTGCATCGCACTCGAGATACTTGTCGATGCGGTTGGACTGCTTCTCCTTGCCGTCGTTACCTACCCAGCTCTCCACCTTAACGTGGCAGAGACCTTCCTTGCCGATAACGTTGTTCCAGTCCATCTTGTAGGACTTGCCGTGCGACTTCTGACCAATGCAGCGGAAGAACTGTCCCAGCTTCCACTCCATGTTCTCTGACAGATAGAGTCTGTCCTGAACGGATGTGTAGCCCTGCGGTCCCTTGACCACGATCTTGAGCACTGCCATAGGGCATCCGTGTCCGATCTTCTCGGAGTTGCCCTCGTAGATGGACTTTTCAAGTCCCTGAACCATGAAGGGATAGTCTCCCTCCGGAAGCAGGATGAACTCGGGTGCATCTTTGGTGATCTCGCTGTCCCATGCTAAAAACTTAACGTCTGCCATATCAATTTCCTCCTTCGATGGCGTTGAGAACCTTCTTAAAGTCCTCGTTGGTTGATGTATTGTTCAGACCGTACTTGGTCACGATCTCCTGCATATCAAGGCCGTTGTCCTTGATGTAGTTCCTGAGCAGAGCGCGGTAGTTCGTCTCAGGTTTAGTATTGGTAAACAGTCCCTCAAGCGGTTCAAATGACATATCCATCTGATCCGGGAGCGAGAATCTGTTCTTTGCATCCCAGCAAGGGTGGTGAGTCGCATACATGACACGTCTGCCACCTGTTGCCTTCTTGGACTTTGTGTTCTGGTCAGTGATGACCTCGGTCTTGTAGTTGCAGAACAAGACCATGTCTGCCCACTCCTTGAGCATCGGTGCCGTCTTCTTGGTGAGCTTCATCTCCCACCTGTCGTATGCACCCATCTCGTCGGGCTGTTCAAACTTGCGCATCATGGCGTGAGCTGTGAAGACCACGTTGATTCCACTGTCGATGCAGTGGTCACAGCACTTCAGGAGCTCTGAGAAGGCTTCCTGAAGGTAGACATAGCCTTTGCCATATCCGAAGTCCTCTATGCCTCCGACACCTGCCTTCTGGCATACCGCCTTGATGCAGAGCTGCTCTGCCCAGTCAGCCGTGTCGATGATCAGAGTGGAGCACTGCGGTTCTGCTGCCGTGTCCTCGACCATAGTGAGGATGTCGTTCCACGAGTTAGGTGTCGGGAACCTTGCGACATCCAGTTCTTTTGTAGAGCCTTCCGTGTCGATGAATACCGGATTGGGGAACTTGGAAGCCAGTGTTGACTTACCGATGCCTTCCGGTCCATAGATCACGATCTTCTTGGCGCTCTCGACCTTTCCTTTTGTAATGGGGATCATAGGTGTTTTAACCTCCTTCATAACTGTTAGAAATTTGACCCACTGTTTGCCGTCTGCTTTCATTTGATAGGTATCCTTATCTCTGTCTCTTCAAAGTAGTTGTAGATGTTGGCCACGATGTCGAGCTTCGGGGACCGCTTACCGCAGAGGATGGCCACGATGGTCTTTCTCTCCACGTTGCAGTGATCCGCGAGCTTGACCTCTGATGTTCCAGTTTCTTCGAGCTTGGCTCTGACCCACTCGATGAAGTTGTCAGATGCTCTGACTGTTGCGATTGTCTGCGTATGGACTCTGTTCATGCTCTTTCCGCCTTCCATGTGTAAACCACATAACCCATGCCTTCTCTGTCTTCCAAGCCAGTGGGAATGTCCTCGTTCCTGAGCCGCCACTTGACCTGAGATATGGCCTTCTTCTGGGAAGGTGCCCAGGTCTCGCCCATCAGGATCTTCTTGTAGTCCTTGGCATAGCAGCCGTAGCCCGTGCCGACGAGATAGACAGCGTATTTGTTGAAACCACTTGCCATACCGTCACCTGAATCTGATGCCTTCCGTCTGCTCGATGTGAGCGATGCCTTCCGGTGCCACACCTGCCTTGAGGTGTTCCAGGAGCTTCTTCTTGTCGACCTCGGGTTCCTTGTATCTGAGATACTCTTCAGGGATGTTCTCGATGTACTGTTCATCCATGACCACCGACTCAGGGTTCTTCTGGATCCAAACCTTGAAGGTTCCGCACTGGAGCTTGTCCTCACCCGACTTCTTCTGTGTCTGGTACATGAGGTCCTTGAGCCTCTTGCTCGCATTCTCCAGAGCCTTCTTCCTTGCCTGGAGTCTCTTGATCTCTTCGTCAAGACCTCCGATGGTTGTCTTTACATTGACGAGGTACTTGCAGCAGCCCTCGAACTTGTCCTGCGTGTCGCCTACGAGCGATTCCCACGCGCCTATGAGGGTTTCTTCGTCAATGGCTTCTTCTTCTATGAGTGTTGATAACAGGTCAAATTCCTGTCCTAAACCGTATACGTTCATCTGATATCCTCCTTAAAACGGAATAAAGTAGTTGTCCGGCTGTGCGCGGTTGTCATTGATCTCGATGATCTGAGGTCTGACGGCTTCCTGAGCTGCACCGATAGCCTTCTTGAGGGTCTCGTTCTCTTTGCGGAGCTTGTCAGCTTCGTCGAGCATCTCGACTACCTGCTTCCATCCGAGAAGAGTGCCTATGATGACTCCGAGGATCGCTCCGACAATTGCGCAGATAAGCATCAATGTGAAAGTTTCCATTCCAGTGCTCCTTTCTGAGCCACAAGGCCCTGTATGTCGTAATAGGTGGCAGGTACTTCGCCGTAGACGTACTCGACCGCGTACACCTCGTAGTAACCAGTTATGGACAGCGCGTAGTTGTATTCTTCGTCCCAGAAGTACAGGTCGAGGTGTTTGCCCTTGACTGCCGATCCGGTGTCCTCGGCAACATAGACCTGGTCAAACTCTTCGATGTAGAAGAGATCTCCAAAATCGTGGAGAGCTGGATCTATGGCGCAGGTGGTCGGATTGCCCTTATGGCAGGTTGCACCTGAAGCCGTCATCGTGGATCCACCGCACTCGAGGCTCGTATAGCCAGTGATGTAATACTTGCCAAGACTGGTAAGCACCATCTCTTTTGTGGGGAGAGTGACTGAAGCCATCAGATGCTTGATGCCAAGTGCGTTGTCGATGACTGCCTTTGCAGCTTCCTTGTTGGCTTTAAGCTCGAAGGCATAGCTGACATCAGGCTTCTCGTACTTTGGAAACGTCGGCATCTGGATCGGGTAGACTTCTTGATCTTCCGTCTCTGCCAGAGCAGGGATCGAGCATCCTATAAACAGGATTCCTGCGACTGTCGCCACTGCGAGTACATTGAAAAAACGCTCATACATTCCGGTTGTCCTTTCTTCGGTACATCTCGTCAAACTTGCCTTTCCAAGCCAGCATGGCTATGTTCAGCTCGCCGTAGTCGATGGGTTCGGTATCCATCAGCCTCATGGCTATGCCTGCCGAGATCGCCTTCTTCTCAGCTCTGGTAAAGTCCTTTCTGCCGTTGAGACATTCCCAGAGCCTCGTTCTGCTCATACATCCCGCGTGTGCCAGCTCAGTCTCGTTCTTGAAATACTTGCCAAGCACCGGGTAGAGTGAGCACTTCATGTAGACCTCTCAAACAGCTCTTCCATCGGGATGTCGACTTCAAGAGCCGATTTGATGGTCTTGGCCTCATCGAGTGTCAGCGGATATTTGCCATTGATCTTGTCGATGAGGGTCTGATACCTGATTCCGGTCTTGTTGGACAGCTCCACAGCGGTCAGGTTCTTCCTTGCCATCTCTGCTTTTACGTTTGAATACATGGGGATCTCCTTTCTGAAAATTCGTTTACCGAAAAATCGGTAACTACCTTTATGTTATGGATATTTCAGTAAAAGTCAATATGTGTTTACTAATTTTCGGTAACTGTAATCGTTTTGTAATTATTGAAATTTCGATAAGAAGGTGTTATGTTCTAAATGTAGAAAGGCGGTTAATATGACAGTAGAAGAAGAATTAAAGAATATGATGATTGAGAAGTCGGGCTCGGTTAACAAGTTCGCTCAGGAGTGCGACCTTCCGCAGACCACCATCGCATCCATGCTTGATCGTGGTGTAAACAAGGCTAACGTAAATACGATAATCAAGATATGTAAGCATCTTGGATTGAGCGTCGATGCCCTGGCTAACGGAAGAATAGCTCCGTCTCCCTTGAAATCCATTACCGACAGTCTGAATGCGGAACTGCTTAACCAGCATAATTATGCAAAACTGCTTGGCTATTATGAGGCTTTGCTCGAGTCGCAGAAGAAGGGAGAAGAAGATGCCCACGCCTAAATGGGACGGCAGGAGATGGCGCATTCAGGAACAGAGAGAAGGCAGACGGTACTCCTTCTCTTCATCTGTTCCCGGTGCTAAAGGCCGTAAGGAATGCCAGCAGAAGTATGACCAGTGGTACTACGGCGAAGTAACCGGAGAGAAGACAGTCGGCAAGGTAGCCTCCGAGTACCTCGCAGACATCAAGGCGCGCTGTGGTGAGCACTGCGCAGCTTATGTCCAGAACGAGTGCTACATCCGCCTCTACGTGCTCCCTCGCTGCGCTCAGAAGAAGATATGTAAAATGACCCTCAGAGACTGGCAAGCCGTCATAAACGAAGCCAGAGGGCAGAATCGCGAGCTCTCTGACAAGACTTTGAAGAACCTGCGCGGTATGATCATGGGCATTATCAAGTTTGGTTATGAAGATTACCAGTGCGAGATGCCTCGTGGCAAGCTCTACATTCCGAAAGGACATTCCAAACAGGAAAAAGAGATACTCCAGAAGGATGACGTCAGAAGGCTCCTTGAGCCGTCGGATCTGTGGTATCATCCTCTGTTCTGTTTTCTGCTCCTGACAGGTATGCGACCCGGGGAAGCGTTAGGACTGAAGGCTTCCGAAATTTCCCAGGGCAAAGTTTACATCAAGCGCTCCATCAATGCGAAAGGCTACATCACAGATGGTAAGAACGAGAATGCAAGACGAATCATTCCCATCTCTGATCTGGCTTCCGCTATCCTTCACAACACGATCAAGCGCAACGAGGACTATAATCTGCATACGGACTGGATATTCTGTTCACCTGACGGCTCTCAGGGCAATCAGAGCACCATGCGTAACCACTGGCTTGCCTTGAAGAAGGAGCGGGATCTTCCAGGTACCGTTTACAGCCTCCGACACACCTTCATATCCATGATGAAGAACGTCATGCCGGAGCAGATGATCAAGGACATTTGTGGTCACTCCATCTCGTTCGATTCCTTCGGCACCTATGGCCATATCTTGAGCGGTGAGCAGGAGCAGGCAGCCGAGATCATATCGCTGACTTTCCGCGAAAGTGCACCCAAACTTCACCCTGAAAATGAATAAGGGGCTCGAAAGCCCCTAATTCACCGTATCCGAGATGGTGGAGATGACGGGAGTCGAACCCATCTGCGTATGTTCACCCATGAACAGAATGTCCGTAAAATAGGGGTTTGTCCCCGATTTGTCCCCGATTTGTCCCCCAGTCACGGACAAAACTTCCCCCAAAAGTTCACCCAATAAAAAAGACCCCCGACCGAAGTCGAGGGTCCATCCCAGGAGGGGATTGTATGGGGTGATATGGGTGTTTAGATCTTCTTCATCCACTTGCCGTATGCCCAACCTGTCTGTCCTTTGTAAGTAGTTCTCAGCCATCCGTCTTGCGAACCGGAGACTGTGACCTTGGATCCGTTAGGCATCCAGCAGATAAGAGCACTCTTCGCGTTAGGAGCTACACGGAGAGCCAGCGTGGATCCGTTGGTCTTAACCTTGTAGTTCGTGGTCGAAGGCTGCGGAGCAGGTGTAGGAGCCGGAGTAGGCTGCGGAGCAGGAGCAGGAGCGCTGTCCTCTGCGATCAAGTCGCACTGTCCCCAATGAGTCCAGTTTGCGTTGAGTTTCGACTTGACCACTCCGTAAGCGTGGCCTTTAGCCTCGATAATCTCACCGTTGCCGATGTAGACACCGACATGGCTCATCTTCTGATCCTTACCCTTGAAGACGAGTCTTCCGGGAACGTGATCGAAGGAGCTGATCGCACCCTTCTTCGAGCAGTGGCTATAAAAAGCCGTTGCACCATAGTCGGTCTTGGCATCATACTTCGGAGCGCTCGTGGGAGTATCTGACCACAGATAGCCTTTGATCAGACCTGCACAGTCGTGAACTCTCTTGCCGTACTGGCTGGAGAAGTCCGAAGCCGTGTAGTAGTTCGGATACTGCTTCTTCTTGGCAGCATAGAGGCTTGATGAAGCCTTCTGACCAAACGTGCCGTACCAATACGGAAGCCCTACCTGCGCCTTGCAGTAGTCAATGAGACCATTATTTGTTTTTGCCATCTGCCTCACCGCCTATCTTCTTCTGATACTGAATGGAGCTGATTCCGAGCAGAGCACACGCGAATGTGGTGATTGCTGCCAGAGTAGCACCGATAGGCTCGACATAAGGAAGGCTCCAGATGTGGCCTATCGTCAGCCAGAGAGCAGTAACGGCCGGAAGACCGACCGTTGCTATCCACTTTAAGATGTCATAAGTCTTGTTATCCATTAGCGAGATCCTCCTTCGCCTTGAGATCGTCGAGCCGTTTGTGAGCTGACTTGACTGACTGCTCGACTATGATCAGTCTGTCATTGAACTCGTTATGCTTCTCTACCTTCTGGGAGAGCTGCACGATCTGTTCACTCATGTACTTCATCCGTTCGTCGATGACCTTGTCATGAGCTTTATTTGATGTGATCGTAGCCACGATTGTGGGAATGGCTACACACAGCCCTGATACCAGGGCCGTGATAATACCTGCCAGAGCTGAGTCCATCTCTGCCTCCTAACTGTTGATTTTGTTGGTGAAAACGCGGTTGAGATAATTCCTATTTTGCCGAATTATCGTTTTTGTAAAAACCCCTAACCTAACATTAGGGGTGCTCCCCCTCATTTGAGGGGCAAGTCTGTTTCTATTAACTTGTCGTATAGACAATGTTAATTGCTAATCTGATATTAGCCGCCGTTGTTACATAGTAATTGATTGTTCCGTCAGTATCTATTCGGCACATACCTAACGCACCGCCTTGTGTTACATTCCACAAAGGACAATAAACACTTGTAGCAGGTGCTTTGTCTATTGTTCCTACCACTTGCCAACCCGTTGCATATCCGCCCGATTTGTCTATACCGCAATTAACCCCGACAAGTTTGTCATTTTTTCCGCCATTCTGAAATGCGATAGAATAGCCGTTTACGGTATTGGCTGTTATGGTTACGCTATCGGTTTTTATCGCCCCCACCGCCCCCGCAATAGTCGAGGGGTCGGAGCTTGTGCCTATCGGTATGTCCGCGCCCGATAATTCCGCGAGGCTCGTCTGTGTCCATTTCGTCGGGTCCCACGGTCCAGTTGTGCCGTCCTCGCCATCGTTGAGCTTGTAAAGCAAGTTGTTATATATGACAATGCTGGGGACGTTGTAGGTCGTGTTCTCGTCGTAGGGTGCGCCGAAGTTGTCGGTGCTTGCTGGGTTCGGTACGTTTACCCACTCCGCGCCGTCGTATTCGAGTATTTCGCCCGCCGTCGGTGTCGTGATTGCCACGTCTCCGAGGTCGTCGAGGTCTTCGTCGGGTGTTCCGTTCGTCCACTTTGAGCCGTCCCAAACGAGAGCCTCGCCCGAGGTCGGCGAGCTGGTCGTGACGTCGTCGAGGTCGGACACGTCCTTCGGGATGTAACTCTTCAGTCCGTCGGAGGTGACCGCGTAGCCTATGCCATGACCTGCCGTGGGCGTATTGTCGAAAATGACAGAATCAGCATCATACTGGTCTGCCACCGCGTCGGCAATCTGGGTCTCCAAGTTGTGAATCCCACTGTCGCTCTGGATTCCGTTCTCCAGTGGCGACCTCTCACAGTTCAGGATGAAGTTGAGCGTTGCTATGATGACCGCGCCCTTGGTTATCTTGATGTCGCCAAGGGACTCACCAGAGCAAGCACACATCTGGAGTGTGGTTGTCACCTCGACATAGGTCGAAGACGTGTTCGTCACTGCCAGAGTCACCACGTTGCCGTCCGGCTTCTTGACATCACATTCAATCGTCTCTGTGCCGTCCAGAGTATAGACGGAAGATCCCTCGAAGAGATTGAAGCGGATGACTCTTCCCTCGTCGTACTGAGAGACGTGTACAACTGGATTTGCGCCAGTCGGGATGAGGTTAAGATTTAGAATTTCCATTGAGTTTATCCTCCAATGCTTTTATTCGCTTTTCTTGCTCTTTGATGACCGCCTGAAGGTACGGAATCATCTCCAAATAGTCGAGAGTGGTCGGGAGACCTTCTGCCTTGCTTACAAGGTTGGGCAGAACCTTCTCGACGTCCTCCGCGATGAATCCGCGCTTGTCTGTGCCGAAGTCCTTGTTCTTGTAGTCGAAGCTGACCGCCTCAAGTTCAAGGATCTTCTCAGCATCCTCGATGGGCTTGATGTTCTCCTTGATGTCTCGGCTGGAATACTGGGTGACCGAGGTGCAATAGATGCCTCCGCTCTGACCCAATGCCCAGATAGTGTCTGAGCCGACTGATGACTTCAAGTAGAGCATTCCGTCGCCAGCAGAACCAGTCTTCAGTTCTCCGACTACATAGTTGCTACTGTTGCGGATGCCCATACCACCACCAGAGTTGTCGCCAGTCTCGCCTATCTCGACAATGGAGTTGCCATTAGACCGACATAGCTGGATGACTCCACTTCCGTTTGAGTCTTGCGCCCAAATCTTGACGAGGTCGTTATAGTTTGCGGAACTCAAATAGAGTCGGGTGTTGCCTGAGCCGTCTATATAGAATAAGCCTCGGGTCTGATTGCTACTGTTTACCAGAGTGAGGCTTGTCTTTGCCTTAAATTCGTTCAAGGTGGCTGCGCCAGTGGTCATGTTGATGGAACTGTTGCCCTGAGTGTCGGACAAGACTCCCGCCTTAATTCTGTTTGCTGAGAGCGTTCCAGTCGTTATTCTTGACGCATTGATTTTTCCGTCGGATGTCAAGGCGATGTCATCAAAGGGGCCTGAGTAGCTTGTGCCATAGCCAAGGCCCCCTTTATTAAAACGCCACACCTGAGTCGCCGTGCTCGGGTCATCAGTGTTCATGATGAGAATCTCGTCGGGTTTGCCGTCGCCGTCACTGTCGTGGAGAATGACATAGCCTCCGAGGTTGCCAGTGATGAGCTGGGAGCTCTCATTCACATAAGCACGAGAAGCTGTGTTCTCGAGCTGTTTGGTGTTGGCTGCGATCTTGTCCGTGATGTCTGTCCTGGCATCACCAAAGGTGCACTTGGTGTATCTCTCCTGGAGAACATCCCACTCGACTGCCACGCACTTTGCCGTGGCCGTGATGCCGAGAGCTTCAAAGTAGATATGCACCGTGTCGCACAGATCCACGCGCTCAGTCAGCCCCTGAAGCTGAACAAAGTCCAATGTGATGCTATTCGCCAGTGTGGTGAGCTGATTGTTTGCGATATATCTTGTGGCAAGGTTGGCGAGCTGTGTCGCTATCGCAGTGGAGCTCTCCGGATCCACGTCCTGAGAGAAGTCGATTGCCACATCTCTCGTGACATCAAGGACCAGTCCGGTCGACACCTTGGTGCCTACCGTCTTGTTGCCGTTTGCATCTTTATAGTAAGGAACGATTCCTGTCACCAGATTGCTCATGTCGAGGATCTGAGAGAGCTGAGTCAGATTCTTGCCGTATCTGATGGTCACTCCCCTATCAAGGCCCCTGGCATTCTTCAGTGATACTGAATAGTTGTCGTAATACCACTCACCACCGTAGATATCCAGAAGCGACCCCTGCTTGCCTCCGAACCATGACCTTACAGATGACGGTTCAGACACCGAGAATGAGCCCGAGACGTTTTTGTCGGTTGAAATGGTAAAATTACCTGCCTGAGCTTCAAGAAGAGTGCAGGCAGCCGCACAGGAGCTCGCAGTACCGCTTGAGATGATCTTTCCACTCAAGTCATAGCTGATATGCTGTGCCTTGACCTCAAACTTGCCGTTCATGGTCTTGCCGACCTTGTAGATACGGAAGAGCTGAGGGTTGTCTGTGTAGTTCGGCTTCACCTTGATGAAGCGGTTAGGCTGTATCTCGGAGGCGTGTATGCCTTCGGCTGCGTAAGTAAGGGTCAGCTCGTAAGCGCCGTTCCTTTTCTCCGTAACCTTACACGAGATGCAGTCTGTCAGAGCGCCGATGCCGTAGTTGGTCGGCACCGTGCCCTCTGTAACTGTCTGGTATAGAATCGGGATCATGCGATATACCTCTTAAATCGTGAAATAACGCGGTGTAATCGTGCAGTTGGTAATTGTGCCTGTGATGCCGATGGAATTTATGCCAGGCTTGATCGTGGGGAATGTACCGCTGATATTAGCGTTCTTGTTCTCCGCAGGAAGCCTGTAAGCGTTCATCGTCTCACAGTCGATGTTGATGTAGTCCGTCATGCTTGCCACGATGCTGACACCCTCAATGGAGAGCGTGACGGAACCGGAACCCTCAATGTGGATGAGGGGCTTGCTTGCAAATCGTGTTGAGTTGTTTATCTTGGAGCCGTTGATGACTGTGATCGGGATCTCGCCTTCCTTGTAGAAGCGCTCCGGTCTGCAAGTAAACCTCAAAGAGGCTCTGCCCACCTGCATCAGCTCGTTGGTGAATGAAGCTCCACCTGAGAAGTAAGCCAGACGGAATACTTCCTGCTCGAAGTTGTCCTCGAGCCTCTGATATCCATTCTGACTGTTCAGCCATGCCTCAATGGCATCGACCTGATCCACGAGGTCCTTGTGCGGATCATCTGCAAGCCAGACATCATATGAACGGCTGACGTCGTCCCAGGCATCCTGCTGGAACACGACTGCGCCGTTCCTTCCGGGCACGGTATAAACCGTCTGCTTGCGTGCAGGTCTTTCAAACGAGGGAGCCTCGCTGACCACCATGCCATAGTCAGTCGAGGACTCACCACCGTATACTATCAAGCCTTGCTTGTTAGTACCAAGATTAAAGAGCTTAGCCATAGACTACCTCCTTGCGCCTTGTCATCTCGCCAAGTCTCTCTGCGATAACCTCTGCAAGAGTGTTGACGTCCTGACCTTCAGCGCCGTATATGTTCATTGTGATGGCTCCGCCATTGTAGTTGGTCGTGTCGCCAACCGTGGCAGCTCCACCCGCTCCGTATGCGTTAAACTCGGAGCTCATGGAAGCCGTGAAGCCGTCGGCAGCCTTGGCCATGTCGCTCTCGATATCATCCATCGTGTCAGAGTAACCGATTCCGAAGCCTTCAGCCGTGAACTCACCGAGCTCCTTGAATACTTTTGACGGAGATGCGATGCCGAGTGTCTCCTTGAGCGCACTGATTGCCTTCTTACCGAGCTTCTTGACTTCCTTTACTACCCAGTCAACATCAAGACCGTTCACGAAGCCTGCGACCATGTCGTAAGCTATGGATCCCATCTCGCCCGGAAGGTTCCAGAGCGTATTGATGCAATCGTTCACGAAGTTGCCGATGTTGGTGAGGATGTTGGTTATCCAGTTCTTGATGTTGTTGAAGCCGTTGGAGAATGCGTTCGTCAGACCTGATATCCAGGTATTGAACGTATTCTTGATACCGTCTATCCAGCCTCCGAGCCACGAGCCGATGGCGGAACCGACAGTCTTGAATGCTGAAAGCATGACATTTAAGCCTGCCTGGAAGTTAGGTCCTATCCAGTTGAACAGGCCCTGCCACTGTCCGACAATGTTGTTTATCATCATGACCACTACATTGACCAGCTCCGGTATACAGTTTGCAAGTGCCATGACTACGGCACCCACAACAGCCAGAACGGCATCAAGGATCATCATGAGGTTGTCGGGCTCCGTGATGGCTGCCGCTATCTCGCCGATGATGAGAACTACCGCAGGAAGCAGGATAGGCAGGATGACCGCTATCTGTTTCACAATGGCCGTGACCATAGATACGAGACCGTCAACGAGGGTCTTGACCGTGTCGCCCTTCGAGAGCCATGTAGCAAGGTCTGAAATGAGCTGTAACAGGCTCGAGGTTATGAGTGGCAGACAGACGAAAACTGTCTGAAGTAATGTCTGAATGACAGTCTGGAGCGTAGGCAGGAGCTGTGGGATCAGATTAGTGATGGCCACGAGCGCATCTACGATGAAGAACAAAACTGACTGCGTAAGCACCGGGAGCTGTTCTGCGAAACTGTCGACCAGGGCGCTCACGATACCGCCTGCCAGTTCAAAGAGCTGTGGTGTCAGCTCTGCGATATTGTCAGTGATGCTCTGAAGACCCTCTTGGACCATGGCTATTCCGCCTTCCTGTCCGGAGAAGATCAAAGATAGTCCCTGCATAACGGAGCTCATGCCCGGCAGGAACTTTGACATCATGTTGTTCTTGAGTCCGGTAAGAGCGGTCTGCATATTTTGGAGCTGGTCTTCATACTCGGCTGCTGCCTTGACTGCTTCGTCAGACATGACTCCGCCAAGCTCATAGACCTGATCCTTGAGCTCTTCGGTCTCTTCCGCTGTCATATTGAATAACGGAGCGAGCTCTACCGCGCCCTTACCAAGAAGCTGAGTGGCAAGTGCTGTCCTCTCACCTTCGTCTGATACGTTCTGGAGAGCTGCGATAGTAGCGTTCCACGTCTCTTCAGGGCTCATCTCTGAGAGCTGTTCCTGAGAGATACCGAGCGCTGAGAAGGCATCGTTGCCTTCTTCGGCTGCAACAGTCAGCTTCTTCATAGAGGTCTTCATGCCCTCGATGGAAGCTCCTGCGTGCTCAAGAATGAATGCCCACTCCTGATATCCGGCAGCGCTCATGTTCATCTTCTGCGACTCTTTGTCGACAGTGTTTCCCCATTCAGCCACATCGTTAGCAGCATCTATGAAAGCCTTGCCGACACCTACCGCCGCAGCAGTGACCGCAGCCATAGCAGCAGCTACGACCGCAGCAGTGGCCTTCAGTCCTGTTGCCAGGGAATTACCAAAGTCCTGTCCTGCTGCTTCGCCTGAAGTCTTGGCTGCATCGCTGGTAATGACACCGAGCTCTTCCGATATGCTCTTCTGTGAGCCTTCAAGAGACGGAACTATCGTCACATAAGCCTTTGCGACTTCGATATGTTCGCCGTTAGCCATGTTGTCTCTCCTTTATCCATTCGCGGAGCTTGGCAAGAGGCAGAGCATCTTTGCCGATCCGCTTATCTTCTGGCTTATCCCCGGGACGAGGATAAGGCTTAATCTTCTTCTTTTTACCTCCCGCCGATGTGACGAGATTCGCATTGATAACCTGCAAGAGGTCATATATGTCAGCCAGGAGCGCGTTTGTTCTGATGGTGGATTCCCACCCTGTCTGCTTGCCGAGATCTCTGGCAAGTGCGCTGTCTGCTCCGACATTCCGTATAAACGAATAGAGGGAGCTCCACGAAAGAGCTCCCCCGACATCGTCTAACTGATAATGAGTGCGCGTCAGGAGGTCATATTCCAATGCCTCGGCGTGTTCATCTGCGAACCGCGCGAGGCTTATGATTCCCCCAGAGATTTACCGCTCGATTCCTTTGTGGCTGCTGACCAAGCCTCAACGATAGCCTCGAAATCATCAACGGAAAGAGAGTCCATAACTTCCTTGCCGAGATGCTTCTCGAAGAACTTCAATACTTCAGACTGATCAGACAGCTTGGACAGTTCCTTGACCTTCAAGGACTTGCCAAGCGGTATGTAATAGGTCTTCTCCCCGATGATGACACCGAGGTTCTGGTCCTTCTTCTCTTCTCTGCGCTTATTAAGATTAAGTTCCGGCATGGTGAAACCTCCTTAAACTATCAGGATGTAACCTGACCGTCATCCTTAACGAATGTCCAGGATGCAGCTTCGATTGTGCACTCCCATGTGATTGCATCTGTGGGAGCCATAGTGATGTCAGAAACTTCACTGAGCATACCCTTTGAAGTACCGAGCATGAGCATATCCTCGCCATCCTTCATGATGAACAGGAATGCCATAGGCTGAGCAGATACACCGGGAGCAACAGTGACGGAAACGAGCTTACCGTGTGAGCTTGTTGCAGCCGTTACAGTAACGTTGTCTTCACCGAAGATTGTCTCCAGAGTGTTCTGGTCAGTATACATAAGGGGAGCAGTAACTTTTCCGCCTTCGTCTGAAGCAATCAGTCTCTCGACTTCCTTTGCCCAGTTGCGGAGCGGATCAGAGTCCTTGCCTGTGCTCCAGGTAATGCCGTCTGCTGTAACAGCGCCAGCTTCCTTCCAATCAGCACCGAGAGACTCGGAGGGATATGTGGGAAGTGCTGTGCCTGCGGGTGCAGTATAGAACATACCTGTTGCGAGGCCGATACCAAGATTTACTTTGTTGCTTGCCATAAGCTGTAAGCCTCCTAATTAAGATTCATCTATCTCGAACGATTCACGATGAGCAGTCACAAGGACTGTCAAAGTACAGAGTTTTAAGTCAGGTCTCACCGGATCGTTCCCCCAGCGAGCCAGACTGTTAACTGCGACATTCCGAAGAGCGCCGAACTGCGAGCAAGCCTGCGCCTCGAGTAAGCCCTGAGCGGTACGTATCAAGGTGTAGGCTTCTTCATCCGTCTCAGCCCTGGCATCAAGGACTACCGTGAACGTGTCGATAGTATTCTCGGAGCCTCCGCCTGTTGCCGTAACCAAGATGCACGGAGTGGTGAAGTTCTCGGGAAGAGGTCTGCAATAGACGGTCAAATAGT
>Ga0265298_10003364_pt1 | contig 21199 bp, 22 predicted proteins | sample AusTroGonzalo_MG_3_FD_193486 | JGI IMG/M metagenome (GOLD analysis project Ga0265298, IMG submission 193486) | Bovine rumen microbial communities from tropical cattle in Woodstock, Queensland, Australia - Gonzalo_01 | ecosystem: Host-associated > Mammals > Digestive system > Stomach > Rumen ...
GTCCCAGCGTGATCATGGAGCAGATCGCCCCCAGCATCACGCAAAATCCAAATGCATAGACTTTCACCCCGAAAACCTCGATGATGACAGCCTCTTCCAACAGATTCATTACAAAACCCTTTAATCAAAAAATTCTTTTCTTCTTAACTTTATCCCTCAAGCAGCCGAAGGGGTGTGGGGGCGATCGGAAAGCCCCCCCGATCATTGTTCTGCTGAAGCGAAATAGATAATATCGCTCAGTCCTCGCTCATCCCCCCCGGGCATCCCCTTGATAATCTGATCTCCAAATACCATTTCAGCAGAATTTCCCCCGTCAAGATTGAAAGCCTGCTTACATCCCAGCTCATGCATGAATTCACCGAGCTTCGTCTGGGAGAATCCTGAAGAACCGGACCGGTCCTTTGCCTCGACAATCACCAGCACATAGCTCAGCGGACCCATCTGCCCGATCGCTGCCCGCGGCTCACGGCCGTGGGGATTGTATCCGTAGTTTTCATCGATTTCCATCAGTTCGCCGTCAATGACCAATGCCGGTCCGAAAGTGAAAGCGTTAACCAGTTTCCGGTCCATCTTCTTCAGTTCGTTCGGGAATTCCTTGATTCCCTGGGATTTCGGAAACAGATGGAAATCTCCCTGATCGTCAATAACCAGAATATCCTTGGTTCGGTTCGTTTTGCTCCGGATCTTGTTTGTCATCCGGTATTCAAAAGTGGTTTTCTCCGGCTTGTCGACGTAATTGTCGCCGTTTATGGCGATTACCGCGTTATATTTCTTTGCCAGTGCGGAAACGGAAGCTGTCTTGGAAGACCCCAGTTTCTCCGGATTGACCACGCCCGTCCGGATCTGGGACGGATCAGCGATCTGGATATAGGCGATGTGGATCTTGGTCCCGTCGTCCATTTCCTGATGCTCCGTCTTCACCCGGATGGATTCATCCTCGTATCCGTTCTCGGTATACTGGTCCGCCTTCGGTTCGCAGCCGGGGGTAAAGTCCAGCGGCAGCGCCCATTCCGGATGGGAGGCGAATTCGCCCTCTTCCAGTGTTTCCTCTTCCAGTTCATCCTCAGCCATCGCGGAACCGAATAACAGGCGTCCAAAGTCAATTTCTTCCTCGTCGTCGTTCATCAGTTCCATCTTGATGTCATTGAGCATGTTCGGCGCGGAGAGCACAAAGGGCATCATGAAGATAACAGCCGCGCACAGCAGCACCAGAAAAACACGCACGGGCTTGCTCATGATCATTCTTCCTCTTCTTCCTGAATTTTCGTATTGAAGATGTCAACCAGCTTCGACGCCAGTTCCTCATCGTCGACCAGTTCAAAGCTTTCGGTCTCTTCCCCGTCCTCTTCCTCGGCCACAACCTTGCAGATGATGCATTCCTGCGTGTTGTCATCGTTCACTTCCGCGTCCTCTTCGGTCAGCAGGGCATATTCGTCTCCGTTGTAGAACATATAGTCAATCACAACGTAGCTGTATTCGTTTCCGTCTTCATCCTCAAAAACGATAATGTCTTCTTCCATGTTGTTCATTTCATTATCCGTCATTTTTCGTTCCTTCTTTCTCCGGTTTTTCCGGTCGTTAGTTTTCCTGAAAAAACACATGCGATTATACCCGATCCCATTGGCTTTGACAAGTTGACTTTCAGTCTTTTCCGCCTTATCATTGTTCAGGCGAATGGTCCTTCTGCGTCAGCTGGTGGCGGCTTCCGTCTTCTTCCTGGATGACGATGCCGTCGAGGATCGCCTTCATGTTCTCGCGGTATTCGGCCAGATACTCGTGGCGCAGTTCCGCCTGCTCCGCCGCCTCCGCTTCGGTGAGTCCCCCGGCTTTCTTTTTCCGGGCCAGTTCATTGATCCGTTCAATCTTGGCTTTCTCCATCCGCTGTCCTCCTTTTTTATTTTCAGGCTTCTTCTAACTTTCTTCACACACGTTGTTGACCGAAGGGGTGTGGGGCGATCGGAAAGCCCCCACAGAAAAAATATCATCCGAAGGGGTTAAGGGGACGATCGGAAAGCCCCCTTGGAAAGGAGTCATTATGATCCAGGGAAAATGGTCTGCCCCTGGCGAAAACATCTCTGCCGTTCTCCCCGTCCGCACCGCTGTCTTCGGCCGCGGCGCCGATGACCTCGACGCTGCCAGCTGGAACGCGATCATCTTTGAGGATGGCGTCCCCGCCGCCACCGGCCGCATCTGGTGGGAGGATGGTGCCTTCCGCCTCGGCGATATCGGTGTTCTCGAATCCTGCCGTGGCCGGCGCCTTGGCGATCTGGTGCTCCGTCTTCTCCTCTTCAAGGCCCAGAGTCATTCAGCTCGGGAAGTCCGTCTGCAGTGTCCCCGGGATCTCACAGGCTTCTTTGCCCGCCTCGGCCTGAAAGAGGAATCCGTTTCCCCTTCCGGTCTCGTCGAAATGATGATCCCTGGCAGCGAAATCGATCTGGATACCTGCCGCCATTGCCCGAAAGCCTCCTGCCCGAATCGGAAGTCCGAAGGAGTTTAAGGGGTCGATTGGAAAGCCTCCCATTGTCTGCTGTCGCTCCCGCACAGCAGCGTAAGAAGCACCATCAGCACCGCGCACCCCAAAATCACCGCCAGGTCCCCGATCGCGCTTCCGACCGAAAGCGTCCCGGAAGCCGTCAGCACAATCATCGCCGTACACAGGATCGCAGCAACCCAGTTGCCTGCGATCCGTTGTTTTGCGTGGGTCTGATGTAATTGCCTCGCGGTCCATATCCCAAGACAGACAAGAACAGCCGCGCAGTACACATAACGGAAAACATTGTCCGGAGCCTCTCTGAAGCTTTCCGTCACGATCCGGATCCCGGACCACAGGCACAGCGAAACGATCAGCAGATCGCCCGTTCCTGCCATCTCTTCCTTTCGGATGATCAGCCAGAGGCAGATCCCGGCAAAACACAGCAGCGCTGCGGCAGCTTCGATGCTCCCGGGAATAAACCTTCCGTTCTCCGTCAGTCCGGGAATCAGCGGAAGAGGCTCAAACACTTCCAGGCCGGCCCCGGAATATCGTTCTTCGAAAATCTTCCAGACGGCAGCCGCCGGCAGAAGTCCGAATCCGATCCCGTCCAGCCATCTCATGATCTTCCGTGTCTCCGCGGCCGTTTTTTTGTTCATCGCTATCCGCAGGAGTATGAACAGGATCAGCACCAGGACTGCCGTGACAATCCCAACCGTTCGGATCGTCAGTTTCACTCCGCCGATCTCGGTCAGCACATCAGCCATGCTGCTTTTCCCCCTTGAACACCCATCTCTCCTGCATCCCGTAGCTGACGAAATACAGCAGCGTGTCCGTGATCAGCTTCGCCACCGTACTGCTCATGCCGGTCTGCCCCAGGAGCCATGTTCCGCCGGCGCTCAGCAGCATAATGATAATGCTGAGGATCGCGTACCGCAGAAAAGATTTGCCGGCGCTGCCTTTATCCTTGAATACAAGCTTCCTGTTCAGCAGGAAATTGACCGTCGCGCTGACCACCCTCGCGATAACCGTACAAATCAGAATGATTTTGGCATCCTTGGCTGCCCCGTTTGCGAACACCACCAGGTTCAGCAGATTGAAGAGACCCTGGTCGACCACAACGCTGGTCAGGCTGGACGCCATAAACTTGAAGAAACTTCCGAGGATCACCTTGTAGATCCGGATACTGTCTTTGATCGGGTGGAAATGCGTTCCCTCATTCTCGTTCTCGTAGATTGTCTCAATCGGCACCGGGATAATCGGGATCCGTGCTCGCGTGCAGGCGATCAGCACCTTCATCTCGTATTCAAATCGCGCGCCTTCCACGTCGATCATGAACTGCAGGTCTTCCTTCCGGAAGGCGCGCAGCCCTGTCTGCGTGTCCGGCAGATACTGTCCGTAAAGCAGTTTGAATACGACGGAGGTCATCTTGTTGCCGAAACGGCTCTTGGGCGGAATATTCTCGCTGTTGAAATCCCGGCTGCCCAGATACAGGGCCCTTTCCCCGCCTTCCAGTTTCTCGGCCAGCTTCAGGCAGTCCTCAACCGTATGCTGCCCGTCCGCGTCCGCGGTGATGACGCCGCTGATCTTGTCCGTCAGATTCTCCAGGATCCACCGGTACCCGGTCTTCAGGGCGATTCCTTTACCCTTGTTGACCTCATGGTGGAGAACCGTTGTATCTTCAACTTCCTCAATTTCCCGAAAAATCGGCTGGTAGCTCTCTGTGGATCCGTCGTCCACGACCACGATCCGGGCAAAGCCGCCTTCCTTCAGTCTGCGGATATAGGCCGGGAGCCGTCCGTCCGGCTCCAGCGAAGGGATCAGGATGACTGCATCCTGAGCCGCGTGCTTCTCCATTCCGTCCCCATCCTCTCCGAATACTCACTATCTGAACGATTATATCCGATTTTCATCAAAAACACAATATATATGGTGCAATTCCCTCATTGACATACAATAGGTATAAAGATATACTGTCTTTATGACCCGAAGGGGCATGGGGACCACCGGATAGTTCCCGCAAATCAGCTAAACCGAACCCCTTACTCACATTGTGGCCGAAGGGGCGTGGGGACGATCGGAAAGCCCCCACAAGGGAGGTTAATCTCATGGGCATCATCGCTTCCAGGAATCTTGAAGACCAGCGCCGTGAATCCAACGGCATCACCTATTTCGACCGTGGAACCCTGACCGGGAAAAACGGCCGTAAATACGACCGTTTTGCGATCCAGACCCACTTCGTGGAAGTCGGGGAGGATCAGGCAGAACTGGTCCGCAAATATGTGCTTCCCCTGGCTCAGCCGGGAGACGTTCTTTCCTTCGGTGCCAAGGTCATGGCCATGTGCACCCGCAACGTGAAGACCAAGGATGAAGTTCATCCCGGTTTCTGGGCGAAGAAGCTGGCCCCCTTTGCTGGCATCAACGAGACCGGCGTCGGCATGCATGAACCCTATAAGCTTCAGCTGGTGATCGATATCTGCGGTCTCCCCCGCGTCCTGTTTGCCGCCTTCGTCAGTGCAATCACCCGGCCCTTCGGCGTCCACGGTCTGTTTTATAAAATCTGCGGCAAGGGCGTTGCCGGGATTGACGGGTTCTACTTCCGTTCCAGTTTTGACCGGTATAAAGAGCTTGCCCTGATTAACCCGCCGAACCCGGTGGAGCTTTGCAATCAACTGGAAAAAGATACCGGTATCCCGGTCGTCCTCATGGACGCCAACGATATCGACCAGAACCAGCTCGGCAAGTGTGATGACTTCCCCCTTACGGATGACGAGATTCAGGATGCCATGGCGGACAATCCCTCCGGCCAAGGGGATGAGTTGACTCCCCTGATCCTGATCCGTCCCCTTTCCTGATCCCATGAGGCATATTCCGTCTTCCGATACGGCGCACGCCGGCGTCCTCACCTTCGAGGAAGCGCTCCGGCCCACGGCTGTGAACTTTGACCGCAGCCGCTGGCTCTATATTCCGGATCACTACAGTGAATACCGCTACATTCTCGGCACCCGGGGCGATCACCCGCTGATCTGTATTGGGATCAATCCCTCCACGGCGATTCCTGACCGTCTGGACAATACGCTGAAATCTGCCGAGCGGATCGCCCTGTATAACGGCTATGATTCCTTTGTCATGTTCAATGTCTATGCCCAGCGCGCTACCGATCCGGACGATATGGAAAAAGAGCTGAACCCTGATCTCCATCGTGAGAACCTCAAAGCCTTCTCCTGGCTGCTTTCTCAGCTGAAAACCGCCCCGGATCTCTGGGCTGCCTGGGGAACGATCATTGAAAAAAGGCCGTATCTCCCCGGCTGCGTCCTCGACATGGCCGACACAGGTAAAAAGTTCGGAGCCCGCTGGTTCACCGCCGGTCCCCGCAGCCAAAAAGGGCATCCCCACCATCCACTGTATCTCAAAAAAGACTCTCCCCTCGATCCCTTCACGGATCTTGAATCGTACCTTGGAGGATTATCCAATGCATAATACTTTTGATGAAACCTTTACCTTAAGAACCAGAGACTGCGACCTGATGGGCAAATGGCGCCCCAGCGCCATCCTCGAATCGATGCAGGAAGCCGCCGGCATGCACAGCATGCTCCTCGGCTGCGGCCGTGACGAGCTGATCAAAAACAACATCGTCTGGGTTCTCTCTCGATGTGAGCTCCATATGAACCGCTACCCGTCCGTCGGAGAAACAGTCACCGTCCATACCTTCCCGACCCCGACGCGCATCTGCTTCTTTCCCCGCTATTTCATCTTTACCGATGAACACGGGGAAATGATCGGCAAGGCAGGCTCCCTCTGGCTTCTCCTGGATATCAACACCCGCCGCATGCTCCCGCCGGGTGATGTCGGCAAGCTGATCCCGGACAATAAGGATCTCTCGGTCCCCATGAATCTTCCTGCCACCGTCGGCAACCTGCAGGGTGAAGAATTTGTCACCGAGTATCATCCGGTCTATACCGATCTGGATGTAAACGGCCATGTCAACAACACCCGCTATGCGGATATGCTCTGCAACGCCCTGGGCATCGGGATGATGACCGAGTATGAACCGGAGCGGATCATCCTGAACTATAACCACGAAATCCTGCCGGATCATAAGGTCACCCTGCGCCGCATTCTCCGCGGCACTGAGTACCGCCTCAGCGGTAAACTGGATGATGACGTTTCCGCCTTTGAAATCGGCGGCACGCTCAGAAAACGTCTGTAATGACTCCCTCGTCAGGAGGAGGATGTTCTTGAAAAAAGCAGGTGCTCTTTTCCTGTCGTTGCTTCTGGCGCTGGTCTGTGTTTCGGCCTTTGCTGCCGGATCAGGCACAAAGCTGAATGACTTCACCGTCAGAACAATCGACGGGAAAAGTTTCACCCTTTCCGAAGCCCTGAAGGATCATGACCTGGTTCTCATCAATCTCTGGGCCACATGGTGCCCGCCCTGCAAGGCTGAGTTTCCCTATTTGCAGGAGGCCTGGGCAAAGAATCAGGACCGCGTAGCCGTCATCGCCTTGTCAATCGAACCCACTGACTCAAATTCCACACTCCAAAGCTACGCCAGGTCCATGGGTCTTACTTTCCCCATTGCCGGCGTCGGCAATACCGGCCTGGATTCCTTTGCATCTTCGGGCGTTCCCACCACAGTTGTCGTCAACAGTGAAGGTAATGTCGTCTCCGTGGAAATCGGTGCCAAATTCTCTGTGCAGGAATTCCAGAATCTTTTTGATCAGTATCTGCCCGGGAACGTCTCACATCATCCCTTTGATTTTCAACATGCCTTTATCCGCAGAGGAAACAGGCCCCGATCCGGATTTAATCCGTAAACTCATAACCCCCGAAATAAAAAACAGCACTTGTCCGAAGGAGCGCGAGGGTGATCGGAAAGCCCTCGCATGATAAAAACCTTGTGAATTGCTTCACAAGGCCTTTTTCATGTATGCCCGGCAGGATTCGAACCTGTGACCTTCAGAGTCGGAGTCTGACACTCTATCCAGCTGAGCTACGGGCACTCAACGCCGGATATTGTATCGCTTCTGCTTCAGAATGTCAAGGTTGACTTTACAGCATATGTGACAGGAAAATCTCCAGTCCGATGGCAATCAGGATAATACCGCCGAAAATCGTAGCTTTGTCGGAAAGCTTGTCCCCGGCCTTCCTGCCGATGAAGATCCCCGCCATGCACACACCGAATGTCACCACGCCGATGATAACCGCCTCGGCAATCGCCTCTGGCACCTTCAATTCCGCCATTGTGAACCCGACCGACAGAGCGTCAATGGAAGTGGCAATCCCCTGCATCACCAGGTTGCCGGCCCCGGCTTCCTTTTCCGCTTCCTCTTCCTTCTTTTTCCGGATCCCTTCGATCAGCATCTTCCCGCCGATAAATACGAGCAGGATCAGGGCAATCCACGGAATAAACTTCTGAAACTCCTGAAAGGTGTCCGCGATCGTCTTCACGCAGATCCACCCGATCATCGGCATCGCGAACTGAAATCCCGCGAAGGTTCCCGCGATCTTCAGCATCCTGCTCTTGGGCATGTGAGGCTCTTTCATCCCGCTTACCAGGGAAACACAGAACGCGTCCATTGCCAGTCCCAGACCCAGCAGTATGCTGTTGAAAACCAGCAAGATCACGGATTGCAAAGCGCTTCACCTCTTGGTGTAAAAGCCTCCCCTCTCTTGCGGAGGGGAGGTTGATTGATACTATATCACGTTTTGTGCTCTCAGTACAGGACTTTTTCCGCGTCCTCTGCGCTGGCGAAGGGTCCCGGAATGGTCTCCGCCCCGCGGTGTCCGCCGAAGTAGTCCTCGTTGAAGATGATGTCCGTTCCGTCCGGATTCTCGAAGCGCTGTTCCGGCTCGAAGGCCTTGCCCAACGTCTCGCTGCAGTGGATTCCGGTCTTGAAGTCCTTCAGATGGCTGTACACATTGGTCTTCAGGTACCAGTGTCCGTCCTTTTCCGCCAGTTCTGCCTTGATCTTCGACCGCTTGTCGCTCAGCTTGTGCTGCTCATGCCTGCACACCGTCGCCCCGCCGAAGTAGGCGTTTCCGTCCACCCAGACCGGCAGGTGTCCGAAGTGCGCCTCTGCCAGGCCGCCCATGTCCGGTTTATCTCCCGGCAGGAAGGGCTTCAGCCACTCGTCGTATGTCGGGAAAATATCGAACGGTGCCGTCCCGACCGCCTGATAGTCCGCGTCCGTGGGCTTCTTTTCCTTGTCGGTTACCGGATGCGCCTGAATGAAGATATTGTTGTAAATCCGGTCGTCCCCGTGCAGGATCGTCATGAAGCCGGCGACTTCCGTCCGGTGGCGGATATGGTAGGGTGTATACCGGGGCTCCCGCTGTCCGTTAACCACGCTGTCCACGCCGCTGTTGATCAGGCTGAAAGCCCCGAGCATCAGATTATGTACGCATGCGATTCCCTCGCTCGGGATCGTCACGGAAACCGGGGACATCAGGATATTGTTGTCGATCAGCGTCGGCCCGTGTCCGACTTCGATGAACACGTCCGTGGAGAACATAGCGCCGCGGGCCTGCTCCAGTCCGGCCGGCCGCCAGTTGTCGTGCATCAGATTCTGGCTGATCCGCGCTCCCTGCGCTTCCCAGTCCAGCCATACGCCCATGATACAGTTGTGGATATGGTTCCTCCGGATCGTCACGTCGATCGCGGCGTGCAGCTTGATACCCGCGGTTTCCGCGCCGCCCAGCTGCTGGCTGTTGCAAATGTGGTGGATATGGCAGTCTTCGATGATGGAGAACACACCGCCCATCCGGCCGACGATACCGGTCTGCTCGCAGTGATGAACGTTGCACCGGCGGATGATGTGGCTGCCGACCTTTTCCTTCAGCCAGCCGTGATACTGTCCGCGACATACCGCGTCCCGTTCCATCTGGGTTGGACTCTTGACCCGCTTCCGGAAGAAGTACATGTCGTTCTCCGGATCCAGGTACTTGCCCAGCGAGATGCCGCAGCAGCGGCTGTTGCTGACTTCACAGTCCTCGATGATCCAGCCCTTCGACCAGTGCGGGCCGATCATGCCGTCCTGATAGGCTGCCGGCGGCGCCCAGGTCGTGGCGGCCTTGGTGATGTTGAATCCGCTCACCGTGATGTAACCCACCCCGGTCTTGTCCGGCATGAAGCAGTTCCGGCGCACGCTGAACTCCACCTTTTCCTTGTTCGGATCCTTTCCATGGAAGTTTGCGTACAGCACGGTCTCGTCCCCGTCCTGCTCCGTGTACCACAGATATTTTGCTTCTTCCTGGTTCCATGCGTGCGGATCCGGTTTCCCGGCCTGGCATTCCTTCAGCGAGGAGCACTCGTACATCATCAGGTCATTGAGAAACACCGCGCCGGTATGCCGCACCACCGGGGAGAAGTACCAGTCGCCGCACACAACCTCGATATAGGGATTATAAGCCCCGAAGATTCCGTTGTTCACCCGGGCCGTCCATACGTTTCCCTTCACCTTCGTCCATCCGGTCAGCAGCTCCGCGCCGGTAATGATAGCGCCGAGCGGCTCCGTCGAGCGGTATTCGATCCGCTGATCCTCCGTGCCCGCGTAAACAGGGTTCACATACTCCCGGTAGATCCCGGGCGCAACCAGCACCTGATCGCCGGGCTTCGCAATCTTCGCCGCGTCGTTGATATGTCGGAAAGGAGTCTCTTTTTTGCCGTTTCCCTCTCTGGGGGCCTGTGCGTTCACGTAGTAGATCATGGTCCTTCCTCCTTGTATAATATATCCAATTTTTTCCAGTTAACATCTCCTCGGCACAAGCCGAAGGGGTCTCCCCTAATAAATCCTGTAATTACCGGTCAGCATCAGCAGGCAGAAAAAATACAGACAATTATCATAATACCTTCTGTTCCCTTTCCTCATCGGCAGCTCTGCAAACTCCTTCAGGAACCTGATCCGCTCCGGTCCCGTAGCGGCGATCGAAGCCGCCCCCAGCACCGCCCGGATCGCCGTCGGGTGCATCGCGGGCTCGTTCTGCGGCGTCCCGTCCAGCTCGTACGCCTTCAGATCGTCCGGATCCTGTGTTGCGAAGAACTGCTGAATCTTGGTTGCCACCGCGTCCAGTTCCGGCGTTGCCCCGAACCACAGATGATCCAGCGCAATGTTCTCCGCCACCCGGTAAGCGTCGGAATAGTATACCCACGTTTTCCCGAACAGCAGTACCGTCTTCCCGTCGTAGTCGGCGTATTCCGGACTCAGCCCTGTCTCCGGATGGGCGGATTTCACGATATACTTCCGGCTTGCTTCCGCGGCTCTCTTCCAGAAAGGCCTGTCTTCCTCGTCCGCCCGCAGGGCAAACAACTCATAGAAATGCGGCAGGTGATAGCTCGGATCGGAAATCTTCATCCCCGGCACGAAACGGATATAGGCGTTCTCAGGCTCCCACATGGGTTCCCCGCCCTTGACCATCTCGTGCTGGTGCACCGCGTGCCGCAGAATCTCCCGCGCCCTCGCGGAATAGTTGAAGCTTCCCTCGCCGTCTCCCCACCGGGCGGATGCCATGAACAGCGCCATCGCAAAATATTCCTCTCCGTCCGGCGCCGGTCCTTCCGCATTGTGTTTCCCGTCCAGCTGAACGGACCAGGCGAAGTATCCTTCATTCAACCCGTCCTTCATCAGCATGTACCGCTCCGAGAACATCCAAAGCTTGTCAAAGATGTCTTTCCGATCCATCTGTACGCACATCATCATCCCGTAGCTCATGCCTTCGGTCCGGGCGTCGATGTTGCCGGTATCCACCATGCACCAGGCATCCTCGTCCGTCCGGTGACAGAACCCTTCCGCCGGATCGAAAAAAATCGTCTCAAAGGCTTTGTTTACTTTCGCCAATGCTTCTTCGTCACTGATGCCGGCTTCCGCCAGATAGTTCGGATATATGCCGGTCTGAAAGGCTCCCTGCTTCATGGCGACCTCCCGGTTGTACGTACTTTTCAACGTTATAATAACCGGAAGAGATCCGCCTGTCAAGCTTGAAATTCAATGGAATCACCGTTAAAATGGAAACTGTTCAGAACACAGGAAGGATGTGTCCTCCCCATGCGTATTTTGCTCATCCGCCACGCGGAACCGGATTATTCGATCGACTCTCTCACCCCCAAGGGTTGGACCGAGGCGGAGTTGCTCAGCCAAAGGCTGGTGAAGGTTCCGGTCCGCGATTTCTTTGTTTCTCCCCTCGGTCGGGCGAAGGATACGGCATCCCTGACCTTGAAGAAACTGAACCGCTCGGCGGAAACTCTGCCCTGGCTTCATGAATTCCGCGGCACCGTTCCGGATCCGGAAACCGGGGCATCCCGCTGGATTGCCTGGGACCTGAAACCCCGGATCTGGTCGGACTATCCCGGCATCATGGATTACCGCACCTGGATTGACGCCCCGGTTTTTGACCATACCAACGTCCGGGAAATCTGGAAGGAAACCACCGACGGAGTCGATGAACTGCTCGGCCGCTACGGCTTCCGTAAGGACAGCCCCGTCTGGCTATGCGATCATAACGAAGATTTCACCCTTGCCCTCTTCTGTCACTTCGGAATTTCCATGGCCGTCCTCGGTTATTTGACGGATATCTCCCCCATGATCCTCTGGCACCGCGTCCTCTGCATGCCTTCCTCTGTCTCCGAAGTTGTTACGGAGGAACGGATCAAAGGCGAGATTGCCTTCCGGATCACCAAGCTCGGCGACCTGACCCATCTGGAGGCTTCCGGAGAAAACAGAAGCACCGCCGGCCTTTTCCCGGAATGTTTCACAGGCATTGATTCCACCGATCCCGCCGAAAACAGGACGCCTCTCACGCCTGCCTGATCTCAGATCACTTCACATTTCCACCCGAATACCCTGGCGATCTGGATGATGTTCGTCTTCTGTTTTCCGATAATAATCATCTGATGGTGGCTGGGTAATTCCTCCATCACCTTTTCCCCATCGTGGTAGTACAGCAGGGAGGCGTTACGCGCATCCGTTCCCGGAAACTGCAGATATTTCTCAAGTTTTCCCGGAATCATGGTGATCCGGTCAAAAGACGGATTGATCTTGGCCAGCACCATATCTCCCGCCGGCAATTCACAGTTCACCATCACCGCCTGCTCATTGACAATCTCAAGCACCTTCGGAACAATCTTCCACTTTTCGCTGCAGAACGGTCTCGGCGCAAATCCCGCGTAGCCGCAGTGAACACCCAGGGCATGATTCTCCGGTTCGTACGTCTCCGGGAAGTCCGTCATGCGCTCATGGTGGATCGCGGCCTTGCCGACCAGGAACGGGTAAATGTTTGTCATCATGATCGGCGCCTTCAGGGAGTGATACAGTACGAATGTTGACAGCAGCGTCAGCGTATCTCCCTCGCAGCACCAGATGATGCCGTATTGCTCAAACAATCGGTTCCAGATCACGCACGGCGTGGTTCTGCAGTACATGGATTCATTCAGGCAGTTGGCGCCGATACCGTCCACGCCGCTCAACTCGTCGATCACCTCCCGGATAGCGATGTACAACTGCCCGAGCAAGGTCTGCTGTTCATCGCTGATCCCCTCATACGGCAGTTCCCACCTGCGGAATTCCGCGAGAGCTTCCGCACGGTCAATCTCCTCTGCCCGTTTGTTAACCGCCTTCCAGCTCCTGTAAATCAGTTTCGCTCCGAACGCGTCTTCAATCTGCCGGGTGCATTCCTCTTCCCACCAGTAGAAGCGCTTGAAGATATATGCCTGCATTCCCTCGCCCGGATCGTCCTGGAACATGAGGAACTTTGCGCCCTTCAGGTAAGTCTTTGTCGCCATCGCACGCAGAATCACCTTTCCCAGCTCGACGCTGTAGGGAGAAAACACCGTCAGGCCGCCGCTGCGCAGATAACTGATCAGTTCCCAGTCCCACATGTCCACCGTTCCGAACTGCGATGTAATCACCAGTACAGGCCTGTCGTATGCCTTCAGATGATCCCTGTAGTGGTATCCCGCCCCGATCATCTGGGGAAACAGGATCGCGTCGCACGGCGGTACGGTTTCGCCCACCATGACCGTCCCGAGGAATTCCGCCTCGTTTCCGTAGATTTCCTTCAGCCGTTCCAACTGCTCCTGGTATTCTCCCTTTTCCCGCTCGTTTGCTTCCTGAAAAATCATCGGCACCAGCTTTGCTTTCATCTTCCTTATCCTCCTTGTTGTTCAGTGCAAGCGCTCACTGCACAGCGATGACAGCCTTTCTTCAAACCGGTTGTATTGTTCTTTCAGTCTCCTGTATCTCTCGTGTCGCTCCGGATCCGGTTCATACCGTTTCCCGGGGCGGACATGTTTCTCTGCGGATTCTGACAGTTCATCCGTCAGTCCGATCCCCTTTGCCGCCAGAATACACGCGCCCCACAGGGCCGCTTCGTCGTGTCCGGTCGTTTCAAGCGTTTTCCCCGTCACGTCTGCGTAGATCTGCAGGCTGTTCGGCGAATGAATCCCGCCCCCGATCACCCGGATGCTTTCCTCCTCCCGGTATTCGGGATAGATCTCATGAATCCGGTCGATTGCCGTGGAAAGGGAAAACGCGAAACTTTCGACAAGCGCCCTGTAGAAGTGTTCCGGTCCGTGGGACCAGCTGTGCCCGAGAAAAACACCTCTCAGGTCGCCGTCAAAAGGCATCACCGTCCCGCCGAGCATACCCACGGCAAGCAGCCCGTCGCTTCCCGGCCCGATGCCGGCGACTGCCTTGTCTATCCGGTGATAAGCCTGCTGCAGCGTTTCGCTTTCCTTCCGGACAAACCGGTTCACAAACCATTCCTGTGTGATTCCTGATCCCGGCATATAGTAGTGGGCGTAGAGTTTTCCCGCCTCTGCGCCGTTCAGCAGATCATACCGCTGCTTCTCTCGGTCCGGCCTGAAATCGTTCACCATACAGCTGACCGCCCCGAAGGACGCCGCCTCAAACAGCAGTGCGCCTTCCCGCAGGCACGCAGCTCCGACGCAACCGGCAATCTTGTCTCCCGCACCGGCGATCAGCGGAATCCCGCTTTTCAGCCCGGTCGCTTTCGCCGCCTCCGGCGACAGCCTGGCCGCTGTTTCGCTTGACGCTGTGATCTGCGGCAGGCATGCTGTGTCAATCCCCAATTCACCGCAAATTTTTTCAGACCATCTCCGGTTCCGGACATCAGCCATACCAGTCCATGTCAGCAGCGATCCGTCGATCACCGCATCTTCCAGCGGCATGTTTCCGAGCCGGCCGATGATATATCCGTTCAGCATCAGATATTTCCGGATCCGTTTTGCCTGTTCCGGAAACGCGTGGGCAAACCAGGCGTACTTGGCTGAGAACAGCGGACTTCCGGTGCCGGATATGCAGATAAAGTCATCACGGTGCTCTTTCATCTGCTTTTCGGCAAACGCAGTGTAGCGCGTGTCCAGCGAGCAGGACCATCCGGTAATATCTTCCCAGTCCTTTCCCACACCCATAAACCCGGCCATCTGTCCGGTGAAAGCGATGGCTGCGATCCCGTCCGCATTTCCGGTTTCCTCCACCGCCTTCCGGATGCAGCGCACCACCGATGCGCAGATGTCTTCCCCGTGCTGGATAAACTGATCCGGTGCCGGTTTCTCACTGCGCACAGGTTCCCGCGCTAGGGCGAGGCGGACGCCGTCCGTGTTGAATATGCCCGCTTTGATCTGGCTTGTGCCGAGATCCACTGCCATGATCATCGTTCTGTCCATCTTCATTCCTCGAATGTAAATACGTGTTTAAGTCCCCTGGCAGCCGCGGCGGCCTCAAAGGCCTCCTTGTACTGTTCTGGCGGATACGTGTCGGACATGATCAGGTTCAGCGGAATCTGTTTGCTGCTTACCAGTTTCCGGCACAGCCGGTATTCGGAGATGCTCTGTCTTGTGCACCCCTGGATGTGCAGCTGTTTATAGTGAATCAGGTTGGTGTTGAGCGGAACCGTTTCCCGTCCGGCCGGCAGCCCACCGAAGAAAAGCACCCGACCGTTGATGTTCATGTATTCCAGGGATTCTGCCTGCGCTTCCGGGGACGGTGCGGCAATGATGCACAGATCCACTCCCCGTATTCCTTTTTCGGCCAGCGCGGCTTTCACATCGTCCTGGACGGGGATAACCTCCGGAAACAAGTTGCACGCTTTCTCGGTCCGTTTCCGGGACAGATCCCTGACAAAGATTCTCCCTGCCCCCAGCAGTTTTGCAACCATAATATGCATCAGGCCGATAGGTCCGAGCCCGATGATCAGTACATCGTCGCCGGGATGTACGCCGGTCAGTATCTGTCCGTTGTATACGCAGCTCAACGGTTCCAGCAGCGCCGCTTCACAGTAGGAAATCCCTTCATCCAGGATCACGACATTTCCCTGCCGGATAGCCGTCTCCGGGATCCTGACGTATTCCGCAAACCCGCCGTTCATCGTTACGCCGAAAGCCTCGTAGTTCGCGCACAGATGCGTGTTTCCGCTCACGCAAAGGTCGCATGTGCCGCATCCGACGTTCGGCGCCACGGCAACACGCTGTCCAACGCTGTATCCCCTGACATTGCCGCCGGTCTTCGCAATATATCCGGCAAACTCATGTCCCAAAGTCAGCGGGTTCGTCTCGCTGATGTTTCGGTATCCGTTCCGGAACATTCGCACATCCGTTCCGCAGATGGAGGCTGCGCGGATGCGGACCAGCATTTCCCCATCGCTGATCTCAGGCACGGGTATATCCTGCAGCTCAATCCGCTCTTTCCCCAGCAGTCTGATCGCTTTCATGCCCTTCTCTCCTTATCCATGTATGATAATCGGCCTTTTTTCCAATATTGACCTCATGCCCTCTTGAACCAGCAATAAAGCCATCCTGCCGTCCCATCCTGTCACTTCGGGCTCTGTATCGTCAATGATTGCGCGAATAAACGCCCTGTCCTCTTCCAGATAAGCCTCCCGGAACAGCGTTCTCCAGGAATCGATCGAATCCGTCCTGATCCCGCCTTCCGTGCTAATCGTCTGTACATTGTTTGCATCCTGGCTTCCGACCTTGATAATCCCTTTCGTCCCCAGAATCTCCGTCCGGGAATCATACCCGTACCCGACATATTGTGCGCCCGTAATGTTCCCGACAATCCCGTTCTCAAATTCCAGCAGCACCGAGCATGTGTCGTAGTATTCCGGATATTTTCCTGCTGCCTCCGGACTCCGGAAGTTGTGCCCGACCGCGTGAATCATCTTCACCTCGCTGCCGGCGCACCACCGCAGCGTGTCAAAATCATGGCTGTTCACTTCCCCGATCGGTCCGTAGTTCCGCCGCACGTCGAACATCCAGGGTTTCGGCTGGCTCGGTCCGTATGTATTGGATTTCAGCAGCGTAGCCTCTCCGATCACCCCGCTGTCCAGCATTTCCTTTCCCCGCCGGAAGTTCCGGTCAAATCGGCGCATAAACCCTATCTGCAGCTTCACCCCGTTCCTGTGGCATGCTTCGATCATCTCATCACATTCCGCTACCGTGGAGGCCATAGGTTTTTCACAGAACACATGTTTATGCGCCTGTGCTGCCGCTGTCACGATCTCCCGGTGAAACTGGGTAGGTGTCACCACAACCACCGCGTCAATCTCCGGATCGGACATCACCTCGCGGTAATCCGTGTAGGTTCGGGATACGTTCAGTTCCTGCTGTGCCGCATTCAGGTTCTCTTCCGCAGGATCGCAGACCGCGGCCAGTTCGGCTTCCCGGATGTTTCCCATATAGCTGCGCGCATGGATCATCCCGGCCCTGCCGCAGCCGATCAGACATACTTTGATCTTTTTCATTTTTTTCCCGCTCCTTACCGGATGCCTTCCCTTTTCATTTCCTCGATGATTTTCAGCCCGCTGGAGGTTCCGAGCCTGGTGGCTCCCGCCTCGATCATCTCCTTGGCCACAGCCCAGGTACGGATCCCTCCGGCCGCTTTGACCTGTACTTCCGGGCCCGCGTATTTTTTCATCAGGCGCACATGTTCCGCCATGGCACCGGCAGTTCCGAAGCCGGTGCTCGTCTTCACGAAGTCCGGCTTCACCTTTGCGGCAATCTTCGCAACTTCGATGATCTCTTTCTCTGTCAGATAGCACGTTTCGAAGATAACCTTGCAGCAGATCACAGCCTGTCGCGCCGCCGCCGTCATCTGCCGCATCTCTTCCTCGATATAGGCATAGTCATGCTCTTTGACCTTGCCGACATTCAGCACGTAGTCAAACTCCTGGCATCCATCTTTAATCGCGTTCTCCGCTTCGGCCACTTTCGTTTCAATGGTCATCTGGCCCAGCGGAAAACTGATCGCCGCACCGGTCAGCACCCCGGAACCTTCCAGCAGTTTTCGGCACAGTGCCACCGGATAGCTGTTGATCGCTACGGACTTGAACCCGTACTGCTTCGCCTCCGCACAGAGCCGTGCAAAGTCATTGCCCATCGCAAAAGGCTTCAGGTTCGTATGGTCGATCATGCCCGCAACCTGTTTGATCGTAATCTCCATTTTTGTCCGTCCTTTCCCAGTCAGTATCCTGTTATTGATCGTTTGTTTTCCGGTTCGAAATCTGCCGTTATTGTAGGCTTTAGAGCAGACTCGAAGTCAATGCTTGCTCATAAAAAAAGACTGATCTGCTCCGATCAGTCTTTTTTTGAAGCACGGTTTTCCTTTACGGCAGAAATTTGCCGGAGGCGAGATAGAGCGCATACCATTCCTGATGAGTCAGGTTGACCTTTGCCGCAGAGCAGATATTCTTCAGGTGTTCCGGATTCATCGTTCCGGCTATCGCCTGCATACGAGCCGGGTGACGCAGAATCCAGGCAATGGCGATAGCCGTCCTGGATACGCCGTATTTCTCTCCAAGCTCGCCCAGAACCCTGTTCAGTTCCGGGAAGTCCGGATGATCCACAAAGCAACCCTTAAACATGCCGAACTGGAGCGGAGACCAAGCCTGGATGGTAATATCATGCAGGCGGCAGTAATCAAGAATGCCGTTGTCACGATTGATGGAGCGTTCGGTGGTCAGGTTGTTCAGGTAAAGCCCGTTGTCGATCAACTGAGTCTGATCCAGAGAAAACTGCAGCTGGTTGAACACCAGCGGTACTTCAACGTATTTCCTCAGCAGTTCCAGTTGTCCCGGGGTCACATTGCTGACGCCGAAATGGCGGACCTTGCCGCTCTTTTTCAGTTGCGAAAACGCTTCTGCCACTTCCTCGGGATCAAAAAGAAGGTCCGGCCGGTGGAGCAGTAGCACGTCCAGCCACTCGGTCTTCAGCCTTTTCAGGATGCCGTTCGTGCTGGTCAGAATATCTTCCTTGCTCCAGTCGAATTCCTTCCGGTCAAAATGGAGGCCGCACTTGCTCTGCAGGAAGATCTCTTCCCGCTTCAGGCCAGTCTGCGGAAAAGCGTCCCCGAAACGGGTTTCCGCTTCCCCGTCCCCGTAGCAGGTGGCGTGGTCAAAGAAATTGACGCCTTCCTCCGCCGCGGTGCGAATCATTTGGACTGCTGCTTCGACGGAGAGAGCCGGCATCCGCATACAGCCCATGACTACCGCGGAAACATTCTGGGGACCGTTGACAACATTGATCATTTTCATACAGCATTGCTCCTTTGATCATAATTAATTTATTCTATCAGTATCCGGTTTCTTTCAGAATCCTGTCCGTCACCCTGGCAACCAGCAGTGAGAACTCCTTGTTTACATGCGGCGCTTCCCCCGTCAGAATACACCGGCTCAGCTGTTCCACCTCAAGGGCGTAGTTGTTCGGTGCGGTTACCGTTTTCGTTTCCGTTTTTCCGTTCAGCTTCACGGTATACCGAGTTTCACCGCACTGGTTGAACTCCGTTGCCGATTCGATTTCCCCCTTCGTTCCGCTGATATACAGGCGGTCCGCCCGGCCGTCTTTCAGCACCATCCCGCAGTCCAGTTTGACGATGGGTCCGCCATTGTACTCCATCAGTGCCGCCGTGAACAGGTCGATCTTTTTGTCTGAAAACTGTGCAATGGCCCGGATCGTGTCCGGTTCCTTCCCCAGCAGCCAAAGGGTCAGGCTGGATGGATAACAGCCCAGGTCATACATGGCTCCGCCGAAGGTTTCGCGGCGCAGGCGGATATCCGTGTCCGGCCGTCTGTCAGTGATGAAGGAGGATTCCACATAGTGGATTTCCCCGATCGTTCCGCTGTCCACTTCTTCCTTGATTGCCTGTATATAGGGGCTGTGGAGATAGGCAAAGGCTTCCATCAGAAGCACGTGGTTTTCTTCCGCTGTCCGGAACATCTCCTTGACCTGTTCCTCCGTAACTGCCAGCGGCTTTTCACACAGCACATGCTTTCCCGCTTTTAGGGCCTTGATAGTCCATTCGCAGTGGAGATTATTCGGCAGTGGGATATAGACGGCTTCCACATCCGGATCATTAAGCAGCTCGTCATAACTTCCGTAGGCCTTTTGAAATCCGAATATTTTCTGATAATCCCTTGCCTTTTCGATCTTTCTGCCCGCAATCGCATAAAGCTCGCAATGTTCCGCCAGCTGCATTCCCGGTATGGTCTGTCCTTTCGCGATATCCGCGGTACCGATTACACCCCATCTGACTTTTTTCATAAAAAGATCCTCCCTTTTCGGTTTGTCTTCCGGCGGAACAAACAGTCACACCGGTTCTTTGTTTTCCTGCGTATTATCTTTTATCATTGTAGACGTTGAAGTGGACTCTAAGTCAACCGGTAACATCAGGCATCGATCGCCTTGCTGAACTGGGTTTCATACAGTTCCTGGTAGGTGCCTCCGGCGTGAACCAGTTCCTTGTGCGTTCCTCTTTCGACGATCTGTCCGTCTCGGACAACGAGAATCTCATCCGCCGCAAGGATGGTCGACAGCCTGTGGGCGATCAGGATGGAAGTCCGCTCCTCGATCAGGGGATTGATCGCCGCCTGGATGGCGGCCTCGGAGATGGAGTCCAGCGCCGAGGTCGCTTCGTCAAAGATCAGCAGAGCCGGATCCTTCAGCAGCGCCCGGGCGATGGAGATCCGCTGCTTCTCGCCTCCGGACAGTTTCAGGCCCCGGTTGCCGACCATGGTGTCCAGCCCGTCCGGCTGATTGGAGATAAAATCATAGATATTGGCCTTCCGGCAGGCTTCAATCATTTCTTCTTCCGTGGCCTCCGGCTTGGCGTAGAGCAGGTTCTGCCGGATCGTCCCGTTGAACAGATAGGTTTCCTGGGTCACCACGCCGACCTCGTCCCGTAGGGAGTGAAGCGTCAGGTCCCGGACGTCCGTACCGTCAAAGGTCACCCTTCCGCCCGTCGGATCCCACAGGCGGGGGATCAGGTTCACGATCGTGCTCTTACCGCTGCCGCTGGGGCCGACAATGGCCACGCAGTCCCCGCTGTGCAGGGTGAAGCAGATATCCTTCAGGATCATGCGTTGCCCGTCGTAGCTGAAGTTCACATGGTCAAAAACGATCTCGCCCTTCGCATTGGTCAGTTCTTTGGCCCCGGGCTTATCGTCAATTTCCGGCTTCATATCGTAATACTCAAAGATCCGGGTGAACATGGCCATCGACCGGATCCAGTCCACCTGAATGTTCAGCAGGCTGTTCACCGGGCCGTACATCCGTCCGAGCAGGGCGACCAGCACCGTGATATCGCCGACGCTCAGGGTGCTGTCGTATTTCATGATCAGGATGCCGCCGACAAGATACAGCAGCATCGGGCCTATGGTGGTCAACGTGCTCAGAAGCATAAAGAACCAGCGGCCGGCCATTCTCTCCCGGATGTTCAGTTTAAT
>Ga0265298_10003365_pt1 | contig 21198 bp, 18 predicted proteins | sample AusTroGonzalo_MG_3_FD_193486 | JGI IMG/M metagenome (GOLD analysis project Ga0265298, IMG submission 193486) | Bovine rumen microbial communities from tropical cattle in Woodstock, Queensland, Australia - Gonzalo_01 | ecosystem: Host-associated > Mammals > Digestive system > Stomach > Rumen ...
ACCAACTGGGAGGAACGAGACCTCGTCATCGACCTCACTCCTCTGAATGGTGGTGCCAAGTCGGGTCACATCTTCCGCGACGGTCCAAACGCCAACTGTGTAGCCAAAGACTATGTTTCGGAACAAGCCCAAGTGATGGGCAACCAAGTGAAGGTCCACCTCGCCAAGGGCGGCGGCATGGTGCTGGTTTGGTAAGACACAAAAAGAGATGTGCCAATCGACACATCTCTTTTTGTTTCAACATATTACAGCAATCAGGCCTCTGCTGTCGTGGCTTCCTCTGCACCGAACCAAATGTTGAGGGTCTCGTCGACTTTCTCATTGATTTCAGGCGTAATCTTGTCTTGCACCTTCTTGATGACATAGACCACGGCAAGGCCCTCGTCGAGCATACCGAGGATTTTGTGCGCTTTGAACGAAATCAGACTGAACGGCATGACAGTATAAAGGATGGCTCCCACGATAAGGGCTTTTTCCAAGGTAGTCGTCTCGCCCAAAGTCAGCACATAATACAGCTGCAGCAAGGGCTTGGTAGCCACGCGGCCTGCCTTTTTGGCATAATTGCCGATTTTTCCGAAAACATCGGACGACTTGGCTTTCCAGTCGACACCTTTCAGCTTGTCCAACTGCTTGTTGATGTCCTTGCCTCCGATGGCGTAAGCAAGGATAGTAATGCAGATGATAGTGATAATCATTGAGTTATGTTTTTTGTTGGTTAATAATTCACGTTGTCCAAAATGCAAAGATACAACAAAAATTGTTCCAATTCTCCCTTTGTCAAGACTTTACCCTTTCTGGGTTCTCAGCGATGAACTTGCTCCAATCGGGCTTGCGGTGCGCCTTGGCTTTCTCGGTGGTGTGCTTGGTGTAGTTCACGTCCTTACCCTTCGAGATAGCGTGACACACGGCGGCAGCCACAGCATCAGTGGCATCGAAAAACTTGGGGTCTTCGTCGGTTTTCAGGATGAAATGCACCATCTTGGCCACTTGCTCCTTCGAGGCGTTTCCGTTACCCGTGATGGTCTGCTTGATGGTCTTGGGCGAGTACTCAAAAATGGGAATGTCGCGGTAGAGCGCAGCAGCCATAGCCACCCCTTGGGCACGGCCCAACTTCAGCATCGACTGCACATTTTTCCCGAAAAATGGTGCCTCAATGGCCAATTCGTCGGGATGGTATTCGTTGATGATTTCCAAAACTCGCTCAAAAATCTTCTTCAGTTTGAGTGCCTGATTCGCCAATTTCTTCAAGTTGATGACACCCATCGTGAGGAGTTCCAACTGCTTGCCCTGTTCGCGGATGACGCCGTAGCCCATCACCATTGTGCCGGGGTCTATGCCTAATATGATTTTTTCTTGGGTCATTTCGTTCGTTTCTGCAAAAGTAGGGATTTTTTGTTTACCCAAACAACTCCGCTCCAACTCATCAACCAAAACTTTAGAAAACCGCCCAAATGTACCTATTAAACCATATATTTGGGCGAAATTCTATAGAAAAACGCCCAAATCTTGTGTTTTTATACCACATTTGGGCGATTTTCTTGCATCATTCGAAAAACTTTGTGTATTTTTGTCGGCAAAATAACACCCAAGCATGGATACTCTCATCGGACGGAAACGCGAAATGGAAGAACTGGAAAGATGCATGAATTCCGGACGCTCGGAATTTGTCGTCATCTATGGCAGACGACGGGTCGGAAAGACCTTTCTCGTGCGCAATTTCTTCCACGACAACTACACCTTTTATTACGTGGGCGCACACAAAGGCTCGCAGAAAAAACAATTGGAGAACTTTGCGAAGGCATTGGCCAAATATGGCACTTTTGCCAAGCAACCCCAACTGAACACTTGGAGCGAAGCCTTTGATGCCCTGTCTGTTTTGTTAGAGCAAAGCAGCCATCAAAGAAAGGTAATTTTCATCGATGAAATGCCTTGGATTGACAACAAAACCAGCGACTTTGTAGAGGCATTGGAGTATTTCTGGAACAGTTGGGTTGCCTTGCGCGACGACATTGTACTTGTTGCCTGCGGTAGTGCCACTTCATGGATGGTGGACAAACTCATCTCCAACCAAGGCGGACTGCACAACCGCATCACGCGGCAAATATATGTCGCACCGTTCACGCTCAACGAATGTAAACAATACCTTGATAACAAGGGATTTGGATGGGACTATTACCAAATCATCCAGTGTTACATGGTGCTGGGTGGCGTGCCTTACTACCTGAGCCTGCTCGAACCCAACTTGAGCCTGCCACAGAATATCGACGCCCTCTTTTTCGCCATCGGCGGAAGGCTCTGCGACGAGTTCGATGAACTCTACAACGCTCTCTTCCCAAAAGCCGACCGGTATGTGGCTGTCGTGAAGGCCTTGTCGGCAAAACGCGAAGGCTTGAATCGCTCCGAATTGGAAACAGCATCCAGACTTTCAGGCGGCAACCTGACCCGTGTGCTAAAAAACTTGGAACGCTGCGACTTTATCGTAAAATTTGCCCAATTCGGCTGCAAGAAGAAAAACACAATCTACAGAATATCTGATTTTTACACGTTATTCTATTTCCGGTTCATCGAGAACAACCACGACAAAGACCCCGAATTTTGGATGCACAATTTCATGACCAGAAGCGTGGAGACTTGGGAAGGCTTCACCTTTGAGATGGTCTGCCTCAAGCATCTCAATGCCATCAAGAAAGGATTGGGCATTTCGGGCATCGCCACCACGATTTCTTCATGGCGCGTTGGGCCAAAAAAAGACGAAAACGGGCAAGTGGAGCACAAAGGCGCACAAATCGACTTGATTATCTCCCGAATTGACAAAATGGTGCATTTGTGCGAGATGAAATTCGCCTCGAAACCTTACGTCATCACCAATGATTACAAGGAAAAACTCAATGAAAGGATGATGGTTTTCCGCAACGAGACCAAAACCCCGTTCAAACTGGTCCACACGATGATAACGCCATTCGGAGTGTCCAAGGGCAAGCAATACGGCCTATTGCACAGCGAAATCACCGCCAAGGAATTGTTTTCAGATTAGGAAACCGCCCAAATGTACCCATTAAACCATACATTTGGGCGAAATTCTATAGAAAATCACCCAAATCTTGTGTTTTTATACCACATTTGGGCGGTTTTTTTAATATAAATGTCTATTTTTCTCTGTTTCTGATTTCTCTGTCTGTATTTTGCTTTTTTTTGTAATTTTGCCTCCAAAATAAGCAAAATATGAAAATCACATCACAACCCAAGACTCAATACCAACACAAAGATTTGGCAGCCGGACGTTGGGCCGCAATGACTTTGGCGGAGCAGATGCTGAATATCGGTAGCGAGGTGTCGCGGGCCAATCGTTGGCAAAGCAAAGGTAACATGGAGCAATGCCACCGTGCCGCCGATCGTGCTTTGGAATTGCTTTCGCTCACCATTGATGCACAACGCGGCAAGCATGACCTTGGTGAATTTTGTCGCCTTTATGAAGTCCTCGCCGATTGCTATTATGGTGACAACATCTATCAAACCGACCCTGTAAAATTACAGCGGTATTTTGATGTGTTTTATAAGGCGTAATAAACCGACATTTTGCTGAAAATGATACACATGGACGGAATTAAAGACGAAATGATTGCCAACAATCTCACCCCTTTCAGGTTTACGCACCCTGGAGAGATTGTAAAAGACGAACTTGAGGACCGTGGCATTTCGCAGCGTGAGTTTGCTGAGCGTATTGGAATGTCTTATTCCGTACTCAACGAACTGCTTAATGCCCATCGTCCTCTCACCACCAACACCGCTTTGCTTTTTGAGGCTGCACTCGATTTGCCTGCCGATGTGTTGATGCGCATCCAAACCAAGTACAATCTCCAGATGGCCCGGAAGGACAAAGATGTTGTCCGTTGGATGGCAAAGATTCGGAATGCAGCGGCTGTACTGTAATAATCAATAACACTTTACTTTATGAAAAAGCTATTTTTTACTTTACTTTTCGTTTTTAACATTGCTTTTGTGGTCAAAGCGCAAGAAGATATGATTGTCCTTCGCGATGACTTGGACAGTTGCAACATCGTACGGCCTGACGTGATGCCCAAGGATTTCCAATTGGATTATGCATCACTTTTTTATTACACACGTTTTAGTCCATCTTTTGATTATCCTGAAGAAGCAAAAAAGAACCATATTCAAGGGAATGTACTCCTCACTTTTCGTATCACAAAAGATTGCAAATTAACCGATTATAAAATATGCAAAGGATTGGGTTATGGCTTGGATGAACAAGTTCTCAAATATGCCCAATTGATTTGCAATCCATCTGAGGCAGCAAAATATCAAGGAGAAAAGGTGGACATATTGTATATGATGAAAGTCTCTTGTACTTATGAACCAGCCTGGCCCATCACAATAGCACAGAATTTCAGTCTTGAAAAGTTGCTCGAAGAAAAGGCTGTATTAATAGGAGACCATCCAGACCAAATCGACTTTGAATGCAAGGTGCCTTATGTGCGTTTCAAAGTGAAGAGCCGAAAAGGCAAAATCGCCAAAGTGAAATTGGAAAAAAGTTCTGGATTTAAATCTCTTGATGATGAAGCGATCATGGCTCTTTGGAATTTGGAGTATTGGAAAGGCGGTTGCATGGAAAAGGATGCTGAATACATAGTCCCTATTCGGTTTGATGCAAATTTAGAAGAATAATAGTTCGCAAAAAGAAGGGTGCTTTGTTATTAGGCAAAATTTGCCTTGTACTGAAAACTATTTACCCAAACAACTCCGTCCCCAACTCATAAACCGACCCCACAGGCACAATCTCAATCTTAAACCGCGAGGTATCCAAACCTTTAGCATTGTACTTTGAGATAAAAATCTTCTCAAAACCCAATTTATCTGCTTCGGCGATGCGGGCCTCTATGCGGGTCACGGCGCGGATTTCACCGGAGAGACCTACCTCGGCGGCGAAGGCATAACGCGAGGGGATAGGAATGTCGGCATTTGAGGAAAGAACAGCGGCGATGACGGCCAAGTCAATGGCGGGGTCGTCCACGTGAAGGCCGCCTGCAATGTTGAGGAACACATCTTTGATGGAGAGGCGGAAACCAGCGCGTTTTTCAAGCACGGCCAACAGCATGTTCATCCTGCGGAGGTCGAAGCCCGTGGCAGAACGTTGCGGAGTGCCGTAGGCTGCGCTGCTCACCAAAGCCTGTGTCTCGATGAGCATGGGGCGTTGACCTTCCATGGTGGCGGCGATGGCGATGCCACTCACTTCCTCGTCGCGTTGCGAGAGAAGGATTTCGCTGGGATTGGTCACTTCGCGGAGGCCGGTAGCGTTCATCTCGAAGATACCCAACTCAGATGCCGACCCGAAGCGGTTCTTGATGGTGCGCAAAATGCGGAAACCATAGTGGCGGTCGCCCTCGAACTGCAAAACGGTGTCAACAATATGCTCCAAAATCTTCGGTCCAGCGATGCTGCCGTCCTTGGTGATGTGGCCAATGAGGAACACAGGCACTTGATATGCCTTGGCCATCTTGTTCATCTCGGCAGCGGTTTCGCGGATTTGAGAAATGCTGCCCGCCGTGGCATCAACATAAGGCGATTCAAGCGTTTGGATGGAATCGACCACTACGATGTCGGGCTGCACGTTCTTGAAATGCTTCAGGATTTCCTGCGTGTTGGTCTCAGTGAGGATGAGGCAGTCGGTGTTGTGGATGCCGATGCGCTCAGCCCGCATTTTTATTTGGGTCTGGCTTTCCTCGCCGGAGATGTAAAGCACTTTACGGCCAGCCAATTGCAAGGCCGTCTGCAAAAGCAAGGTCGATTTGCCAATGCCGGGTTCGCCGCCTACGAGAATAAGCGAGCCGAGCACCAAGCCGCCGCCCAAAACCCTATTAAGTTCCTCGTATGGCAAGATGATGCGCTGTTCCTTGGCGTTAGTGATTTCCTTGATGGGTACGGGGAAGCCCTTATCCATCTCAGTACCAATGTTTTTCCTCACCGATTGGACATCCTTTCCTGTAACGACGGTCTGTTCAGTGCAGGTGTTCCACGCACCGCAGGCGGGGCATTTCCCGAACCATTTCGGCGACTCGTTTCCGCATTCCTTGCAGAAAAAGACGGTTTTTTCTTTTGCTGGCATAAACGTATTTTTGACTTATTTTCAAAGCGGGCCTTTCGAAATGCTCAGGGACCCGAGGTCGATGAGTCTGTCGAAACGCCGATTTGTATGGTTTCCAAAGGGCAAAAATACGAAAATTTGTGGATAACTCCCGAAATTTTAATACCTTTGTCGCCAAATCGTTGCGTGGATGAAAAATCGTTTACTCACACTGCTCGTTTTATTGCTTACCTCTCCCCTGTTTGCGCAGCAGGGCGATGTGGTGCTGTGTGAGGGCTTCTTCAACCCGTGGCTTGAGGAAGGCTGGGACGCGAAAGGCGACGATTGGGTGGTATGGTACATCTCCAACACGACCTTCGCCGGCGCCAAACCGCGTGAGATGCAGATGTATCCCGACTTCAACTTCAACGGCACCACACGACTCGTTACGCCCATCGTGGAGTTGGAGAAATACGACTTCATCAACTTCCAATTCAACCACTGCCTCGAAGCTGCCCAAGGCGAAATCAACGCGCAAATCGGCATCGGCATCTCAGAGAACGGCGAGGATTGGGAAAGCATTTGGGAAGACACCATTATGGGCAGCATCGCGCAAAGCCAATACCTGCTCACTTTCGACATGGAGGAATGGACGAGCAAGTCGCCGCAGTTTTGCCTCTATTTCACGGGCAGCGGCGCCTACATCAACAGTTGGTACATCGACAATGTCATCATTTTTGCCTCGAAGAAGAACAAATACGGCGGCATCGACGACAGCGACGAAAACGGCTTCATTGCCGCACGGTCGCACATCCTGAGCCTGAAAGGTCCCTCGGCGGGCACAGTGACCCAGTTCTCCAAGATGAGAAAATCGCGCAGCCGCTATGCTCGAGTGGTCGAAGGCCGACAAAAGAAATGGTGGCAATTTTGGAAATAAACCATAGTTTATGAAAAAGAGCATTATATTTATTTTGCTGGTTTTCATATCATTGAAAGCCTTTACGCAAAATTTTACCGACAGCAATCTGCCCATCGTGGTCATCGAGACCGACGGCGGCGTCAACATCCCTGACGAACCCAAAGTGTTGGGCACCATGAAAATCATCTGGCACCAAGACGGCTCGCGCAACTATCTGACCGACATCGACAACCCTGAATTCCTCAACTACGACGGGCGTATCGGCATTGAACGTCGCGGCAGTACCTCTCAGGAGCTTTTCAACAAGAAACCGTATGCTTTCGAGACCCGTGAAGACGACAACGTCACCAACAACAATGTCAGTCTTTTGGGCCTGCCTGCCGAGAATGACTGGATTCTCAACTCGTTGGCTTTCGACCAAACGGGAATGCGCGACGTGCTTTCCTACGAACTCTCGAACCGCCTCGGACAATACGCCTCGCGCAGCGTGTATTGCGAGGTGATGATCAACGGCGACTACAAAGGGCTGTACGTCCTTATGGAGAAAATCAAGCCGGATAAGGAGCGTGTCAACATTGAGAAGATGGACCAAACCTGCAACAACTTCCCAGAGGTGACCGGAGGCTACATCACCAAGGCCGACAAGGCCAACGGCGACCCAATAGCATGGACAATGCAAAGCTACGGCAGCGGTTGGTGGGGCGGTGCTTCTGCAGACTTCATCCATCATTACCCCAACCCCTCCGACATCACCAGCGCGCAAAACAACTACATCCACAGTGTGTTCACCGATTTGGAACGCGAGGCGGGCCGCCATAACACCGTAATCTCTTCCGGCATTCCATCAATCATCGACATTCCCTCGTTCATCGACTTCATGATGATTGCCGAATTTGCCTCCAATGTGGATGTGTACACGTTCAGCACCTTTTTCCATAAGGACAGGATGGGCAAATTGCGTGCCGGTCCCGTATGGGACTACAACCTTGCTTACGGTTACGATGTTTTCGGCAACCGCAGCAAATACGATGTGTGGCAGTTCAACAACCAAGACAACAACGGCCCAAAATTCTTCAAGGATTTGTTTGACACCGACCTTTTCCGCTGCTATTTTGCCAAGCGTTGGTTTGAACTGACCGAACCCGGACAGCCCTTGAATTACGACTTCGTTTGCTCGCGCATCGATGAGATAGACGAGGAAATCTCCGAGGCCGTCGCCCGCGACAACCAACGTTGGAACCAAATGAACCAGCACGCGCAATATGTCAACAACATGAAGACTTGGATTCAGCAGCGCATCAACTGGCTGAACAACAACATCGGTTCCTACCAAGGCTGCGCCGAGGTCGACTTGCCGCCCTTGGTCATCTCCAAAATCCACTACCATCCCATGGACTGGTGGAGCATCGACGGTGACCGTTTGGAGTTCATCGAAATCACCAACAACGGCGATGCCGAAGTGGACTTGACGGGGGTGTATTTCCGCGAGTTGGGCCTCTCGTATGTGTTCCCCAGCAATGCCCACATCTCCGGCCACGACGCCATCGTGCTTTGCTCTGATTCCCTGATGTTTATGGAGTATTACAACACCACGCCGTTCGGGCAATACACGCGCAAACTCTCTAACAAGTCGGAAAACCTCGTCTTGGCCGACGCTTGGGGCAACATCATTGACCAAGTACATTACTCCGACAGCCTCCCTTGGCCCACGGAAGCCGACGGCGGCGGCCCTTATCTCCAACTGAAAGACCTTGATTCCGACAATAGTTTGCCCGAAAATTGGACTATTGGTGATGATTTGACCAAAATCAGTGAATTTGCTGAAAATCAAAACATTGCCATCTACCCCAATCCTACTTCGGGTAAGATTCACGTTGTTTTATCGGAAAACGCCATGCGCTGCCAAATTATTGATTTGATGGGAAATGTTTTGTTTGAAACCGCCGTCTCAAGCCCTCGTTTCGATCTTGATTTGAGTGGTTTGCCTTCGGGGATGTATTTGGTGAAGGTGCAGTTTGAGGATGGAAGGATGGCTTTTAGGAAAGTTGTTAAGCGATAGACGGCTGTTCGTCTCGTTCGGCCAGAATTGTTTCGTAGCTGCGAAACAAAATCCGACTCTATTGCCTGTTATCAACAGTTTTTAATGAAAAATGTTGTCTATAACCAACGTTTTTTTGTAAAAAGTGTTGTCTATAACCAACAGTTTTTGATGAAAAGTGTTGCCTATAACCAACAGTTTTTGGTAAAAAGTGTTGCCTGCAACCAACAGTTTTGATAAAAAGTGTTGCCTGCTGATTGCAAATCCATCGGAACTGAAAAGAACACTTTTGCTATCCCGTTTAACCCATGGATGATTATTTGAATCGTGATTACTATATCTGTTGTGATAAAGATAAAATGAAACTCCAACCACAAGGTCTTTCTCTATAGATTTGCACTACTAATTATCCTTTTACTCCTTAACTCTCAATAAAACTCCTTCATCATATCCTAGCTTATAGCCATCTCTATATCCTTCTTGGTACTTTTCCTCATAATTATCAATGTAACTCGATGAATCATCATAACCAGATTCAAAAGATTTTCTTTTTTCCCCATCTTGAAAACCTTGCTTGCGACCATAAACATAACCTTCTTGATATGCATTTTCAGGAGAAAAAGAGTCTTTAATAAAATTTTGCTCCCATAAATACTGATCATACGATGGATCTTCTATCTCATCTAATTCCTTCTCATCTCCATCTTTCCCTTTATTCCCACAAGGACAATAATGAAGTTTTTTCCACACAATTAAATCTTCATTTGAGCTATCGTCATTAAACAATCCTTGAATATCCTGAACTTTGTTCACATTCCAATCGTCAATATTTCCATGAAATGAAGAATCATAGAACATCCAACTCATATCTTCAACATTACCAACGTCCCACTTACTGATATCTCCATTAAACTGAGAACCATCGAACATACCTGACATATTCTTGACATTACCAACGTCCCACTTACTGATATCTCCATTAAACTGAGAACCATCGAACATACCTGACATATTCTTGACATTCCTAACGTTCCATTTACTGATATTTTTGTTGAACATGGATTTTGTGAACATCCCGCTCATATCTTCAACACTGCTAACATCCCAATTACTGATATCTCCGTTAAACTGAGAACCATCGAACATACCTGACATATTCTTAACATTGCTAACATCCCAACCGCTGATATCTCCATTAAATCTACATAATAATCTATCAGCAAACAAATCACTTAAATCAGTCACTCGACTCAAACACAAATCGTTCAAATTACAATTATTGCCGTTTCGAATCATACGCATAATAATTATCTCTTTAAGTTCTTCTTTTGTTTTTGGTTTTTTTGGATTTTTAATTATTGGGAATGGATCCCATTGATATAATTCGGATTGTCTTATTTTCTTATCTGACACACCTAATTCACCTAAGATTTTACAAATAATATAAAAATCCTTTCTCTGAATCCTTGGATCAATCACAAATTCGTCGATGAGACAATTAGGGGTAATATCATATGCTACACTTTTGCACCTAGTTTTTGAAATCACAATAATCCTGACTTCTTTCTCATGTTCAAAAGGGTTCCGCTTGATAAAAAACGAATTAGCAAGTGCTTTTTCTGGATTGTTTTTGAACAATTTTTGGATTGTTTTTCTTTTTTCTTCGAATTCATTTCGTTCCAAATATTTCACAGGGCCAATAAAGACCTTTTCGTAACTTTCGTTACTTGCCAAAATTTGTTCTAATAGTTCTCTTGGTGTTGTCTTTACTCGAATTGCCATATCATCATAATTATCTTCTTTTCCATCTAATTGTTTCTCAATCTTAGAATAGATTCTCCACATGGCATCTGATTCTTCTTCAATAGTCCAACACTGTCCCAAAGCTATAGGTAAGCTACGTCGTTTTTCGGTTGTGAGTTCTCTTTTTATGGATTTTACAAGCCAATTTTCATACACATCCTCCCAACTGTTCACCGGAAATAATAATAATTTCTTATCCTTAATCATCATCTTTACATACTTAAAAGGTATGTATTTGTAAATGGGAGTGTCTAGACCGAAATTAAATGAAGAGAAATTAAAATTCTTGTATAATTCAAAATCTTCACTCTTTTTGACTTTTTTCATAGTTTCTGCTCATTTTTATTTGACAACTTTTCAAGCTTTCAAAAAATCGACTTTTTATAAACCAGTTTTTATTATTCAAATGCCATCACTAATTAGAACTCACCAAATCATAGGTTTGCAAATCCGCCGGAACTTTGCCGGAACTTTTGGGAAAACTTTATAATTCCTCCGCAAACTTAATGTCCTTCACATTAAGCTGCAAATTGGTCTTGCCCTGCCAAGTGTTGTATTCGAGATGGTAGCAAATGCTGAAAGGTTCGCCGCTGTGGATGCGGTCGAAGAGGTCGCCTTTCTGGAATGCGATGCCCGACAGCGGGGCGATGCCTTGTTCCTCGTCGCCCACCTGCGCCACGGTGAGTTTCAGGTGACGGTGGCCGCCCACGGGACGCGAGCCGCCAGCGTCGATGACGTTGTCCGTCCAGAAAACGGGTGACATGTTGCCCGGGCCGAAAGGCGCAAACTGGTTGAGGATGCGCATGAACTTCGACGTGATGTCGGCGAAATTGATTTTCAAGTCCACCTCAAGTTCGGGCACGAAGTCCTCGTCCACCAAATGCTCACTGACGTATGCCTCGAAACGGCGACGGAACTCGGGCAGGTTCTCCGGCTTCATCGACAGACCTGCCGCGTATTTGTGGCCGCCGAAATGTTCCAACAAATCAGCGCAATGGTCGATGGCGTCGTAAATGTCGAAACTCTTGATGGAACGCGCCGAGCCGGTGACCAAACCATTGGCGCGGGTCAAGACAATGGTCGGACGGTAATAATAATCGGTGAGGCGCGAGGCCACGATACCGATGACGCCACGATGCCATTTCTCGTTGAAAACCACCGTGCTCTTGGCGTCCTTCAGTTCTTGGTCGTCGGCAATCATGCCGAGGGCTTCTTCTGTGATGCGGTTGTCGAACTCGCGGCGTTCGTCGTTCAAGTCGTTGATGGAAGCGGCCAGTTTTTCAGCGTGGTCTTTCTTGTCGGCAATGAGCAAACGCACCGAATCAGAAGCCTTGGCGATGCGACCCGCAGCATTGATGCGTGGCCCGATAAGGAACACCAAATCACTGATAGTCAGTTCTCTGGTCAGAACATTGTCGTCTTCCTCCAATTGGTCTTCGTCGCGACGGTAGATGTTGGCATGTTGCAAAATGGCTTCGATGCCCGGACGCGGTTTCTTGTTCAATTGCTTCAAGCCGAAATAGGCCAACACGCGGTTTTCACCCGTGATGGGAACAATGTCCGCAGCGATGCTTACGGCTAAAAAGTCGAGCAAATCGTAAACCTCCTCGATAGTGCCCAAACCTTTCATAGAGAGGGCAGTAACCAACTTGAAGCCCACGCCGCAACCCGAAAGTTCATCGTAAGGATAGTTGCAGTCGGGGCGCTTGGCATCAAGCACGGCCACAGCGTTCGGGATGACCTCACCAGCGCGATGATGGTCGCAAATGATGAAGTCGACGCCCTTGCTGTTGGCATAGTCGACACGCTCCACCGCCTTGATGCCGCAGTCCAAGGCAATCACCAACTTGAAGCCGTTATCTGCCGCATAATCAATGCCTTTGTAGGAAATGCCATAGCCTTCCTCATAGCGGTCGGGGATGTAAAACTCGATTTTTTTCTTCTTGAAGAAAGGCTTCAGGTAAGAATAAACCACCGCCACAGCCGTCGTGCCGTCCACGTCATAGTCGCCGTAAACGAGCACTTTTTCGCCGTTATTGATGGCTCGAAGCACCCTTTCCACCGCTTTGTCCATGTCCTTCATCAGGAAGGGATCATGGAGTTGTGAGAGCGAGGGACGGAAGAAGGTTTTGGCCTCTTCATAGTTCGTAATTCCGCGCTGGACAAGCAAAGTTGCAAGGTTCTCGTCGATATTGAGCACCTTGACAATCTCGGCAACCTGCTGTTTGTCAACAGTTTGATTTAAAATCCACTTTGTTTCCATCGCGTAATTTTGAACTTGTAAAGATAAGGTATTTTCCAATGCGCCAAACGGAAAATAAAAATAAATCTCGAATTTATTGTATTATGTTTACTTTCAATGGGTTATAAATTGCTTTGGCTTGGAAATGGTCATAAAACTGGAAAAAATCTCAAAAAGGTGTATTTTGAAGTCTTAAAAAATCTCAAAAAGGTGTATATTTGCGGTGTGAAAAATCTCAAAAAGGTGAAAATATCATGATGATGAAAAGGAAAATATATGGTCAACTCATTGATTGGAAAGAACATAGGAAAGGTGAAGTGGCCTTGCTCATCGAAGGTGCGCGACGTGTCGGCAAAAGCTACATTGTGGAGGAATTTGCCAAACGGGAATACGACTCTTATCTGCTCATTGATTTCAACAAGGCTCCTCAAAGGGTTAGGGATTGGTTCGACCTGTATTTGGAGGATTTGGATACTTTGTTCCTGTATCTCTCCCAACATTACAAAGTCAAACTTTATCCGCGTAAGTCGTTGATTATCTTTGATGAAGTACAACTTTGTCCGAGAGCAAGAGCGGCCATCAAGTTTTTGGTTGCCGACGGGCGTTACGATTATATCGAAACGGGTTCGCTGATGAGCATCAAGAAAAACACGCAAGGCATCGTGATTCCCTCAGAAGAGCGCACGCTAAGGATGTATCCAATGGATTTTGAGGAATTTCTGTGGGCCACGGGTAATGAGATGTTGATGGAACTGATTCGGCAGATGTATGACTCAAAACGCCCAATGGGTCAGGTTTTTCACCGTCGCGCGATGGATGCGTTCCGCCTTTATATGATTGTGGGAGGAATGCCTCAGGCGGTTTTGAAATACTTGGAAACCAAGGACTTCAATGAAGTGGATGCTTCCAAGCGTGACATTTTGAACATATACCGCAACGACATTTTCAATTACGCGGGCGAGCAAGCCGACAAGGTAGCCAGCATTTTCGACCAAATACCTTCGCAGTTGGCAAAGCATGAAAGCAAGTTCCGCCTTTCAGCCTTGGCTCCAAATGCGAAATATCGCGATTGGGATGATGCTTTCTTTTGGCTCAAGGACGCTCGCGTTGCCAATATTTGTTACAACTCGACTGAGCCGAATGTGGGTTTGAGAATGAACGAAAGCCGCACAACACTCAAATGCTATCTGAACGACACCGGATTGCTCGTCTGTCACGCTTTTGACGAACGGGGCATCGTTTCAGCAGAGATTTATCAAAAACTGCTTTTCGGGAAACTGGAAGCCAATTTGGGCATGATGGTGGAAAACATTGTAGCCCAGATGCTTACCGCCTCAGGGCACAATTTATATTTTTTCGGCAGGTCATCGGAAATCGCCGAGGAACGGATGGAAATAGATTTCTTACTGCTGAAAAGCAAAGTGACGAGCCGTCACAACATCATCCCAATAGAGGTAAAAAGCAGCAAAAACTACACGTTGTCGTCGCTCAACAAGTGCATAAATGCTTATGCCGAAAACATTACCACACCGATGGTGCTCCATGCTGCCGATTACAAGCAATCCAACGGTATCACGTATTTGCCACTATACATGACACCCCTCCTATAATTAGGTCTTTCCCTTGTTGAAATCTTTCCTCAAAAAAATGGTTTTAAGGCTTGCACGGTTTTCAGAATTTTCGTAATCTTGCAGTCTTAATTTTGCAAAATTTTACACCCTTGAAAAAAATTGCAACTGCTTTAATATCAGTATATTATAAAACAAACATCGACACCATTGTCGGTTTGTTGAAGCAAAATGGCGTCCAGATTTACTCCACGGGCGGCACCTACGACTTCATCAAACCGCTCGACCCAACGGTGAAGACCGTCGAGTCGCTCACGGGCTATCCGTCCATTTTAGGCGGTCGCGTGAAGACCTTGCATCCTAAGGTATTTGGCGGCATTTTGGGTCGCACCAACCTTGCTTCCGACCAAAAGGAGATGCAGGAATATGACATTCCGCCTTTCGACCTCGTCATCGTCGACCTTTATCCTTTCGAGGAAACCGTGGCCAAGACCGAGGACGCGGCTCAAATCATCGAAAAGATTGACATTGGCGGTATTTCGCTCATCCGCGCCGGTGCTAAGAACTTCAACGACGTGCTCATCGTGCCTTCGCAAAAATATTACGGAGAACTCATCCAACTGCTTGAAAACCAAAAATGTGAGACTTCTCTTGACGACCGCCGCCGTTTTGCCACTTACGCCTTCGGCGTGAGTTCGCACTACGACAGTGCCATTATGAACTGGTTTGCCAAGGAAAATGAAAGCAAACCTCTGAGAATCAGCGAAGACGAAGGCGTGACCCTGCGCTACGGCGAGAACCCGCACCAGAAAGGCACCTTCTATGGCAACCTTGATGCAATGTTTGAGAAACTGCACGGCAAAGAGTTGTCGTACAACAACTTACTCGACCTTGATGCAGGCCTCAACCTCATCCGTGAGTTCGATGAGCCTACCTTCGCCATCCTCAAACACAACAATCCTTGTGGTTTGGCCTGCCGCAAGACCATTAAGGAAGCATACGTTGACGCTTTGGCTGGCGACCCTGTTTCGGCCTTCGGTGGTGTGTTGGTCTGCAACCGCCCCATCGACCTTGAAGCCGCCGAGGAAATCAACAAACTCTTCATTGAAGTCATTGTGGCGCCTGAGTATGAAGACGGCGTGCTCGACTTGCTTTTTTCGAAGAAAAACCGCGTCGTGTTGCGCCTGAAAGCCGACCAATACAAGTCCTTCACCGTGAAAACCGCCTTGAACGGCTACCTTGTGCAAGACCGCGATCTCCACACCGAAACGGCTGCCGATTTCAAGGTTATCACAGAGAAAGCACCGACAGCAGAGGAGATTGAGGATATGGTCTTCGCCAACAAAATTGTGAAGCATAGCCGCAGTAATGCCATTGTTTTGGCCAAAGGCAAGCAACTTTATGCCTCGGGCATCGGGCAAACCTCGCGCGTGGATGCTTTGCGCCAAGCTATTGAGAAGGCCAAATCATTCGATTTCGACCTGAAGGGTGCCGTTTTGGCCTCCGATGCCTTCTTCCCCTTCAAGGATTGCGTCGAGTTGGCCCACGAAGCAGGCATCACGGCCATCGTGCAACCCGGCGGCTCGGTGCGCGACCAAGAGTCCATCGATTGCTGCAACGAACACGGAATCAGTATGGTATTTACAGGATTCAGACATTTTAGACATTAATGTAGGGGCGGACCCACGTGTCCGCCCAATAAAAAAGAGATAAAAAAACAACAACAAAAACAACACAGACATGGGAGCATTTTCATTCCTAAACAAAGAAATCGCTATTGACCTCGGTACGGCCAATACGATTATCATATACAACGACAAGGTCGTCGTCGACGAGCCTTCCATTGTGGCTTTGCAGCGCGACACCAAGAAAATCATCGCCGTGGGCAAGCGCGCCATGATGATGCACGGCAAGACGCACGAAAACATCAAGACCATCCGCCCGCTACGCGACGGTGTCATCGCCGACTTCCAAGCCGCCGAATACATGATGCGCGAGATGATCAAGATGATTAATTTCAAGAACACCCTGTTTCCGCCCAGCCTGAAGATGGTCATTTGCATCCCTTCGGGCATCACCGAAGTGGAGGAACGCGCCGTGAAGGACTCCGCTGAACAAGCCGGCGCAAAGGAAGTGCGTCTGATTCATGAGCCTATGGCCGCTGCCATCGGTATCGGCATCGACGTGCTTGAGCCGACTGGCAACATGATTATCGACATCGGCGGCGGTACTTCCGAAATCGCGGTCATCGCTTTGGGTGGCATCGTGAACAACAAGTCCATCCGCATCGCGGGCGACGACTTCACCGCCGACATCGAGGAATATATGCGCAAGCAGCACAACATCATCGTGGGCGAGCGCACCGCCGAACGCATCAAGATTGAAGTCGGCGCGGCCATTCCGCAATTGGACAATCCGCCCGATGACTACGCCGTGCAAGGCCGCGATATGCTGACAGGTATCCCGAAGGAAATCCGAGTCAACTATGCCGAAATAGCGCACTGCTTGGACAAGAGCATCATGAAGATTGAAACCGCCGTGTTGAACGCCTTGGAGCAAACCCCACCTGAATTGTCCGCCGATATTTACCGCACGGGCATTTACCTCACTGGTGGTGGCGCCTTGTTGCGTGGCTTGGACAAGCGTCTCAACGCCAAGACTAAGCTGCCCATCCACGTGGCCGAGGACCCGTTGCGCGCCGTCGCCCGTGGCACCGGCATCGCCCTGAAGAACTTCGACCGCTTTACCTTCTTGATCAAATAAAGACACATGTCGGCGTTTCGACAAGCTCAACGACCTTTGCTTTTTCAGTCGTTATAAGGGTCCCTGAGCCTGTCGAAAGGCCCGTAGCCTAATGAAAACATGTATAACCTGCGGCGTTTCATCATAAAGCACCACTTCGTCATCCTCTTTATCCTGCTTGAGGTGATTTCTATTTTGTTGCTTGCCCGTAGCCAAAACTTCCACCGCAACCGCATGGTGAACACCACCAATGACGCCGTGGGCAAAATCTACGAGTGGGGCAGCGAAGTGGGCAACTATTTCCGCCTCAACACCGCCAACAAGCAATTGGCCGAAGAAAACGCCATGCTCAGGAAACAGCTCTCCGTCGTGCACGACACTGCCGTCTGCATTTACGACATCCGCGAAGGCGACACCTTGTACGAATACATCCCCGCGCAAGTGGTCAACAACAGCACCAGCCAAGCGAACAACTACATCATTATTAATAAAGGTGCCCGCGACGGCATCACGCGCGACATGAGTGTTATTTCCACGGATGGCATCGTGGGCGTGGTGACCGACGTCAGCCGCCATTATGCCTCTATCATGAGCCTGCTGCACAGCAAGTCCGTTGTCGGCGTGCGCATCAAGGAAAGCCAAGAACTGGCCAGCCTGAAATGGGAAACCAACAACTACCGTTACGGTATGGTGGAAGACATTCCCACCCACATCGTTCTGCAACCCGGCGACACCATCCTCACCAGCTCGCATTCCTACATCTTCCCCGAAGACCTGATGGTGGGCACCATCGAGGAGTTCTACCCCACCGCCGTCGATGCCTTGAACAGGGCGAAAATCCGTTTTTCCACCGACTTTGCCACCCTGAGGCATGTCTATGTGATTAAAGATCTGCACAAACCCGAGCTTGACTCGCTCAAAGCCAAACAACAATGACATGAACAAGACAGCGCTCCAAATCATCCGTTTCATCGTGCTCGTGCTTTTCCAAGTATTAGTCATCAACCATATTCGTTTGGGAGGCTACGTTCATCCTTATATCTACCTGATTTTCATCATGTTATTGCCATTCAACACACCCAAATGGCAACTATTGGTTTTAGGCTTTTTGTTGGGTTTGACCATCGACTTGTTTACGGGCACGCCCGGTCTTCACGCCGGAGCCACCACATTGATGGCCTTCTGCCGACCCTCCATCATCAAATTGGTTTCGGGCAACCAAAAGTTTGAGAACGTCCAAGAGCCCAATCTCAGGCAATTGGATGGGATTTGGATTTTCCGTTATGTGCTTTGCATGGTGCTTGTCCACCATTTTACATTGTTTTTCTTGGAATCGTTCAGCGTCTACCTCATCGGTCAGGTGCTATTGCGCATCCTATTGAGCGTTCCCGTTTCCATCTTCTTGATTATGATGATTTTATACATCTTCAAAACTGAAAAGAAAAGAGAATAACATAGTCATTAATTAAAATTGAATCACCATGAGAAAACAAGCATTACTCCTACTCGCGCTTGCACTCGGCATGACCGCCTGCAACCAGAAAGCAAAAGATTTCAAGGTCAACGTCAGCTTGGCTAATGGCAATGAAAAAACCGTTTATCTGCAAAAGTATGTCAACAACGCCCCTGTCATCATCGACTCGGCCGTCATCGCCAACGAAACCGCCGTATTGACTGCCAAAACCGACGATCCGCAAATCCTTTATGCCCTGAAAGTGAAGGGACTGCGTGGCTCTATGCCCTTCTTTGCCGACAACAAGGAAGTCTCCATTGTGGGCGACATCAACAACCCGAAAGACGTGGAAATCATGGCTTCGGAAACGCAAAACGAACTGAAAAGCTACAACGACCAGCTCAACAAGTTTGAAGTGCAAATCCGCGACCTCTACGCCGTCTTGCAACAAGCCTTTTCCGACAACGACTCCATCAAGTTGGACTCACTCAACAAGGTAGGCAACGCGCTGATGGAACAACAGGACAACTTCCGCGACGAATACATCAAGGCGCACCCCGAGAGTTTCGTCACCCATTACATCCTCGACCAAGTGAAACAAGATTACTCGATTGACCAACTGAAGGAAATGGTGGGCGCATTCACGACCGAGTCAATTTACAAAAAAGACCTCAACGACTACATCGCCAAGCAGGAACGCCTTGAAGTGGGCCAGCCTTTCATGGACTTTACCCTGCAAACCAAGGACGGCGAAAACGTCAAACTTTCCGAAAGAATCAGCCAAAACAAGGTTACGATGATTGACTTCTGGGCTTCGTGGTGTGGTCCGTGCCGCCATGAGAACCCCGTGGTGAAGGCCGCATACGAGCAATTCCACGAACTTGGTTTTGATGTTATTGGCATCAGCGTCGACCAAGACGAAGCTGCTTGGCTGAAGGCCGTCGAAGAAGACCAACTACCATGGACGCAAGTGCGCGACAGCGAAAACACGGTCAGCGAAACCTATATGGTTTATTACATTCCGTCCAATTTCCTCTTCGACCAGAACGGCAAGATGGTGGCCAAAGGACTGCGCGGCGAGGATTTGGCGGCTAAATTGGGAGAACTGTTACAATAAATGTCGACCCTTCGACAAGCTCAGGGACCTTTGCTTATTATAGCCTAAGGGTCGTTGAGCTTGTCGAAACGCCCGAATCTAAATAATTACGTCATGAAAACAAGATATTTAGTTTTTGCTGCAATGGCTATCCTATTGGCTGCCTGCACCTCAAAGTCCAAGACGGAGACCTTCAAAATCAACGTGAACCTCGCCAACGCCGATGGGCAGACTGTCTACCTGCAAAAAGACGGACAAACGCTTGATTCAGCGACGATTGTCAACTGGGATGCCGTGTTCAACACGCCCGTTTGCAAGGACAATGAGATGTACAGCATCATGCTGAAAGGTTGGCGTCGTGCTTTCCCCTTCTTCACCGACAATGTGGACGTTACCCTCGAAGGCGACGCGCAAAACCCGAATGCCATTGTGGTGAAAGGCTCCAAGTCGCAAGACCGCTTGATGGCCTTTACTGAGAGTTATAACGCACTGGAAGCCAAGCTCGAAGCCGACAGCACCATGGCTCAAGCCGACAAAAACGAAATCCTGAAGATGCACTGCTTCGACTACGTTTGGGAAAACCCGACAGACCTTGTGGCGCATTATGTGATGTATCGCTACAAGTGGGCCTTCGGTCCCTGCGAACTGCGCACGATGATTGACAACATCCACCATGCCGACAGCACCTTGACTACCAAGAACTTGGCCATGGCTGAAGAATATGTGGAGAAGCTAGAGCGCGTGCAAGCCGGCCAGCCCATCATCGACTTCACCCAAAACGACCCTGATGGTTTCCCCGTCAAGTTGTCAGAACTCGCCGAAGGCAAACTGCTTCTCGTCGATTTTTGGGCTTCGTGGTGCCCCGACTGCCGCAAGGCCAATCCCGGTGTCGTGGCTGCCTTCAGTAAGTACCGCGACCAAGGCTTTGACGTTCTCGGCGTTTCTTTCGATACGAACAAGGAAGCTTGGCTTGCCGCCATCGAAAAGGACGGCCTCACTTGGACTCATGTCTCCGACCTGCAAGGTTGGAACAACGCTGCTGGAGCCTTATACGCCATCGCCTTCATCCCGCAAAACGCTTTGATTAAAGACGGTATGATTGTTGCCCGCAACCTTGAAGGCGAGGCTTTGATGGAGGAAGTGGGGAGGCAATTGGAGAATTAATACATTAAACCTATCATCCAAAGCGGGAGTTTGTTGCCACGCGGCGATTCCATGTCGTCAGCGAGCACGTATGAGTTGGGTAGGTCGGCAATTT
>Ga0265298_10003366_pt1 | contig 21195 bp, 17 predicted proteins | sample AusTroGonzalo_MG_3_FD_193486 | JGI IMG/M metagenome (GOLD analysis project Ga0265298, IMG submission 193486) | Bovine rumen microbial communities from tropical cattle in Woodstock, Queensland, Australia - Gonzalo_01 | ecosystem: Host-associated > Mammals > Digestive system > Stomach > Rumen ...
TATCTGTGTCCGTGTCGCTGTCGGTATCTGTGTCAGTGTCCGTGTCACTGTCGGTGTCAGTGTCCGTGTCGGTATCTGTGTCAGTGTCGGTATCGGTGTCAGTGTCGTTATCGGTATCGTTATCGTTGTCGGTATCGTTATCGTTGTCGGTATCGTTATCGTTGTCCGTGTCGTTGTCCGTGTCGTTATTGTTGTCTGTATCCGTGTCGGTATCCGTATCGTTATTGTCTGTATCGGCATCGGTATCTGTATCGTTGTCTGTGTCTGTGTCGTTGTCTGAGTCTGTGTCGTTGTCTGAGTCGGTATCGTTGTCCGTATCGTTGTTGTCGGTATCGGTATCCGTTTCTGTGTCGTTATCGTTGTCGGTGTCGTTATCTGAGTCCGTTTCATTATCGGAGTCAGTATCTGTATCAGTATCGGTATCGGTATCAGTATCGGTGTCGGTATCGTTATCTGTTTCAGTATCACTATCGGCATCCGTATCGGTGTCTGTATCCGAATCCGCGTCCGTGTCGGTGTCCTTGTCCGTGTCGGCATCCGTATCCTTGTCCGTCTCCGCATCGGTATCGGCGTCTTCATCCTCGTCGTCTTCGCCTTTTTCACCCTTCTCCTTATCTTCTTTTTCCTTCTCGGCCTTTTCCTTCTCGGCCCTTTGGAATTCCTCCTCCTGCCTCTCAAGCTCGGCCTGCTCCTCTGCCGCTTCCTTCTCGGCTGCTATTCTGGCTGCTTCTTCGCGAGCCTGCATGCGCGCTTCATATTCTTCAGGATACAGGCGTTTGAGATCCTCGTCGCTTAGGCTATCCAGGTAAGCCTGCCACTCGGTCGTGCGCTTTTCCAACAGCTCGTCAAGCTTCTTTTCTGTGGCTTTGGACATATCTCCGGCATCCTGCTTCTTGAATATTTCTGCTATCTCGTCGCTGACCTTGTCATAACTGAGATGTTTCACCCGGTCCTGGAAATTCTTCATCGTCTCGATGGCGTTGCTTTTGAAATTGACGCCGAACACAGTCAACTCGCGATCGATCTCCTCTTTGCTGTAGCCCATCTTCTCCATCTCGGACCTGAGCCTGTCCTGGAGTTGCGACAAGATCTCCTTTTCGTTCTTGCCGGCCTTATAGACGCCAATCAGGTCGCTTATGTAACCGTAGAAGCTCTTGTTGTTTTCTATGGTTTGATTGATGAACTCCTTGCGGGTTTCAGATTCCGTGACGAACTGGTAGGTCGATGTCACGCTTCCTATTGTTGTATCGATCGCGCTCCCGACGGGCTTCCAGGCAGCCTTGACGACATCCACGCCATATTCACCCATGGCTTTCTTGAATTCGTCATTTGTCATTCTTACGGAGCCTGGCTTATATGGCACAGGCCCCTGAATGTCCTTGTATGCGTCCTTGAGGGCCGCTTCCTTTTCCTCGTCGGTACCTGGACCGTACACGTAGTGGGCGGCAATGCTCTTCGCCTCCTCAAGCGAATAGCCCCCCGACCACGTACCGTCAGGGTTCTTTGTCTTTCCGTTTGTGTACAGATCGTAAAGTATGGTCTGGTAGTGATTCTGCTTCATGACGTCGTTGTCAAGCGACGTAGCCGTCGCCTGATAGTCCGTGTATGCCACTCCGGCGTCGATCACGCTCTTGCCGGTCTTTACGGCCCCGACAGCAGCGCCGACCTGCGGAACCTTGTAGGATACCGTGTCGACGAGGGCGTCGAACGACGTGCTTGTTATCTGCGACCACGCACTGTCCATGTCGCCGTTCTCGATGGCCTTGCTTATGTTCTTGCCCTGTTCGCCGTATATGCCGACCTTCAGGAAGGCGTCCGCGGACATTGCAACGATTTGCTTGGGCGTGTAGCCGGAATCCGTTGCAGTCTTCTGGAACTTGTTCCACTTCTCCTCAAGCTTGGTCTTCTGCGTCTTGGCGTTCGACTGCGAATCGGTATAGTCGGTCCTTGCCTTGCTGAGCGATTTGCGGTCGATCTCCAGCTTCTCGTTCGCATCGATCATCGCATTCTTGGCGTTGCTGACCTTCTTCATTTCGGCGTAGTTCGACTCTTTGAGATTGTTGAGCTTTTCGTTCTCGAGATTGAACTTCTTCTGCGCCTCGTTCAGGTTGGCCCTGTCCAGATCTGTCGCACCCGACTTGTGCGCCTTTTCCCAAAGGGTCTCGAGATTGTCGCGCATCTTCGAAACCGTCTTCGACTGGGCGTCGACCTTGCTCTGCGATATGTTCTGCTGCTTTACGGCTTCGTTGTAGTCGGCGGTGGTCTTGGTCGCAACATCCTGGGATTTGTTGAATGTCTGCGTCGCGTTTTTCCATTCCGTCCGTTTCGTCGTCACGTTCTTGTTCGCGTCGTCCAGCAGCTTGTTTTGCTTATGGTAGTCGTTCCAGGCCGATTTGGTCGCATTTTGCTTGTCCGACCAATAGGAGTTGTCGGCCGATTCCCCACCTTTGCTTGCGAGTGAGCTCGCGCCGTCTACAGGCGTGGAATGATCGTTCTCGTCGCTGTTCGCGGCTTGGGAGCCCGCGAAGGAAAATGCGGCAATGCAGCAAGCTGCGAGGATCTTCGCATTCATCATTTCATCAACCTCAGCTTTTCGGAAGGTTCGGACTCGAGGCCCATCTCGTCGATGGCCGTGACGACGATGTCGATATCCTCCTGGAACGCCGTACCGGGGAGCGTCACTTCGCACGCTGCGGACTTCGCGAGAAGTTCCATGCCGACGAACTTCTTACGGTAGACCCTGAACTCGGTCATCCCCTCGCGCCTGGGAGCGAACCTGACGAGATAGCCGGTGCCTTCGCGCACCGCCGTGAGCGAACGCGGCGGCGGCGGCAGTGGCCGCGCCGCGCCCCCGACCTCGGCCGACCACTCGCTTTCATGGCCCTTGGGGCCGACGGCCATCACGCGGAACGAGCGTGTCTCGCCGGGCTTCAGGTCCTTCTCGTCCGCCGCGGTGGCGTTACCCGTATACACGGCGCGCCAGAACCATCCGCCCGGGCTCCTCGACTCGACGCGGTACTCTACGATATCCGTCTCTGGATTGGGCTTCCAGGAGATGGTCGACTTGCCGGGGAGATCGTCGGTCGCGGCCAGCCCGGATGGGGTCGAAGGCTTTGGCTTGGTCGTCGCGCTGGCCTCCACCCAACTGGATTTTCCTCCGACGCTGTTGAAGGATCTTATGCGGTAGCGATACTGGTGGAGGTCTTCGAGACTGCCGGGCTCGGTCTTGCCGTCCATGAAGCATGTCTCTCCCCTGCTCTTCATGGTGGCGAGCGGCGAGAAGGAGCCGGTCGTACCGTCGGCCCTCTCGAGCTCGTAGCCGGTGACGTCCTTTTCGTTTGCGACTTTCCACGATACAGGCACGCACCTTATTCCGCGCGAGGCGGCGGTGAAGCCGGCGACCGGAGCCGGAGGCGGAAGGGTAACCACCTCCGCCTCCGCCGAAGCGAGGCTCTTTGCTCCGACCCTGTTGACCGCATAGACTCTGTAGCGGTAGGAGGTGGAGTCCTTGATTGCGCATCCCATGAAGCCGCCGTCCTTGAAGTTCGCTGCGGAGGCCGTCCCCGCCTTCTGCCAGCCCTCTCCGGCCGCTGCGCGCTCAATCTCGTAGCTCGTGACGCCCTCGGAGCGCGGCGGCGACCAGGTCAGGGTAACGCAGCGCGAGGATGGCGCAAGGGCGCTGAGGCCCACGGGCGGGTCGGGAGGCGGCGCGGTCATGGTCTCGACTGCGGGCGAGGGATCGCCTACAGAGCCGGTGCGGCCCACGGGCCTTACGCGGTAGTAGTAGGTAGTGCCGTCCTTCAGCCCCCTCGAGTCGCGAAAAAACCCCGCCTTGGCGCTTGCGTCACCGACGGGGGCGAATGGACCGGATTCGGACGGCGAACGTTCGATTCGGTATTTTGCGTCGTACTGCGGTTTTGTCCATCGTACGACGGCCTCCCTCAGACCCATGTCGCCTACCTCGACGCCGAGCGGAGCGGCGGGAGGAAGATCGCCAACCTGCCCGACGAGATTCTGGTACAGGCCGGCGACAAGCTCGTGAACGACTTCTCGCGCATGGGCGGCCAGGGGAGTGTCTTCGTCCTTCGCCATCTTCGCGAGGTCGGCCGACCAAAGTATCTTCGCGGTCGAGCAGTCTATGAGGCGGATGGAGAGTCCGACCACGGCGTAGGTATCGCCGCCCTTCGCCTGCATGCCGTATTCGTCGACAGTGCCGATCACGACAGCCTCGGCACCCATGAGCTTGGCCATCTCGACGGCCTTCGTCTCGGAGATTCCGCTCATGCTGAGCTCGGCTTCGCTCAGGACCTTGTTCATCTGGGAGCGCTCCACGAGACTGTATTTCTGCGTGCGCAGAAGCTCGGTCACGACCATGTCGGAAACGGAGCCGCCGATAAGCTCGGTTGATGCCTTGAACGGCATTACGGCTATCTTGAGAACGCCAGCCTGGCTTTGGCGCGCATACACGTTGGCCTTTGATTTGGTTTTCGCAAAGTACGGGTCGCCTATCATTTTCACATTAGACGTTTCGCAACCGCTTGCGAAGACAAGAGTGAATATTGCGCACGATGCCGCGCGCAATGTCGTTGTAATGGCATTCATTGACATATCTCCCTCAAACTGACTTGACTCCGGGAATTATAGCAAAATTCCCGTTAAGCGCGCAAATCACAGACCTCATGCCGTATAGTGACGGAGACCGGAGCCGTCGAAGTAGCCGAACGACCTCGCCGATCCGCCCTTCGGCAGCGAAACCGAGCCTGGGTTGAATATTGAAATGCCGCATTCCAGCTTCTTCAGCTCGGGGATGTGCGTATGTCCGTGCGCGAGAACGGTCCCCATCCCGAGCGGCGGCAGCCGCCACTCGTTCCAGAGATGTCCGTGGGTAAGGAAGAACCTTTCGCTTCCGGCGTCGAGCACGGCATAGTCGGCCATCATCGGGAACTCGAACATCATCTGATCGACCTCGGCGTCGCAGTTGCCGCGCACGGCGACGATCCTGTCCTTTCGGGCATTGAGCATTTCCGCCACCTTGACGGGGTCGTAGAAGTTCGGAACGCCGTTCCTCGGGCCGTGGTACAGAAGGTCGCCCAGCAGCACCAGCCTGTCGTAGCCCAGCGCATCGGCCGAGGCAAGCGCCGCCTCCAGCGCCGACGGCACGCCATGTATGTCGCTCATGAAGACTATTTTCATCATCGTCTCTTTCTTGGGGGGCGAGGGATGTGGCGGAAGGTGAGGGATTCGAACCCCCGTAGGGCTTGCGCCCTAAACGGTTTTCAAGACCGCCGCGTTCAACCACTCCGCCAACCTTCCAAATGGGTCTGCGTATTATACCATATCTCCGCGCCCGCCGCCTACATCAGCCCTGTGAGGATGACGAGCAGGATGAGGGCGGGGACTATGTAGCGAAAGAGAGGGCGCATCCATGAGGGAAGCTTGACCCCGCGGCCGGCCGACGCCTCCTCGCGGAAGGCATCCCAACCCCAACCGAAGCCGTACGACACGAAAAGCGTGATGGCAAGCCCGCCAAGCGGTATCCAGAACTTGCTGAAGATGAAGTCCTCGAAGTCGAGCGCCCTGTCGATGAATACGCAAGGCAGCGACAGCGCGGCGACCGTGACGCCGACAGCGAGCGCGACCACCGGCCGCGGACGGCGAGTCATGTCGATGAGCCCGCCGATCAGGCACTCGAATACGGCGAGGACCGTCGTGAGCGCGGCGAGCGAAAGGAAGAGGAAGAACACAAAGCCCCAGGCCCTGCCGCCCGTCATCTCGGCGAAGACCTTCGGGAGCGCGGCGAAGATGAGCCCCGGGCCGGAGGCCACATCCACGTCGAACGTCGCGCATGCCGGGAATATCACCAGCCCCGCCGTAAAGGCGACGACCGTATCTATGACGACTATCCAGGCGCTCTCCTTCACAAGCGACTCGCGCCGCTCGATGTAGCTACCGAAGATCGTCATCGCGCCAACGCCGATGGAAAGCGTGAAGAACGCCTGGCCCATCGCGTCGAACACCACTCTCCCAGGGTGCTCCATGAGAGGCGCCCAATCAGGCTTCAGATAGAACTCCAGCCCCTTCGCGGCGCCATGGAGCGTAAGCGATTTCACGGCTAGCACCCCCATCAGCGCCAGGAGCGAAATCATCATCCACTTGGTCACGCGCTCGACACCGCGCTGGACGCCGACTGCGCAGACCGCCGTCGCGATCCCGACGGCCACAAGCATGTATGAAAGGCATGTCGGCTTGTCTGCGACAAGCGCGCCTATCTCCGGCGGAACGCCTGACGCCGCGTATGCCTCGGCGAACTTGACGAGCCATCCCGCGACGTCGGTGTAGTAGATCATGAGCAGGAGATTCCCGCCGAACACCACGAGTCCTATCCGCCCCCACACACTGCCGCCGAGCGACTTGAAGGCCCCCGCTATGCCAGCCTTAGCACCGCGCCCTGCCGCAAGCTCGGCAAGCAGGACCGGAAAGCCGAAGATCGCGAGGAACGCCAGATAGACGAGAACGAACGCGGCGCCTCCGTTCTGCCCGACGACATACGGGAACCGCCAGACATTGCCCAGCCCGACGGCGCAGCCGGCGGCAAGCATCAGGAAACCGAGTCTGCTCGCGATCCTTTCGCGCATCGCGCCGCCTCAAGCGCCCTTCTTCGCGATGTAGGCGTTGATGCCGGCAGCGGCGCGCCGCCCCTCGCCCATCGCGAGAATCACGGTCGCAGCCCCAAGGACTATGTCGCCGCCCGCGAACACGCCGGGGATCGACGTCATGTTCGTCTCGGGGTCGACCGTTATGTTGCCGCGCCTGTTGACCTCGAGCCCTGCCGTCGTGGCGGGTATGAGCGGATTCGACGTATTGCCGACCGCGACGACGACAGTGTCGACGTCGAGAGTGAATTCGCTCCCAGGGATCGCGACGGGACTGCGGCGTCCCGATGCGTCGGGCTCGCCAAGCTCGTACTTCAGGCACTCGAGCGCCGAGACCCTGCCCTGGTCGTCGCCGAGCACGCGCTTCGCGTTCTGGAGAACGAGGAACTCGACGCCCTCCTCCTTCGCATGAAGGATCTCCTCGCGGCGCGCCGGCATCTCGGCCTCGCTGCGGCGATAGATGAGGTACACCTTCTCCGCGCCGAGGCGAAGGGCCATGCGGCTCGCGTCCATCGCGACGTTTCCGCCGCCGAGGACCGCCACGCGCTTCCCGTGCCAGAAGGGCGTGTCATGGCCTCCCTCGTCATACGCCTTCATCAGGTTCGCGCGCGTAAGATACTCGTTCGCGCTGAATACGCCTACGAGGTTCTCGCCCTCGATGTCCATGAACTTCGGAAGACCCGCGCCGGTGCCGATGAACACGGCGTCAAAGCCATCCTTCTCGATGAAATCGCCGATCTTGCGGGTGCGGCCGACGACGTAGTTCATCTCGAACTTCACGCCAAGCGACTTGAGCGCGTCGATCTCGGACTGGACGATCGCCTTGGGCAGCCGGAACTCGGGGATTCCGTACACGAGGACTCCGCCGGCCTTGTGGAAGGCTTCAAACACGGTGACGTCATGGCCGGCGCGCGCGCAATCCGCCGCGCATGTGATCGAGGCGGGGCCCGAGCCGATGATGGCCACGCGGTGGCGGGGCGCGCCGGAGGCCTTGCTCGCTTCCGCCTCCCGCGAGGCGCCCTTCTCGCGGGCGAGATCGGCGACAAAGCGCTCGACGCGTCCGATCGCGACGGCCTTGTCGACGTCCTTGAGCAGCTTGCCCATCGTGCAGAATTTCTGGCACTGCTTTTCCTGCGGACATACGCGGCCGCACACGGCCGGAAGAAGCGAAGTCTTGCGGATTACGGCAAGCGCCCCCTCGAAGTCGCCCGCCGCGGCCTTGGCGAGAAATCCGGGGATGTCGATCGCGACGGGGCAGCCCTGCATGCATGGCTTCGTAGGGCACTGCATGCAGCGTGACGCCTCCCGCATCGCCATCTCCGGAGTGTAGCCGAGCGCGACCTCGTTCATGTTGCGGGCGCGCACCTTGGGATCCTGTTCGGGCATGGCCTGGGGTTCTATGGCCATTCTCTCCTTCGTCGTCATCTCGTCTGTATTCCCTTGAAGAGGTTGCATGCGTGGTCGCGGGCCACTGTCTCCTGGGGCTTGAACGCGCCCATGCGCTTCATCATGAGATCCCAGTCGACCTGATGCGCGTCGAACTCGGGACCGTCGACGCACACGAACTTCGTCTTTCCGCCCACGGAGACGCGGCAGCCGCCGCACATTCCCGTGCCGTCGATCATTATGGTGTTGAGCGAAGCCACCGTCTTCACGCCGTACGGCTTCGTCGCAAGCGCGCAGAACTTCATCATGATCGGCGGACCGATCGTGATCACCTCATCGACACCGCCGGCTTCGCAAAGCTCCTTCAGCGGCTCGGTCACGAGGCCCTTGCGCCCGGAGCTGCCGTCATCCGTCATGAGAATCAGGTCGTCGCCGGCGATCTTGCGCATCTCGTCCTCCATGACGAAGAGGCTTTTGTTCCTTGCGCCCATTATTATGGTGACGCGGTTCCCGGCGGCCTTGAGGGCCTGGGCGATCGGGTGCATGGGGGCGACGCCGATTCCGCCGCCTACGCACACGACATGGCCGGGCTTCTCGCCGTTCTCGCCGCGTATGTCCGTCGGGCGGCCAAGCGGCCCCAGGACCGCCGCGAGCGAGTCGCCGACCTCCAGATGCGAAAGCTTCATCGTAGTCGCGCCGACGGTCTGGAAGATGATTCTTATCGTACCTTCATCCGGGTCGGCGTCGGCGATGGTGAGCGGTATGCGCTCGCCCGTCTCCTGGTCGACCATGAGGATGATGAACTGCCCGGCCCTTCGCTCGCGTGCGATGAGCGGGGCTTCGATCTTCATCGTGAAGACATTGTCGGACAGCTGCCGTTTCTCAGTGATTCTGTTCATGGAAACGGGTATTCTACCATATTTTCGGCGATGGCATCAGTCCTTGAGCTCTTCGTAGCGCGAACCGTTGAAGCTTATGTCCTTGCCTTGGCAGAGCCACGCAAGAAGCTCATCCTCGTTTCCTCCGTCGGAAGGCATGATAAGCCTGTCGATATGACCGTCGGCGAATACGACATGGGCGCAACGCTTCTTGCCCATGACATGGTTGAAATGGAGCGTATCCGTCGTTCCGCCGGCGCCGGAGAGCCCCTTGTACTGCAGAACAGGGTCGCTCGCCCTTAGTGAATCATCGATGCCGTCGGTGAACGGAAGCTCGGCGAAGAGGAGCCGGCGATCGGCGCGGTTGAGGCTCCCGTAGCCGACCAGCCCGGACGATTCATCCATCGTCTTGCAGGTCATCACGGTATCGCCGCCGAAATATGCGTTCATCGCATAGCTCCAGTGTGGAGACGTCTTCTTCGCCGCCTTGGCGGCCTTCGCGTGGGCAGGGCAGACGTACAGGGCCGCGTTGGCCGAGGCGTACTTCCAGATGGCGCCGTTCGTGAGGCAGTGCATGGCGACGTCCTTGTCGCTTTCGTAGGCCGACTTGAACCACCCGCTGTTGGCCATGGAGCTCGTTGTCTGACCGGAGTACTTCCCCTCGGAGGCCCACGATATCCAGCCCGCGCGCTCCTTGTAGATTTCACGCACGTTCCTGATCCCGCGGGACTCGTCCAGCACGGAGTACTCCATGGACGCCGCAAGCGGATATATGCCGTTCGCCATTCCGTAGCTCTGGCATGCGGTCGCGAGACTGCGCATGTTCGAGAGGCACTTTGCGGAGCGTGCCGACTCGTTCGCGCCGCCGAACGTTCCCATGAGCACGCCCGCAAGAATTCCGATGATCGCTATGACAACGAGAAGCTCGACAAGCGTGAAGCCCTTTTTGAGAAGAATCCTTTTCATGTTGTTTGTGCCTTTCCTTGCTAATCGAACTGGCGGTAGAAAAGTATGCGCGTGCGGTGTGGAGCGTCGATCGCGGAGCCGCCGGCGGGTTCGGGCGTCTTAGGATCGCGCCAGACCAGGGCTACTGCGCGCGCGCCGAGCGAAGGAGGCGTCTGGCCGACGCCGCCCCCGCCCATCATCATGGGCTCGGCCCTCACGAACACGAGAAAGAGCTGCTGGCGGTTCGCGAACGAGTCGTGCCAGAAGCCGTAAAGGAATTTCCTGTCGACGCCGTAGAGCTCGTCGGTATTGCCGGAGAGCGTCTCTCCGGAAGGCATGCAGAACTCAGGCTGGTCCCAGCCGAGATTGTCGAATCCGCTCTCCCAGTCTCCGTTGGCGCTGCGCACCTTGTCCCTGAAATTTCTCGCGATCTTCTGCAGATCCTCCCAGGCGAATTGCGCCTTGGAGTTCATCGCGCTGAAGGCGTACTTCGAGTTGAAGTCCTTGGCGCTGTCGCAGTCGGCGGCGGAGACCTCCTCGGGTTCGTTGGTCGATGCGACGCGCCAGCTGTAGGGCGTGTTGGCGAAGGCCGGCATTAGCCCATCGACCGACTGGACGTACGGGTTCACCCTGAAGGCGGAGTCGTTGAGGACGAGACCGATATCCTCGAAGTCGTGGCGATCTCCAACGTCGGTGTCGTAGCACCTGTACGTATTCCACATAAGATCTCCGTTGGCGCAATCGCCTATGGACTGCGGATAACCGGCCGTGCTGCGGGACGGCTTTCGGCAGTTGCCCTGCACCGTATCGCCGGAGCGCGAAAGCTCGCTCAGGTTTGGCAGGAACGCAAGCTCGTAGATTGACTGCAAGTACTCCTGGTCCGACACGAACATGAATATGTCGCCGTCACGATCGGACGCCCCGCAGTACTGAAGCCACTCCTGCGCCGACGTGACGGCCTGCCCGATCCAGTTCTCGGGAGCGTGGTTGAAACGCGGATCCGGGCACATCACACCCTGGGGAGTGAACGTCTCCTGGGCGCCCGAAAGATTGTCGAAGCCGTCCGCATCATATTTGACCGTCGACGACCCGGAGAAACGGAGGATGGGCGTGCTGTCGCCGCATATCGTCGCCGCGATCGGACCGAGCGCGGAGTTGTCAATCCCGTTCAGCCGGTCGTCATCGGCGCAGGCGGGAACAAGGTCGACCGTCTTGCCTTCGCCGTTCTTGACGCGAATGTATACGGCGGCATGGAGCGAAAATGAAGCTCCGCTCTTGTTTACGATCGTGCCCAGGAAACTCACGTCATTCGCGTAGTTTTCGTCGGGCCTTCCGTTGGACCCGAGCGGCACAAGGTTGCAGTGGGCCGACCTGTACACGGGAGCGCCGCGTGTCTTCACGCCGTTGGACATGGTGATCGGGTACTCGACCTTCACGGTGAACGCAGGATCCGTGAAGGCGCCTGAGAGCGCGTTAGGCGGAATCGTGAAGCGAAGCTTGCCGACGGCGCTCTCCTCGCTGTCGATCCTGGAGAAGGTGGGCGACATGTCGGGCGTAAGCTTCAGCTTGAACACTCCGTTTTCGCACACCCTGTCCTTTGCGAACTCCTGGTCCGTTGACGGGCGAATGCCGGTGCTGTCCGGAAGGCGAAGGTTTATGTCGCCCGGCGCAAGGAAGAGACGAAGGCAGCCTTCGTACGTAAAGGAGCCGCTCGAGGCATCCGCTCGCCTGAAGGGGAATGCGACAAGGGCCTCGACCGCGCCGATGCCGAGGAAGCTGGCGCTGTCCAGCCTGTATTCGAGAATCTCCGTCTCTTTCGTGTTGTTGCTTTCGCCGGGAACGGGAACCGCAATGCAATGGCCGCCCTGAAGCGCGATTGTCGACGTAAGCGTCGGCTTTACGGCGCAGACCATGGGAACCTGCTCCGTGGTCGGAACGGCCAGCGAAACCGGGACGCTGTTGCCGTCCAGGTAGTCGTAGAGGTTCACGATATCGAGCCTGGAGACCTTGCTGTTGATGAGCTGCATCCCGGTCGATCCGCTGGAGCCCATCGCAAGCACCTGCCTGAGCGTCGCCGTATCGCTGAACGACCCGGGGGCGAAAGGCTGGCCTTCTTGCGAGGCGAGGTCGCATTCGTCGCTCTCGAGCTCGCGCTTCGGGAAGTAGCTGTCGGTGACGTAATGCATCGAACGTATCTTCCCGGCGGCGGCGCTGTCTGCGGAGCCTACATTGTAAAATGCGGATCCGGAGCCCGTAACGTACTCGCAGAACGGACTCTTTACGCCAGAGGATCTGTCTGCGTTGAGGGCCAGGTTCCAGTCGGCAAGCGACACCAGGGGTACCTTCGCCTGCACGAACCGGGGCTGCGACGCCTCTTCGTCGTCAGTGAGCTTCGTGCGGAACTTTGACATGAAGGTCTCCCAGCCGGAGGGCTGCACGTCATATGAGGTATGTGAGGCGTTTTCGAACGCATGCGCAAGCGTTATCCGGCGACGGCCCGAGTTCCGGCGACCGTTCGCCACGAGGCTGTTTATGTCGAGGCAGTCGGATACGTCTATCGCGCAGAACGCGTAGCGGCCCGAGTCGAATCCCAGGTTGTGCCAGGTCGCCGCGTGTGACATCCGCGAGTAGCGGCGCGCCTCGTTCACAAGCGGCGGCGGAATGTAGGCGAGACCCTCCAGCGTCAGGGTGGAGACCGTGTCGTCGGGCGAAAGCCAGGTATCGTCGCCTATGAAGATGTTGTGCCACCAGTAATTGCGGCATTCATTGGTCTTGCCGAGAAGCTCGCTGCGCTTGGCGGATGGAGCGGCGCTGCCTGTCCGCTGGTCGGGATACGGGTTGTTCGCGATCGCGCTGTCGATCTCCTCTATGGCCTGGGCGACTGCAGCCTTGGCGAGAAGGCGCGCCGCGGCGGTCCGTCTCAGATAGCTCGACGGCAGACGCGACGAGCGCATGTAGGCCGCGAACGCGATCGCCGAAACGACCACGAACGACAGCATGCCGAGCACTATGAGAAGCGCGCTTCCCTTTCTTGAGCGTATGGCATTCATCTGTTGCGCTCCCCGATTGAAAGCCTGTAGAAGTTCGGAGGCATGTAGCCGGTCGCCATGGTGCTCGCGGCCTCCGACGAAACGGACGGCACGTCGCCTTCCTCTATCTTCACCCTGTATGGCGTACCCCAAGGATCGCGCAGCACGCCGTCCGTGCCCACCGAGCCGTTGTAGAGAACCGGTATCCTGTCATCGGCATCGGAACTCTGGCCCTTGCCGAGAATGAAGCCCACCGTGGAGACCGTTGCGTCGGCGTCCATGGGCTCAAGCGAGTATTCGCCGCTTCGCGCGAAGTTCTCGTAGGCGAGAATCGCGTTCGTCATCTCCTTGACCTCCGTCGTGGCCTTCATTTCGCGGGCCCTCGCGCGCGCGGTCGATACGGACGTGCCGACGGCGCCGGTCAGGATCGCGATCATGGCGATCACGACAAGAAGTTCCACTAATGTAAATGCCCTTTTCATCATTCTATAACGTCCGGCCATGTTGTTATGTCGTCGTAGGTGTTCTCCTTGCGATCGGGTCCCCAGGAGGTCACGCCGACCGTGTAGGTCTTTACCTTCTTGTTGCTGCCCGAGCCGACATTGATTGTGGTGATGTCGCTGCCGAGGGTGGTTTCCTTGAACGAATCGAGGTATACGAGGGTATCGGCCTGTTCGCTCGTGCCGGCGGAGCAGGCCCTGGTGCGCAGACCTCCGTCCTTCTTCCACAGGCTCGTGAGCCTGTAGGTCTCGCTGCCGTGGGCGAAGACGTTGTCGGCCTCCTCGCGGATCTCGGCCATGTTGTCCCTCACCTGGTCCAGGTCGGCGACGCCGGCCATGCCGGTTCGCCAGGCGATCGACGACTGGTTGAAAACCATCGTCAGTATCGTAACGAGCATTCCAAGGAGAAGGCTCGCTACAAGGAGCTCGAGAATGGTGAATCCTTTTTTCATTTGTCGGGCAGTCCTTGGAATCTCGCTTCTGTGTAGTAGATCGGCATCGACATCAGCATGCTGACGCGGTGCGTCGCGCGAACGGCAATCTTCACGACGGGGGAATCCTCCTCATGTATCACGACGAGACCGCATCGCATGCCTTTGCCGAAGGCGTTCCCCGGGAAGGAGGAGTTTACGTCGAGCGAACCTTCGGCGGCGCCGCTCATCTTCGATATGGTGTCGCCGAACACCCCCGCGGCCGTGCCTTGGGGATCCTGGGTCACGAGGCCCGTCGACGTGTTCATGTAGCCGGCCCATCCGCCGCTGGGGAATTCGAAACCCTGGCGGAAGACGCTCCACTTGAGGTTGGTGGCGCTGCACGCCATGAGGAGCGGGCTGACCACCGCGTCGGCGATCGCGGCGCCCGCGACGTCTTCGCGACTCTGGCTGTTCTCGCGGTAGCCGAACGAGAAGAGCGAAACCATTGCAAGGACTCCGCCGGCCATTATGAGAATGGCCAGATTCACCTCTATAAGCGTAAATGCGCGTCTCATTTCGCCCTTACTCCTCCTGCGGGTTCTTGGTCGTGCCGATCTTTTCCGCCGTCAGGCCCCCGGACCTGTTGGGCCTGAGCTCGTATATGTCAACCGTTCCGCTCCCGGAACCGGAAACGTTATCTCCGCGGTTTTCGTAGCCGCCGGCTCCGCCGCCGAACACGATCGTCCCCTCGCCCCTAACGGGCGTGGAGATGTTGCTGGAGTAGTCGTTGCCGAATATGAAGTTGTGCGGGAGCTCGATCGACTGGAACTCGAAACCGTATGCGTCGCCCGTCGACCATGTGACGCCGGCCTTGTCCAATATCTCAAAGCCGTAGATCGTTATCACCGAGTCGCCCGAAGGGGCGGAGAGCGTGCCCGACGCGGTCTCGGCAGTGCCGTCGACAGGATCGAGGAGGAATGTCTCGGGCACGTCCTCCCTGTGCACGACATCGTAGACGCGACTTCTCTTGAGCCCCTCGCCCTCCAGATCGTCCAGCTTGTAGAGGTACATGCCGGAGCCGCGCGCCGACCCGCCCGTTTCGGTCGCGTACGTAAGGTTGAGGTCGGCGAACTCATCGTAGAGGTAATTGCCGGAAACGCCAGAAAGCCTTCCGCCGCGCCTTACGGCCACGGCTTTGCCTACGACGATCTCGTTATCGTCGGCGGTGCTGGAGCGGAGCGTCTCGTTCCAGTAGTATACCGCCGTAGGCTGTCGGTCGATCATCGAACGCTGGAACGCGGCGTGCATGAACTGGCTCGCGTTCTGCAGGGCGCCGCGCTCGGACATGCCGCGCACGACAGACCGGTAGGCTCCTATCGAAGCCGTGCCTAGGAGGCCCATGATGCCGATGACCACGAGCAGCTCCAACAGGGAAAATCCGTTTCGTCTCATCATCACTTTGACACCGTTAACTGGTCCGCGGGAATCGAATAGGTCATCTTGAAGCGCTTGAAGCGACCGTTATCCTGATTTGGGTAGCCAAACATCATCTGGGCTATCTTGAGCTTGTCGGGACTGCGCTTGGTGCCCTTCACGGCCTCCATGAAGTCCATGCCGTAGGTCTTGTCGGTAACCGTTCCGAGGCGCGCCACGAAAAGCCCCGTAACGTCCAGGAGCGGGTTCGCGGAGGACGAAACTGACTTCCTGACGAGCTCGCGCATCACGTCGTCGCACTCCGTGTCCGTGAGGACGTAGCGGTCGGGATCGTTCGAGCTGCCGGACCTGCCGTCGCCGTCGAAGCCGGGCCACTCGTCATTCTGCGCGTGGTAGGTCTCGATGCCCGCCTGGACCATCGCGACAAGCGCCTCGGCGCGACGCGCGCGCGCCTGCTTCAGCGCACCGACGGCGGAGGTCGTCACAATCGTCATGAGCACCGCAAGGATGCCCACGACCATCAACAGTTCGACAATGGTAAAGCCGCGGCGCTTCATATGTCAGTTCCCCGCATTTGTCGCCATCCCCGGCGTCCAGCTGTAGACATCGTCCTTCTTGAGGCCGGTCGAGTAAGGCTCCATCTTGCCGTCCTTGCCGGCGCACCACACGATCGCCGAGGCCCTTACGCTTACGGGCTCGCCGCCGACCGAGGCGCCATCCACGATTCCGTCGCCATCGAGGTCGAGCGCGTAGTGGAGGATATGGTCCCTGATCTTGTAGGGCGCGTTGACCACATCGGACTCCGAGGCGCTGCTGCCGTTCCGCTTCACGACCGCGGCTGCCCAGGGGTCTACGATGCCGAGCCTGTCAAGACCGCCGAGGGCCGTCCCGTCGCTGTTGACCGTAAGCGACATGTATCCGCCCTTTGCGAGCGGAAGGGCCGTGCTCCCGTCGAGGAGGCCGTCGCTTCCGCCGTTCATGGCGAGGCGCTTGGGCCATACGCCCTCCTGCTGGAACATGGCTGTGAGGGCGGTCGCGACATTGCTCACGAGCTCCTGCACCCTCGCGCGGTCCGCGGAGGCGCGCATCTTCGAGAAGGCCGATATCGAAGCGCCGACAAGCACGGCGATTATGCCGATCACAACAAGCATTTCGACCAGCGTGAAACCTCTTCTTGATTTGATGTTTTTCATGTCAGTTGCTCATTTGGATTATGTCGTCCACCACCCACTTGCCGATGCATTCGCGGGCGTTGGCGTTCAGGTCGCTCGAGTCCTTCGGGACCCACGGCGGGAAAGTCCGCCCGTTCGGGCCGCTAGACCAGAGAACGTAGCTCTGGTACGGCGCGGGAGAGTAGTAGTAGAGGTGGTTGCCCCAGCCGTCCTTCACAGTGACGCTGTCGAGCACGTACTGCTGGCTGTGCGAGTTGCTGTCGTAGTCGCCTGGCTCGTACACGTCGATGTTGGGGTTGTCGCCCCTGAGGTTGGTGTCGTACTGGTTGTCGGACGAGACGGTGATCCCGTAGAGCTCCCACTTGTGCTCACCTGAGACAATGCCCTCGAGGTTGGGCATCCAGCGGGCCGTGACCGCCTGGGACGGTATGTTGGATACGCGCGCGAGGTCGGTCGCCGTGCTGTCGGAGCCCTGGTATTCCTGTATCTTGCGCCAGGTAAGGGGCGTATCGTCGAGCGGATCGCGCGGCAGGGAGTTGTTCTCGGTCCACTGGCTGAAATCCAGGAACGAGTAATGGCCGTTCATCATGACGAGATAGCGCGGCAGGAGATAGCTCATGAGTCCGAACTTGAAGAGCTGGACCTTGTTCCATTCCACGTCGCCCTTGTACTCGTTGAAGCGGCCTATGTTGGAGCCGGAGGCGTCGTCGAAGCCCGCAAGGAGCGTGGCCTTCGTGCTTTCGTTCTGCCAGTATTCCTTGTAGCGCTCGTCGCCGGAGTTAGCCTTCAGCTTGAGCGCCTCGCTTACCGACCTTACCTTGCTCGAGTACTGCTCCGGAAACGGGAAGCAGGCGTCGACAGGCTGGGAGCGGCAGGCCGCCTTGACCTGGTTCCAGGCGTTCCACTCGGCGGCCTGGCCGATCTTGGTCCAGTTCCAGATGTCCCTGTTCTCCTCTTCGTCGCTCTGCACGCCGTGGTCGTTGGCCCTGGCGTATATGTTGCGCGTTCCGTGCACCTTTACTGGCGGATACGTTCCGAACGCGGCGTAATAGCCGGAAAGGCAGTTCTCCACGCGCTGCAGCCTGGCTATCGTTGTGTTGCGGCTTGAGGTGTTGCCGCCGATCGAGCTCAGCCTGACCACCATCGACATCAGCGTGATCAGGACGACCACGACGATAAGGAGCTCGACGAGTGTGAAACCCTTTTTCACTTAGCCCGCGCCCCCCGACACGGAAGAGATGATCTTGATCATGGGAAGGAACATCGCGATGACGATCGTACCGACCACGAGGGCGAGCACGATGATCAGCGCAGGCTCGATCGCCGCGGTCATGCCGGCGACGGCGTTGTCGACCTCGTCGTCGTAGGTGTTGGCGATTCGCGTAAGCATGTCGGCAAGAGCGCCGGTCTCCTCGCCGACCTCGACCATCGAGACGACCATGGGCGGGAACACGGAGCACTGCGAGAGAGGCTGGGTCATGCCCTCGCCTTCCTTGACGGCGTCATGCACGTCCTGAAGCGCCTTCGAGACGACGCGGTTGCCGGTGGTGTCGCGGACGATCACGAGCGACTGGAGGATCGGGACGCCGGAGGCGAGCAGCGTGCCGAGCGTGCGCGTCACGCGAGAGACGGCCGTTCTCTGGACAAGCGTTCCGGTGACCGGGGCCTTCAGCGAGCATACGTCGTAGAAGTAGGCGCCCGCCTCGGTCTTTCCTATTATCTTCTTTATGACGACGAACGCGAAGACTATGGAGACTATGAGAAGCCCGTTATGCTGGACGAACTCAGACGCCTGCATGACCGCCTCGGTGATCGGCGGCAGCGCCGCGCCGCCAAGCATGTCGTTGAAGACCTGCTTGAACTTCGGGATCACCGCGACGAGCAGGAAGCCCGTTATGCCGACCGCGGCGAAAAGGACGACTATCGGGTAGATCATCGCGCCCTTCACCTTGTTCTTGATCTTCTCGGACTTTTCGGCGAATTCGGCGAGACGGCCGAGGACGACCTCGAGCACGCCGCCCGCCTCGCCGGCCTTCACCATGTTCACATAGAGCTTGTCGAAGATCTTGGGATACTGCGTCAGCGACTCAGAGAAGGTCCCGCCCGAGGCGATGTTATCGGCTATGCCCGTGAGCGCCTCGACCATCTGCGGGTCCTTCATCTGGCGCTTCAGGACCTCGATGCCTCGCATGAGCGGAAGGCCCGCGTTCACCAGCGTGGCGAGCTGGCGCGTGAACTGGGTAAGGACTTTCGTGTTCACCTTGCCGCGCATCCACGAGGGAGTCTTGATGTTTATCTTTATGTCCTTGTTCATGCCGCCGGATTTCTTTGCCGGCGCGGGAGCTTTCTTTGCCTTGCCCTTCGGCGGCGGAGCCGCCGGCGCCGACTTCACTTCACCCAGGGCGGTCGGGAAGAGACCTTGGGCGCGAACTGCGGCTATAGCGGAGTTGCGGTCGCCAGCTTCGATCTGGCCGCGGGTCTCGTTACCCGCGGCATCTTTTGCGATGTATTGGAATGTCGCCATGTTACAACCTTTGTCAATTGTTGTCTGCATTATACCACACTCTCCCCTTTTCTGTCTACTGCCGGGCGACCCGAATTCGCCACTGTTCCTTTTTTGGTATACTGTACACCATGAAGGTCGTTTTCCTTTTCATTGACGGAGTCGGCATAAGGGAGCCGTCGGCCGACAACCCCGTTAACCCGGAGGTGTGCCCGACGCTCTGCCGCCTCATTTCCGCGAACTCCGTTCCCATAGATGCGTGCCTTGGCGTTGATGGCCTGCCCCAATCCGCCACGGGGCAGGCGACCATGTTCACAGGCGTCAACTGCCCGAAGGCGATGGGCAAGCATTGCGAAGGCTTCCCCAGCCCCGCGCTCCGCTCAATAATAGAGGAGAACAACCTCTTCCTTCAGCTCCGCAAGCGCCACAAGACCGTCCGCTTCGCCGACGCGTATCTGATCGACTCGCCTGACGACCTCAAGGTTCGCCGCTTCAAGTCGGTGACTACGGTGATGGCGCTTACCGCGCCGGAGACGATCTCGACTTCCGAGGACCTCATGGACAATCGCGCGGTAATGCAGGACATAACGCGCGAGACGATACAGGACCGCTACCCCGACATTCCGATCGTCACGCCCCAGCGCGCCGCAGAGCACCTCTTCGGCATCGCGCGCGAAAACGACTTCACGCTGTTCGAGTTTTTCCAGACCGATGTATCGGGCCATTCGCTCGACTATGCGCGGGCCTGCGCCGTGCTTCGGGCCTACGATCTCTTTCTCTCCGCCCTCGTGCGGTTCGTCGAGGCCGCAGGGCTTACGCTGGTCATGACGTCCGACCACGGAAACATAGAGTCCATGACCGAGCGCGGACATACATGCAACCCTGTCCCTTTCATAACGATCGGTCCCCGCGCAGCATTTCTGCGCGAACGCGTGAAGTCGCTTGTTGACGTGACACCTGCGATACTCGCCGCCTTCGACGGCATCTGACCCGTAGAGAGAGAAGTCAGAGGGCCACGTAGGGTTCGCCGCAGAGGGAGCAGACTGCTCCCGCGTGCACCGGCGCGCCGCAGTTTGGGCAGCGCCTCTCAAGCACCTCGCCGCAGATTGCGCAGTACCTGCCGCCGACAGGATCCGCAGCCTCGCGGTCGGGATTCGCAAAAATCCTGCCCGCGACTTCATAGCGGCGATTCGAGGGACAGTCCCCGTTTGGACAGAATCCTGAATGAGGCGCGTGCCCTATGACAGGCAAGCGGTTCCCGGCGGCGATTCCGTCACTGGACGAATGCACGGCAATATCTATGCCGAACTTCTTGGAGAGCTTTCCTATGACCTCGTCGTTCAGCTTCGTTCCATCACCCTGCTCGAACATCGAGATGGCCGACTGTTTACAGCCGACTTCCGCGGCAAGCTCGCCCTGCGATATCTTCGCAGCTCTTCGGGCTTCCTTGACCTTGAAACAGAATTCTGGACTTAGATTTGTCACGGTGAGGTATTATGGACTTTATTTTATCAACTTACAAGGGGTCAATTATCAACACTATCAACAGACTTATAAACTTATAAACACTAGTTGATATTTCTGTTGATATTTTTTATCAATACATCCTAGTCAGAATTTCCGAAGGAAGAAGATATTCTTCTCCATTTTTATGCGGAATTCCGTATTTTGACAGCTCTTCCAGTACCGGACCCGAGAGAATGTTTCCGTTGTCCTTGAAGAACTTCTGAAGCGCCGCGCGCTTCTGGGCAAGGTTGCCGCTGGGTTCATTTGCAACAAGAACGCCTTCAAGGAGCTGCGCCTTGCGTATGCGCCCATCGGCCTCCGCCTTATCCCTGGCCTCCTTGATGACTTCAAGAACATGGTCGCGCGTCTCACCGGGAAAGCGATCGGGCAATTCCACATCGCGATCTAGCAGAGCGAGTGCGTTGGGATTTCGCGCCTGCTCGTCAAAATGCTTCTCCTGCTCTTCCGCAAGCTTGTTCTTGAGTTCGGCGACTTGTATCTTGAGAGCATCCGCGGCGGCCTTGGCCTCATCGAGAGCGGCCTTGAGAGATTCGTTTTCCTTCTTGAGCTCTTCTTCGGACGCCGCAGCCCCTTCCAGAGTCTCTATCTTCTTCTGAAGGGTCTCTACCTTTTCCTCAAGCTTTGCCTTGTCGACGGCAAGTTCCTCGACGACGACTTTCTGGACGTCCAGCTCGGCAGGAGCGCGTTCCTGCACTACGACTTTCTCCTCAGTCTGCTCAATGACCTCTTCAGCGGCAGGCTCGTCATCTCCCTTG
>Ga0265298_10003367_pt1 | contig 21194 bp, 19 predicted proteins | sample AusTroGonzalo_MG_3_FD_193486 | JGI IMG/M metagenome (GOLD analysis project Ga0265298, IMG submission 193486) | Bovine rumen microbial communities from tropical cattle in Woodstock, Queensland, Australia - Gonzalo_01 | ecosystem: Host-associated > Mammals > Digestive system > Stomach > Rumen ...
TTTTGAAATATTTGATTTACCGCAAGGTGTTTATTATATCGATAAATTACCGGTAGTTTTATTACCGCAAGATATTATTTCGGTATGTGTTTGTGCTTTTGTAATAACGGTTATATCGGGTTTATATCCTGCTTATCAGGTTTCAAAATTAAAACCCGTCGAAGCATTGAGATACTAATTATCCAATCTTCTAAATGTTGCGGAGCATTTTTTATATGAAAATAGAAACAATAAATTTGGTAAAAAATTATAAAACATTAAAATCACCTGAAGTTCAAGTTTTAAAAGGAATAAACTTAACAATAAATTCCGGTGAAACTGTTGCCCTTACAGGTCCGTCGGGAGTAGGTAAAAGCACTTTAATCCACTTGTTAGGTTTAATGGATAAACAAACTTCCGGAAGTATTTTGTTGGACGATATAAATACGGATAATTTGTCTGCCAATCAACTTGCAAAATTAAGGAAAGATAATATAGGTTTTATTTTTCAGTTCCATTATTTACTTGCCGATTTTACCGTTTTGGAAAACATTTTAATCCCTGCTTGGAAAAATTATAAAGAAAAGGAAAAAAGAGCTTATCAATTACTTGAAATGATAGGGCTTAAAGACAGAGTAAAACATTTACCGTCGGAACTTTCGGGAGGGGAACAACAAAGGGTTGCAATGGCAAGGGCATTTATAAACGAACCTAAAATAATTTTTGCAGATGAACCGACCGGAAATTTGGACAGAGCTACCGGTGAAAAAATAGAAAATTTAATGTTTGATATATGTAAAGAATTTAAAACTACTTTAGTTGTTGTAACCCACAGCCGGGAACTTGTAAAACTTGCCGCAAGACAACTTGTTATGGAAAACGGCAATATAAAAGCCGTTTAAATATTATTTAACCTGCCTGCCTAAATCCAAAGAAGATTTTTTCGTATTATCTATTACTAAAGTTTCTTTCGGCATAAGTATAGGCCTTTCGGATAAATCCGTAGTAAAGTTTATAAAATCTATTATTCCTGCATGTGTTTCTTTAATGTCGTCGGAACCTTGAATGGTTATTCTTGTAAATTTTTCTATTCTTGTCGGATAACCGTATTTATCGGTAACATATATTTTCTTTATATTTTGTTTAGTAAATTGTCTTCCTTCTTCATCTTTTTTTATTTCTGTAGAAGCAACTTTTCTTAATATTTTACATTTATATCCGTTAACGGTATCTTTTCCGGCATAAGTTGAATTCATATATTCGGGAATAATTAAATCGTCGTTAAGAACAGTTTTTCCTTTAATATTTTCATCATCAGAAATAACAATTATTTCAACCGGAGCATCGGCTTCTCTATCTTTCATTAAAGGGACCTGATAAAATTTATTATCATGTAATAAATAAGCTTGGTTTTGATATTTTTTCGACTCAAAAGATTTACTGTTTCCTCTTTCCGTTATTATATACTCCGTTTTTTCGGAATCGTTATCATTTAAAACTACGGTAAAAGAAATACCTTTACTTTTACTTTCAATTTTCTTATCCTGTAAAGAAGAAACGATATCTGCATACAAAAAAGAAACTGTAAACAACAAACTTAAAGTAACCAATGATATTTTTTTCATTTTTTATCCTTTTATTATTCTAAATTTTTGTGTATTTTAATTTTTTTTATAATCCGTTACAAAAGCTTTTTCCGGAAGTTCCGTCAATTTATTTGTTAAATCCGTAGTAAAGTTTATAAAATTTACTGTAGCTTTACTGAAACCTTCATCGCAATCCGGTGAATTTGAATAACTGTTTTTATATAAATATTCAATTCTTGTAGGATACCCGTATCTTTCGGAAACATACATTCTTGTTATATTTTGCCTTGTTATAAAATTTTGTTCGTTTTCTTTTATTGTTTTTGTTAAAATTTTTGTAATAATTTGGCAGGTATATCCGTTAACCGTCACATTGTCACCTGCAATACAATCAGAATAGTCAGGAATTTCATAATTGTATTGCTCAAGAATATCTTTTTTAATTTCTTCAGGTAAAATAACGGCTTTTAATGAATAAAAAACTGATGGATCTTGTAATGTATAAATTTGATACAATTGACCGTCATCACATAAAAGATACATTGTTTTTTGTAAAGAATAAACTATTTCAAAAAATTTATTTTTTCCTTTTTCGGTTATAACACACTTCCCGGTTGATGTTCCGTTATCTTCGTTATCAACTGAAACGGAATATGTAATACCTTGTGTATTTAAGGTATTTCTTTTAGTTTGTAAATTTTCAATAATATTATCTGCATATAAAAAAGAATTTGCAAATAAAAAACATATTACATAAGATACAACAAAATTTAAAATTCTCATTTTTAACTCCGATTCTAAAATATTATTTTATTATATGAAATTTATGTTTTTGGTTTCAATGTCTTTTTACTTTATACTAGCATTTTAATAATATTGTTAAAAAACAAGTAAAATGATATACTATGTGCTAATTTAATAAAATTTATGCTAAATAAAAAATGAAAACAATAATATTGCTTGCAATTTCAAACATATTTATGACCTTTGCTTGGTATTGGCACCTAAAATTTGAAAATCTGCCAATTATAAAAGTAATTTTAATTTGCTGGGGCATAGCTTTTATCGAATATTGTTTTATGGTTCCGGCAAACAGAATAGGATACCTTCAATTTAATGCAACTCAATTAAAAATTATTCAGGAAGTTATTTCTTTAACGGTATTTGCTTTCTTTTCCGTCCTATACTTAAATGAACATTTTAAATGGAATTATTTGGTAAGTTTTTGCCTTATGGTGTTAGCTGTATTTTTTGTTTTTTATAAGTGGGAGTAAATAAATGTTACTTCCTACAACCAAACAGGAAATTATCAATTTAAAATGGGATAAACCTGATATTATCATTGTATCAGGTGACACATACATAGACTCTCCATTTAACGGTGCAGCCGTTATTGCAAACTATTTAATGGTTCACGGTTTTAAAGTTGCAATTATTGCACAACCGGATATAAATAATGATGATATTGCAAGGCTTGGCGAACCCTCTTTGTTTTGGGGAGTTACAGCCGGTGCAATGGATTCGTTGGTTGCCAATTATACCGCAACAGGAAAATTCAGAAATCAGGACGATTTAACACCTGGCGGGATAAATAACCGCAGACCCGACAGAGCCTGCATGGTATATACCAATTTAATCAGAAGATATTTCAAAAAAACAAAACCTATTGTTCTCGGCGGAATAGAGGCAAGCCTTAGAAGAGTTGTTCATTATGATTTAAAAGATAACAAGCTGAGACGGTCTGTTATTTTTGATGCCAAAGCTGATATATTGGCTTATGGTATGGCAGAAAAAACTATGCTTGAACTTGCACAAGCAATAAAAGAAAATAAAAGTTATTATGATATTAAAGGTTTATGTTATATTTCAAAAAACACCAAAGAAAATTATATTGAAATACCGTCTTATGAAGAATGTATTACCGACAAAAACAAATTTACTGAAATGTTTAATTTGTTTTATAACAACAGTGCTTACGAAAACTCAAAAGGTTTATATCAAAAACATGCTGACCGTTATTTAATTCATAATCCGCCTCAACCTTTACCGACTCAAAAAGAATTGGATTTTATTTTTGATATGGACTGGACGAGGGAAGTTCATCCTTATTATGCCAAACAGGGAGCGGTAAAAGCACAGGAAACAATAAAATTTTCAGTTGTATCTCACAGAGGATGTTGCGGAGAATGTAACTTTTGTGCTATAGCGGTTCATCAGGGAAAATCAGTTATATCAAGAAGCAAGGAATCAATAATAAAAGAAGTTAATAAACTTACTCAAAAAAAAGATTTTAAAGGTTATATATCCGATATAGGCGGACCTACCGGAAACATGTATAAAATTTCTTGTAAATTACATGGAACAACGGGAAAATGTAAAAACAAAAAATGTTTATACCCTACGGTATGTGAAAACATTGTTTTTTCTCATACCGAACAAATTGATTTATTAAAGCAATGTGCCGCAAACAAAAATATAAAAAAAATATTTGTATCATCAGGTATCAGGCACGATTTAATTATTGCAGATAAACAAAACGGTAAAAATTATTTGGAATATATTTCAAAAAACAATATATCCGGACAATTAAAAATTGCACCGGAACATACATGTGATAATGTGTTGGAAGCAATGAATAAACCTAAGCAGGAATGTTTTTTGGAATTTATGAAAATGTTTAAACAAATAAATACTCCGTTAAATCAGTTTTTAACCTGTTATTTCATGGTTGACCACCCCGGATGCAGTTTGGATGATACAAGAGAACTGTTATATTTTATAAATAAGAATTTAAAATTTACACCGGAACAAGTGCAGGTTTTTACACCTACTCCGTCGACATATTCAACGGCTATGTATTGGACTGAAAAAGATAAAAACGGCAATGACATTTTTGTTGAAAAAGACAGAAATGCAAGAATGAAACAAAAACTTACAATAACTCAAAAAATAAAAAAATACCATCATTAATCCTTGACATAAAAAAATAAAAGTTGTTTAATTACAAGTAACAATAATCTTCGGGGAAGGTGAAATTCCTTACCGGTAGTGATGCTCTAAAAGAGCTAAGCCTACGACTTCACTGTAACAGTGAAATGAATCCGTGCAAATCGGATGCCGACGGTACAGTCCGGATGGAAGAAGATAAATTATAGCCTTTGTTGTAACCCCGGGATTATATTTTATAATTTCGGATTTTTTATTTATGACTAAAAATAATGATAAAAAATTTATAAAAATGACTTTTGCTTTAGCTAAGAAAGCTAAAAATTTTGTTTATCCGAACCCAATGGTCGGATGTATTTTGGTTAAAGATAACAAAATTATTTCAAAAGGTTATCATAAATATTTCGGTGCAGCACATGCGGAAGCCCAAGCTATAAATTCTTCAAAAACAAATGTAGCAGGTTCAACTTTATATGTAAATTTAGAACCTTGCAATAATTGGGGGAAATGTCCTCCATGTGTAGATTTAATAATAAAATCAAAAATTAAAACCGTTGTTTTTGCAATGAAAGACCCTAACCCGTTAACAAGCGGAAAAAGTTTAAAAAAATTAAAATCAGCAGGAATCAAAGTAATTAGAGGCATATTGGAACAACAAGCCGAAAAATTAAACAAACAATATATTAATCACATAACAAAAGTTAAGCCTTATATTGTTATTAAAACTGCAATGTCTCTTGACGGAAAAATTGCTTCATATACAGGTGATTCAAAATGGATATCCAATGAAAAATCAAGAAATTTTGTCCATAAAATAAGAACAAATTTTGATGCAATTCTTGTAGGAACAAATACAGTTTTAAAAGATAACCCTGTTTTGTCTTCTCATAATAAAGGCAAAAATCCCGTTAGAGTAGTTTTAGATGAGAAATTAAAAATACCGTCAAACTATAATATTGTTGACGGTAAAATACCGACAATAATTTTGTATAACGAGAATATAAAAAAAATTCCTGCTTACTTTAATAAAAATTGTATAAAATTGGTTCCTGTAAATTTTAACAAAGCAAAGAAAGATTTTAATATTGTGATAGAAAAATTAAACAAAATGGCATTAAAAAGAATTTTAGTTGAAGGCGGTGGGGAAATAAATGCCTCGATTTTAAAAACAGGAAAAGTAAATGAAGTTATAATTTTTATTGCACCCATCATTGTCGGCGGAAGGGGGGCAAAAACATTCGTTGAAGGTACCGGAGTAAAGTTTATAAAAGATTCATTAAAATTTAATAAGCTTAAAATTAAAAAATTTGGTACTGATATAGCAATTTTTGCAAAATAAAAATTGCGGAAGAATAGATGATTAGAAGAATGGAAGTAACTTTTAGGAGTTTAACTTGTTTACCGGAATAGTAGAAGATAGAGGAAAAGTAATAGATATTACAAGTTCACAAATACAAATAGAAACTTGTTTGGATGCTATTAAAACAGGTGACAGTATTGCCGTTAACGGTGTATGCTTAACGGTTACGGAAATATCTGAAAAAATTATTTCTTTTGATTATAGCCCTACGACAAGTGATATAACAAATATATCTTTACTTAAAAAAAATTCTTTAGTTAATTTGGAAAGAGCTTTAACATTACAAACAAGGCTTGGTGGGCATATAGTATCCGGACATATAGATACTTCAACAAGAATTATATCTATAAAAAAAACAGACAGGTTTTACTTTATTTCATTTGCGGTTAATGAAATAATAAAAAAATATATAGTTCTTAAAGGATTTATTGCAATAGACGGTATAAGTTTAACGGTTGCAGAAATTAACGAACAAACTTTTTCCGTTACAATGATACCTGAAACATTTAATAAAACAATTTTTTATTCAAGAAAACCGGGTGATATTGTAAATATAGAAATTGATGTTTTTGCAAAATATGTAGAAAAATTATTCGGCAAAAAAGATAACAAAAAAGAAATAACAATGGAGTTGTTAAAAGAAAACGGCTTTATTTGAAAAAATTTTGTTTTTTCAAATGAGGTATGGATGTATGGAAGTATGGAGGTATAGAAAAATATGAATAACAAAAATTTTTCGACAATTGAAGCAGCAATAAAAGATATAAAAAACGGGAAAATGGTAATAGTTGTTGATGACCCTTCAAGAGAAAACGAGGGGGATTTGGTTTGTGCCGCACAAAAAGTTACACCGAACATAATTAATTTTATGGCAAAAAACGGCAGAGGTTTAATTTGTGTTCCTGTCAACGGAAAAACATTAGACAGGCTTGAAATAAATGTCATGGAAAGGAAAAATGTTGTAAATAATAAATACTCATGCTCTTTTACGGAATCGGTTGATTATAAAAAAGGAACTACTACCGGGATTTCCGCTTTTGACAGAGCAAAAACGGTTAAAGCATTAGCAGATAAAAAGTCGGTTGCTTCCGATTTTGTTCACCCGGGACACATTTTCCCTTTAAGATATAAAGAAGGCGGTGTTTTGGTTAGGGCAGGCCATACCGAAGCATCTGTAGATTTATCACTTCTTGCAGGGCTTGACGGTAGTGCTGTAATATGTGAAATTATGAAAGATGACGGAACAATGGCAAGAATGAACGACCTTTTTTCTTTTGCAAAAAAGCACAAATTAAAAATAATTACCGTACAGGATTTAATTAAATACAGAAGAGAAACCGAAAAACTTATAAAAGAAATTGTTACCGTTAATTTTCCTACAAAGTTCGGAGTATTTAAACTTTCATTATTTGAAGATACAATAACAAAAGAAAATCATCTTGCAATAATAAAAGGTGATGTTAAAGGTAAAAAAAATGTTTTGGTTAGGGTTCATTCTTCATGTGAAACGGGTGATATATTTCACTCTTTAAAATGCGATTGCGGAGAACAATTGGAAACTGCACTTAAAATGATAGAAAAAGAAGGAACGGGAGTAGTTTTATATATGCATCAGGAAGGCAGGGGAATAGGGCTTGCAAATAAATTAAAAGCATACAAATTGCAGGAAGAAGGTTTGGATACCGTTGAAGCAAATGTTGCTTTGGGGTTTGCACCCGACTTAAGAGATTACGGTATAGGTGCACAAATTTTATGTGAACTTGGTATATCAAGTATAAAACTTATGACAAATAATCCGAAAAAAATTATAGGGCTTGACGGTTACGGTTTAAAAATAACAAAAAGAGTTCCTATAGAAACAAAACCTAATGCGGTAAACAAAAGATATTTGAAAACAAAAAAAGAAAAGATGGGACATAAACTGAAACTTATTTAATAAGTTTCAGTTTAGAAGATTAGAAGATTAGAAGAATGGAAGATTAAAAGAAGAAAGGAGAAAAAAATGAAAACAATAAACGGTCAATTAAATTCGGAAGGGAAAAAATTTGCTATTGTCGTATCAAGGTTCAATGAATTTATCACAAATAAACTTATTTCAGGGGCCGTAGATATACTGAAAAGGCATGGAACAAATGAAGATGATATAACAACAATTTGGGTTCCCGGAGCATTTGAAATACCTGCAGTTGCAAAAAAAACAGCGGATTCAAATAAATATGATGCAATTATTTGTTTAGGTTGTGTTATAAGGGGAGCAACTCCTCATTTTGATTATGTGTCCGCAGAAGTATCAAAAGGTGTTGCAACAGTCGGTTTATCAAGTAAAATTCCAGTAACTTTCGGAGTTTTAACAACCGATTCCATAGAGCAAGCTATTGAAAGGGCAGGTACAAAGGCCGGCAACAAAGGTTCCGATGCCGCATTAACTGCAATAGAAATGGTTGATTTGTATTCTAAAATATAATTTATTTTTACAATTCTTCATCTATAGTATTTTCATTATCATGTGCCATATCGTATAATCTTATTATAGGTTTAGGTTCGTTTTTAGCTGTCATGTTTTCTATTATTAAAACTACTGTTAAATCTTTATAAGGAGCTTCTATAGCGGATTGAACCCATAGTCCGGTATCTGTTCCTGATGAAATTTCGAATTTTTTAAAGTATTTGTTGGTTCTTGCATCAACTCCCAAAACATCAGAATATTCAAAAGTCCATTCATCTAAATTTCCACCTGAATCTGTTCTTCCATAAAATTCACCATATTCTACCCAGTATGTTTTTTCTGCTCTGGCAATAAGCCCCATCAAAGTTTTACCTTCGGTAGCTATTGCTCTCATAAGCAATGCTTTGTATATATTTACACCAACTATAGATAAAACAGCAATAATTATAACTGCAATAATAAGTTCGGTTAAAGAAAACCCTTTTCTTTTTAAATTCATTAAAATTTTCTCACAAAAAACAAACAAAATACAATTTTTTTCAATTATACAATAAAACATTAAAAAAGGCTATATAATAATTATGTATAATAATTAACACTTTATATTTGTTTCTTGACTATAAAATATTCAATTTTATAGAATTATAGTATATATTCAGCTAAAGGATATAATTAATGGATTGGTATTTATTAATTATTATTTTATTTTTAATATTTTCATTTGTTGTAGGTTTTATTTCCGATTATCTTAATATAAAAAATATATCAACCGAACTTCCTGCCGAATTTGTAGGTTATTATGACAATGAAAAATATAAAAAATCACAAAATTATTTAAAAGATAAAACAAAGCTTTCTTTTGTTAATTCAACATTAATCTTAATAATAGAAATTCTTTTCATTTTGTTCGGAGGCTTTAATTATATAGATAATATTGCAAGAAGTTTCGGTTTCGGTGAAATATTAACAGGATTAATTTTTATTTCAATATTAATGTTGTTGCTTAACATTATAGAAATACCGTTTTCGGTTTATGATACTTTTGTTATAGAAGAAAAATATTCATTTAACAGAACAACCGTTAAAACATTTATAGCGGATAATTTAAAATCAATATTATTATTTGTAATTATAGGGTTACCCATAATTGCGGTTATACTTTTATTTTTTATCAAATTTGAAAATTTTGCATGGCTTTATGCTGCTGTTTGTGCCATTGTTTTTGAACTTATAATAACATTTATTGCTCCTGTTTTAATAATGCCTTTATTCAATAAATACGAACCTTTGGAAGACGGGGAACTTAAAACCGAACTTGAAAATTATGCAAAAAAAGAAAATTTTAAAATGAAAGGCCTTTATAAAATGGACGGTTCAAAAAGGTCAACAAAAACAAATGCTTTTTTTACCGGTTTTGGAAAATTCAGAAGAATAGTCTTATTTGATACATTAATTGCAAAACATACAAAAGAAGAACTTGTTTCCGTTTTAGCACATGAAATGGGGCATTATAAAAAAGGACATATAAACAAATTTATGTTGATGTCTTTTGTGAATACTTTTTTAATGTTTTTTATTTTATCCTTTTTTATAAACAATCAGCATTTATTTAATGCTTTCAAAATGGAACATTTATCGGTTTATTGTTCACTTGTTTTTTTCGGTTTTTTATATATTCCAATATCAATGGTTTTATCGGTAGTTCAAAATATTATTTCAAGAAAATACGAATATGAAGCCGACAGATATTCGGTTACAACTTATAAACATCCAACAGAAATGATAGAAGCACTAAAAAAACTTTCGGTTGATAATTTAAGTAATTTAACTCCGCATAAGATGAAAGTATTTTTGGAATATTCTCATCCGCCGGTTTTAGATAGAATAAAAGTAATTAGGGGGAAAAATGGATAAATTATTGAAGGAACTTTTGGTTGCACCTGGTATTTCCGGTTACGAAGAAACTGTTGCCGAAATTATGAAAAGAGAATTAAAAAAAACATGTGACAGTGTAAAAATTGACAATTTCGGAAATGTTATAGCAAAAAAAGGTAAAGGTTCAAAAAAAATAATGATAGCAGCTCACATGGACGAAATAGGTTTTGTTGTAAAATATATAAGTGATGACGGTTTTATATATTTTATTAAAGTCGGCGGTATTGCCGATACAGTATTGCTTGGGCAAAGGGTTGTGATAAAATCAAAAGCAGGTGATATTTGCGGTATCATAGGATCAAAACCTCCTCACTTACAAACTGCAGAAGAAAGAAAAAAACTTGTCACTTACGACAATATGTTTATAGATATCGGTTGTTCCTCAAAAGAGGAAGTTTTGAAAAAAGTAGAAATCGGTGACCAAATTATTTTTGAACCTAATGCAGGTGTTTTAAACGGAGATGTGTATTACGGTAAAGCAGTCGATAACCGTGCAGGCTGCTATGAAATGTTAAAAATTATGGAAAAGATTAATGTTGATGCCGAAGTTTATGCCGTTGCAACCGCACAAGAAGAAGTCGGGTTAAAAGGTGCAAGAACATCTTCTTTTGCAATTGATCCGGATTTTGCATTAATACTAGATACAAATGTTGCAGGTGATGTTCCCGGAATAGAAAAAAAAGTTTGTTCGTTAAAAATCGGTAATGGTATAGGAATTACTATGATAGAAGCATCCGGAAGGGGGACAATAGTAAATAATAAAATAAGAAGATTGATGATAGATACCGCCAAAAAAAATAAAATAAAGCATCAAATAGATATTGTAGACGGCGGAATGACCGACGGTGCCGTTGTTTATATGAACAGGTCGGGTATTTTAACGGGAATTTTAAGTATTCCTACAAGGTATTTGCATGCCGCAACTTCCGTTTTTAATATTAAAGATTTACAGTGCGGTGTTGATTTATCTTTAAAAGTAATTGAAAATATAGTAAAATAGTAAAAATTGCAAAAAAAGCGGAAAGCGATTTTTTATAGGAGAAAATATGATTAAAGAAAAAAATTTATTCAATGAAGACCAGGAAACAATTTCGTTTGAAAAAGCCAACAGTTTTATCGTTATGCCGGCACTTCCGGACAAATTAAAAGCACTTCTTGACATAGTTGATAATTTGTGGTGGTGTTGGAACAGTGATGCTATAGAATTGTTTAAAAGGATGAATGTTGATATTTGGGAAGAAACCTATCACAATCCCAAAGCAATGTTAGGTTTGATAAGCCAGGAAAGGTTGGAAGAACTTTCAAACGATACAAGTTTTATCTCCCACATGGAAATGGTAAAAAGCGATTTAGATAAATATATGAATATGCAAACTTGGTTTGATACTACTTTTCCAGAACACAAAGATAAAAAAATAGCATATTTTTCCACTGAATTTGCAATACATGAAAGCCTTCCTATTTATTCCGGCGGTCTCGGTGTATTATCCGGTGACCATTTAAAATCCGCAAGTGATATGGGTCTTCCTTTAGTCGGTATAGGTCTGCTTTACAGAAACGGATATTTTAAACAATATTTAACAAATGACGGTTGGCAAATGGAAGAATATAATATGAACCACTTTTTCCGTATGCCTATGGAATTATTAAGAAATTCCGACGGAACATCTTTAACCGTAACAGTTTCTTTACCGGATTCACCGGTTGTTTATGCAAGGGTTTGGAAAGTTCAGGTAGGAAGAGTTTCTTTATATTTGCTTGATACGGATTATCATAAAAATTCACTCAAAGACAGAACAATAACAGGCGAATTATACGGCGGTGACATAGAAAACAGAATTAAACAAGAATTCATATTGGGTGTCGGCGGCATGAAAGTTTTGGAAGCATTAAATATTAATCCGTCGGCAATTCACATAAATGAAGGGCATTCCGCATTTTTATTGATTGAAAAAATAAGAAGTTTAATGGCTAAGGTTTATCCTTTAAACAGGCTCAACAAATGGTAAAATCAACTTGTGTATTTACCACACATACACCTGTTCCTGCAGGAAATGAAGTTTTCTCTCCTGATTTGGTTTCAAAATATTTTGAAAAATTATATAAAGAAATCGGCTTAAGTAAAGAAGAATTTTTAAATTTAGGTAAAGATTTAAAATCGCAAAATGTAAATAAAGATTTTTCAATGACCGTTCTTGCTCTTAAAGCTTGCGGGCATGCAAACGGTGTCAGCAGACTGCATGCAACCGTATCAAGAAAAATGTGGCAAAATATATGGCCGGATCTTCCCAGGAAAGAAATTCCTATAACACATATTACTAACGGTATTCATACAAATACTTGGCTTTCTTACGACTTTGCAAACTTATTTCAAAGATATATGGGAAATATTTGGATTGAAGAACCCGAAAACCAGAATATATGGAGAAGAATAGCAACAATTCCCGATGCAGAACTTTGGAGAAGCCACGAAAGAAGGAAAGAAAGACTCGTTTCATTTGCAAGACAAAGGTTAAAAAACCAACTTGAAAGAAGGGGATTATCTAAACAAGTTGTCGGTTATGCGGATGAAGTGTTAGACCCGGAAGCCTTAACAATAGGTTTTGCAAGAAGATTTGCAACATACAAAAGAGGAAATTTAATTTTCAGAAATATGGACAGAATAAAGAAAATATTGCTCGATAAAGAAAAACCTGTCCAAATAATAATTGCCGGAAAAGCTCATCCTAAAGATGATAAAGGAAAAGAAATTATTAAGTCGATAGTCCGTTTGGCTGCCGACCCCGAATTGATGTTTAAAGTAGTATTCCTTGAAGATTATGATGTAAATGTTGCTCATTATATGGTACAAGGTGTTGATATTTGGTTAAACAATCCGTTAAGGCCGGAAGAAGCATCGGGAACAAGCGGAATGAAAGCCGCAGTTAACGGAGTTTTAAATTTCAGTATTTTAGACGGCTGGTGGTGCGAAGGTTATAACGGTGAAAACGGCTGGAGAATAGGTACAACCGATACTTATACGGATTTGGAATATCAAAACGAAGTTGAAAGCAGGTCTTTATACGAAGTATTGGAACAGGAAATAGTTCCGCTTTTTTACGACAGAGGAGTTGATAATTTGCCAAGAGGTTGGATACAAAAAATGAAACTTTGTATGCAAACGATATGTCCTATGTTTAACACGAACAGAATGATTGAAGAATATACAAGAAAATTTTATGTTCCTTCAATTATTGAAACGGAAAAAATGCAAAATAATAATTTTGAAATAGCAAAAAGCAAAGCTGCATGGCAACAAAACCTTGAATATAACTGGAACAGAATAAATATAGCAAGTATGGAAGACAACTTAAAAAGACAAACTACCGAAATAAAAAATGTTATGAAAATCCGTGCAAAAGTATTTTTAGGTGATATAAAAAATGAAGATGTTGCCGTTCAGGTATGCACCGGGTATTTGGATTCAAAATATATAATTACCGATGAAAAATATATTGATATGAAAGTTGTATCGAGAGAAAACGACGGCGGTTATATTTACGAGCTTGAATTTAAAACCGACAGAGTAGGTCACTGCGGATATATTATAAGGGTTGTTCCTCAATATATGGGCAAAATTGAATATATCCCCGGTTTGATTAAATGGTTTTAATTAAGAATGAGTAAAATAAAGTTAGTAGTTTTTGATTTAGACGGAACATTAGTAAATTCTCAATATGATTTAACCGATTCCGTAAATTTTGTCAGGCAAAAATATGGTTTTAGTCCGCTGCCCGTCGATAAGGTTGCTTCTTATTTGGGCAGCGGAATTACGGCACTTGTAAAAGCGGTTTTATCCGAGCTTAAAAGTACTGAATTTGAGTTGGCGGTTAAAATGTTTAAAGATAATTATTCACAACATTTAACCGACAAAACTTTACCATATAAAGATGTTGTCGAAATGCTTTCAAATATTTCTTGCCAAAAAGTTTTGTTATCCAATAAAGATGAAAATTTCTCAAAACAAATTTTAAAAACATTAAATTTATCGAATTTCTTTACCGAAATTTACGGTGGGGATTCTTTTAAAGAAAAAAAACCCAATCCTTTACCGATATATGAAATAATGAAAAAATTTTCTTTAAATAAAGAAAATATAATTATGGTCGGTGACGGTACAAATGATATTATGGTCGGGAAAAATGCAGGTATAAAAACAATAGGTGTTTTATACGGTTATTCTTCACAAGAACAACTGAATAATCTTGCTCCCGACTATATAGCAAAAACACCGAAAGAAATAGTAACCGTAATTGGAAAATTAGAAGATTAGAAGATTTGATGATTAGAAGCAAAGCAGATGTCATTCCGGACTTGATCCGGAATCCAAGTTGTTCGTCGTGTCATTCCCGCAGAGCAGTTGAGCGGGAATCCAAGTTTTTTGTAGTTAATTTGTCATTTCGAGTGAATACGAGAAATCTCGTAGTTGTTCTTTAAAAATATTTTTAAAGGTCTTTTGTTCGTTAATTACAAATTATAAATTGCCGTCTTGTTGTCATTCCCAAAATTCGTAATCGGGAATATGTCGTTTGTAGTTTAAACTATCAGCTATAAGCTATAAACTAAAAATTGCGAAGCAATTTTTTCTAAGGGAGTTCAAAATGTTAGTTTTAAAAATTTTAAAAAAAATTATCGTTATGTTTCAGTCCGACATTTCACCAAACCAAATTGCATGGGGCTTTGCATTAGGTGCAATTTTAGGGCTTGTCCCTAATTTGTTGGTTAAATGTATTTTGTTTGTAGTTATTATGTTTTTCAGGGTTAATTTAACCGCAGCTTTTCTTGCTGCAACATTATATGCAATAGTTGCCTTTGCTTTAGACCCTCTACTTGATAAAATAGGTTATTTCGTTTTAGCCGACTGCAGCTTTTTAAAATCTCTTTGGACGGCTTTGTTTAACTATCCTATTGTTCCTTTTTCTCATTTTAATAATACTATTGTTATGGGCAGTTTGGTTTTGGGAATAATTTTAATAATACCGAACGGTATATTGGCAAAAAAACTTTTAGTTTATTACAGAACTAATTTAAGGGATAAAGTTTCGCAATGGAAAATAGTTAAAATTTTAAATACGGTTTTAGCAACAACAACAATAGCAAGTAAAATAAAATAAAAAGGAAAAATTTATGAAATTTATAAGATGGTCTTTTGTAATACCGACGGTAATAATAATAGCGGCAATTATTATTTTTAATATTATGTTTTTTGATGTTATTTTAAAAAAGGCTTTTATTTCCACGGGGGAAATGATTTTCGGTGCAAAAGTTGAAATAAGCAGCCTTAAAACAAGTTTCTCAAAAATGTCGATTGCAATTAACGGTTTAAAGTGTGCAAACAGAAACGATTATTTTAAAAATTTAATAGATATCGATTACATTAAATTTGATGTACGGTTTTCACCTTTACTTAGAAAAAAATTTATAATTGACGAAATGACCGTTTCCGGTTTAAAATGGCAAACGGAAAGAAAAACTTCCGGGCAGCTTCCGCCTAAAAAAGAAAAGAAATTCGAAAAAAAGAAAAAAGACGGTATGTTTTCAAAAATGTTTGCCGCGGCAAAAGCAAAAACCGTCAGTGAATTTAATCAACTTCCGTCGGTAACAGCATACAAAGAAATTGAAGATTTAATAAATAATTTTGATGTTAATAAACTTATAGATAAAGCTCAATTACAATCGGTAAAAGAAATTGAACAAAAAACAAAAGAGTTACAAACAAAATATGAAACTTATCAAAAGAAAATCGAAAGTTATGATGTTAATAAAAAAGCGGAAGAAATAAAAGCTCAAATAGATGAAATTTCAAAAACAAAAGTTTCGGGGCTTGCCGATGTTGCAAAAGCAGCCAAAAATGTAGAAAAGTTAAAAGAAAGTAAAAAAGAAATTGAAACAATAATTAATGATTTAAACAGCATAAAAAAAGATGTTTCCGAAAATATTAATTTTGTAAAAGAGGCAAAAAATTCAATAAATAAAGATATAGAAAATATATCTGCAAAACTTTCTATTCCGTCTTTAAATTTAAAGAACATATCAAGAATATTATTCGGTAATCAGTGGGTTAACCGAGTTGAAACAGTTATGTATTATATGGAATTAATAAAACAATATATGCCCGAGAAAAAAGAAGAAGTTCAGGAAAAACAAAGGGCAAGGGGAAGAGATATTTTATTCAAATTAAAACAATATCCTACACTTCTTATTTCACTTATAAATGTTTCGGGCAGCACAAACGATAACCTTGATTTTGCCGGTGTTATAAAAAATATTTGTTCTTCTCCGTCAATGATATCAAACCCTCTAACCGTTGAATTAAAAGGGGACAACAAAATTCAATCTGTTTCTGTTTCAGGGCTTTTTGATCACAGAACAGATAATTCAAAAGATACTTTGGCGGTGCAGGTTTCGGGGCTTTCCGCAAAAATGTTAAATGTTCCGCAAAACGAATACTTGCCGTTGGTTGATACGGGGAAAATGAAAGTTAATGCTGATTTTTCTTTATTAAACAACTCTTTTGACTGTAATGCAAATATCAATTTAACCGATATTCAAAAGAAAAACTTAAACGATATAGACGGTAATTTAAAATATTTGGCCGAAATTACAAATTCCATAACAAATTTTTCCGTTACTGCAACCGCAAAATATCAAAGCGATGAAAATATGGACTTTAACATAACTTCAGATATTGATACAAAAATATCAAATGCAATTTCAAAAATGTTCTCATCTAAAGTTACAGCCGCTAAAGAAAAAATAAGTAAAGAGTTAAATAAAATTGTTTCCGAACAAACAAAAAATATTCAGGATGAAATAAATAAACAAAAAGAAGGTTTGTTGGGACAAATAACTTCTCAAACAAATGTTCTTAACAATATTGAAAAATCAATAAATGAAGCAATCAGCAAAAGTACAAAAAAGAGCTTATTCTAAAAATAATTAATTATTTCTCTTATTCTTTTGGAATGATATTTAATTGAGGTTTTGGAAGGCTTGTATATTTTATACCGGCTTCATCAAATAATTTTTTATAAGTTTGGTCCGGATATTCCAAACACATAACAACTTTAATAATACCTGCATTTACTATCATTTTTGCACATAAAATACATGGAGAATGTGTGCAATAAAGTGTTCCGCCGCTTATGTTAATTCCGTAAGTTCCTGCTTGAATTATTGCATTTTGTTCCGCATGTATTGCCCTGCAAATCTCATGACGGGTACCTGAAGGTATATTTAACTGATTTCTTAAACAACCGAGTTCCAAACAATCTTTTGTTCCCGAAGCTGCACCGTTATAACCCGTTGTTAAAATTCTTTTATTTCGAACAATAACTGCACCTACATGATGCCTTTGGCATGTTGATCTTTCGGCAACAAGCCAAGCAAGTTTCATAAAATATTGATCCCAAGACGGTCTTAAATTTTGTTGGTTATTTTCCATATCTTTAGATTAAACAAAAAAGTTCTTATTTTGTCAATGTTACTTATAAATTTTTTTTGCTTCATCAAAATATATTTGGTAAAATAGCTAAGATATTTAACTTAATTTTGGAGCAATAAAAATGAAAAACTTATGGTGTTACGATAAACAAGGGCAATGTGTAGTTAATGATGCAAGAAGTTTAAAACAACCTTTGATTCACATGATAGCAAACAGTCCTAAATATTTTTCTATTTGCGATAATTTTTTAAGAGGTTTTTCAGGTTTTGATTATACAAGGATGTTCGGAGAATTTGACGGTCCGAATTTTCCGAAAGGACAAGCAAGGTTTATTTGGATAAGAGAAGGAAAACAAACTTGGCTTGTTAATAATTATGATTTAACCGACAAACAAACATCAAACCCTAAATATGAAATGGGGCTCGGATATGTAAATTTTTACGGTTCATCAAAAAAATTAAATCTTGATGTTAAAACAACAATTTTTGTTCCATTGGAAGAAATGGCGGAATTGTGGCTTGTAAACATAACAAATAAATCAAAAAAAGATAAAGTTATAGATTTTATTCCCACGGTTCCTATATACGGCGGAAGCAGAGCTTATGTAGAGTATCACAGAGATGTTGTCAGGCTTTATAATAAAAGTGAAATAAAAAACAGTATTAAAATTTTGCCCGGGCTTGAATGGATAGAAGGCTCAACCGATTCAAGTAATATTTGTTATTTTATGAGTGCCGAAACTCAAACAGGTAAAAAAGGTAACAGATTTTATTCCGACAGAGAAACTTTCTTAGGTCCAAACAATATGTGGTTAAAACCGGATTCGATTTTAAATGATATTGCACCTAAAAAACAATGTTTCGGTAAAGAAGCTGTCGGGGCAATAGAATTCAAAAAAATAAAAATTCCTGCAGGGAAAACGGTCAACTTTGTTGTAATAAACGGCATAGCTTTTAACGGAAGTAACGAAGCCGATAAACTAATAAAAAAATATTCATATAAAAATGCCGTTAAAGCATTTGATAATTTGAATAAATACTGGCAGGAAAGAGCATCAAGAGTTCAAATAACTACCGCAAACAAAGAATTCGATAATTTATGGAATAATTGGTGGTGTTATCAGTTGTCTATGAGATATTGGTTCGGTAATACTGCTCATCCTCAAACGGATTACGGTTCCGATTTTGCAGGCTGGAGAGATTTTTGGCAGGATATGATGGCTGCAACAGTTATCGATCCGCAAGGGCTTGAAGAAAGAACAATGAAAACACTTGAAGGTATAAGGCTTGACGGAACAAATGCCACAAGGTTTTTTGCAAGAACAAAAGAATTCGGCAGTGATGAAGTAAACGGCTTATGGTGCGACCATCCTTATTGGACTGCACAAACAGTAATGATTCTTGCTAACTTTTTGGGCGATAAAAAATTCTTGTTTAGAGACGGTATAGGTTATTTTAAAGATTGTTATCAAAACAGAGGGGAAAGCAAAGACGATAAATGGAAAAAAGGTTATATTGAAACACAAAAAACAACTACAGGTAAAAAATATACCGGAACAGTCATAGAACATTTGCTTGTTCAAACAGAAACAATGTTTTATGATGTAGGAAACAACAACCTTTTAAAACAAAAAAGAGCAGATTGGAACGATGCCGTAGACCAGGTTAAAGGGGAAAATGTAACATTTTCATTTGCTCTTGCACAAAACTGCAATGAAATTGCGGATTTATTGGAAAAAACAGCTAACGAATTGAATATTAAAGAAATAGAAGTTTTTGCCGAGTTAGCGGAACTTATAACAAATTTCACCGACAAACCGAAAGATATTCCTGCAAAACAAAGGCAGGAAATTTTAAAGAAATATTTGAATAAAGTTAATAATGCAATAAGCGGTAAAAAAGTTAAAATAAACATTTCAAAAATATTAAATGATTTAAGAACAAAAGCACAACTTGTTATAGACAATGCAAATAAAAAAGCATGGAACGGACATTATTACAGCGGCTATATTTTTGCCGACGGGAAACCCGTTGATACAATTTGGAACAAAGCAGCATTAAACAAAAAAAGTCCTACTTCAAACGATTTTGAAATGATGCTAATGCCGCAAACATGGAGTTTGGTTTCCGGCGGGGCAAAAAAAATAGGTGCGGAACAAAAAGTAATAACTTCCGTATTCGAATATTTATATGATAAAACCGTAGGTGCACTAAAATTAAATTATCCGGCATATAATAAATTTGATAAAAGTATAGGAAGAATAACAGGTTTTGCCGCAGGGACAAAGGAAAATAATGCGGTATTTTCACATGCAAACTTATTTTTTGTTTGGGCTTTAATTAAACAAGGTATGCCGGATTTGGCATATAAAGTTTTTTCGGGAATTAATCCGTTAAACCATGAACATGAAATAATAAGAACAGGACCTTGGATACCGGAATATTATGTATCCGATGATAACCCTAACATTGCAGGCAGAGGAGAATATCCCGTTTTGACAGGTTCTTGTGCTTGGACGAGATATGCTTTTCAAAATTTCTTTTTCGGTGTAAAGGGTGTATTTGAAGGTTTGTCCATAGACCCGCATTTACCTGCAACAAAAGAATTTAAAGATTGCGGTTTATTTATAAAATTCAGAAATGCCGAATATGACATAACTTTTTCCAATCCGCAATTAAAGAAAAATTCAAAGATACAAGAAATTATTGTAGACGGAGAAAAAATAGAAGGCAATATAATAAAGCCTTTTAAAAACGGAACTCATAAAGTAAAAATTTTGTTAGGATAAAAATATGAAAAAATTTATAATTTTTGGTATTCTTTTTTTGTTTGTTACAACAGTTTATTCACAAAATGTTGCTTTTGTAAAAAATGTAACAAACAGAGTAGATATCTCGGTTAACGAAGATGATGTTCAAAAATACAGTGATGCTGAAGAAATTTCCGAAATATTATTCGGTTCAAAAATAATTTCCAACGGGTTTGTTATAGTATCAATATACGGTTCGGATTTCTTTTTGAAAAAAGGGCAAGGCATTTTAATAGCCAAAGAACCTATTACAGGTGAAATTTGGGTATATCAAATAAAATCTTCTGCATCGGATGATAAAATAATGGTTAGAATTAACAACTATATAACAACCGAAATGTACCAGGAAAATGTTTTATCTTTTTCAAGAATAGGTAATACTTTAAAATTAAAGTCTGTTTCAGGAGATTTGGCAATAACGGAAAACGGTGTTGTTTCCAACCTTTTTTCCGGTGACTCATATTATTATAAAAATTAGGAGCTTTTATGCCTTTTAAATTCAATAGATTAGCAATAAAAGATGTAGTTCAAATAGAGCCGGTTAAATTTAAAGACGATAGAGGTTTTTTTGAAGAAGTTTTTAAAATATCGGATTTTAAAAATTTCGGAATAAACTTAAATATAAAACAAGCAAATTTTTCGCATTCTTC
>Ga0265298_10003368_pt1 | contig 21187 bp, 12 predicted proteins | sample AusTroGonzalo_MG_3_FD_193486 | JGI IMG/M metagenome (GOLD analysis project Ga0265298, IMG submission 193486) | Bovine rumen microbial communities from tropical cattle in Woodstock, Queensland, Australia - Gonzalo_01 | ecosystem: Host-associated > Mammals > Digestive system > Stomach > Rumen ...
TTTTCATACGGTGAGAGCGCCTCTGCGATTGCCTCCTTGCCGCCGAACACTACCTTGCCGCCATCCGCCGCGAGTTCCGCAAGTCGCCTCCTTGTCGCGGGGAGCATGTAGCGTTCGTCGGGAACCCACAACACCTTCCAAGTCGTTCCTTCGGGAACCGTGAAGAGTCCGTCCTTGACGGAGAGCCTGTTCGTGAGGACGTCGTGGTTCAGGTAGTCGTACCTGAACCCTTCGGGGAAGGGATAGTCAACGTCAGGATGATGGTCAACGGCGTCGCCGAGATACCACAGCACGTCCTGCGACGGCAATCCCGCTTCAAGAAACTCCTCGCATCGCGTCAGCCAAGAGAAGAATTCCTTCACATAAGGCCACCAAGTTTGGAGGCGGTTGAACGGAGTGCCGTTCCCGCCGGACATGCACGCGCCAGGAGGCGTCGCCCCTTCGGGAAGCGGAACGTGCGTACTGCTCTGAAGCGCGAGATGCGTGACGCCGCGAGCGAAATGGCGGTTGGCGACGTCCTGGAGACTGCAGAAGTCCTCGTCCCACCTGATGCCCCACTCGGTGAACGCCTCGGCCATGACGCGCCTCTTGCCGTAGATGTGCGCCGCGCTCGCACAGAAACGCACAGGCTTGAACGCATGCGAGCTTACGCCTCCCTCGTCCTTCGTCGCGTGGAGGTTCCAGTACTCGCACATCGGCGCGTCGGCGTACTTCCAGTATTCGAGAAGGTCGCCGTAGATGATGTCGCCGAAGGCCGTCTCGTAGTACGCCTTGATCCCCGCCTCGTGCGCAAGCTCGGACATCCGCCCGAAGTAGTTCTTCGTCACGAGGTCGCCGAGGACGCGCCGCCAGTCGGTGAGGAACTTGTCGGTCGCCTCCGGCGTGTCGAGGACGTAGCCGAAGAGCGCGGGCAGTTTCTTCCTGAGGGCGTATCCGTTCGCCTTCTCGAAGTACTCCTCCATGCGTCCCGTCCACGTCTGGCACCAGCACTCCCAGCTGTCGACGAGCATTCCGTCCATGCGTCCCATGAGCGGCCCTTCGAGGAGCTTGCCGATGTAGCCCTTGAAGTTGGCCTCTATGCCCTTGGGGTCTAGCTTGTCGCACTCCCATCCAGTCGCCTCCTTCGGCGCAGGGGCGTTGACGCGCTTGAGATTCACATTGCCGAAGCGCAGAACCGTCCAGCGTCCGGGAGGCGCGACCCACGACGGATTGTCCGTGAGATCGACTATTTTCAACGAATCGACCCACGTCCGCCTGTCCTGCTTCGGGGTGCGGCCGACAAAGACCGAGCGCAGGACCTTCGCGGACTTCCCCTCCCAGTTGTCATGACGCGCCGCAGTAAAGAACTTCGGCTCGCCCCACGCGGGAAGCGGGAAGTCGTGGTCGATGCGGTAGCGCCACGTGTCGCTCGCAAGCTCGTCGCAAGCGACGCTGCATGTCTGTACGTAGTCGCGCCAGCACGAGACGGGCAGCGTCTCCTTCACGGCCTCTCGCCATCCGTCCGGCGTCTTCGCCTCCAGAGTGACGCGGAGCCACGGCGCATGGTAGCAGTACTTGTCGTGGATCCAGCTGCGAAGGCCAGGAAGCGTCATCGTGCGAACCGTCACTGGCTTGGCGAAGGAATACACCCGCTCGTCTCCGTTCGTCGCGACCGACACGGGCGAGAGCGCGGCGGCGCATGCTTCGTCGTCAAGTGGAGTCGGGAACGCGAGGACGCAGATGTCGCGCCAGTCGGAATCCGCGTCGCGGAACCGCTCCGGGACGTCAGGAAGTCGCAGCGCCTCGCCGCCGGAAATGTCGCGGCGGGCGCACTCAATGTCGCGCTGGCAGTGGTCGAGGTCGATCCATGGTCCGCCGGACTGCGACCAGCCCGGGCAGTTCTGTACCACGAGCCCCAGATCGAGGCGTTCGCACTCTTCGCCGAGGAACTTGACGACGTCCCACCACTTCTCGCCCATGCAGTAGATCTGCTCGTCGCATCCCCGCCAAGGGGCATTTTTGGCGCCGCCGCCAATGTGGAAGAAGTGTACGCCTGAGATTCCAGCGTCCTTCAGCGCCTCAAGGTCGAGGCGAAGCCCGTCCTTCCTTACGTTTCCATCCACAAACTCCAGCCATGCCTCGGGGCCTTTCGGCAAAGACGGCTCGGCGACAGCCGCACACGCGGCAAAGAGGCTAACAGAGAGAATCATCGTTTGCACATCAACGGAACGGACGAAAAGCCCTCCGGCCTGTCGTAGAGCTCACAGTGGCAGTCGCCGAGGTGCTTCACCTTGAAGCCATTCGCCTTGTACTCCTCGTAGTCGAAGGCGTTAAGCTCGTCGATGGCGATCTGGTGGAACTTGTCGAAGTCCGGCCACCACTCCCAGCCGCTGCCGAAGTCATTGTAGAGATATGCGTCGGCGCACTGCTTGCCAAGCTCCGGCGTCACGTAGAACGCTCCCATCGCGAGGACGTTCACGCCGTTGCCGGTGATGGCGCGAAACGCGGCGGGAACAGACTCGATGACGCCCGCGTGGACGCCAGGGCACTTCGACGCCGCGATGTGGATTCCCATTCCCGTGCCGCAGAAGATGAGCGCGCGCTCGAACTCCTTCTCGGTTATCATCGCGCCGACGCGAAGCCCGATGCGGTGAAACATAAGTTCCGTGTCGTTCGGGTCGGAGTCGGCCTTGACGCCGATGTCCGTGACCGTCCAGCCCTTCTTCTCAAGATACTCCTTTATCGACTCCTTCAGCGGGTAGCCCGCGAAGTCGGCCGCCATCAGTATCTGCTTGTCCTTTATGGTCTTCATCTTTCCGATTCTCCTTCATTGTCCAAGAAAATTGCTCTTCACAAGGTTGAATTCCGGCTTGCCCTACCCACGGTATCTCTCGTTTCGCTCGACTCTGTTGTCGCGCCAGACGATGTCCTTGGTCGAAAGTGCAAAAAGCAACGGAACGTCAAACGTCTCGAAGACATTGCCGACGACCTTGATTCCACTGTGGTAGGCGCTATTCTGCCCATCGATGTCGCGGACCATCGGATATGACGAAACGATGCCGTCGCAGAACTGATACCGGCTCGTGAGACAGTTCCGAAACACGTTGTGCGCAACCGTGACGTCGGAACAGGCTCCGCTTTCGTACCATCCCTGCGCGTCGCCCGCGAAAAGGACGGCGGATCCAGATACATGGTCGAACAGGTTGTTCTCGACGACGACTTTCTTTGGCGTGTTTATAAGTATGCCGCGCGCCCGGTTGTTCGCAACGACATTCCCGCGAAAGACGACGGACGGCTGATATGTCGCGTTCTCCACTGCGTCGCCCACGCCACATCCGTCCGGCACGGTCCCTGAAAGCGTCAGCACAAGTTCGCGGTCGTTCGGCCGTTCGACCCTCGCCACAGAGACCTCCCCCGCGCATTCAAGCGTCTTTCCCTTTATGAACCGCAGCATGTCGCCAGGATTAAAGACATCGAAACCATATGCGCACTCGTGCATATACCGACAGCGAATGCGTCGGTCCGACTCCTTAATGCCGCCAGTCGGCCCAATCGTCGCAATCGCCGACCGGAGTTCCTGCGGATTCGTCACCGTCAGCGAGGCTGCCATAACCAGAGAGGCAATCATCATGACTGCCGCCCTCCTGATTCCTTGCCGCCCTTTGGATCGACGACGGGCTTCGCCGCCTGCACGCGAACCTCGAATACGCGCGCAGATGGAGATCCCCATGTGGCATCCACCCGCAAGCGCACCGCCGTCAAGACGCGAGGCGCAAACCCATGCACGCGGTGGCGCAAACCGTTTCGCCTTACATCCGCAAGCACGGACCACTCCTTTCCGTCAAACCCCTCCACTGCATAAGCCTTTACAAGCGTGGGCGGCAGCGGGTCGCCGACGAAATCTATCGGGTTCAGGTCCGAGTCGAAGGTCAAGCGGACCTCGTCCACCAGCGACGGCTGCCGCAGCTCGAGCGTAAGCGACTGAGGCAAGCCCTGCGCGGGGTCAGACACCCAGCAATGCGTCGATGCGTCCACTTTCCGAGACACGCCGTCCACGACATTTTCCGGCTTCGCATCCTTCTCCGCGCCGTTGACGCGACATGCGCTCGTTGCGCTCACCTTCGCATGACGCGCTAAATCATCGGGATCTTCATTCACCAGACCCGGGATGTACTGGTCATCCTTGAGAAGCGCCTGCTGAAGAGCACGGATGTTCGACGGATCGCGCCCGAATTCGCGCGGCATGAGTCCACGTCCCAGCATTTGCGCCACCGCAGTGCCGACCGCCTGCCCAAGCGTCAGGATCGTAGCCTGGACGCGCGTTGAACCAAGCGCGATGTGCGTAACGCTGATAGAACGGCCCGCCACCAAGAGATTCGGCACGTTGACGGAATACAGGCAGCGGAAAGGAATTGTGTAAATGGGCACTCGTGGATGGTGCCTCCAGTAGCCGTAACTGTTGGGATTGTCCATGCCAAGGGGATCGTGCGTGTCGAGCGGCCAGCCGCCATAAGAGATGCGGTCGTCGAACATGCGGCCTTCGAGACAGTCGTTCGCAGTGAGTACATAGTCGCCCACAAGCCTGTAGCCCTCGCGTCGTCCGTTCATGTGACCAATCGCGACAAGGGCATTGCACTTGATGCTGTCTTTCCCTTTCCATTCGTTCTTGAGCCAGCCCCAATATGCTAGATTAAGCCGGTACAACTCGTCGCGCGCCCTTTCCGGATCGTCAAGATCGTCGAAGCGCCCGCCATGTTCCACCCACCATTCGCTGTTCGGATGGCTGACATGACGGGTAAAGCCAGGCGGCAGGATGCGCGCCCATTCCGGCGTGGCATAAGGAACGCGCTCCGTCCCCATGCACATCTGCCTGTAGCCGAGATATCCGTCCATGATGCATCCGCTCATCGTGAGGTCGTCGCGCTTCTCCGGGGCTGGAGCTTCGTTGTATTCGCTTTGCGCCTCTCGCCCGTACATACGTTCGGCGCCCGAGAAAACACCCAGCCAGCCGTCCCCGGTGCAGTCGGCGAAATATTTCCCGTGCCAGCGTCTGCGCACGCCAGTGAGCGTATCTCGCGCTGTGACAGACACTATCATGGGCCCGTCTTTCTCGGCGAGCATAACACGCTGGTTCGGGAACACCTTCAGGTTCGGCAACGTCTCCGTCATCTCCCGAAATGCCGCCGACAGCGTCCCTTCCGCCGTGAGCGCCCGGCGCAGGAGCGCTTCCTCGCAGATGCCGCCTTCACGCGCATTGGGACTCAACACCGCCGCGCCACGCAATGGGACGCCCAGTTCGCAACTGGAGTTCCCTCCGAGCACAGGTCGGTCGTGTACGAGCGCCACGCTCGCACCATGGCGGGCCGCCGCTATCGCGGCCCCCATCCCACCTGGTCCAGCGCCTACGACGACGAGGTCGAACTCCCCCGCATCCGACACGCCGACATCCGCTCCTGTCAGCCGCGCTCTTTCCGTCTCGCAAGCCGACATGTCGTCTGGCGGTGTGTATGAAAGGTCTTGCGTGAGGATTATCGCGTCGCATCGTGCAAAAGCCCCCGTCAAATCCTCCAGCGCAAGCGCGGCAGCTCCAGCCCCGAGATCCCATTCCCCCGACTTCTCCCAGCGCCAACCCTCCTTCCCATTTGCGCCAAGCTCCACCCCGGCCTTGCCATTGACGGAAAGGCGGAATCGCCCAGGATGCCATTCAGGCAGCCAGTCCTTTGTGCGCACCCAGGCCCTCCATTTTCCTGCCGACGGGATATCGACGGTCGTTGTCGCAGACTCGAGAGGCTTTAGCACTCCGGCAGCCAACAGGTAGGCGCTCCCCATCTTGTGCGTGAACTGAGTGTCGATGCGCCAACCCCCGTAGTCCGTGAAACTCTCGGCTTCAACCCAGAGATACCCCTTCACGGCCTCGTGGGCAGACTGCGAAGGCGCTCGAAACCCGGCCACCTCCGGCATTACGGCGTATACCGACAATGCTGAAAGCAGAGTGACACACAAAGCGCATATTGCCGTTTCTGGTCTCGTCATCGATTGTCTCCTTCTGTGCTTATCAGGTGCTGACATGTCTGGGCGGAAAACGACCTAAAGTATGTTCCATTCGGATCGGGCTGCTCGTCCGCCGCCTGAAGGTGCAGATACGAAAATCCGAACGGAGGAACGTTGCCAAGCGCGACATCGCGGACGACCCGACCGTCAACAATGAGTTTGGCGGTGGCTGTTTCGCAATTCCATTCGACCTCGGCCTTGTGCCAGCCCTTTCCGGCGATTCCGGCGTCAATGGGTGCGGTGAATGTGGCGCGTTTGGCGTTGAATACGTCGCATGGGTTGATCCAGTGGTCGAGGAGTGACAGGCGGAATCCCGCCCCCTCGATGCGGCATTCGACAGAAATCCTTCCGACGCGCGTAGCGGGAAAGTTCCAGACTGCACCAGCCACGTCGCAGACGAGACGCGGGTCGCGGATATGCGCCAGCAGCATGGACTCGCGTATCCAGCGACCTTCGGGCGCGTCGGGTTCGCGCGACATAACGGCGCCTGGAACGCGGTTCCATGCGCAGTGGCCCGCCCATCCGCGGTAGCCGCCTGACAACGAACGCACGTATAGATGGTGCGAGACATTGCCTAGGCCGTGGCGGAAGTCTTCTCTGCGGGAGGTCTCAAGCAACCAGTCGGGGTCGAAAATCGCAAGATGCCTGGCGGCAGGGTTCTGCCCGTAGGCCACAAGCACCTTGCCGCCAGGAAGTTCAAGCGCCTGAGTCTGGTGGACGCTTTTGTCCGCCTCGTCAAAGGCGCCGTTTCCCAGTTCGCGGAAGTCCGTGGCGTTACGGGATTCGTTGAGCGCGATTTCGCGGAAGCCACGCCAGGTGCGGCCGTCATCGTCGGAAATCGCGGCATGGAGCGCGTCGCGGTTCGTGAATACCGCCCCCCAGACGCCATTGCGCTCGCCTGCCGTAAGCTCCGGGTATTCTGAAATGTCGCGCGTCGGAAGGTGCGCGGTGTTGTTCCAGAAGAAGAGCAGTCGTCCGTCCGAGAGACGGAGGAAGCCTGGCATGGTGGTGCACTGCCAAAAACCGTCGCGTGGTTTCGGGACGCTCCACGTCTCGCCGCCGTCATCAGAGCGGCAGAAGGCTGCGAGCGGACCGCTTGTCCGCAGTGCGAGAAGCAACGAGCCGTCGGAGAGTTCAGCCACCGCCGGCTCGCAGCCGTTGCTGAACCAGCGCGGACTCAGGTCGCCGGGAGACAGGCGGGCGACATCCGGGACTGGCGCGATGTCGATCTTTCGCCATGTGCGTCCGTCGTCGTCGGAAAGCAGCACGGCGGCACTGAAGCGGCAGTTGGGACAGCTAACCGTAACGGTTGCGATCCAACGTTGGCGATGGCGCAGCGGAATAAGCTGCCGGAGTTCGAGACGGGCCCACGGAAGAGTCGCGGTTTCCGGCGAGGGGTCTCCGGGACCGGTCGCCGAGCGGGCGGAGCACAGGACGCCCTTGGACTCTTTCGCTTCCGATGTGAAAAGAGTTATCCAGTCGCCGGACCATGGACTGCGGACGCAGGCGCCGATGTCGCCCGAGGAGGCGAAACGCGTTTCCCAGTTGAGGCCAAGGTCGCGCGACGCGGCAAAGACCCTTGCACGCTTTCCGTTGATTTCACGCCAGCCGTAGTGACGGATTTCGCCGTCAGACGTCACGCACAAGTCGCGCACGGCGTATGTCGGCGGCGTCCCTACGACGACCGGCGCGAAGATGGTGTCGTAGAGTTCCCTGGCCTCAGGGGCAAGCGCACTGTAAACGGTGCCAAGGGCGTTATTGCCAAAAGTATTCATTGGAGTTCGCCCCGCCTCCTCGATGAGATCTGCCATCTCGTCGCGCCAGCGGCGCAGGACATCTGGCGCGACCGTGAATTTCGAGGTCGAATCAACAATATCCCTCGGCACGGCAAGCGCCGCCTTCGTGCGCCGAATCCACTCCTCGCTTCCACCTTTCAACTTTGAACTTTCAACATCGCGAAGCTTCTCTGCGAGAAGCTTCGCATACCACAGGTCCTCCAGGCCGTCGCGGAAGTTTTCGAGATGCTGCGACGCGATCGGCGTTCCGTCAGGTCCGCAGTAAGTAAGGCATCCGTCACCATGATACCACTCGCGGTTTCGAGCAATCCAGTCTGTGAACGGGCCGTCTGAAATCGGACGTGGACTGCGCCAAAGCGCAAGCGCATAGTAGAGGAATCCGTCAGGACGGAATTTCTGCGTCATTGCACCCATGAGAAGCCTCGTTTCAATCGGCAGACACTCGACAAAGACATTGGGGCTCGGAGATTTGGGGTCCGAGCAGATGTACCACCATACCGAACGTCCGCCCTTCTGTGCCTTTGCTACAGCTGCCGGATTCCAGAATTCGAGATTCTGCACGAAGACCACGTTCGTGAGAGATGATGCCGCGCCGTAAGAGTCATCGCGAGTGGTGGTGAGAAGCGGAAGTTCCGGCTCGACCGACTTGATTGATGCAGCGCCCTTCGCCATCGCCTGCCAGTTCTTCGGCTTTAGCTCGTCGCAGCCGTAGGAGTAGGCATGTTTGAATACGCCAAGGCTACGGGCCTTGTTGGCGCGGTCCTTGAACCACTCGCCTTTGCTGCCGCCAGACCAGTAGCCGATGTTGAAGCGGCCAAGGCGCCCTTTGTCCCTAAGACGCTCGATTATCTCCCAGTCAGGAGCGTCCCAGCTGTAGATATTGTCCATCGTAATGAAGTATTCGGCGAGGAAGTCGCACCATTCGACTTTGTGACGCTTCCAGACGTTGATGGGCGTCTCGGGGCCGGCGTAAAGTTGCTTCGCCCCGGACTCGAAGTAGCGCGGATTGAAGCACATCGCCATGTCGAGCGGCGGAGCGAGCGGAAGCGCGAAGTCGCGAACACGGATTTGCAGCGGGAAGGAGTATGTGGCACCGTCCGCATCCGAGACACGGATGGTTCCGGCGTAAAGACCGGCGGGCTGCTGCGCCGGACACTTCACGCGCACCCAGAACGACTGCACGTCGCGCGGCTCGATGTCCACGTTCTTCTTAAAGTCGAGAATTGGGTCTGGATACCAGGTCCGCTCCGGCCAGCGAACCTTGCCGTCCAAGCCTCGCGCCTTGTAGGCTGCCGGCTCCGCGACATGGACGTAGCCCATCACGTTTGCGGCGATATTCGTCGCGAACTCGCCATCGACGGCGACCATAACGCCCTTGAGCGGCTTGTCACCGCGCGGTGTCACGATGACCTGGAACGACTCGTATTCATTTCTGGCAAGCGAGAGACGGGCGTTTGTAGCCACCTCGGCGCGGAAATCGCCACGCGGTCTGACGGACGCGCTGGACGGCGCAATGCCAATGGCCATGCCCTTCGCGACACTTCCCGTCGATTCGCACTTGGCGAGGAACGCCTTTAACGCGGCCTCGTGAGCGGTGGTCTCGCGCGGCATTGGCGGCGGATCGTCCTTTGGCCTTGGATCGTCTTTTTTGCCGCGCTCGACGCGCGTCACGGCGAAGCGCCTTGCCGGGCCGTCTTCAACGGAGAAACGGATGCGCCTTATGTTCGACGCCCGCTTCGGAAAGAACTGCCCGAAGTTCGCCACACATTTGCGCGCGCCCGAGACGGGCAACTCGAAGGCGCGCGCGTTTTTGTTGTCCTCCTCGATGACGACGCGAAGAACGCCGCCCGCGTCGTCGAGGTTCGTCACGTCGAACGAGAGCCAAGCCTGTCCCGACCAGTTCGTCGCGGAAGGCGGCATCTCGACGATCTGCGTCATGCGCGGCGCCATATCCGCCGAAGGCGGTGCACCGTCGAAAACGATTTCGGCGAAGACAGGGAATGCTGCGGCGGCAATCGCCGCAGCAGCAAATGCGTGGCGTCTCATGGGATTATTCCTCAAAGCGGACTATTCCGCTACGGAGTAGTCGCCTTCCTCGTTGTCGTTGCGGACGCCGCCAACGACCATCACCACGCGAAAGCCGATTTGACTATAGCTACTGTTGGCATTCGATTTTGCGGAGCTTCGGTAGTATGCTTTCTGGTATGTAGAGTTCTGGCCATACGATGCGCCGCGCACAGCAAATACCGTGGCATTGTTGCCGGAGGCGGTTGGAACCTGCGCGACTGTCGGACCGAGCGGATTCGTGTATGTCCTACCCTGTTTCGGGATGTTCGTGCTGCCTCCTCCATTTCTGTCGCGGCAGCATTCCCTAACATTACCTATCATGTCGTAGAGTCCCCATGCATTCGGGAGATAGGAGCCGACAACGGCGGTGCCACTACCTTCCTGTCCGCTCGACGCATTGCCAGAATGACGGGCAATCTCGTCGAGAGTCCCGTAAGTGTTGTCATCCGTGCCGGCGCGGCAGGCATATTCCCACTGCGCTTCAGTCGGCAGATCGAAGCCTGAAAGCCCCGTTTTGGTCCGAAGCCTCCCGACCAAGCCACCAGCGCTTGTGCTTGACGGCCAGTCTCGGTTTCCACGAAGGTTGTAGTGGCTGTACTTCGTCGTGGGACGAGCCTCTCCAAACGGATCAGCGGAATGCGTTTCCGTATCGCCATATCCGCCGTTCATGCGCTCGAACTGCTTGTTCGTCGTCTCGAAGATGGCACAGTAGAATGGCTGGGTGAGAATGACGGTGTGCTGCGCGTAATGATAAACGTTGGCGGTGGCTTCGTTGTCCGTGCCGAGAACGTCTGTCCCTGCGGGGATTCGGCGGAGCCAGAGTTCCGTCGTCTGGCAGACCTCGTTCGTCGCGCCTTGGACGTGGTCGGGCGGCGTGGTGGTGTAGCGGACGGGCCACGAGTCGGCATCTTTGCCGCCGGAAATATCCACGACCATGTAAACGGGCGTCGCGTCCGAGAAAGGCGTTGCCGTAACCGAGACGACGAGATCGTCGGCCTTGAACTCCGGGTAGTCCGCGCCAAGATCCCAGACGACTCGGCTCGTGGAACCGGCGGCTGCGATCGGCTCCGTCGCAAAGGTCTTGGCGAAGAGCGAGCGGTTGCCGTTGTCGTACGTGGCGGAGACATCAATTGCATAAGACTCGCCCACCTCTGCCGCACCGCCGATTGTGAAATCAATGTCAACCAGATTGTTCCACGGCCAACGCTGACGCGCCGTCACGCCGGTTACTGTAATATCGGCCGTAGCCACGAGGGCGGAGAATGCCGCCGCAATCATCATGAGTTTCTTCATTGTCGTTTTCCTTTCAAATGTAAGTTGGGTTGTATGAGATGTGAAGGGACTGCTACCTCACGATTATGAAGAAGCCGCTACCCGTCTTGAATTCATCGGTAAGGTATTCGATGAGCACGTCGCCGGAACTGTCAGCGACTTGGCAGAGAAGCCGCGTCCAGCCGAGTCCGGTGCCGCGCATGGGGGTTATGCCTTCCGCTGGTGCTTCGGCACTGAACATGTCGTTAGTAGCAACCGGCGCACCGCCTTTGCCTGAAAGCGGAATTGATTTTATCGAGACTTGGGCGGCATTTGTCGCCCAAGCGGTCGAATAGGTCAAGTTCACTGTATTCCTGCCGGCAACAGCTTCAAGAAGCGAGTTCGTCCTGCAGTCTGCGGCCATGCTGTCGCTTGGCGTCGTGGACACCACGCCAAAACCAACGTCGCGGACAAGGGGATCGCCGATCTGCGTCCCGCCGGAATTCAAGACGCGGTGGATGAAACGCACACACCTTGCGTCTTCGGCGCCAAGGGCATAGTTGTATCCGCCCTCGGCATCTGCGGTCAGCGTCGCGACTGTCGAAGTGACTGCATTGGCCAAATCGGCGTGCTCGACTTTCTCTATGACCACATATGCGCCGGACTCCTCGACGCCGCACCAATTAGGGCTGTACTGGATGTCGCAAGGCGCGATGGTTCGGACGCCGCCAGCCCGCGTGTCCACTGCAATCGCCTCCGCTGCGCCAGTCGCGGCATATGCGCCGACGGCCGAAGCAAAGGCCGCAACACATGCAAGGATGATTCTCTTGGGTCGTGTCATTGATTCTCCTTCCCCTTGTTGTTTTTGATTGATGTTGTCAAATTCGCGTCCATGACGTATATCTGCCGCGAACCTTCATGGACTGAGTTAAAAGCCAGCTGGCGGCCGTCGCCGCGCCAGCGCGGATGGAGGTCGCAGCGGCAGTAGACGTCGCGGTAAGTCTCGGGAACGAAGAAGTCGCCAATATCCCTTACGGCGTTGTCGGCAAGACGTACCATCTTCCAGTGGCGGAAGAACTTGTCGTCCCAGTATCCGTCGCCGGAGATGAAGTTGCCGTCCGGCGTGTAAATGCAGTGTCCGTCGAAGTTCATCGCGTCCCCGCCGACCCGACGGGCCTTGTCCTCTTCGCCCACCGTGAACTCGACGTGCGTATAGACCTTGTTCTGCCAGTTGCACGTGACAATCATCGTGCGGGCGTCGCGCTCCGACAGGGCGGGTTTCCAGTTGAAGTGCGACGAACCCCAGCCGTCGGGGAAGCAGCGGCGGACATCCGATCCGTCGGCATTGCAGGTGAAGGCGGTAGTGTGCCAGTTTACGCCTTTGAACTTCTTGACGCCCTCCATCGACTGAGACACGGAACGCGAAAGGAAGTAGATGCGCTTCATGTCCTTTGAGATCACGGTGTGGCAGATGTAGCTGAGGCCCGTCTCGGGTACACCCGGAACCATGTTCTTTAGCGAGGCGCAGCTTACGATGAGCTTCGCCTCGCCTGTTTTGAGGTCGATGCGCCACAGCCCGTCGTCTTCGGGGAATACGACGCCACGGCGCGGGTTCTGTCCCTCTCCGGCGTAGCCGTAGTCGGGACGCGTGAGATAGAGGCGGGCGTAGTTTATGGAGAGCGCCCACGAGCCGTCCTCGGAAACGGCGCTCACAGGATATGGCACGATGCGCTCCTCTCCTGTGCGCCAGTTCTTGACGACGGTGACGAACTTCCCGCCGCGAAGGTCGTTGACAAGGAAAACGTCCTTCTCGTTCGGCAGCCAGTGGGCCATCGCCGCTTCCTGGAAGTTCCATGTCCGCGTCTCCGTCACGGGGATGAAGCGGTTGGCGTCCTCGAGATCGACGAGTCCGACTGTGCAGGGGCGTCCATCGGGAAGCTCGTCCTTCAGGTCAGTCTCGAGCGCGAGCAGATAGCGGTTGTCGGGGCTCCAGGCGTTGATGCCGAAGTAGTTCGCAAGAAAGTGCTCGCGCGGCCCGGATGTCACGGCACGAGGCGCAGAAAGCTCGGGGAAAGGCACAGGGGAGCATGGTGCGGCAAATGCCGCGCCCTGCACGAGTATCGTTGCCAGTATAGGCTTAATCACCATGCCCCTGATTCCTAAATGTCGTTTTACGGCATACAGAATATCAAATCGGGCGCAAAGCGGTCAAGAAACATGCATGTCACTTCACGCAACAGTTTTCATGTCGCAGTGGACTCGCCGGAGCTGTTTCTGCTCAGGATAAACCATACATGCAGCGCACGATACACCAAAGCGAGTCCATTCGTCGCCGCAACCGCCGCCATGGACGTCCACGCCGGAAAACCTGATGCGAGCAGCAACCACGCCACCGCAAAACCGAGAACGGAAAGCGAACAGGCGACGGAATGGTAAAGCGCCACTCGCCCGCTCGCAAGAATTGTCGTCGTGAGCGGATTAGACGCCGCGTCGAACACGAGGTTGACTACCGAACACCGGACGAATGCGGCGACCTGGGGCGGCGCGGCCTCTCCAAGCCAGACGCGGACAAGTTCCGGCGCGAACGCAAAGACAACCGCCGATGGAACTGCGGCGATTAGAAACGAGGCGAATGTCGTCCATGCGGCAACCGATGCGACTCGCCGCCTCTCTCCCGCGCCCCACGCCTTGAACAGCACGGGCGAGAACGCCTGCATGAAGTCAGCGCAGAATCCGTGCAGATACTGCCATGCCTTTATCGCCACATCCCATGTAGCGTTGAACGCAACGCCCGCGAACCCGTTCACGACCAGACTCGTTCCCTTGTACTTGACCGCGTTCCCCACGCTGCTGAGCGTGCCCCACGAAAGAAACGCCGCCGCCTCGCGCAGTCTTGCGGCCGGACAGGAAAGTCGCAGCCTGACACCTGGGAACACCGCACGGCAACAGACTATATGCACAATAAGCGAAAGCGCGCCGCCGGCAGCCAGAACACCCGCAAACACCTCAACGCCATTTACGCCGCGCATTTTCGCGACTAACGCCGCGGCAATCGCGGCAGCCGACTCCACCGCGCCGACGACAAGGAAGAAAGACATCCGCTCGCCCGAAACCATCAACGCGGAGAACGGCACGGACACTGCGGAAGCCGCCGCGAGGAACACGCCAAGATGGTAGCAAACGAGCGCCGACGACGAGTATTCCGGCGGGACGGAAAGTCTGCGGACAAGGTACCAGAGGCCGATCGTCTCGCCGACGGCCGCCATCAGCACGGCAAGCGCGAGAGACAGAACGAACAGAGACGAAAACGCCGTCTGCAGCTCCTCCGGTCCGCCGCGCCCCATCGCGCAGCCGAGAAAGCGCCGCGCCGTCTGCTCCATCACTCCGTTGAAAAGGACGAGCGTTCCGACAAGCGCTGACACCGCGGCATACGTTCCGTATCCGTCGGCGCCAAGTGCGCCTACGGCAATCCTGACCGCGGCCGCACCGCAAATCGCGACGAGCGCTGTGCGGACGAAAAGAATGGCCGAGTTGCCGCAGATGCGCGATGCCATGTCTGTTGCCGCCATATAATCACCGAGTCGTGCGCCAGTGTTCAGGGGCTGTACCGAAGCGGGCCTTGAATACGTGCGAGAGGCGGTTCTGTCCAGAAAACCCGACTCGCTCTGCGATTGCAGTCACTGAAAGATCGGTGCGCGAAAGAAGCTTCTTCGCCTCGGCGAGCCGATGGTTTTCGATTGCGCGGCGCAGGCTCACCCCCTCCATCTGCCGGAAGCGCAGCTCGGCAAGCCGCCGCGACACGCCGAGGTGCCCGACTATGTCCGCGACCTCTATGCGCTCGCATCCGTGCGATGCGATGTACGCCTTGGCCCTTTTGACGAGCGCGGCGGCAGGCAGAGCAGGCTTGGTGGACGTACGCTCCATGATGCTCACAGGCGGAATGTATATGGGCTTTCTTGAGCCGCGGCCTCCGGACAAGAGCTTCTTCATTTCCGACATTGCCCGAAGCCCCATCTTGAAATGGCCAGGAAGGATGCTTGTGATCGGCGGATTGGAATGCCTCACGAGGAACTCGTCGTTGTCGGTGCCAATCAGCGCCAGGTGCTCCGGTATCCTGATTCCCGCCGCGTGCGCCGCAGCGAGCACCTTCAGCGCACACTCGTCGCTTGCGGCATAGACGGCCGCAGGTTTCGCGAGGCCGGACAAAAAGCGGACAAGCCCGTCTGCGTCCTCCACCGGCGCGGATGGATTTGCCTGCGACGCGAAACAACTGCACTGCCGCCCTCCCTGGGCAAGCGCCGCGGCAAAACTTTCGCCTCGCTCCTCGCACCAGTCTTCGTCCGTCTTCGGGATATAGGCGTATTCGGCATAATTTCCGTTCTTGAGAAACGACGTCGCCGCGATGCGTCCAAGCGCACAGTTGTCGTTTCCGATAAACACCGTCGGACGACGACGCTTCTCGACCTTGGCGGCATGGACGCTGACAAGAACGACCGGAAGCGGTGTTTCAGCAAGTGCGTCGAGAGTGCCCTTTGCGCCAGGGGATGTAACGACGATTCCGTCAAAACCATCTGCCGGAGCGCGACGAACGACGTCCGCAGTGAACTCGGAATCATACTGTACAAGGTGCAGCTGCCAGGACGGATTCTGCTCAATGAACCTAAACATGCCCGAAAGCATATCGCGTCCAGACGCCTTCGAAATACGCACGACGGTTAGAATCTTGATCTGCCGCGCGGCCCGACGATGTTTTCCCGGATTCATTCTTCTTAAAGTATACCAAAATTTCCGCCGCTCCACCCGCACAAGACGACAACGATCGCGAGCGGCTACGGCTGGGCGAAGTCCGCCGCCCTCACCGCAGACGAAGGGTCGTTCGGGTTTCGGGCAAGGTTTGAATTAGACTCTCCGGTCAGAAGCGGAGCATCGACGACAGCGCGAAGTTGGTCTGCCGTGAGGGAGTGCGTCGGCGCAAAGGAATAGGACGCCGCATATTCAACGAGTCTGTCTTTCAGCCACCCTGCCGCAGGGTCGTCTTCATGAAACGCAAACGAGCAGACGAGAAGCCGACCTTCTCCGATGCGATATTCGAAGAGCGCCGCCTGGCGGATGACATTCTTGACCGACGAGGCCACGTCGACGATCGGATCAAACGGAATCCCAGCCTCGAGCTGAACGGCGCGTCCCCCTTCCATCAAACGGCGGAACTGCCAGCCGCAGTAGCCGTCATGCGGGAAGTCGCGGAATATCGGATGATCTCGCTTGATCACGGTCGCAAGGTTCCCCGAACAGCGCCCTGCCATTCCGATGCGAAACGTCGTCGGTAGAGACTTGAACGGCCCGGCACCAAACAGCACGACCTTTTCTCCGCGTGCCATCGCCGCAAGCAAATCGTCAACCGAAATGTCGGCTACGATAAGTGAGGGAGTGGGGGAGTGGAGAAGTGGGGGAGTGGGGGAGTGGAGGAGTGGAGAAGTGGGGGAGTGAGGAAACACGTAGATTTCCCATTCGTTCTCAGCCCTGACCGCGCCGCCTGAGAATGACGCTCGAAGAAGATACTTCGCCGGTCTTTCCGCAGCCGGGATCTCAACCGCGCACTCGCCCAGTGCCGTCACTTTGCCGCACGGCGCGTGAGGACACGCGCCCTCCCACGCCCATACTTCAAACCCATTCTCCGCTTCTCTGCGTCTCTGCGACTCTGCGTTAAAAATCGTCCCACACGCGACGAGCGACACGCGAAGCGTCGCGTCCTTCGCATCGCCCGCGTAATTTGAAATCGAAAACGCCACGCGCTTCGTTTCACCGGCAGTCACGTTGAAGTCGCTGCCAAGGTCGGATAGCAGCACTGCCGCCGAATTGTACCTGAGAACATTCTCGACCGTCTCGCCCGGCTTGAGGCGATAGAACTCGTCCATCATCCCGACGGAGTACCCGAACGTATGCCAATGCGTGTTGATGTCGCCAAGAAAGTCATAGCCCGCTACGCGGTCCGCCGCGCGCACTTTCTCGAACGTGAACTTTCGTATGCGCCGCATCCATTCGCAGGAATTCCGGAAATATGCATCTGCACGCTCTAAAAGCCCCTTCGCCATCAGTTGTTCGCGCACGCTCGAAAAAATTCCGGTTTCGAGAATCGGCGAACCGGGCGGGTATTCCTTTTCCAGCGACAGATCGACGTAGCTTCCGTCGATGCAGATCTCGTGCGAAGTGCGCGGCTTCCCGCAATAGACATCGCCCCAGGCATCCAGTGTTGTGGAAGACTGCGAATTAAGCGACTCGTAGCTTGCGAGCCCCAGCTGGTACGAAGTCCAGATGTCGCAGTATCGCGACAGCCGGCGCATCCTTTCCGGATTGTGCGGAAACGGCGAGTCAACGATGACGTCCTTGCCTGGCACAAGCTGGTATTCGACGCCGCGCATGGCGCTCATCGGGGAAAAGAGCGCGTCCGTTCCGTCATGGACGAGCTTCGCGACATCTTCGAGATACGTCTCCGCTATGCGGTCGATTCGCGTCTCGTTTCCCGTGCAGTAGATGACTACGGACGGATGGCGACGGGCAAAGGCGATGATTGCGGCATATTCCGGCTCGGACACGAAGTTGGGGCTCTCGATGTGAACGAGCATGCCAAGTTCGTCAGTCGCCTCCAGATATTCCTCGGGCGGAACCCATGTATGGAACCGGACAAAATTGAAGCCGAGTTCCTTGCGCTTCAAAGTGACCATGCGGTAGTAGTCAAGGTCACGAGGAACATGGACGGTCTTCGCGAAGTAGCAATGCTCCGTCACACCGCGAAGATAGACTGGCAATCCGTTCAGGCGAAGCTTCTCGCCATCCGCCGCGAGGCGGCGTATGCCGAACTTCTGGGAATACTCGCCTTCGGGCGTCTTGAGGCGAAGCGTGTAGAGGACGGGGTTTTCCGGCGACCAGAAGTCGAACCCTTCCGTCGGCAAGGTAAAATCGCCGTCCGTCTCACCGCAGGCAAGAGCGCTCTCATCGCGTACAATCTCCCACTTAAACCGTTCCCCGTTCCCTCTTCCCCGTTTCCCGACATGAACCGTGAACGACCTCAAATCCTGCGCCGTCGTAACATAGACGTCTGCGAGCGAGCTGCGCAGAAAGCGAATCTCCAGATCGCCGTTCACGCCGCCTGTGGATCTGAAAACGGAGCGGGTCGTCAATCCCGAGACATAGTCACAATATCCAAGATTCGGATTGTTCGAGACGGCCAGGACGATTTCATTCGTTCCCGCTTTCAGTATGCCGTCGGCAACAGGGAGCTCGAACGGAATGGAGAAGCCGGCGCGAAATGCGACAAACTGCCCGTTGATCCATACATGCACCTGGTTGCGCACGCCCTCGAAGTGCAGGACTGCGGGCCCTGTCCGGCCGAGCTCGACATGCCGTCTGTAGAAGAAGCAACCGTAGATGTCCGGCAGCGTTATGTCGCCCGCCCTGCCACTGATTGGGAAATCCTGCCTTTCGTACCACGGATTGACGCGGAACTCGTCCGGCATGCCAGCTTCGAGAAACGACTCGCGCATGTCCTCCCAGTATCCGGGAACCGCCTTCGACACTATCACGCCAGCGAACACAGGTGGCTTGACCGACTCGCATGCGTACGGGATGTACGCCATCTCCCAGTCGCCGTTCAGGGAGACGGCGTCGTAAACGACGTGTTCGAATGCAGCAAGGAGGTTCCATGCCGCAAGCAATGCCGCGAGTAATAAAGCGAGTCGCTTCATTTTACATTCATCACACGAATCTGGCGCGAGTCTTCACGCCCGACAAGCTCAAGTTTAATTATACTGAAAATTTTATCATAAGGTGGTCGAAGTCGTCAATATTAAGACATGTTATTTCAAGCAACTGCTTTTATGTCAAAAATTACAAACAACACTCCTGCGACAACAGCGTTGTGAAAACGCATCTCCCATGACATCGACACCTATCCTGCGTTCACAAGTGTTTGAGGGACAAGTATTTGAGGGGCGGCCGGAGTTTACAGTGTCAGACTTCATTGCCACAGCAGACTTTCGACTTCGTATTCACAACGCCCGCGCTGAGGATCCGTGCGTGAGGAAGTGTCTATCGCGTAGCCATGCCCAAAACCCGATTGGCTCGCTCCCCATCGCGGCGAATCTGCCGCGCTGTTGTGGTTGAAAAGCGGACGAAGGGAGAACAACTCTTTTAACAACAGCTAACGCCACAATTTAGCGGAAATCGGTTTCAAATAGTTCTTTCGCAAACCCTGAATGCCGTTGAAGAACTCGAATTCAGAAGGAGATAGTCTCTCGCCTGACTGGAGTTTGAGCCGCGCCAATTCAAGTGTGCATAGTGCGTCCGCCGCCTGAAAAAGTCGATAGTTCTCTGGTTGCACATTACCGACAAACTCAGTCCTTGCTGCGTATATGGCAAAGGCCTCGCGAAGCAATGCCTTGATTTGCGGCTGCCCGTCATCATAGTATATCTTGAGACGCGAATATGCATTCAGGCATTCAGAATTGTCGATGAGGAATCTGACAATATGCTGCAGAAGAAAATCATGCACCGCCGTTTCACCCGAAAGGAACTTTTTATCAAGGGCAAAACACTTGTAGGCAAAATCGGCATTTCTTATAAAAGACATCATCCGCGCAAAAATGCGACGTCGCTCTTCGCGGCGCATACCGGCATATTCCTTCTCACGGCGCACAAGCGGCCCGGCATGGATACAGTGATTACGCCCAAGCCCCATCGCATCGAGAGAATCTTCGAGAATGGAGACGGCCTCTGAAATGTCTGCCGCCTGATCATGCAGCACGAGGCAAATCAGATAATAGCGAGAGGAATTGGAATCAGGGGCAAAACTGCCTGATTCATCAACGAAAACGCTTATATCCTTGTCACTCATAGCCGCACATTGTCTTTAAAGTTAATGGCGAGGATTTCTCCTCGCCATCAGCGGAGACCTCTCCGCCTGCCGGTGACTTTGGCTTTCGCCATTGCCGAGACATATTGTACCATATCATGACTTTGAGACGCAAGTGCGAATCTACACTTTTCAGAGATGTAGGACGGTTTAGTCGAAATCGTGTCGTTCTTGTATTCGACCCGAAGGATGGTTGGCTCGTGGTTGTTGAGTAAAAGCGGTGTTCCTGCGTCGTAGCGGGGGATAGAGCCGCGCCGAGCCGATGGTCGCGGGTGAGGTAGGCGGAAGGTCGCAGGCGTAAGAGAGTCTTGCGTACGCAACCAGTGATAGACGCCGAGGCACGGCAGACTGAGTAAGGTTATTTGTCTGATGTGCGAGAGCCGTCGCGAGCCTGGAGCCGGACGAGAGCCCCGCGAGCCATCGGGCGGCGCGGCGGCGGCACATCTGCCGCGCTATTTAGTATGGTTGGGGCGTGGTTGAAGAAATGGTTGGGTTGGATGGATCAAGACGGGATGGTTGTGGGATGGTTAAGTAGCGGTTGATTCCGTCCATATCGGGGTTGGGAAATGGTTTAGTAATCGGTTGCGAGCGGGGAAAGGCAGAAGTGGCATTGGCAACGAAGAAGGCCGTCCCGAGAGGGGCGGCCTTGCTTCATGTCCATCCACCAGTCGGCTTCAAGCCGAATCGCCTTACTTCTTGACGAGCTTGCGGACGGCCTTGTGCGAGCAGTAGGTGCGCTCGTTGTAGAGCTTGGCGCGGCGAGCGGTGCCCTTCTTCACGACCTTGATCGCCTGGATCCAGGGGCTGTTGAACGGGAAGCGCTTCTCGACGCGGACGCCCATCGTGTCACGGCTGACGACAAAGTTGCCGGAGATGGCGCCACGGCCGTTGTCGATCGAGAACACCTTGCCCTCGAAGTCCTGGACGCGGAACTTGTCGCCTTCCTTGATCTTGATGGAGACGCGGACGATGTCGCCGGTGCGGAACTCGGGGAACTTCTTCTCCGCAAGCTTCGCGGTCTGCTCGGCGTTGATCTTGTCTATAAGCTTGATACCCATGGCTTAGCCCTCCTTCTTCGCTTCGGCCTTCTTCGCCGGAGTCGCGTGGTGCGGCTTCAAGTTGGGGTTCTTCGCGC
>Ga0265298_10003369_pt1 | contig 21184 bp, 16 predicted proteins | sample AusTroGonzalo_MG_3_FD_193486 | JGI IMG/M metagenome (GOLD analysis project Ga0265298, IMG submission 193486) | Bovine rumen microbial communities from tropical cattle in Woodstock, Queensland, Australia - Gonzalo_01 | ecosystem: Host-associated > Mammals > Digestive system > Stomach > Rumen ...
TTTGGAATGCACTTTAAGAATTTCGAGACGATCTTTTCTTTCTGGCAAAGTTACATTTACGTGACGATCAAAACGACCTGGACGAAGAAGTGCTTTATCAAGCATATCTACGCGGTTAGTTGCAGCCATCACAATTACACCAGAATCATTATCAAAACCGTCCATCTCCACCAAAATTTGGTTGAGCGTTTGTTCATCTTCACGACCAGCGCCGCCTCTTGCATCACGTTTGTGAGCTACAGCATCAATCTCATCGATAAAGATAATCGATGGAGCATTTTTCTTGGCTTTGGAGAACAAATCGCGAACGCGAGATGCACCAACACCTACGAACATTTCTGCAAATTCCGAACCGGAAATTGAGAAGAATGGCACATCAGCTTCACCAGCTACAGCACGAGCCATCAAAGTTTTACCAGTACCAGGATCGCCAGCAAGCAAAACGCCGCGTGGAATCTTTGCACCTAATTTTTCGTATTTCTTTGGGCTCTTCAAGAAATCTACAATTTCAGTTAAATCTTGTTTGGCCGATTCGTTACCAGCTACATCTTTGAATGTTACTTTCTTTTTATCTGGACCATACATTCTAGCCCGAGATTTACCAAAGCTCATTGATTGAGAGTTAGCAGCTGTAGCTTGGCGCATCATCCAGGAGAAGAAAACTACAATCGCCACAATCGGAAGAACAGTGAGTGCTACATCAAGCACAATTCCCCAAGTATTTACATCCTCTTTGTATTCAATAGTTGGATAGGTTTCGTTGCATTTTTTAAGCTCGTCACCTTCCAATTTTTCACAATGGTTAATCAAACCTTGATCATACAAAGTACCAGCACCGTCTTTTCTAGAAGTTTCAGTTGCTTGGTCTTTGCCTTTGAGTGTAATATCAAGCGTGCTACCAGTTACCGTAATTCTCGAAATGTCACCATTCGGATCGTTTGCCCGAGTAATCACCTCAGAAATTGGCACCTCAACCTTTGCTGGTTGTTTGGTGGTCCAGTTCATAATTAGCATCGCCGCTAGACAAATTAAAATCAAGCTAAACAATGCGCTTCTTACCATATTAGAACGATTTGGAGTATTTCCCCTCGTCCCATTTACAGAATTTTTTGGGTTATCTGCCACAATGTTCTCCTTCCTTCATACTATTCTACCATAAACTAGTGAGTTTTTCCTTAAAATATGATATAATAAGAGCATGGCTGGGTGTAGCACAGTTGGTAGCGCGCGACTTTTGGGAAGTCGAGGTCGCAGGTTCAAGTCCTGTCACCCAGACCATATTTTTTAGGCCAGATTTTCTGGGTGTGGCGCAGTTGGTAGCGCGCAGCGTTCGGGACGCTGAGGTCGTCAGTTCAAGTCTGATCACCCAGACCATTTTTTATTCTGGTCGATAGTTTAATCTGTCTTGTGTGAAATCTTGATATTCTAATTTAAGCCCAGTCAAATCCAAGCCCATTTCCCTCAATTTCGAAAATGTGGCTTCAGACTTTTCGCCAGTATAATCTTTCATGATCAAATAAAATCCGCGCTCAGAATTATCTAATTCATAAGAAATTACATATTTTACGTATTTACTATAATCACCCGAAAAATATTCTACCGTAAGCGGGAGTTGCCTTAAAACCGGCTCTTTTTCTAGAAAAGCATTCAATTCTTTTAATTTTTCTGCACTTTTAATCTCGCCCATAATCAAGGCATCGCCATCATGCTCGTCATACCAATTAGCCGTAGCCGAACTGTTAGATTCCAAATACAAATGCAAATTTGCGGTTTCGTCCGCCTTGGTTACTAGGCGTCCAGTTTTAGTTTCAAACCCATCAGCAAAAACTGAAACTTCGTACTCCCCTGATTGGATAGCCACTTCTTCCGAAGCGCCAAATTCCCTATCTCCAATTTTTACCTTAGCAATCGACGGCGCTACAATAATACTAACTCTCGCCGAAAAAATTCTTCCGTAAATCAAAAATCCCAAAGAAACTAAAAGTATCAAAACCAACGAAATAACCCCGCCCCAAATTATTTTCTTGGTATTATTATTTTTCATCGTCTTCGATAATTGCTAGATGCGCTTCGTCTAATTGTTCTTTATCTACAACCGATGGCGAATCCATCATCAAATCTACGCCGTTACCATTCTTTGGAAATGCTACTACGTCACGAATATTTTCTTCATCTTCAAGAATCATAAAGATTCTATCAAGCCCAGGAGCGCAGCCAGCGTGTGGTGGCGCACCAAACTTAAAGGCGTTGAGCATTCCGCCGAATCTAGCTTCTACATATTCATTGTTATAACCAAGAATATTAAATACTTTAAACATAATTTCTGGATTGTAGTTACGCACTGCACCGGATGCACATTCATAACCATTCATCACCATATCATATTGATCAGCCTTAATTGCCAATTTTTCTTCGTCGGTCTTAGCATTTTCTAGTGCTTCAAGCCCGCCTTTTGGCATTGAAAATGGGTTGTGGCCAAAATCTATTTTCTTATTTTTCTCATCCCATTCATAAAATGGAAAATCTACAATCCATGCTAGTGACACTTCTTTAGAATTTTTCAAACCAAAGTGATCAGCAAAAGCAATTCTTAATTGACCCAAAACTTTGTTTACCAAATCACGCGTATCTGCACCAAAGAATACAGCATCACCTTCTTCGGCTTTCATCCGTTCCTTCACGCCAGAGATTTCTTTCTCGCTCATAAACTTAAGAATTGGCGATTTGGCTTCTCCTTCACTATATAATATATATGCAAGGCCACCAGCACCAAGCTTTCTAGCCTGTTCAGTAAATTCATCGATTTCTCTACGAGTTAGAGATGCGCCACCTTTTACACAAAGAGCTTTCACACATGGTTGCTTAAATACTTTAAAATCAGTCTCCGAGAAAATATCAGTAAGATCGATAAGCTCCATGCCATAGCGAAGATCTGGTTTATCTACACCATAATTATCCATCGATACTTCGTATGGAATCCGTGGTACCACATCATCTTCTGGCACGTATTTTTCAGCAATTTCACTTCTTAGAACAATCTTCTTTTCGGCAAATTCAGTTACAAGTTTTAGATAAAGTGGCTCGATTTCTTTTCTCACCATTTCGCCATCATCTACAAATGACATTTCAAAATCCAATTGGTAAAAATCACCATAAAGACGATCGGCTCTTGGGTCTTCATCTCTAAAACATGGAGCAATTTGGAAATACTTTTCTACCCCACCTACCATCAATAATTGTTTAAATTGTTGTGGAGCCTGTGGCAAAGCATAGAATTTACCTGGATGGAGTCTCGATGGTACGAGGAAATCCCGTGCACCTTCCGGAGAAGAGTTAGCTAAGATAGGTGTGGTAATTTCGGTAAAGCCACGGCTATACATATAATCACGAATCACCCGATAATATTCACTACGGCGTTTCAAACGATTTTGCATTTTTGGACGACGAAGATCAAGATATCTATATTTAAGTCTCATTTCCTCAGACGAAGCGTCCCCATCATCGTGGGTATTTACTGGCAATGGTTCCGAACGGTTAATTAATTTAAGTTCCGAAACTACTAATTCAATTTCACCAGTTGGGATGTTTGGATTTACGAGTTCTGGTTCGCGCTTGCGCATTGTACCCTTAGCAGAAAGTACAAATTCATCACGCACTGATTCAGCCAATTTAAAAGAATCGGCGGTTTCTGGAGTTACTACGAGCTGCACAATTCCCTTAAAATCGCGAAGATCAATAAAAATCAAACCACCATGGTCGCGTCGGCTATTTACCCAACCAGCCACCTCTACTTCTTTACCCAAATATTCGTTTAACTTGTCTGTAGAAATTCTCATAGGATATATTATACCACTTTTACTCTTGCAAAGCAAAAGGTACCTGGGTTCGAAGGTCATAAAAATTATGCTTGAAATTATAAATCATATTTGCTAGAATAGAAAAAGTTGCTTTAAAAATTTTCTACTTATTTAGGTCGTAAAAGCAATAAACATTAAGGAGAATATAGATACATGCGTATCAAAAAGCTCAAGCGAGCCAAATCGCCGAAAGCAAAGGTAGCTCCTGCTGAATGGCAAGAGTTTATCGAGATATAAAATAAGCCCCCTCAGGGGCTCATTTTATATTTTGGCTTCTACAATTTGTTTGATAATCTTTACAAATTCCGAACCCGAAAGTTGTTTATCCCAAGAAATAGTTTGACCATTTACGGTTACCGAACCACCTTCTTTGGAAGTCCATGGAATCAATTGACCATCGATAAAGAAGGCTGGAGTGCCAGCAATTTCAATTCTCTTACCGATACCCATATCAAAGCTGATTTTTTTAGAAACTGCATCAGAAGAAATATCTTTCTTGAATTTTTCAAGATCGCCTTCGCCCTTAGTTACTTCCGTGAAATATTTTTCAAAGTAAGCAGTTCTCTCAGAGCCGTTAGAATATTCCCATTCGGATTGCATTGAGAATAGTTTATCAGCATATTCTTTCCAATAACCTTGGAGACCAGCAGCTTCAGCAGCTGAGGCAGCGGCCGTAGCATTTTGGTGATAAGAAAGGAGATGATTTCTATAAACGACTTCTAGTTTACCATCAAGTTCATCAATTGCTTGATTTACACGTGGGTTAATCGAAGCACAGCCTGGGCATTGGAAATCTGCATATTCAAAGATCAAAGCTGGCTGGCCTTCATAAGTGCCATCTTTATCTTTTTTCTCATGATCACCGATATTACCGTTATGTACATCTGGTTGAATCACTGAGTAAAAATCATAGTCATCATAATTTGTAGCTTTCATGTTGCCGTCGATTACAAGCCAAGTCAACCCGCCAATTGCCGCTACGATAACAGCGATAATCGCGGCCACACCAATCTTAGAAAATCCTCTATATTTCCTCATAAAACTCCTTTGTGATATAATATATTATAGCATGTTAGGAGAATTTTTATCAAAAATCCGTGGCTCGGATAATTCTTCCACCGAAGGTAAGGCAGACGAGCCTTATACCCCTCAAAATCTGAAAGATTTTATTGCTTTAATTAAACGCACACCACTTACTGTTATTAATAATAGAGATCGTTCTCGCATCGCTGCAGTAATGAGCTTCGAGGAACGCATCGTTGCCGACCTCATGGTCCCCAAAACCGAGATGGTCTTCGTGAACGTCAAAGATTTTCTCGGCCCACTCATGCTCGACAAACTTTATAAATCCGGTTTTACCAATTTCCCAGTCGTAGACAACAAAGAACACGTCAAAGGTATCATTCACACCGAGGCCTTAAATGCTCTCGAAATTAAAAAGACCGACCGCGCCGAAAAATACATGGATTCCGACATATGTTATCTTCACACTACCGATACTCTAGATTTTGTCGTTCAAGAAATTGAACGTACTAACTCCTACTATTTTCTCGTGCTCGATCCATCCGACCAACTCGCCGGCTTTTTCACGGCTAAATTCCTTCTAGACTATCTCTTAGGCTAAACACTAGCATTTGAATTATCTACCCCAGAGTGGTATAATACCCTGTTAAAAGGTAGACATATGGAGAAATTTATCGTAAAATATCGAAAATTTATTTTGGCACTCGCCGTAATTTTGGTTGTTCCAGCAATTATCGGATTTCTAAACACCCGCGTAAATTACGATATGCTTACCTATCTCCCAGATAGCATGGAGACTGTCAAAGGCCAAGAGGAACTTCTAGAAAGCTTCGGCAAAGGCGCCTTCTCGATGATTATCGCTGAAAATCTACCAGAAAATGAGCAAGCCAAGCTCGAAGACAAAATCAAAACCGTTCCCCATGTAGATACCGTACTCGGTTTTGGTACACTAAACAATGCTGACATACCAGCAAAATTACTTCCAGAAGAAATCTATAATAAATTCAAAAGCGGTGATGAAGCTCTCATTGCCGTTTTCTTTGACACTTCTACCTCGGCCGACGAAACCATGGACGCTGTACTTAAAATTCGCGAAGTTGCCGACGGCCACGCTTACCTTTCTGGTATGTCTGCTTTTGCTACTGATCTTAGAAAACTTAGTGAAGAAGAGGAAATCTTTTATATTATTATTGGTGGTACCTTGGCGCTTCTCATTATGCTCATTTTCCTCGACAACTGGCTAGCTCCGGCTATTTTCTTATTTAGTATTGGCATCATGATTGTTATCAATCTCGGTACCAATATTATATTCGGTGAAATTTCTTATATTACCAAGGCCCTCTCCGCTGTGTTGCAACTCGCTGTTACCATGGACTATTCAATTTTCCTATGGCACAGCTACCGCGAATATCTTAAACAAGACAAAGATCATAATTATGAACGAGCTATGGAAAAAGCCATTAAGTCGGCCCTAAGCTCTGTATTTGGTGGTTCTGCCACTACCATCGCCGGCTTCCTCGCGCTTTGTTTCATGACCTTCGGTCTTGGTCTCGACCTTGGTCTTGTAATGGCCAAAGGTGTACTCCTCGGCGTGATTGGTTCTGTTACTGTACTTCCAGCTACCATCCTTGTTTTCAAAAACGTTATTGAAAAACTCGACCACAAGAGCATTTTGCCAGACTTTGGTAAAATCAGTCGCGGCATGGTTAAGATTTTTCCAGCCTTACTTATTATCTTTGTTTCCATCCTCCCGCCAGCTATCATTGGTTACAAAAACGCTAACGAAGACGTATATTACACTATTAGCGATAGCCTTCCACAGGATATGGAATTCGCTGTGGCCAACCGCAAACTTACCGAAAAGTTCAATATGGCCAACACCCACATGGTACTTTCTAGCTCCAAACTAGATCAACCAACCGTTTCTAATATGGTCGACGAACTTAAAAATATCTCCGGTATTAAAACTATTCTCAATCTAGAATCCTTACTTGGAGACGAAATCCCAATTGATTTCCTACCGTCCAGTGTGGTTGAAATTGCTAGAAGCGAAAAATGGGAACTCACTATTATGATTTCCGAATATCGCACTGCATCAGACGAAATGGCTGAGCAAATTAAGAATATTAACAATGTTATCAAAAAATATGATGGCGGCGCTCTTCTCGTTTCCGAAGCTTCTTCAACTCAAGACATGATTAATCTTACTTCCGTAGATTTCCAAGTTGTAAACGCTATTTCAATTGTGGCTATCTTCATTATTATTGCAATTGTTACTGGCAGTATTTCATTACCATTCATCCTTATTGTGGTGATTGAATCTACTATTTTCCTCAACCTTGGCATTAGCTACTTCACAGGCGATCAATTGTCGTTTATTACACCGATTTGTATCAGTACGATTCAACTTGGTGCTACTATCGACTACGCAATTCTTATGACTACTCGTTACAAACGCGAACGTTTGGCCGGCAAAGACAAAAAGGAAGCAGCAGTAGTTGCGCTCAAGACTTCAATTCCGTCGATTATTATTTCCGGCGCCGTGCTCTTCTCCGCCACAATCGGTGTGGCTATCTACTCTCGCGCCGACATTATTAGCGACATGTGTCTATTAATGGCGCGCGGCGCCGTCATTTCCGTCTTCGCCGTACCACTATTTCTAGCGCCAATGTTGATTTTGACCGATCCGCTTGTTATTAGAACTACGCTCGGCATGAAAAAGTTAATAAAGGAGAACAAATGAAAAAGCAAATTATAATATCAACCGCTATTGCCGCGGCTATTTGGGGTGGTACCGCCCTCGCCATGGCAACTGTAAATGCCAAGGAGTCCGAAAAAACTCCAGAGCTTTTGGCAACCACTACTAATCTCATTTCACCGAAGCCAACTGCTCTAACTTCCAAAAACGAAACCGTCTATGTGATGACCGACGAAAACGGTAATCCTACCACCAAATTCATCGGCAGCACTCTTTATGATGGCGCTGAGGAACTTCCATTCACCCTCAAAGTCACTTATTTCTTGGATGGCCAAGAAATTTCTGCCAAAGATTTAGCCGGCAAATCTGGCCACGTCAAAATCGTTTATAATTATGCTTCTACTGCCCGCTTCCAAGGCAAATTTGTTCCATTTCTCGCTGTCACTGGCCTAACTTTAGACCATGCTAAGTTCTCCAATGTTCGTGTAAACAACGGCAAAATCCTTAACGAAAGCTCTGATACTTATATTGTAGCTGGCTATGCACTTGCTGGCGCCGGTGCCGATCTTGGTATCGATTTCCTTCCAGAAAGCTTTACTTTGGAAGCTGACGTTACTGATTTCAAACTCGAAAACACCTACACTATGTTCTCCAACGATTTCATCGCCGACATCGACACTTCCAAACTTTCCGATCTCGATAGCCTAGTAAATTCTATTTATCAATTATCCGACGGTCTTAACAAATCATCAATGGTTCTTCCGACCTTGCAAATGGCCTCGCCGCTTCCCTCACCGGCACCAAAAAACTTTACGAAGGTTCTAAAGATTTAGTTAACGGCATTAAGAAAATTACCGCCAACAACGCAACTTTACAAGGCGGTGCTAACCGTATTATCCAATCAACCGTTACCAGTCTTGCAGCACAAGGCATCACCGTAGACTTTACACAAGAAAACCCTTATGTTCAGCTTGATTATGTTATTAACCAATATCCAGAAGGTAGCGCAGAGCGTGCATCACTTGAAAATGCAAAGAACCTACTAGTGCTTTCCACCGGTATTATCGCCTACACCAACGGCGTAGCTCAACTCGAAGCTGGCGCCACCGAACTTTCCGCCGGTCTCGGTACCCTCGTTGAAGGTCAAGAAAAACTCTACAGTGGCTCTGCTACTTTAAAAGATGGTCTTAATACCTTCAAGACTTCCGGTATCGATAAACTCGTCAACTTCGCCAAGAAAGATCTATCGAACTTTACTGCCAACGCTCGTGCTACCGTTAGCGCTGCTGGCAGCTACAGAAGCTTTGGCGATGCCAACGCCAATACGGTAAAATTCATCGTAAAGACTCCTTCTATCTAAACTTATGGTATAATATAGATTATGAGTAAAAAAGTTGTTTCTGACTATAATGGCTATGATTACAAAAAAGACTTCTGGGAAGATACCGGACGCGAATATGAAGATCAAGCCGACCGTATGGCGATTAGAAAGCTTCTCCCAAAGCGCATGGAAAAATTTGCTGACATTGGTGGCGGTTATGGCCGTCTTGCCAACGAATATCTAAAACGCGCTCACAAAACTTTTCTCTTTGATTATTCTAAGACTGAATTAAAACAAGCCAAAGAAATCTATGGCGACAAAATCGAAACCAAGTCTGGTGATATCTATGAATTACCATTCAAAGACAACGAATTAGATGGCCTCATGATGGTCCGTGTTACTCATCATCTCGAGCATTTAGATAAAGCTATCGCCGAACTTTATCGCGTACTAAAACCAGGTGGTGTTGCCGTAATTGAAGTTGCTAACAAACGTACTTTGCCAAAAATGGCTCGCTACGTTACCCGTCGTTCCAAAGAAAATCCATGGAGCAAAAGTCCATCCAACTATACCGAAATTTGCGAAACTGGTTTTTATAATTATCATCCAAAATACGTCGAAGAAATTTTCGATAAAACCGGTTTTAAGCGCGAAAAAGTACTTTCCGTTTCTAATTTTAGAAGCAAAACCTTAAAGAAAGTTTTCAAAACCAACAATCTCGTTAAAATGGAAAATACCGCTCAACAAGCTTTAGCACCAATCAGATTTGCCCCATCTATCTATTACAAGTTGAGAAAACCCGAAAAATAGTGTATAATATACAGCACGGGGTCATCGTTCAACGGATAGGACATATCCCCTCTAAGGATACAATGTAGGTTCGATTCCTACTGGCCCTACCACTAAATTACACGAGCAATTTCAGATAGCGTAGTATCACCACGGAGTGCAGCCAGCACTCCTTTTTGTTCTAGGGTAAGCATGCCATTTTTCTTGGCTACTTTTTCAATTGCATCAGTATTAATATCAGTAACATCACCACGGATAAATGCTTGAATATCTTCCGAAACTACAAGTTGCTCCATGATTACTGTACGGCCATTATAGCCAAATGGAGATTCTTTAGTTGGTACTGGATCATAAAGCACGATGTTATCAAAGTCAAAGCTATCGTCTAACTCATCTTCATATACAAACTCTTCATCGTCATCCAAAGCATCCAAAGCTTTTTCAAGTTTGGTAGCTTTCATAGTTTCGTCAGTATAAACTGGGCCTTTGCTTTTATCTTTTGGCCTTACGCTTTTAATATCTTTGAACCATTTTGGATCAACGCCAGCTAAGACCTTTTTAATGTAGCGGACTTCAGCTTCGGTAGCTTTGCGAGCTTTCTTTGCGTCAGAAAGTTTGCGTACCAATCTCTGTGCTACTACTAAACGAATGGATGATGAAAAGATTGGATTTACGCCAATAAGATCAATCATTCTCGAAAATGCTGCTGAAGTAGAGTTAGCGTGGAAGGATGAAAGCACTAAGTGACCGGTAATAGATGCCTGAATTGCCGTCTTGGCAGTATCAGCATCACGAATCTCGCCAACCATCACTACGTCCGGGTCTAGACGAAGCACTGAACGAAGGCCTTCTGCAAATGAGCCACCGTCGTTGGTATGAATTGGAATCTGCGAAATACCAGTAATCCCGTATTCAATTGGATCCTCAAGTGTAATAATCTTTTTATCAGTGGTGTTTAGCGCATTAAGCATAGAATAAAGCGTGGTAGATTTACCAGAACCAGTAGGACCTACCATGAGCACCAAACCACGTGGGTGCGAAATCACTTCATCAATCTCGGCAAGCTCGGACTTTTCTAGACCGAGTAATTTCAAATTAAGCAAAGATTCGTCAAAGTTAAAGAGACGAAGTACAGCGTCTTGCCCATACATTGTTGGAATAGTTTCTACACGAATATTGAGAAGGTGTGTAGCATTCCCGCTAGTAATTTCCTTCTGCATATGCCCAGACTGCGGCTTATTGGAGGCGGTTGAAACATTCGCCCGAGACGAAAGCTCACCCATAAAAATACGATATCTATCACGATCAATCGTTGCTACTGGGTGGAGCAAACCATCCACACGCATACGGATACGAATTTCATTACGCAAGTTCTCAATGTGAATATCGGATGCACCGAGCTTATCAGCCTGATCTACCAAGAAATCAAAGACTTTTTCGGTAGAAACTTTAGCCAAAGTTTGAGACACGGATGCAATGGTTTCGGAATCACCTTCACCAGCGATTTTAATATCATCATAGTGGACTTCTTTTGGTGGATCATAGCGAAGCATCAAAACTTTGTATGCCGAAAGCGAAATCAAGAAGAAATCTGTTCTTTCGCCTCTGTCCAAATACTCTTGGCGCTTCTTTTCAATTACCGATTTTGGTGTCTGACTCGTCACCATAAATTGATAATGTCTTTCACCATCACCCTTGGCGAGTGGTAAAATCATGTCTTTATGCATTTCCTGGATATCGATCAAATCTTTGATCAATGGCACAGTACTTTCAAATTCGCGCGCGTCTAGATAAGGCAAACCAAGAATTTTTGAGCGCTGCTCAGTAGCTTGCTCTTCGTTTTCACGACGCTTTTGTTGTATTTCCCTCTCATCCATAAGGATATTATATCATAAATTCTTTATGCTTTTAATAAAATGGTAAAACAGAGGATGAACATCTAGTGGTCTAGATTTAAATTCTGGATGCGCCTGAGTTGCCATGAAGAATTTGCACTTTGGCGCTTCTACGAATTCTACCAATTTACCATCTGGCGAAGTACCCGAAACAATCAAACCACCCTTCTCAATCTCCGGAAGGAACTTTTGGTTCACTTCATAACGATGACGATGTCTTTCTACTACATCCTTCTGAGCATAAATCTCAAAGGTCTTAGTGCCTTTTTTGAGCACGGCTGGATAATCACCGAGCCGCATTGTACCACCAGTAGATTCCTTACCTTTCTGACCTTCCATAATGTAAATCACGTTATTGTTGTCTTTTTCGGTTGCGCCAAATTCTTCTGAATTAGCTTTCTTTACGCCACCCATTCTCGCGGCTGCAATACAAGCTGCTTGCATACCAAGACAAAGCCCAAGATATGGCTTGTCATTTTTGAGTGCATAAGTCGCTGCAGCAATTTTACCTTCCGTACCACGTGCACCAAAACCACCCGGCACTACAATTCCATCTACACTTTCAAAATCTTTATCAGTTGCATCTTCCGCATTAATCCATTTAAGATTCAAATTCACTTTATTGTGAGCGCAGGATGCCTTTAAAGCTTCTGTCACACAAATGTAGGTATCTTCATTCCCTACGTATTTTGCTACTAAACCAATCGTCACGGTTTTATCAAAATCGGTTGCCCGCCATGCCGAGAAGTCAGCCCATTTACTCATGTCTGGCTCGGAATCGTCACCCACGAAATCATTTAAAATTTCAAGCACGCCAGATTTAAGTACATTAAATGGCACGTCATAAACCGAATTAATATCTGGAAGATTTACTACAGCATCACCAGAAATACCCGAGAATGCCGCAATCTTTTCGCAAATCGATCGAGGGCATGGATTTTCGGTTCTTACACATACGATGTCTGGAATAATCCCAAAACCACGAAGATCTTTGAGCGCATTTTGGGCTGGTTTAGTTTTAAGTTCCTTGGATGTGTTAATCCATGGCACATAAACCACTGACAAATATAAACAATTCCGTCTGCCAACTTTATTCGCAAACAAACGAATTGATTCAATAAATGGCAAGCCTTCGTAATCGCCAACTGTGCCACCAATTTCTACAATATGAATATCACTCCCAGCCGACGCCTTTTCAATTTTTTCTTGAACAAGGTCAGTAAAATGCGGAACCAACTGCACGGTTTTACCATGAAAACCACCAGCACGCTCCCGCTCAATTAATTCTTTATAAATTCCGCCACTAAGTGTAATGGAATATTTGGAGGTTTCAAAATCTAGGAATCTTTCATAATGACCAAGGTCGAGGTCAGTTTCTACACCATCGTGAGTCACGAAACATTCACCGTGTTCTACTGGATTCAAAAGCCCTGCATCCACATTGAGATATGGATCACATTTTTGCATGGTCACATTGTAGCCTTTGGCCTTTAAAATAGCGCCCATTGAGGCCGCCGTGATACCTTTACCGACTCCAGACAAAACGCCACCAGTCACAAAGATATATTTACATTTCTTATTTTTTACCACAGAGAACCTCCTCCCCCGCCCGAATTAAATGACCTTAATCTTAATTTAATTTTAGCATAATTATTGCGCTTGCCAACCAAAAACGTGCAAGAATTTTTGCCAAAATGTTGGTTCACGCGGGAATTCTTCAGCTTCTACCGACACTTCATAATTTATTTCCGAACTTGCAAAAGTCATTTTTCCTGTATTTTTGGTCATTACGAGTTCAATTTCAGCACGATTGGCAAACACTCCATTTAAATCTTCCGTAGCTTTAATTGGAATATTTCCTGCCCACCAGGTCGCAAAATGTCCCACTTCCTGTTCTTTTGCCACCAAATTTCTAGTCACAATGATTTTTTGTAGCTCTTCTACAATACGCTGCGTATCATCAAACGAAGCTTCACGAGTTGGCGCACCAAGCAAAGCCACCGTGATAGTTTCGGAACTTTCTTTGTATGCAGACACCAAACAATATCCCGATGCGTCACCGATATACCCAGTCTTTACACCGATAATTCCATCCGTACCAACTAGCTGATTGGTATTTTTAATATTTCCTGCCACCGGCACCACGGCTTCGGAACGGCCAACGATTTCAGCCAAAACTGGTTGGTTCATTAATGCCGTCGCAATCTTTGCCAAATCCTCCGCAGTAGAAGTTGTAGACGGATCGTACCCACTTGCATCTACACCAATCTTGGTATTTGTTACACCTAATTTTTGCAACATTTCGGTAGCGTAAGTTTTATATCCATCAAGCGAGCCAAATGCCCAAATCGCAAGAGAATCTGCCATATTATTAGAGGATGCAAGAAGAACTGAACATAGTGCATCATATTCCGAAATCCTCTCGCCCACCGTCACCGCCGTACTAGAACCATTATTCGCCACATACCAAACATATTTGTTGTACATTTCTTCAGTAATCGTAATACCCTCGCCCGGATCTTCTTCGCTGAGCGGTTTTTTATCTACTACTGCAAGCGCCAAAATCATTTTTGCGGTACTGGCTGTCGGCTGCGGAGCTAATTCATCTGCACTTTTCATTACCACTGAACCATTAATCGCTGCGGCCCATTGTCCATAACCAAGTTCAAAATCGAGTTTTAAATCTGGTAAATCCGGTGCTTTATAAGTAAATTCGGTCGAGACTTCGATATCCATCATCGAAATCCCCACACCAACAAAAATTCCAAATCCGACTAAGAGAAAGCCAATTATTCCCAAAAATACTTTAACACCTTTTTTCATAAAACTCCTCTACCTTCTTTTTCACATTTTCATAATATTCTAAAGACCAATCATAAGGATACTTATCAGAATATTCTTCTATAGTTCTCTCATCATTATACTCCAAATCATAAACATCAAGATTCTCATTCACAAAAATTCCATCTATTCCCATCCACTCTACTATTTTCTTAAAATCATAGTCAAAGCTTTCAAACCATTTTTTAGTTTTTTCAAGTTCATAACTCTCTGCCATTTTACAATCTTCACCGGCACAATGTCTTTTGATATCAAAGAGTGTATAGTCTATTCTATCACCAAAAACAGTAGCCCTTGTACGATTTATACCTCCCTTATGTTCAGACGGAAAAAAGATAATCGGATGCTTTCGATATTTTTTAAAAGTTTCATAGAATTTTTCATTAAAACCTTCTACTTTTTTAATACGATTCTTTGACAACAAACCATCCACAGTGCAGTTTACGCCACCATGTTCCATGTAATTATCATTCTCATCTAAAGGACAGCCATCCGGATCTTCATACAAAGTTTTGAAATATTCCCAAGCTTTTTCCCCACTATACTTAGATAAAGATTCTTGAATCAAACCCAAATCTTCTTCATACACATCGTCATATGTCATATACAACACATCCTCTACCATTCTACCTCTTATTATACCATTTTAATTGATAATATCGTGTGCACAAGGCATGCCTCCAGTAATTGGGAACTTGATATATTTATTTTCATCATTTTTATCAGGAAAAATAAGTAGCTCTACGCTAGTATCTTTCCATTCAAATGGGTCCACAATAAATTCAATGTCTTCTACACAGTCAAAATCTACTTCGCAATTCGTATCAGGATCTTCTTCATCAATTGCATAAACATTCAAAAATTTGTTTTTAAAAAGAAGCGCGATAAAATATGTTCCATAAATAATTTTGTTATATTCCACACAACTCACTGGATGCTCATGAGAGTGACGTTCCAAATATTCAACACAGTTATTTTCAAAGATAATCATACTTGTATAATCATTTAGCCGAAAAACTGTTCTTACATTTTCTTCAATTTTTACGCCATCACGATAAAGCTTCCCCTCTTTAATCACAAAATGTTCGCCAAATGCACCAATAAAATTTTTGTGTGGCCCAACCTTATAACAATGTTCATAATCATCATCCCAAATTAATTCTGGATTTTCATTTAGGGCCGCCACTTCTACATTAGTAAAACCCCAAGCTTCATCCTTGTCATAATCATGTTCATAATATTCGTCTTCCTTTGGCTCAGAAAAATCACTTACCTCAAGATAAGAAGTCAAATGATTATTAAACACACAATTATAATGACCACCATATGCATCAGGATCATTTTTTAAAAATCCATACATCGTTGCACGATAAATTTTTCCTGAACTTTCAAAAACGTTCATCAAAATCAAGCCGGTTTTTTCATAAAATTCGCGCAATAAATTCTTATCTGTGACAGTAAAATATTTTTTGTGATCTTTTACAAACTTTACTGCATCTTTATTTTTGAGCAAGTCTCTTTCAAATCTAAAGGCTACCTCATCCATATCCATTCCTAATTTAATCCCAATACCATCAGCAACCTTCCTTATATTTTCTACACGTACACTTTTTAATTCTTTCATTCCTTGCTCCTTTTTTAAATTGTTAAGCATTTCAGTATATCACATAAAAAAATCGAATGCAAGCCAAAAATCAAAAAACTCCCGTTCAGGAGTCAATTTGGCGGAAGGGACAGGATTCGAACCTGCGAAGCGTTAACTTGCTGGTTTTCAAGACCAGTGCCTTAAACCACTCGGCCACCCTTCCGTATACTATTATAACATACCATCTGGATGTTTGCAAAATTACCCTTTGTGTGGTATAATTATAGATAGTGGGCAAGAGGATAGCCCATATATTTTTATGCAGGTGTAACCGCAGTACATTTACAATCTGGAAGGAGGAATGAGTATGCTTATCTATATAGCCACTCTCATCGTAATTGCTGTGGCTTTGGCAGTTGTTCTTAAGAACTTCTTAAGTATCAGAAAGCCCAAAAGTCACGCTACCGCAGAAGAAGACGCCATGTACGAGCTCGCAAAGACTATTCGCGAAGGCGCCAAAGTATTTATGAAAACCGAATACGGCGGCATTATCCCTAGCAAGTCTTCTGTAGGAATCACCTTTGTAACCTTAGTTATTGCCATCGGTTTCTCGCTGTTCGTTGAGACCACTTCTGGTCTTACCTACATCTTGGGAGCCCTGATGAGTAGCGCAGCTGTTTTTATCGGTATGTATGGTGCAACTTACGCCAACTATCGTGTGGCCAGACGTGCTTTCAAAAGCAAATCAGTCGGCCGAACAGTTTGGACTGCTTTAAAAGGTGGTAGTATTGCAGGTTTATCAGTACAGGCATTCGGTATGCTTGGAATCACAGTGATCTACATTGTACAGTATCTTTTCTTCAAAGATGCAACATCTGGACACGGGTTAATTACCAATCTTAGTTGCGATCCCAACACTATGCGTTGTACTACTTACGCGTTAGGTTGTTCTACAGTCGCAATGTTCAATCGTGTAGCCGGCGGCAACTTCACCAAATCAGCAGATATTTCTTCGGACATCCTGAATAAATTAAGGCATGATCTACCCGAAGATGATCCTAGAATCCCGAACGTTTTAGCAGACTTTATCGGCGACAATGTTAATGATATCGCTGGTAACTGCTCGGATCTTCTGGAAAGCTTTGTGGCAACCTTGGTTGCTTCACAGCTGATTGCTGGAATGGTATTCAAGCAGCATGGTAGTGGATACGAAGGCATTTACTCAGCTTCCTGCCTGTTCCCTATTATTGTTGCAACTATCGGTTTGCTCGGCTGTACTGTCGGAATCGTAGTGGCGATGCTCAGAAAAGAAAGCATGGGCGACAACCCTGCTGGTGAATTAAACAAAGTCACCTATATTTCTTCAGGATTTACTTTAATCGGTAGCCTGATTGCATCGTTCGTTATGTTTGGTAATGTAAATCTTTACCCGGATTTCAAAGCTGGTTGGTTTTCACCTTTTATTGCGGCCTTCTTCGGCATCGCATCAGGTGTTATCATCGGCAAAATCACTGAGATCTATACCAGCACAGACTACAGATTCGTCAAAGACCTGGCCAAAGTATCACCAGAAGGCGCAGCTTTCTTAGTTACACTCGGTGACGCTTTAGGCTTCAGATCGTGTTTAGCACCCGGAATCACTATCGGTGTTTCAATCGTACTTTCGTACATCAGTTGTGGACTCTATGGTATCGCTATCGCAGCTCTCGGCATGCTCTCATTCGTGGGAGCGACGGTATCAATCGACGCTTTCGGCCCGATCGCCGACAATGCTGGCGGTATCGCTGAGGGTTGTCACCTTGGCGAAGAGTTCAGAGCTATCACCGACAAACTGGACGCAACCGGCAACACCACTGCTGCCATCGGTAAAGGCTTTGCCATCGGTTCTGCAGCTTACGCTACAGTTTCCTTAATCTTTGCTTATGTTGGTAATTTCACCAGCGGCAAGATTGTACTAAATATGGCAGACCCCATGACCGTAGCTGGCGGAGTTGTTGGTGCATGTTTAGTTGGGTATTTCATCGCCCTTCTGTCTAAGAACACTATCGACAACGCTGTCGCAATGGCCGACGCCGGTGACAAGCAGCTCACAGATAACCCAGGTATTCTGGATGGTACCGCAAGACCGGATTACGAATCAATCATCAGAATCGCGACTCAGTTGTCGCTCAAGAAGATGTTGATCCCGTCAATCTTAGCCATCGTGATTCCTATCCCTTGTCTCTTAATTGGATACGAATTTGCGGGCGGTCTTCTGATTGGTGCCACCCTCGTTGCTATTCCTATGGCAATCTTCATGGGTAACTCTGGTGGAGCTTTCGACAACGCTAAGAAATTCGTTGAAGAAGGTCTGCTTCCCGGTTACAAGAAAGGTAGCGACGCACACAAAACCACCGTTATCGGTGATACTATCGGCGACACCCGTAAGGATGTTGTCGGCGTTGCCCTGGACATCTTCATCAAGATGATGTCTACTGTTGCAAACACATTAGCACCTATATTCGCAACGGTGCACCTGTTTTAATATCCTCAAAAAGGCCCCCGGTTATCCGGGGGCTATTTCAATTCTTAATTTTATTCTGCGTTAGTATAAACGTTAGTCACGTCATCCAAATCATCTACGGCCGAAAGTAACTTCTCGAGTTTTTCGGCATTTTCGCCTTCTACTGGTACGTAGGAATTTGGCACATATTGAAGCTCTGCAGATGTAACGTTAAGCCCGCCATCTACCAAAGCTTGGCGTACTTTCATAAGATCCGAAGAAGCAGTGTAAATTACAGTTTCTTCCTCTTCTTCAGTAGCATCCTCTGCTCCAGCTTCGAGCGCAGCCATAATTGCATCATCGCCTTTTTCTGAAATTTCAATTACACCTTTTCTAGTAAATTGGAACATCACCGAACCTGGATCAGCCATGCGACCACCGTTCTTATCTAACGTATGGCGGACTTCTGGCATCGTCCGGTTTTTATTATCCGTCGCAACTTCAATCACAATACCTACGCCACCAGGGCCGTAAGCTTCATAAACTTCCTCAATAAGAGCAGCTGCAGTTTTGTCGGCTACTCTAGCAATTGCCCGTTCAATATTAGCCTTCGGCATATTTGCAAGCCGAGCTTTTTCAAGCACCATTGCAAGCGATGGGTTCATGTTAGGATCCGTACCGCCACGTGCTGCAATTGCGATTTGATTTCCGATTTTAGTAAAAAGCGCGCCACGCTTAGCGTCTACGACCGCTTTTTGTCTTTTGGTTGTTGCCCATTTACTGTGTCCTGACATATCTTTATTTTACCACTTTTTACAGGGAATGTCGAGGGGTAAAGACTAATTAGTATTTACGTACGCAACGCAAAGCCATGTCATTTTGACGCTCGGCAACGTTAGCATTTGTTGTTACTCTACCACCCTGTTGATTTGTGATTTGAATCCCTTTCATCACCTTGTTACTAGCATAGGTAGAAGTCATATATACGCCCCAAGCATTTAGCTGAATCACGCCATATTGATCAACCGAACCAGAAAGTGAAAGCGAAGCACCACCGCTCGCCGCTGAAGCATGCATTGCATTGAACGAAGGATAATTATTGTAAAGCATATTGAAGTCGTCATTTGTAGTCATTCTCCAGCCAGCCGGACAAATATCTTGGCTGATATTTCCCGCGTTATAACTTCCATCAGAACAATAAGTCCTAGCCGATGCCGCGCAGGTGTTATAAAGCGTACCGTATAGCAAGCCAGTACCCGGATCTATACCATTAGTACCGTTCCTATCGTTCGCAGCAGTAATCGGAACGTAATGAGGTGTAGTAAAACCAGGGCTACTATTAACGTTACCACCAATATGTGTGCTAGCTCGCCAGCTCTTAAATGTGCTAGCAGCCAAAGTCCCGGAGATATTACTGTTATCACTATTAAAGTCCACCGTTGGATTAGTAATATTCAAATTCTGCATCATCCAACATTTGCCATCTTTGAGTTGTTGAATCATATAGACTTGCGAATCGCGAATATCCATCACGTATGACGGTGTGGTCGTACAAAGGTTAGCTCTCAAGTTTTGCATCGTGGCATAAACTGGATTTACTACTGCCGCAAAAGTTAATTCAGTGGAATAAGCACCTGGAGCTTGAGTGTAATCAATTTTAGAAGCAAAATTAACTGTAGTGGTGTCGTTATCGGCAAGGGTATCAGTATTTTTGATTACTACACCAGATTCAAAAGCCATATAATTCCCTGTACCAACTTTATATCCCCAACGATTGGCCGTGAAAGTGCTCTCGGTATAACCACCAGCCAAAACTGGCAAAGTCTGAATCGTTTTAGTATTATCACGCGTTTCTACCAAGCTTGTATTCGCAGCCGTCATTGAAAGTTTATAACCAGCCGGACTGTTAGTAGTTACATAAACATTTAAATCTTTGTTATCAAATTCATGGTTGTTCGCCACCAAATTTAGTGTTACATCCGAAGCGGAGGTAGTTACACCAAGCGTAGTTTCTATATTCGCAATAATATTAGAATCTTCAGCATTAGTTGGCACATACATAAAATTGGAAAGCACTAAAAAAGCACCAATAACTAGCACAAAAGCTACGATTTTCTTTCGCACCTCACTTGCCATAACCATATTATACCAAAAATTCCATACATCATAAACACCCACGGATTATATGGTTCGATTTTGATTAAAAATTGTTCCATCGAACCAAAAAATTCCACCACCAAAATATGAAAATCTAAAAGTTTTGTTGCAAGAAATGAGACCACCATCGAAATCCCCGGCACGCCAGAAAATACGCCAGTAAGAAATACTAACCCCATCGCCCAGGAAAGCGTCGGTAAAATTAGAAGGTTAGCTAAAACCGAGATAATAGACACTTGTCCGAAAAAATACAAAGTAATTGGGAGTGTCATTAAAGTCGCCGCAATCGTCGTAAGCACTACCGATGCGATAAAACCTGGCTTTTTCTCGCCATAAAAGAATTTTGTAATTCCCGGCCCCAGCATCATAATTCCGCTATAACTTGCAAAAGATAAAAGCCACGCCACATTAAAAATAAATGTCGGATCAATCAAGAGCGTCAACGCCATCACAGTCAAAATCATTCGCCACGGTTTCATTTTCCGCCCCACATACCAACAAAAAAGACTTAAATTTGCCATTATCCCAGCCCTTAA
>Ga0265298_10003370_pt1 | contig 21182 bp, 16 predicted proteins | sample AusTroGonzalo_MG_3_FD_193486 | JGI IMG/M metagenome (GOLD analysis project Ga0265298, IMG submission 193486) | Bovine rumen microbial communities from tropical cattle in Woodstock, Queensland, Australia - Gonzalo_01 | ecosystem: Host-associated > Mammals > Digestive system > Stomach > Rumen ...
CAGGAGCTTCTCGAGCTTGCCTCCTGCCGTTTTCTTCAACGATTCAGAGAGGACGCGCATTCCATAGAGGAAGAACGCCAGTCCTCCAAACAAAGTAACAAACGAAAATATATCCATAAATACCCCTTATTTAGATATTAGAAGTAGCAATTTTACACACTAATTTTAATATCTAAACCGCGATATGTAAAATCTTCAAATATTACATTTTTAAATTATATAGACAGCAATCTATATGTATTGCTCAAGATGCCTATTTTGCGGCGTTTTGCGTTTTTGCATATGGAAAGCCTGCCGTGAGAGACAGGCCGTATTGCTCATCGGAAAACTCAACTTCAGTTGAATTTTATCTGTTCAAGATCACACTTGAGCTCAACTCCGCTTACAGTTACGGGGAACTGCAGGACTACCTTGCCGTTATCCCTGTCACAGAGGACCATTGTAAACTCTTCCTGGGGAAACATGGCAATATCCTCACCCGAATAAACAAAAACATACGGCTCAGTGGGTTTCATGCCTTCAAAGTCTTCAACCCGGACCCAGAATGAACGGTCTGCCCTGGCTTCAGACTCCGTGGTGAATTCCGAACCGGGAGCAACCATTCCAAGCCAGGCAGAATCAGAAAGCTCAAAAGAAGGACTGATCTCAAAACGGACCTTGCCGTCAATCATGACAACATTAACCGCTGAACTGTCAAGAACGGGAGCTGCCGTTGCGGGAACAGCCTCCGTCTCGGATTCAGTTATTGTTGTCTGCTCAGTCTGAATCTGTGTCTGTGTCTCAATTACAGTCTCTGTCTCTTTCTCTGTAGGTGTAGCGTCATTAGAGCAGCCGAACAGTGCCAGAGATAACATGGCAGTCAGTAAAACAACACCTGTTTTTTTCATAACCAGCTCCTCGATTCTCATTGTGGCACAGCTTGTCCGCACATATTGCAGAACTTCACACCGGGAGCCAGCGGATTACCGCAGTTATCACAATAATTCGGGCCATCAGAAGTCTGGGAAGCAGCAGCTGCTGCCACCGGTACCGCTGAACCCACGGAATTAACATCTGGCTGTGCAGAATTGGGATAGACCGGAGTACCTGCAACAGGCTGTACGGGATTCGCATAAGGATTAACCACGGGCTGGACATTTCCGGGATAAACAGGCGTACCCATTACCGGCTGACCGGGCATTCCGTAAACAGGCTGTACCGGGTTGCCGTAAACATTTGCCACAGGTTGAGTATTGATTACAGGAACATACCTCGGAACTGCCAGAGACGGATTTATCGCAACTGCCTGACCATAAGCAACGATTCCCGTAGAATGATCAGGAAGGAATCTTCCCGAAACAAAATGAACGTCTGCAGGGAAACCGTCAGCGACCTGGAAAATGAACGGAGGAAGATCACTGCCGCCGTTTTGTCTTGCTACAAGGATATTCTGTCTTTGATCAGTTTTTGCGCGAAGAGTATCACCATTTCCGATCGTACCGACTATCTTACCGTTAAGCACCATATCGTACCTTGCTGCAGAACCTGCGAAAGCCTTCTCACGTGTAATAAGGACTTCCTGCTCTGCAGGAAGGGGCTCATAGTACTCGGTAAACTGGCGCACCAGCTGTTCCTGCGGAGCAACATAGTCGCCTTCCTTGCAATACTTTGCCACATTATAGGAAATGATTACGCCTATACCTACAAAAACTGCTGCAACCAGGTATGATGCGGCTCCCATATCCAAAGAATAGCCGATGAGCAGTCCGATTATCTCCGGAATAACCCATAAGATAACTGCCAACGCAATAAAACCACCCGGTTTTCTGCCTCTCTCAGTTGCATTGTTCTTGACACTTCTGATAAGAGTCATTAATAAAAATACTTCAAGCATTCTACGTCCCCCCCCTTAAACTTCTACTAATTGTACTAGAAACTTGTATTTTTTCTATAAATAAAGGGAAACGGACTTAATGAGTCCTCAGATCAGAAGCAACTTCATATGCCGCATATCCGTGGGAGAACTCATAACCGAGCTTCTCGGCCATGCGGACAGAATTCATGTTCTGCGCATCCCAGCTGGGGTACAGGCCTTCATCAAGGCAGCGGAGCATCAGAGCAGCGCAGACGATCATGGCCAGATGCTGTCTTCTGTATTCCGGTACGGTATCAACCTCTATCTCAATGCCTTCTCTATAACGGGTATATGATGAAGAGCCTGACACAAAATTGCCGTCCTTCAGGATCACCATTCCTCTTCCCAGCTCAAGATACTTTTCCTTGCTCTCAAAGGCAGATACAAAATCTCTTGTGACCGGATTCTCAAGACACTTATCGTAGATCTCAGAATCAATCGGCCTCAATTCAAAGCCTTCCGGAAGGCTGTCGACCAGGCTCTTGAGATATCCGGTGTCAAAGCGGGTATCCTTCTTAATTGCATATCTGATCACACGCTTCGATGACGGGTAGCATTCTTCAATCAGGCGTGCCCAATCCTCATTCTGAGGCACCATGATAACGAATCCTTCAGGCTTATTCTCGACCAGTTCCCTGTCAGGTACACCTGCCAGGAACCCGAAGCACCCCACAAATGCAAAAGCGGATGCGGGTTTTTCCGCATCCGTTACATAAACTTTTCCCATAACATGCTGAAGACACGACCAGATCAGGGTCTCATCCCAACCTTCAAATAGTTTTTCTACTTTAGAAGTATCTTCTAATATAGTGACCATCTGATGCCGGCAGCCGTTTTAAACCTTGTCAGCAACAAAGATCAGTTCATCATCAACGATCTTCACTGTGCCATTGACATCATTATTCTTAATTACAATAAGTTGGTCCTGAGCAATGCTGTCTATCTTGTAATCGAGGAATTCATCACCTAAAGTATAATAAGCATCATTATAAACATCGTATACAACAATGTTATTACGGGTAAGCATGCTGCCGTATGAGATACTTGTGCAAACTTCCTCAGATCCGTCTCCGTTCAGATCAACAACGTATTTGCTGTCCGTCTGCTGAGCAGACGGATAAGACATGCAATAGTCTTCGAGATCGAACTGTGCAACTTCCATATCGATAGTAGGAACCATCCTGGGTTTACCGCATGCTGAAAGCATTGCCAAAGACATAACTACCAACAAAAGAAAGCACAATTTTCTGCCCATATTTTCCTCCTATTATCCGAAACTGGATAAATCTTATCATAAAAATTTAATTTTCTATCACGTTTTTATGACAAATAGAAGATTTTTTTGTTATATCGGGAAAACGATTTCAGCTCTGTATAAAAAGCCGTACTGTTTCTCTTCACAACTGACATTCAGCTCACCGCCGTAAACAGCCGCAGCAGTCTCAATATTGTGAATTCCAAAGCCGTGATTCTTGCTGTCTTTCTTGGAAGTAACTATCTTTCCATCCTTGATCTGCGGAGCCCTGATGCAGGGATTGGTGACGGAGATCATGAAGAAGTTGTCCGTTTTCTTGAAGACCAGTTTAATGACTTTCTGCGAATCCTCGATCTCAGATAATTCAGGTGCGGAAGCCGCCTCTATCGCATTATCAAGGAGATTGGCAAGCATTTTGCACATGTCTACAGGCGAGATCTCAATATCCGTTATCCTGCCGGAGCATTCAAATGACAATCCCAATGCTTCGGCCTTTGCGGTTTTCTCTGCGATAATGGAATCTGCAATCGTGTTGCCCGTATGTGCACTTATATCCGCACTCGTAAGATTCTCGCCCATCTCTTCTAAGTATTCACGCATCTTGTCATGTTCTCCCTGTTCGAGCAGGAGCATCAGGACCTGGATGTTATTCTTCATGTCATGACGGATGGCACGGATCTCGGAATCAGCCTTGGCTGAAGCTTCAAAATATTTCGTCTGTGAATCAACCAGTTCTTCATTGATCTTATTCAAAGCTTTGAAACCGTCGCGTTCTTTTCTTGTAACCCTGAGGAAGAAAAGCAGCCATACGGTCAAAAGGACCAATATGAGCAGAACCGGCTTAGCAACATCACTGCTTATGATAAACGGACTGGTAAAATCATCAGCAACAAATGAATTAACCATCAGCATAAGAACGGTGGCAATACCCATTACGGGAAGCGGCATCGGAGTATTGTCATTTTTACTTCTTACTCTTGCAAGTAAAAACAAAAATATGAATACCAAAGCCATTGTAAGCAGCTCATACACAATAGCGATGATTGTTTTATAATCGCTGTCCTCCCAGTCTCTGGCACCAGACAAAAGGATCAGAAGAGCCTGGAAAATATGATCAATGCATCCTATGATCTCACTGGACAAAAAGACCGCAAGCACTCTTTTCCAGACTTTACCGCTGGCCAGAAACATTAATACAACAAAGGCCATCATTGTACCGATGGCTTTTGTAATATCCTCGGCATAAATAGTCAGATCGTCCTCGGCAAATACCGCATCAGGCATCAGTACACTGAACACATCCGACACTATTCCAATCAATACAGCCATCGCCGCCGCAGTGATATATGCAACTTTTTTATTCTTGAATTCATACCTGAATACCCCTTCCGTGGCATATACGGTTGACATGATTATGCCAATGGGATAGAGGGGTATAAAAATCAGGTATAAAACATCATTCATCTGCTGTTTCTCCTGATGAATTCGAGCAGCTTTTGTTTAGCTTCAGCGGATGCACTGCGGGCAACGGGAAGAGTTTCCCTGTTATCAAGAAGAACATCCGTTGCAGACAGTTTTTTCATATGTGCCAGACTGACGTAATAGGATCTGTGTATCTTAATGAAATCAGGAGACAATTCATCGACCATCTTAACGGCATCCGTAAACTTCATTCGAAGTTCAACGCTGTCTCTTCTGAAACAGAATCTTACGCTGTTATTTGCTGCCTCAACATAGACCAGATCGGAAATCGAATTGATTATCTCCTCTCCGTCCTTGTGGAGCACGATCTTCTCATCGACTTTAAGTCTCTTCTCGAGATCTGCCAGAGTCTCTCTGAGTTTCGTCTCATTTACGGGCTTGCTTAAAAATCTGAATGCCTCTACCTCATACCCGTCCATAGCCAGTTCAGTGTGGCTGGTAAGAAAGACTATCGGAATGTCCCTGGAATACTCACGGATCTTTCTGGCGGCAGTCATGCCGTCAACATCCTTCATCTCGATATCAAGGAAAATCGCATCGAGCTTAAATCCGTTCTCAAAACTTCTTATCAGCTCACTCCCGTCAGCATATAAAAAACAACTGACTTCAGACCTGCCGCAGATCGAATCGATCAGTTCCGCGATCTGATTTCTATAGACACTCTCATCATCAACTATGGCAAGTCTCATGAATTCCTCCAAAAGGAAATAAAGGAACTGTCTGATAATATGTGACAGCTCCTTTATTCTAATAATTTATAGTAGCCGGGGCAACTGTTATTTGCTGTTAACCGACGGTTCTTCCGCTGTCGAGAACCACCGTTCTCGTTCCGTATGTCGCGCACTCTTCTGAGTGGGTAACCTGAAGGATCGTAAGTCCTCTCTCCTGATTAAGTCTTCTGAACAGATCCATGATCTCACCCGTGGATTTCTTATCGAGGTTTCCCGTAGGCTCATCTGCGAGGATGACCTTCGGATTTCCTATAACAGCTCTGGCAATTGCAACTCTCTGCTGCTGACCACCGGATAACTGGTTCGGCATAGACTTACGCTTTGTGGTTAGTCCCGTTATCTCCAATATCTCATCCAATTCCTTCTTAAGTGACGACTTGGATTTACCGTTCATCATCTGAGGAAGAAGGATGTTGTCTTCAACAGAGAGATTCATAACGAGATTGTAAAACTGGAAAATGAATCCGACATTCTGGAGACGGAGATCAGAAAGCTCTCTGTCTTTCATATTGCTGATCTCCTTTCCGCAAAGAGAGATCTTCCCTTCAAAATTTCTGTCCAGACCGCCGATCAGGTAGAGCAGTGTTGATTTTCCGGAACCGGATGCACCCATCAGGGATACGAACTCGCCTTCCTGAACATACATGCATGCACCGTCCAACACCTGGTTAAGGCTCGTATTCTTGCCGAATGTCTTACTTACATTATTAACTTCAATTACTGTATTCATTTTATTATCCTCCGTTTATCACTCGTACTTGATCTGTTCTGCGATCTTCATCTTGCCAAGGTTCTTTATTGGGAACAGTACCGTTCCGGTAAAAGCTGCCACAAGCAGAACGAAGAATAGCAATGTCTTAACGGGATCTGTCGTAATCGTCATCTCCATTACATCTGAGCTTGAAGCTGAAGCATTTATGACGCCCGTCAGGATCACGCCTGCCAAGGTGCCTATGCCTGAAGCAGTAAGCGAGGTTATGAGCATTTCCCTGAAGAGTATTCCGGACAGCTTGCCCTTACCCATGGCAGTCGACAGCATGACCGCGCACTCTTTCTTTCTGCCCTCAAATCCGATCAGCTGGTTGCTTACCATGCCTATTAATGTCATGCCGAGAGCAACAACAATGACTGCCGTCATGATGGCCGAGAGCTTTGCGGTAGAAGCTTCATTATCAGCTATTATTTCATCCAACGTCTTAACATCGGAGTAAACACCTACGGCGTATGTCTTTACAGCCTGGGCAACATAGTCCGGATCATCACACTTGATCAGGTATTCGCCGGGAGTCTCTCTGAAGATCTCATAGTATTCATGCTTGGAGACGAGAAGCTTTGCATACCCTTCATATGTACTCTCTTCGTAAAGAGATTCAATCCTGTATTCTCTTTCGATAGGGAATACACCGTCAGGATCGTAAGTTACCTTGATCACGTCGCCAACGTTTAATCCGTGAGCTGAAGCGTATTTCTCATTAAGAAGGACACAGCCGTCATCAACGGAATCCGGGAGGCTGCTAAACGAACTGTAATACTTATATCCTCCCTCAGGCATCGCGTATAAGTAGATGTGTTCATCAGTTACGCCGCTGTCATTGATCTCAACCAGATCAGTGCTGTAGTAGATTACTTCAGTATCCGTAACGCTGTCGAGCTTATCGATGAATGAATAAGCCTTGATTCCGCCGTTGCATGAAACTACAACATCACTTGAGTATTTAATGTCAGTAACAGAAGATGCTGCGGACATCGCGAAAGCAAAAATGATTACACTCATCGCTGCAGCAGTTGCGCAAAGAACTCCGCTTCCGACTGTACTCTTGCGTGAAATGGCTTCTACGGAAGCAAGTGACCAGTTTGCATTTTCTGCCTTGTCAGACAACATTCTGATAAGATCCGTAACGCCCTTAAAGATCCAGGGGAACAGCAACGCAAGTGACGTGACTGAACAAAGGAGACAGACAATGGCGCCCGGTAAATAATTACGGAAGAAGAAAGAAACAACTGCTCCGAGAAGGATCGCCAGACCTGTAATCAAACCCGACTTACTGAACTTATATGCCGTGTCTCTGTTATCAAAGATAATGTCTCTGATGGAAGTTTTGAGTGCCTTAAGGATTGCCTTCAGCGGAATGAGACACTCAATGATTATCGCGCCGAGGATAACACATACAACAAGAGCAATGGATAACTCAGGGATTCCCGTATCATAAGACGTACCGTCTGCTTTTGTCACTCCGGAGACCAGGTGCAGAATCGGGATTCTGATGAAAGCATAACTTATGACTGCAGGAACGCTGCCTAAGAGTGCATACAGAATGTTCTCGAGCAGGAGCACGCGGCAGGTTCTTGCGGCGCTCATTCCGAGACTTCTTAATGTTCCTACGAAAGCCATTCTCTCACTTACGATCCTGTTGCAGATCGATGCGGTAACGAAGATTACAAGAAGGAATGTTATCGCGAAGAGAAGATAGATGTAAGACGTCAGCTCTTCAATGAAAGCAATACTCTCCGTCGAGACGGTAAAGTCCAGCATGTTTCCGTTCGGATATAACTCTTTCATCATATCCATGGCAGTTTTCCGTTCGTCATCATTCAGAACATCGACCATGATTATTCCGGCATCTTTCCTGCCGCATGAGATCAATTCAGCAGTTTCTCTATTGATCAGTGCAACGTTGCCGGTGAGAAGATAGTTTTTGGTACTAGCCGGAATGATCGATACAACAGTCAGTTCGACCTCTTCACCTGCTCTGTCATGAACTGTAAACTTATCACCGATTCCGTAGCCGTATCCTTCAGCAAACTTACTTGAAACGGCTGCCTCTCCGAATCCGATCTCCATCGGTTCGATGAACTTCATGTCTACGGCTTCATCGAAATCAAGACCGAATATATCGAGCGTTTCTGTCGTGACGTAATTATATTCACCTTCGATATCCTTGTAGAGCAGTTCCCTGTTGTCATTGATAAGCATCATGTCTGATTCGGGAAAACCGTCCGGCAGATCTTTGGCTGCAGAAGATTTAAATGTTACCATGAAATCAGCTCTGGATATTCCCGAGAAAATATTTATGAGGATATCCTTGATGCTCGATACCATATCAAAGCTGAGCATAGCACTGATCGAACATACGAAGATCGCAAAAACCACCAGCAGTGTTCTGAGAGGTTTTCCGAATATGTTTTTGAGCGAATTTTTAAGTATGATATTCATTCTTCTCTCCTCTCATCAATACCATCTGGAGATCCTGTTCTCAGGAGCTATGTACATTCCATCGTCTTCTTTAACGTCATAGACTTCATAGAATTCATCTATGGTTGCAAGAATCGCATTTACTCTGATAACTTCAGGACTGTGACAGTCATATGCCAGCTGGTTAAGAATGGCCAGATCGGTTTTCTTAAGGCACCATGATGTTGCATAACTTACGAAGATCTTCTCCAGGTCTTCTTCTGATTTTGCAAGGGATACAACAACTTCCATCCCGCCGAGATCAGCGTAGTTCTCTGCAAGTGTCTGCTCACCATCAACGTGATAAACGCCAAAAACGGTAAAGTTGTCTTCGAAATAAGAAACGGCTCTCTGATCGCGTTCTTTTAATATCTGTCTGTCTTCGTCCGGGAGCAGACCGGGATTATAAGTACCGTTCTTATCAAAATATATGCCTGAGCTGTCAAAGGCGTGTCCTATCTCGTGGCCTATAACGGTACCAAGCCCGCCGAGGTTTGTATAATAGTCAGCCTTGCTGTCAAAAAAAGGGGCATTTGTTATTGCCGTACAGATAGTTACATTGTTAACCGTGGGGTTATAAAATGCATTGACGTACTGCATTGGTGCAGTAACGTCTTTGCGGTCTACGGGTTTTGAGATGCTGTCGACGACATCAAGAATTGATATCCTGTGATATTTGATCATGAACTCAAAATAATTGCCCGCAAGGTCAGCATACTTTGCATTGTTGTGTCTCTTAACGTCAGCGCCGGTAACAAACACGATATTATCAAGCTTCTCAAGAAGGTTGGTTCTGGTCGTATCAGTTAGCCATGTTGCACGTGTAATGGCTGTTCTGTAACCTTCTTTTATATCAACGCACATTGCAACCAATGCATCGTCAGTTTCCTTGGTATAGTAACGCTCAACATAGAGGACATCCGTTTCTGACATAAATGTTTTGGTGATCTCATTGATTGCCTGCTGCTCGGGTTCATCGTAGCTGTCTTCGACATAGTCTTCGAGTTCCTCATAATGGGGCGCGATGAATCTCAGGTAGACTCCATAAATGTCAAATATTTTCCATGCCTTCAGGGCATCAACGTTTTCTTCAACCATCAGCGAATTAAGGCATGCTGCCTGACCCTTATCAACGATGCAGAAATCATTGCAGTAATTTATGTCAAATCCGACTTCCTTTAATTCGTTTAAAACATCGACGTTGGTAAATATGTTTTTGATGTCATCTGCCGTGCAATGTTCCGCATAATCATATGCGTTAATTGCATCCTGAATCTCCAGATCGGTCTCTCCATAAAGATCCAGAGTCAAATAAGCAAGTTTTCTTCCGAATTCTTCGGCCGTATCCGAATCATGACCAAGAGTCATCATGCATATCTTAATATCCTTTACCAGTGTATTAAGAGCAAAATTATCTTCCCTTATGTCTTCGAAATAACCTGATGCAACATTTCCGAGAGGATAAACAACGATCATTTTTCCGCCCGGGGCAAAGATATTGTTATCTACCGAAATATTGAAATAGCTCTTTACTCCAAAATCCCTGTATCCTTTTGCATCAAGCCTGATAAGTTCATCAACCGATCCGGCATTGTTTACTTCATTTATATAATTGGATAATTCTTCCGGGATAGGTTCTTTTGCAAAATCGTAATTCAGAAAAGCGTTATAAGCGGTCTTGATAATATATTCTTCACTGCCCTGTTCGTAACCTGATCCGTTAATAACATCATTGATAACCGCTTCGATCTGGGAATCCACAAGACTGGAATCAGAAGCATCAGCCGCATAGTGTGAACCATATTCGAACACTGCGCTACTAAGTTTCTCTTCATTCACATACCAATAAAAGTCATCCTGAGGACGGACAGGACCTGACTCAGCAGATTCCGTACTCTCAGTTGTTTCCACTTCCGCGGGTGAACATCCGGCAAACAGAGAAACTGTCATCGCACATAACAGAACTGTCCCAATAAACCTCTTCATAACAAACCTCCTTTGGGTTCTGTGTTATCGGGATAGTATCATGTAAATCCGGCTATTCCGGATTATGTGGTGAATTGCGGTTTATGCGTGGTGAGTTGCAGTGCGGGCACCGTTTTCTTAAAACCTGGACATCAGGATTGCCCTGCAGGGAGCTCCGTCACAACCTCCGAGATTGATGGGCGCGGCATTCAGAAGATACGGACCAACGGGCACATCAGTAAGCCTGATGCCCTCTAACAGAACTATCTTCGCTCCGAGCATTATGAGGTGTACTTCCATGGGTGCTTCCAGCGGACCTACCGTCTGGGACTCATTGCCGTAGAGCTTCAGCTTCGCCTCAGCGAACACTTCAGCTGCTTCTTTGGTTACGGTAACATCGCCCTTGATGAGGATCATCTGAGCTGACTCGGCATCACACTGCTTGGCCTCAACGATAACGCTGACAGCGTCATCTCTGGTGAGGAGTCCTTCACGCTCAGCTACATAGCAATAGCCGACAAACTTTTCGAGCGGAACCTTGTCTATGGTTTCCTGTCCGTCGATAAAATGGAATGGAGCATCAACGTGAGTGCCGTTATGTGCGCACATCTCAAAAGCAGTCAGGTTACATACATCACCGTTGCTTATCCTGAGCTGCGGGATCTTTTTAGGTGAAGGATCACCGGGGTAAACATTACACCCGAATACTTCCTGAGAAATATCGTAGATCTTCATAGTCTTCTCCTTTTACAGATTACTTAGGTTTAGGAAAGCCGCATCCTGCGCAGAAATTTCCTCTGTTGCCGGCTGTATTGCAGGCCTGGCATACCCATGTCCCGTCTTCGTTTGCTACAGACTTGGGGTTACCGCAGTTCATGCAGAATTTACCGGTATTCTCCACACCGCACTTACAGATCCATTTCTCCAATACATTCATATTCATTTTCCCGGCTTCAGGATCACATGGAACGAGGCCCATCATTTCAACGCCACGTTCAAGATGTCCGGGCTGGCCCTGCATATCGATCATATTCATCATTTGTTTCATACCCATAAAACCGGGGAAAGGAGTCTGGTTCTCCTGCATCTCGTTCTTGATGCACTCACCGGATTCTTTAATCTCTTTAAACAGAGCTTCTATGTCTTTTTCAAGAGACTTAAATGTCATTTTTGCAGGACCGCACGAAAGAGTGTACGTGTTGCGATATTCACCTCCGACACTCGTGTCATCATAGGTCACACTGATCGTCGAGCTGGTAAAATTATCAAACATAACCGGCGTCTCAACCTCAAGTTTTGAGAGTGCCGCAATCCTATGTTCTTCTACTAAATCGATCATCTTCTGAGCAGTCTCAGGCTTGATCTTATACTTTGTCTCAATATATTTGCCGCTGAACATCGTAGTGGTCCGGTAGATGATCGAGCCGTCCTCATTCCAATCCAATGTATAACTTGAGCTTGAACTCGTCCCTGCCATCATGCCATGCGAAAAGAGACTGTAGCAGACACTTCTCAGCGGACCGTGAGACTCAACAGCTGCCTCGAGTTTCTGATTAAACTCTTCTGATTTTTTCTCATTATACGGGTCTATTATCTGCTCCTGATAGAGCGCTTCCGATGCGGCAGTAAGGATCAGATCATCAATTCTGGCTGAACCGTTAATTCCCTTTTCCCGGAGGAACGCTGTCAGACTGTCACCTAACACATCTCTTCCGTCAAACCTTAAGAGTTTATCGCCTTCATGCCAATGCGCCAGGTCGTCTATGATCTTGTCCGTGGCCAGTTTTATCATAGCCTCGATCTGCCCGTCTTTCGTTTCACCGAAGACTGATTCATCGAAATCATTTATATATAATGCGGCTTTGACGCTCAGCTGGAACACGAGATTACAACCCTTTTCCTTAAACCTTACGGGGCCCGGTATCTCAAACGTTTTAATAAATCCTGGCATAGATCTGTCTCCTTATCCGTGAGATAGATTAATTATAACCGAAGTCGAATTAGAGTCTTAACAAAATGCTTTGTTTTATCTGATTTTTGTTAAAATCCACCTCAATTCTTAACTATTTTCCTGGCAAGAAATAGAAATTGTTAAAAGCCTATTCGAGATACCAAATCATTGCTATACAATTAAACTGTTTTGTTCCGGACTTTCGATGATGCGAAGAGGTACCAACTATGGAAAAATGGATCAGATCTGCAATCCCCGCACTGTTAATTCACTGTTCGATCGGCACCGTTTACTGCTGGAGCACGTTCAAAGAGGCTGTGGCAAACGCAATCGGAATGTCGCCTTTCGCGGTGGGCTGGGCATTCAGTCTGGCAATCTTTTTCCTCGGTATGTCAGCTGCTTTCGCAGGAAAACTCGTTGAACTCAACATCCACAAATCTTCACTGGTTGCTGCCATCTGTTTTACGGTCGGCATGATCGGAACGGGACTTACGATCAGATTCTGTACCGGCGTTCTCGCGCTCATCCTGATATACATTTTCTACGGCTGCATAATGGGAATCGGTTTGGGCGTCGGTTACCTCACGCCAGTTAAGACTCTGATGCTGTGGTTCAAGAATCACAAGGGTCTTGCAACCGGCATCTCCATCATGGGATTCGGCCTCGCGAAAGCAATCGCTACGCCGATAATGGAAGGTCTCCAGATCAGCGTCGGCATCTCAGGCATGTTCATCATTCTCGGAATCGTATACTTCATCATGATGTTCATTGGCCATCTGCTTCTCAAGAAACCCTCCGACTGGGTCGAGGCAAAGACCAACAACGACTTCAGTTATTCGATCCTTAAGAATAAGACTTTCGTCGGAATATGGCTCATCTTCTACATCAACATCCACTGCGGACTGATGCTCATCACTTATGAGAAGCAGTTCCTAAACACACGATTTGCAGGACTCGAAGTTCTCGCCATCATCATCAGCGTTATCCCTTCAATCACTGCAATCTGCAATGCATTGGGGCGTATCGGATACTCCACGATCTCGGATAAACTAAGAGACAGAAGCCTTATCTACGTCATCATTTTCATCTCGTGCATCGTTGTATGCGGATTGTCTTTCGGCATTATCAACGGCGTGTTGGTAATAATCCTGCTGATGGTCGTAAACCTCGGATACGGCGGCGGTTTCTCCACTCTGCCCGCACTCCTCGAATCAAGGTTCGGAATGAAGAACATCTCCAAGATCCACGGTCTGACATTGTCGGCATGGGCAATCGCAGGACTTACGGGAAACAATCTGTCTGAAGTTATCCTGAGCAACAGCGAAAACAACTACCAATACATAATAATAACGGCAGGAGTCCTCTATGCAGTCGCACTGGTCATCTGCCTGTTACTGGTATATCAGCGTCCGGGGAAAACCATTAAGAACTGAATTTATCGTTAAACAGTTCCCTGTCCGTTTTAAGGAAATCATTAAGGAGGTCTTTGAACTCCTTCTCGATGTCCGTTCCTGTTTTTTCGTATCTCTTCATTTTTGATGACAGTTCGGTCCACATATAAGTAAACCTGTCATCATTAACATCCATGGCGCCTCTTTGGGCATCTTTGCTCAGTTTATCTTCTTCAGCCTTACTACTCTTGATGAGCAGTTCATTCTCGTGATATTTTCCGATCAGAACAACAAGTTCAAACAACGTGTCAAAGTATTCATAGTATTCTTCCGAAGCCAATTGACGTGCTTCGGTAATCCTTTGCGACAATATGACAAAGAGACGGTCAGAGCGGTAATCCGTCACACGCATTTTCCAGAATGCGATCCATTTTCCTGCACAGAGGATCCAACCACGGAAATATACCGGTTCATCAGCGTGTTCTAAGACCAGCAGCCCGTAACAGTCTTCTGCTTCAACAAAATCCCCGCGTCGCAATGCATCAGCGGCCAACGCCAGTCTCTCAGGCGTGAAGAGGTTTTTAGAATAATCGTGGCTTATCTCATGTTGTACCCGGTCGGAATACATGAGTCTGCGTAAAAGCAGATGATATTTCTTACTGATAGTTTCCAACTGCTTCTGATACTCTGCGTTATTCGGCTCGATCCGTGTCATAACTATGGTATCGCTGTATTTCTTCAGCAGTTCCATCGTTTTCTTTATAAGAAGGAAATAGGCCTCTGTAGTATCCGTTTTCCATTTGCAGCATTCGTCAGTGCGCTGGAGTACGAGCTGCCAGTTGACTTCAGTAAGTTTATCCGTAAGTCTTATCTCGGCAAACGTTCTCCATCTGCCGGCGCACAGAACACGTCCGCGGAGAGCATCCATGTTGGTTCTCTCAAACATCAGTATATGACTGAATCTCTGGTCGGCCTCTTCAAACTCTCCATACTTAAGCAGCTCCACCGCCTTCTGCATCGGATTTCCGAAGAACAGCGAATATCCGTAAGCGACGCCGCAGTGACTGCACAGATATAGTTTCTTTGCCTCATCCAGAACCAAAGACCCGCCGCATTTTGCACATGCGATTGTCTTTGAAACTTTGGGAGCAATTCCTCCTGTCATTACTTCGTTCTTTTTCTGAGGAGCAGCTGCTGCATCAGGCTCAAGTTTCTTGAGTTCTTCCATAGCCCTGGCGTAGTCTTCCGCTGCCACCTTAAGATTATGGTCTGCCTGGTTTATGAGGTTATCTGCCCCGTATATGCGGCCTACTTTTGAAGAATGCTGAACAATGGATCTTCTCTCCCTGTTCGCTTTACCGTATTCCCGTGCAAGAGTTATGACTTCGGAAAGCTTTGCAAAATATTCTTTCGCAGGGCCGTTACGGCATTCTGAATTATCACTTAAGACCCTTAAGCTGCCGTTATAAAAACACTTGGTGAGATTTGCGGGATCATCCAGACTGTCAATGGAATTGATCTCTCCTGAGCTTAAGACAAGACCTCTCAGAGCATGAAAATTGCCCGGTTCTTTTGACAGAACGGTCTCATAATTCTCTTTTGCTGCGCTGAAGTTTCTGCTCAACAGGAAGCGGTCCGCCTGACCGAGCAGGTCACCGCTGTGGAATTCAACATAGTCAAACTGCGTTCCGCAGAACGGACAGTCCAATACATCCTGTTCTCTGTCAACGCTTAAGATACCACCGCATTTGGAGCATGTGTAACTCTTTAATCCAGCCATCCGAAAGACTCCCTCAAATCAATCGAAAACCCCATACCGTCACCTGCGATTATAACATACGCGGCCCGTCACCTATTTGTAAGTTTTATTCTCGCGCGGATTATATTATATTTATAGCGAAACGAGGTCTCACATGAAACGAAGCCAGAGAACATTAGCTCTCACATTGATCGCGACATTTGTCCTGATGTCATTGCTTGTTGCCTATACAACAAGACTGATGTACAACACGTCGTCTTCATATATCCTGGAACTCGGCAACGATAAGACTGCCGCCATCACGGCTGACCTCGAGAACTATCTTGATACTGCAAAATCCGTTTTGTGGGTAACCGCCGATACCGTTGACCACATGGTCACAAATGGCGCAACCAATGACGAGATCGTCGAATACATCACCCGCGAGTCAACTAATACCGAAGCACAGTTCGATGAGAGCTATACAGGATTGTACGGCGTTATCAGAGGTAACTATGTTGACGGTGTAGGCTGGACGCCTCCGGAAGATTACGATCCCACGATCAGAGACTGGTATAAGACTGCAATGGCTGCAGAAGGAGATGCTGTAATTGCCTCACCTTATGTTGATGCACAGACAGGCAAGGTCATCATTTCCGTAGTAAAGTGTCTCTCCAATCCGCAGGATGTTTTGGGACTGGATCTTACACTTTCAGACATCCAGAATACTGTCGAGAACATCTCGATCGACGGAAACGGTTACGGATTCCTGTTAAACTACGACGGCTTTGTTGTAGCCCACCATGATCCTGCAGAGTCAGGAAAAAACTACAGCGATGATCCGGATAAGGCTGAACTGTTTGCAAAAGTCATCAGTGTCGGCAAAGGCAACTTCGAGATGGATATCGACGGCAGGAAATGCACCGTCTTTGTTGATGAAGTCCTTGATCAGTGGCACCTGGTTATAGTAATTGAGTCCGTCAGTCTCCTTGATGATGCAAAAAGCATCCTCGTAGTCAGTGTCCTTATCAGTCTTCTTGTCTTCGGTTTGATCTCTTCTTTCTACATAATCGCGCATAATCACGAGCGTAAGATCACCAGACGAATGGAAGAGATGAAGGAGATCGAGCATAAAAAGGACTATGAATCCAAGCTCTTAAAGCTTGAGAAGTCAGCCGCTGACAGTGCAAACAAGGCAAAGAGTAACTTCCTCGCCGACATGTCCCACGAGATCAGAACGCCTATCAACGCAGTTCTCGGAATGAACGAGATGATCTTGAGGGAATCCAAAGAAGAACAGACATTAGAGTACGCCTCGAATATTAAGAGCGCCGGCAACACCCTGCTGTCGATCATCAATGACATCCTCGATTTCTCGAAGATCGAAGACGGCAAAATGTCTTTGGTCATGGTTGAATTCGATGTAACAGAATGGGTAAACGGGCTTGTTAATTCAATACAGGAGCGTGCACGCGCCAAGGGACTTGAACTAAAAATAGACGTCGATGAATCTGTTCCGTCAAAGCTCTATGGTGACGACGTAAGACTTACCCAGGTAGTAGTTAACCTTCTTACCAACGCCGTTAAGTACACGGAAAAAGGAAGTGTCACGCTGAGGATCCGCAATACGGAGATTAAGGATGACAACGTCTGTCTCCGTTTTGACGTCATCGATACCGGAATAGGCATCAAGTCACAGGACATGGATAAGCTGTTCATGACTTTCGAGAGGATAGAAGAAAAGCGCAACCGTAACATCGAAGGAACCGGACTGGGCCTCTCGATCGTAAATAAGCTCCTCTCCATGATGGACAGCAAACTCGACGTGAGCAGCCGTTACGGAGTCGGCTCGTCATTCAGTTTCTCGGTAAGTCTCAAGATCGTCGACAAAGAACCTATCGGCAACTACGAAGAGAGAAGAAAGCAGCTCATAATGCGCAGCCAGAATGTTGAGGAACGTCTCTATGCACCTAAGGCCAGGGTACTCATCGTTGACGATAACGACATGAACCTGAAGGTTGCCAAGAGTTTCATGAAGCTGTTCGGAATCAAGCCCGATACATGCTCATCAGGCAAAGAGACTCTCGACATCCTGAAATCCAGGCAGTACGACATCATCTTCCTCGACCACATGATGCCCGTGCTGGACGGCATAGAAACCCTCAGACTCGCGAAAGACAAAAACCTCGTCCACGATGCAGTAGTCATCGCACTTACGGCAAACGCAGTAGTAGGTGCAAAAGAGCAGTACCTTAAATCCGGCTTCAACGGCTATCTGTCCAAGCCAATAGTTGTTAAGGACATCGAGAAAACATTAAAGAAGTTCCTTCCCGAAGACATAATCGAAGAAGCCGCACCCGGGACAGAGTCATCAAGTTCAACAACTTCCATCACGCTCGATAAAGTCCGTGAGATCGGACTTAACACAGATGCAGGTATCGAATATGCCTGCGGCGAAGAAGATCTGTACCTTGATCTCCTGTCAGACTATGCAAAAGGCTGCGAAGACAAATGCAAAGAGCTTGATTCTTACCTCGATAAAGAGGACATGAAAAACTACAGCATCCTTATCCACTCACTCAAGAGCTCATCGAGGATCATCGGTGCTGATGCGATATCAGCACAGGCAAAAGATCTCGAGGATGCTTCAAAAAAGAACGACATCGATTTCGTACAGCTCAACCACGATAATTTCAAAGAGCGTTATAAGTCTCTGGCAGCCAAGCTGCTCGGATAAGATTCCTGATAACCCAAACAAAGAGGCTGCCTCATCTGAGACAGCCTCTTATATTTTAAAATTTCTATATATCAGTTAGGCGCTACTCTGGGTGTACCGCAGTCAGGGCAGAATCTTGATGTGATTCCCACCTTGCCGCAGTTAGCGCAATTCCAGGCACCTTCAACAGGTGATGCGGGAGCCGCCTGATCAGGAGCAGCAGGTGCACCTGTGTTGCCGGAAACAATATTACCGAAGCCTTCGCCTACTTTCTGGGACTCACCCATGATAGGAGCCATTGCATCTCTTGTCATGTTGATAACGCCGCCCATCGCACCGAGTGTTACGCCGAGGCTTGCAACATCGCCGATTCCGCCGCCGGCACCACCGCCGTTACCGCCGGTAATACCGTTCTGCATGGCTTCGAGACCGACCTGACGAGCTGTCTCATCTCTGTAGGTGTAACCCTTCATCTGCATCTCAGCAGCCTCTGCCTCAGCCTTCATCTTATATGCTTCAGCTTCAGCCTGTGCCTTAATGCGGAGTGCATCAGCATCACCCTGAGCGCTTACGGCCTTGAGCTGGGCTTCAGTCTGGGCTTCAACGATCCTTCTCTGCTGTGCAGCTTCTGCCTCAGCCTTTCTGACTTCCTCTTCACGGACCTTCAATGTCTTATCAGCGAACTGCTGCTTAAGACGGATAAAGTTCGGATCGTCATCGGGAGTCTGTATGGTTGTAACGTAGAACTCAGGCATCGTGAGACCGTACTCATCAAGTGTTGCATTGATGTCAGTCATGAGTGCCGTTGAGAGAACGTCAAGATATGCGTCGATCTCAAGGATGTTGAGGTTCTGCTCTTTGATAATGCGGGCAAGATTTGCCTTGACCTTGTTGATGATCAGGGCTCTGAACATGCCTGTACCGTATGACTTACCCTCACCAGTAACATCATTCTGAATAAGGCCTTCAGTTGTTCCGACGAGCTTGAGAACGAGCTTGCGGGCGTCAGTAACCCTCATATTAAAGTTACCGGATGCACCGATCTCAACGTGAAGTCCTGATGCAGGATCGAAGAGTCTGACCTTGCTGTCAGTACCCCATCTGATACCCATCTGGGTGATCATGTTGATGAAGTATACTTCGCAGTGGAAAACATTGATGCCGCCGGTGCCGAGCTTCATGTAATCACGGACCTTGGGAATGTTATTCGTAACAAGAGTATGTCTTCCTGCAGTGAACTGATCGAAAACCTTACCGTCACGGAAGAAAAGCGCTTCCTGAGTCTCATGGACGATCAGCTGGGAACCGATTGTAAAATCTTCTTTCTCATGCTTGTGTGCCAGTACTTCATTACTGCCTTCGTACTTGATAACACTAATAGCTTCAACCATTTCTAAATCTCCCTTCCTATTTATTCTTCTTGGTTATTTGTTCTGTAAACATCGCGAAAGCAATAAACGCTGCTATCGGACCGACTATTGCGATGATGACCGACAAAGCCGTCGGCAGGTGTAATGCATACGCCAGTATCGAGAACAGGATGAGCGGCGTCGCCGCCAGGAAAGATACGATCTTGATTATGATCGATATCACTCCTCCCCTGTAGAGGACATATCCCAATCCTGCTGAGCCCAGGAGGAACAGTATGATGCATACTGCCCACGGACAGTTAAACTGCTCTCTTAAGAACAGGCTGACTGCGGCAGGAATTATAAGACTGAATACGACTGCCCAGGGGATCTGCTTCTTGCGCTCTTTCTCGATCTCTTCCTTGCAGATCTCGACCATCGCGTCTGCATCCCTGTAACCTGAAACCTTGCCAAGTTCCTTAACTGCACTGTTCCATGATCTCTTCTCATAGAAGTTCTTGCCCTTGATATAGATGGCATACTTCTCGGATCTTGCGAGTCCTTCGTTGCAGATCCTGATCAGGTCAGATGAGACTGCATCATTGAGTTTAGAGCACTCCATAATGGCAGTCTTAAACAGAAGCTTTGCTTCGTTAGCGGAAGCAACCTTCGTCTCACTCTCGATTATCTCGTTTGCTTTGGCAATGCTGGCAATGATACGCGTGTACTTATCGTAATTTGGAATAACATCGGCGATTGCCCATTTGTTTCCGCAGTTGGCACAGACACAAGTACCGCCGAGATAGTTATTCACTATATCTCCGCCACATACCTTGCACTTTAATGAGATTGGTGTCGCATTTACGTCAGGCATCTCTAGTCTCCATTAAAGGTTATTTGCCGTGCGATAAGAAGTCTCTATCCCTATTCCATCTTTCTCACGCCAAGAGATATTTTATCATTTTTTATTGAGTAATGAAATATTTAACAATTTCCCGTATAAACGTACGCAATCTTCTCTCTTGCCAAATCAGCAAGCTTATATATTCTGCCAACATCCGTGGCAGGACGGTCAGTCATCTTGTATCTCGGGAAGAACCTTGAGATGTGGAGTGGGATCTTGCTTCCGATAGTGTTGCCATCCTTGTCTTTAAGACCCGCAATCCAGTCTGTCAGTTCGCGCATCTCATCTTCACTGTCGTTCATGTCAGTAACGATCAGCATCGTGAGCTCAACATGACAGTCCTTTACTGCCCGTTCGATAAAATTCTTGGTTGTTGCGAGATCACCCTTAAGCACATCCCTGTATGTCTTCTCAGACATACTCTTGATGTCGATATTCATCGCATCAATGTATGGAAGTATCTCTTCAAGTATCGGGAGTTCCGCAGTGCCGTTGGTTACAAGCACATTCTTCAGTCCTTTTTCCTTAACCAGCCTTGCGGTATCTCTTACGAATTCATAACTTACCAGCGGTT